>Ga0207711_10000042_pt1 | contig 158782 bp, 167 predicted proteins | sample KBSS34metaG_FD_184401 | JGI IMG/M metagenome (GOLD analysis project Ga0207711, IMG submission 184401) | Switchgrass rhizosphere microbial communities from Kellogg Biological Station, Michigan, USA - KBS S3-4 metaG (SPAdes) (version 2) | ecosystem: Host-associated > Plants > Roots >... | reverse complement strand
TCCTTGAATGCGGGCAAGAAAGGCAGATGCCGGATCAAGTCCGGCATGACGAGGAGAACGAATGGCCGACGCAGCACCACAAAAGGGATCACGCGGCGGCGACCTCACCCAGGGGGCGATCTCCTCGACCCTGCTCGCCTTCGCTCTGCCGACCCTCGCCAGCTCAATCCTCCAGTCGCTCAACGGCACCGTCAACGCCATCTGGGTCGGCCGCTTTCTCGGCGAGAATGCGCTCGCCGCGACGTCCAACGCCAATATGGTGATGTTCCTGCTGACCGCCTTCGTATTCGGCTTCGGCATGGCCTCGACCATCCTCATCGGCCAGGCCTGGGGGCGCAAGGATGTCGACGGTGCCCGCCGCGTGTTCGGAACCGCGAGCGGGTCGTTCGTGCTGGTCACCATCGTCATTGCGGCCGCCGGTTTTTACCTGTCGGGCTCGATTCTCGCTGTGCTCGGGACGCCGGCAGAAGCCGCGCCGCTGGCCTGGGCCTATTTGACCGTGATCTTCCTCGCCATGCCGGCTTTGTTGCTGCTGACTCTGCTGATGATGGCGCTGCGTGGCGCCGGCGACAGCCTGACGCCCTTGTGGTTCATGATTGTCGCGGTCGTGCTCGACAGCTGCCTGAACCCGGTTTTCATCCTCGGTCTCGGTCCAGCCCCCCGGATGGGGATTGCGGGATCGGCAACGGCGACGCTGGTCGCCAACTACACCGCGCTTCTCGGTTTGCTCGGCTACATGTACCTCAAGGACCTGCCGCTGCGGCTGCGCGGCCGCGAACTTCGCTATCTGATCCCCGACCTCGCGATCCTGAAGACGATTGTCGCCAAGGGCTTCCCCATGGGCATTCAGATGATCGTCATCTCGATGTCGGCCCTGGCGTTGGTCGGGCTGGTCAACCGCGAGGGCGTTGATACGACCGCCGCCTTCGGCGTCGCGATGCAATTGTGGACCTATGTCCAGATGCCGGCGATGGCCCTCGGCGCGGCGGTCAGTGCCATGGTCGCGCAGAATATCGGGGCAGGGCGGTGGGACCGTGTTGGGTCAATCACCCGGGTGGGAATCGTCCAGGCATTGCTGATCACCGGCGCGCTCATCGTTGTGCTGACGCTTGCCGACCGGACAGTGCTCGCCTTGTTCATGGGCGCGGACAGCCCGGCACTGCCGATCGCCCGCCACATCCATGTCCTCGCGACCTGGAATTTCCTGATGTTCGGCGTGATGATGGTGCTGTTCGCGACGATGCGCGCGAACGGGGCTGTGTGGGTGCCGCTGATCGTCCTCGCGGTTGGACTGGTCCCGGTGCGGTTCGGCTATATTTTCGCGACCTATTCCTGGCTCCACGCGGACGCGATCTGGACCAGCTTCCCCGCGACCTCCCTGATCAACCTTGCGTTGGCGACGGCTTTCTATTTGCAGGGCGGGTGGAAGAAGGCGCGAATGACGGTCGAACAGCGCCCCGGCGACGATGAATTCACCGAAGACGCGCTCGCCACCCGCGAACCGGGCGGCGCGCTCAACCCGGCGGGGTAGGCGCGCAATTCGTCATCCCCGCGAAAGCGGGGACCCAGTCAAAACAAAAAACTAGGTTCCCGCTTTCGCGGGAATGACGGTAGAGGGCCAACCATGTCATCCTTCCCCTATCTCCGCATGCGCCGCGGCCGCGTGACCCCGTGGATGCGTTCCATGCTCGCCGAGCACCGCCTCCACCCGTCCGATTTCATCTGGCCGCTGTTCGTCTGCGACGGCCGCGATTGCGAGGAACCGATCGCCTCGCTCCCCGGCGTCAGCCGCTGGAGCGTCGACAAGCTCCCCGGCCGCGTCCGCCTTGCCGCCGAGCTCGGCATCCCGTGCGTCGCTTTGTTCCCCAACACCCCCAACGACCTCAGGACCGAGGACGCGCGCGAGGCGCTCAACAGCGACAATCTCATTTGCCGCGCGATCAAGGCGATCAAGGATGCGGTGCCGGACATCGGCGTGCTCACCGACGTTGCGCTCGATCCCTACACCGCCCACGGCCACGACGGCCTGACCGACGAGGCCGGCAACGTCATCAACGACGACACGGTCAAGGTGCTCACCGACCAGGCGCTGGTGCAGGCGGAGGCCGGTGCCGACATCGTCGCGCCGTCGGACATGATGGACGGCCGCGTCGCCGCCATCCGCGAGGCGCTCGAAAGCGCCGGGCACCAGAATGTCGCGATCATGGCCTATGCCGCCAAATATGCGTCGGCCTTTTACGGCCCGTTTCGCGAAGCGGTTGGCAGCCAGGGCCGGCTAAAGGGCGACAAGCGCGGTTATCAGATGGACCCGGCCAACATCGAAGAGGCGCTGCGCGAGGTCGAACTCGATCTCGCCGAGGGCGCCGACATGGTCATGGTCAAGCCCGGGCTGCCCTATCTCGACGTCGTTGCGCGGGTGAAGGACACGTTTGGCGTGCCGACCTTCGTTTATCAGGTGAGCGGCGAGTATGCGATGATCGAGGCCGCGGCGGCGGCCGGCGCCGGCGACCGCGATGCGCTGATCCTCGAGACCTTGCTCGCCTTCAAGCGCGCCGGGGCGACCGGTGTCCTGACCTATCACGCGCTCGATGCCGCGCGGCTTATCACCGGATGATCGAGCAGCTGCGGGGGGAAATCGAGCGGTTGCGCGCCCAAACGCGTCCGCTCGAGCCCGATTCCGGACAGCGCCGCGCACTCGGCGGACAAGCGCTCGATCATGCGCTCGCCTTCCTCGACGGAATCGAAGACGCGCCAACTCTGCGCCCGCCCGAGGAAGCCTTCAGCCTCCGCCTCGATCCCGAGTTCACGGAAGGCTGCCGCGATCCCGCCTCGGTGCTCGATTACGTCGATGCTTGTATCGTGAAACCCGGCATCGCCGCGACCTCGCCCCGGTTCATGGGCTACATTCCGGGTGGCGGGCTGTTTCATGCGGCGCTCGGCGACATGCTGGCGGCGGCAACCAACAAATATTCGGGCTTTGCCCCCGCCGCGCCCGGTGCGGTGCGGATCGAAAATGCTTGCACCCAATGGCTGGCCAAGGTCATCGGCTATCCTGACGGAGCCGCCGGCACGCTCACCTCGGGCGGCAGCATCGCCAATCTGACTGCAGTGGTGACTGCCCGCGAGGCGCGCGATCCCGATGGCGGCGGCGCGGTCTACTTAACCCGCTTCGCCCATCACTGCGTCGACAAGGCGTTGCACATCGCCGGGCGCGGGCGCGCGCCGCGGCGGGTGATCGCGACTGATGAGCAGTACCGGATGTCGCTCGACGCGCTCGAACAGGCGCTCGAAGAAGACCGCCGCAACGGTGTCCGGCCGTGGCTGGTCATCGCCTCGGCGGGGACGGTCGATACCGGCGCGCTCGATCCGCTGCCCGAGATTGCCGAATTGTGCCGCCGCTACGGCGCGTGGTTCCATGTCGATGGTGCCTATGGTGGACTGTTCGCTCTGTGCGACGAAGGCCGCGAGAAATTGTGCGGGATCGAGCAGGCCGACAGCGTCGCGCTCGACCCGCACAAGACCCTGTTCCTGCCCTACGGCACCGGCGCGGTCGTCGTCCGCGATGGCCAGCAATTGCTCGACGCGTTCAGCGCCAGCGCCGCCTACATCCAGCCGTTCGCCGAAACCGACGTCGGTCCGTCGCCGTCCGATCTCTCGCCTGAGCTCACCCGGCACTTCCGCGCGCTGCGCTTGTGGTTGCCGCTGCAAATCGCCGGCGTCGCGGCGTTCCGCGCCGCGCAGGCCGAGAAGCTCAAGCTCGCCCGCTACTTCCACGCGCGGCTGTCGGAAATGGATGGCTGGGATGCCGGACCCGAGCCCGATCTGTCGGTTGTCGCCTTCCGTTATCTGCCGAAGAGCGGCGACGTCGACCAATATAACGAGCGCCTGATCCATCACATCCAACGCGAGGGCCGCGTGATGCTCAGTGGCACCCGGATCGACGGCGGCTATCGTTTGCGCTGCGCGATCCTCTGCTTCCGCACCCACATCGAACATGTCGACGAATGCCTCGACGCGCTGGCCCGCGGGGTGGCGGCGCTCGATGGCTAGAGTGGTCGCCGAGACCGCGCGCCTTCGTCTACGAGAGTGGGACGAGGAAGACGAAGCTCGCTTTTACGAGGTGATGAACACCCCCGCGGTGATGCGCTTCCTCGGTGGCCAGCAAACCCCGGAGGAATGGCGCGCGGGTTTCCACCGCCTCCGCACCTATCAACGCGATCTCGGCTTTACCTTCTGGATCGTCGAGCGCGTGTCGGACGATGCGATCCTCGGCTTCTGCGGGCTCAAGCGCGCCAATGCGCCGGGCGGCGACGCGATTGCCGGCGATATCGAGATCGGCTGGCGGCTGCGCGAGGAGGCGTGGGGGCAGGGCTATGCCAAGGAAGCGGCGCTGGCCGCGCTCGACCTCGCCTTCGCCCGCTTCGCGGCGCCGCACGTGGTCGCGATTACCGCCGCCCACAATGCCCCGAGCCAGGGATTGATGGTCCGGCTCGGCATGGCCCGCCGCCGCGATCTCGACTTTGTCGACCAGCGTTTCCCGGCCGACAGCGAGGTCAACCCGCAGGTCGTCTACAGCATCGACGCCGCCGCCTGGCCCGCCGCGCGGGACGCCGCTTTGGCCTGATTGCGCCCTGCGCCGCGTCGACTACAGTCACGCATCGGGGAGGGTGTGCATGGCGACGGGCGTAGGCGATCGCAAGACGACGGGCTCGGCCACGCTGCCGTTCGTGGTGACGATCTTCGTCGGCTCATTCCTGCTATTCCTCGTCCAGCCGATGGTCGCGCGCATGGCCCTGCCGCGGCTCGGCGGCGCGCCGTCCGTGTGGAACTCGGCGATGCTGGTTTACCAGGCGCTGCTCCTCGCCGGATACGCTTATGCTCATTGGCTGGGACGCTTCGCGCTGCGGCGACAGGCGGCGCTCCATTTGGTCCTGTTCGCGCTCGCGGCGCTCGCCTTGCCGATCGGCTTGATCGCCGCCGAGCCGTCGGCCGACGCCAATCCGTTCCTGTGGGTGCCGTGGCTGCTGGTGGTCTCGATCGGGCCGTTGTTCTTCGTCGTCTCCGCCCAGGCGCCGCTGATCCAGCGCTGGTTCGCGCATGCCGGGCAGCGCGATCCCTATCCGCTCTACGCGGCGTCCAATTTCGGCAGTTTCGCCGGGCTGCTCGCTTACCCGCTGGTGGTCGAGCCGTTGCTCCCGATCCGCGGCCAGCGGTGGGTATGGAGCGCGGGTTATGCCTTACTCGCGCTGCTCATCGCCTGGTGCACGTTGAAGCTGCCCAAGCACCAAGTCGTGCTGCAAACCGTGCAGGCGGTCACGCCGCCGCCGGGCTGGCGCGAACGCGCCTATTGGATCGTCCTCGCCGCGGTTCCGTCGGGCCTGATCCTCTCGACAACCCTGCACCTCACCACCGACATCGCCGCGATGCCGCTGCTGTGGGTGATCCCGCTCGGCCTGTATCTGCTCAGCTTCACCGTCGCCTTCGCCAGCAACCGCGTGCCGGCGCAAATCATCGCCCGCGCCGCGCCGATTATCCTGATCGCCGCCGCCGGCGTGCTCGGCTTCGATTCCAATGGCCGCGAATTGCTGTTCGGGATCATCGCGTTGCTCAACCTGTTCGCGGTCTCGGTCGCGCTCCACAGCCAGTTGTTCGCGCGCCGCCCCGCCGCCGCTTATCTCACCTTGTTCTACCTAATGCTGTCGGTCGGCGGCGTGCTCGGCGGGATCTTCTGCGCTCTGGTCGCGCCTTTGGTGTTCAACTGGACCTACGAGCATCCTTTGCTGCTCGTCGCCGCGGCCCTGCTGATGGTCGTGCCGAGCCCGTTCGAGCACATCGCCAAGATCTGGGATGGCAGCGCCGCCAGCCGGACCATCGGCTTGGTCGCCGTCCCTGCGGTCCTGATCCTCGCCGTCGCATCGAAGCTCTCCGGTTCGGCGATCCTCGCCAGCACCGCGATTTTCGCGATTTTCGGCTTCGCCTTGTTCGCGATCGGCAACCCGGTGCTCCTCGCCGCCTGCCTGGTCGCGATCATGCTCACCGCCGGCGGCTGGGAACGCCTCGCTTTGGCGGCCAAGCCCGGGGCGATGACCCGCAGCTACTTCGGCATCTACGGGGTCCGCCCCAACGGCGACGATGCGCGCATGTTGACACACGGCACCACCGTCCACGGCATCCAGCTCTTGGGATCGCCCGCGCGCGAGCGGACCGAAACGACCTATTACGCCCCGTTGTCTGGGGTCGGCCTCGCTTTGCAGGCCGCGCCCCAGCTGTTCGGCCTTGCCGCCCGGGTCGATCTCGTCGGCCTCGGCGCCGGCACGCTCGCCTGCTACGCTTTGCTGGGCCAACGCTGGACGATCTACGAGATCGACCCGGCGGTCGCCCGCATCGCCCGCAACCCCGCCCAGTTCACCTTCCTCTCGACCTGCCTGCCCAACGTCCCGATCGTTATCGGCGACGCCCGCTTGAGCCTCGCTCACGCCCGGCCCGCCGATGCCGACGTGCTGATGGTCGACGCTTTCTCATCCGACGCGATCCCGATCCATCTGCTGACTCGCGAGGCGTTCGCGGTCTACGGCCGCCGCCTGACCCCCGATGGCCTGCTCATGGTCCACGTCACCAACCGCTTTCTCGATCTCGATCCGGTGGTCGCTGCCAATGCCGCTGCCGGCGGCTGGCGCGCGCTCAGGATCCGCTACGATCCCGACGCCGCCGCGCGCAAGCTGCACGAAACCACGTCGATCTGGATCGCTCTGTCGCGCAATCCGGCGACGCTCGAGCGGCTCGCCGCCGCGCATCCCGGCTGGCGGACGCTGGCGCCGCGCCCCGGCTTCGCCCCATGGACCGACGACCACGCCGCGATCCTGCCGCTGTTCCGCTGGAACTCCTGAGCTAGGTCCCCAGCCGCGCCTTGATCGCGGCTATCGCCGCCGCCTGGCGCTGGTCGATCGCGCCGACCTCATCGCCCGCGTTTTTGATCGCGGCGAGGTCGTTGGGGCTGAGCCCGCCCTGCGTCTGCAATTTTCCGGCGCCGATCGCGTCGATATCGCCAAGCGCCCGCGCGGTCGGCTCGCGCGCCGCGATCGCCGCCGACAGCGCCTCCTCAGCCGCGATCCACGCTTCGCCCCGCGCCGCGCCCGCCGCCTCCGCCAGCCGCCCGGCTTCGCTCGCCGCCGGCCCGAACGCCGCATCCCCGGCATGCGCCTGCGCCACCAACCCGGCCAGCGCCGTCGCCAGCGCGCCATTGACCGGCCGGTCGTTCGCCGGCCGCTCGACCGGCACCCGGGGATCGATCGCCTCGGCCGCGCGCGGCAGCAGCGAGGGCGGCGCGTTCGGCCCGGCGCAGGCACCGGTGATCGCCAGAACCGTCAGGGGCAGGGCCAGGGACAAGCGCATCGCGTCCGGCCCTATTCCGGCGCCGCCCAATCGGCAACCGGCAGGCTTGCCTCCCGGCGCACCTCCCCCTATGTCGCGCCCCTGCCGCCCAGCGGCACAGGCGCCCGTAGCTCAGCTGGATAGAGCACCAGACTACGAATCTGGGGGCCGGAGGTTCGAATCCTTCCGGGCGCGCCACACCCCAAGCCACCGAGCATAAACAGAGCGATTGCCGTGCAATCGCGTGCTTATGTCGAGAGCTGGCTTGGGTCGGCCGACGGGGCAGGCGGCACAAGGCCGACTGAACCCGTCCGACGTGGTCACGCGATTCACTCGCGTGACCTGACCTTTCCCTGGCTAAGCAAGTGTCGAACTTGCCCTCACAAACATTAACCCAATAATTTCTCTGGTTTTTCTATTCACACCCCATGCATCTAATTCGCTCTAGATGCGTTTGATCTAAGAGAAACCGATATTATTCGGGAATCCCATTGAGGATATTCACATGATTACTATGTCAAAAATTCTTGTTAGCGTCGGTGGTCTTGCGATCGTCGCCAGCGCCGCCCCGGCGTCGGCCCAATATGCGCCCGGTTACAACGGCGGCTACAACAACGGCTACAATCAGAGCGGCGGCGTCGTCGGCGCAGTGATCAATTCGGTCCTCGGCGGCGGGCGCTACGGCGCCTACGGCCAGGGTGCCGATCGCAATGCGGTCGACCAGTGCGCCCGCGCCGCCGAAGCCCGCGTCGCCCGCGACTATCGCCCCAGCGCCTACGGTCAGAACGGTTACGGCCAGAACGGCTATAATCAGAACGGCTACAACCACCAGATGGTCCGCGCCCAGGTCGTCGGCATCACCGGCGTCGAGCGCCGCTCGAACGGCCTGCGCGTCACCGGGCTGATCAGCTCGGGCCGCTACGGCAACGCTTACGGCAACGCTTACGGCAACCAGGGCTACGGCAACCAGGGCTACGGCAATCAGGGTTATGGCAACGGTTATCCCAATCAGGGCTACCCGAACCAGGGCTACGCCCCAAATTACGCCAACGCCGCGCAGCACGCGGACATGAGCTTCAGCTGCCGGGTCGACGCCCGCGGCTACGTCGCCGACGTCCGGATCAACAGAGGCGGCCGTCGCGGCTAATCGATCGACGAACTGACGCGAGGGGGATGCGCGCGGCCGGCAACGGTCGCGCGTTTTCTCACAAAATCCGCTCCGAGCTTGCTCGGGGCATGCCGGACCGGATGCTGACCATCCAAAGGATGGTGGAGGGGCCTTCTTTCCTTCTTCGTCATCCCGGACGTGATCCGGGACCCACCTTCCTGCCTCTGCCAACCAGCCCTTCCCATTTCCCTCCCCGCCCGCCAAGGTGTGGCTGCTCGGCAATGTGCGGTTGAGAGGGACGGGAGTACGAATGCCATGGTGCGGCAAAACCATCCGCAAGGCCTGACCCCTGAGCAGCAGATCAAAGCCGCGCTCTAAGAAACCATTTTCCTACAGCACCCCATCCGTGGCTTAAGCTCGCCGATGGACGAGTCGCGCCAGCCTTTCAGCCACGACGCGTGCGCCAAACCACACCCCAAAGGTCACGAAGTGGAGGAAGTGGAAGGCCCCTTAGGGTTGGCGCGTCCCGGACACCTTCATCCGCCCCGAGCTTGCTCAGGGAAGCGGCCGCACGCCGGCATGCTGGGGGCGTGGCGGACCGGATGCTGACAACCGCAGATGGTGGAGGGGCCCCTCCGTCAATCTTCTGGATTGCCACCTCCCCGCGCAATCGCGGAGAGGATGTGGCGCTTACGCCGTCGCCGCGGTCGGGCCGGTGACGCCGCTGCTGTTGTCGCAGCCATTGGCGCAGCTCACCGCGCGTTCGGCGAAATCGTGGGCGAGTTTGGCGTGCCAGGTGCGGGCGGCCTCGGTAATCGCGCGCTGCGCCTTCATCCGTTCTTCGACGGCCCTCCGGCTGTAATAGCGCGCGTTCGATTCCATGTCCCCGGTCCCCTGGTCCAGACCGGTGTCCGCCGGTCCCCTCGTCCCCACACGCGGCTGTGGCCGCACAGCACCTTGACCATCAAAGGGTTTATCAATGGTTACTATCCACAGGCGCGTTCACAGCCTGTCCCGATGCGGCACAAATCCCGCCGCAAAGGTGACACGAAGCGGGATTAAGCAGATTATCGCTGAAACCTAACGACTCGTCGCTCGTTACATGGCGGAAACGTCCGAAGGACAAAGGAAGATGATGAAGTCGAATGTCGCCCGTCGCACCACGTTCAACCCGAACGCGCGGGGCTATCATGCCGTCTATCACGATGGCGAAATCAATCACTGCCCGGGCTGTGGGCGGACCCATTGGATCATCGGCCGGATCTCGGCCGAATGCGCCTTCTGCTCGACCGCGCTGCCGTTGAAGGAAGCCTACACCCGCGGCCCCGCGCCGGCGGTGACCTTCTGGCGCTCGCGCCCGAACCTGGTGTCGATCGCCGCCTGACCCGGCGGCGTTTCGGCCCGGCGCGGGATTCGTTCATTTCGCCGCCAGCGTAACGGGTATATATACCGACCCCATGAAGACGCTGATTTTTGCCGCTTTGCTCGTCGCCGCTTCACCGGCCCTGGCCGGGGCGTCGAATTTCACTCTGGTCAACGGGGCCGGCGGGCCGCTCGGCAATTTGTCGATTCGCCGGGTCGGGACCAACGACTGGAAGCCGCTCAGCCAGGGTGCGGGCGGCGCGGTGCAGTTCAGCGATCCCGATTGTGCGTTCGATCTTCGGGCGACGGTCGGCGGGGCGCCGGTGACCTGGACCGGGGTTAATCTGTGCGGCGCGAAAAGCGTGACTCTGCATCGCGATGCAGCGACCGGGGCGTGGGTCGATTACGATTGAACTGGTGGCGCCGCTCGCCTGACGCGGGATAGGGGCCAACCCGGATCGCCGCCGGCTGCGGCTTGACCGAGTCGAGCAGTTTGGCGCCGGCGATGAATACGACTCCGGTGCACGCCGCGGCCAGCAGCCAGCCGCTGAAGCCGGGATAGGTCTCGAGGTAAAGCCGGCCGCGCTCGACTGCCCCAAGGGCGATCGCATAGGTCACCAGCCACGCTTCGAAGCGAGTCTTGATCACGAACAGGCGACCGATCTTCCGCAGCATACCCAGCCTCTCATTCCTTAACGCTTGAACGGCTCGGTCGCGATTTTGAGCCATTCCCACCCTAACGGACAAGGTAAAAGTGGCGTTAAGAAGTGCGTCGGCGTCCCGTTTCGGGATTAGGTCAGGGCAGTGAGGTCGAGCGCTTCAAGCAACGCCGCCCGCGCCGCCTCGATGTCGCGGATCAGCGCCGGCTTCTGCAACTCGCTGTTGTGGATCGCGACCGGCCAGTGGCTGCGGATGACGTCGGCGATCAGGTCGAGCCGGGAGTCGTCGACGAGGAAGCGCGGATCGACCGTCGCCGGGTCGGCGACGACCCGCAACCGGAGGCACGCCGGCCCGCCGCCATTGGCCATCGACTGGCGGACGTCGACGATCTCGACCCGGCGGATCGGGCCGTTGCCGGCGATGTGGCGTTCGATCCACGCCCACACGCTCGGCGTCTCGCGGCACTCGGTCGGCGCGACCAGCACGGTCTCGCCGCCCGGCACGGTGACCAGCTGGGCGTTGAACAGATAGGATTGGATCGCATCTGCCAGCGGCACGTCGGCCGCCGCGACCTCGACATATTCGAAGCCCGGCACCATCCACTCGCAGCCGGCAATCAGCGCGTCCTTGCCAGCGAACGCCTGCTCATGGGCGAACAGGACCCGCTCGTTGGCGACCGCGACCACATCATTGTGGAACGCCCCGGCGGCGATCGCCTCCTCGGACTGCTCGGCGAACAGAGTCCGTTCCGGATCGAGCCGGTGAAGCCGCGCAATCGCCTTCGATGCCTCGAGATGCTGCCGCGCCGGGAACGCGCCGCCCGACACGCCGTAGACGAAGACCTCCGCACCGGTCTCACCATGGCCGCCGCTCAGCCGCATATGGTTGGCCGCGCCTTCGTCGCCGAACGCCGGCGGGACCGGGCCGTGCACCGCGAACGCGTCCGCCGCGAACGCCAGCTGCAATTGTGCCAGCGTGGCCGGCCATTCGTGGCTGCGGTGGGCCATGGTCTTCAAATTGGCGACGGTCAGGTGGCAGCGTCCGTCGGCGGTGTCCGGCGCTGGTGATACCGTCGCGGCGTTGGCCGCCCACATCGCCGAGGCCGAAAGCGCGTTGGCGGCAATCACCAGATCGGCGTCATTGATCGTCGTAGCGAGCTCGGCCAGCCACGCCCGGTTGGGCCGCGGGGCGGGCACGAACACGCCTTGCGCGAGGCCGATGGCGAGATTGGCGCGCATCTTGTCGATGCCCTGGAGCGCGGCGGCGCGGGGTTGCGATTCCTCGCCGGCGTTGCGCTGTGACGCGAGGTTGCCAAGGCTGAGACCGGCATAATTGTGGCTCGGGCCGATGATCCCGTCGAAGTTGATTTCGGTCAGGGCCATCAGCGTGCGACCGCGTGGATCTCATCGCCCGGCTTCACGCCGAGCAGCTTGCGCGCCCCGGCGTCGATCGCGGCTTCGTCGCCGGATACCTCGACGGTGCCGTAACAGGCGACGAAATCCTGCAGGCGGCCGTGCGCCAGCAGCATCGGCTGGCCTTGCTCAGGCTCGCGGTCGGCGACCTTCACACAGCTGGTCCCGTGAATCGTCCGGATCGAGTCGGTGCGCGCGGTTACGGTCGGCCCGCCATCGAAGATGTCGACATAGCCGTCCCAGATGAAGCCCTCGCTTTCGAGCATCTTGAGCGCGGCCCGGCCGCTTGGGTGCGGCTGGCCGATGACCGCTCGCGCGGTCTCGGGCAGCATGGACACGTAAATCGGCGACTTCGGGAACAGGTCGGCGATGAACTGCGTGCCGTGGACGGCATTGAATTCATCGGCCTGCGGAAAGGTAAGGTCGAAGAAGCGGCCGCCAAGCGCGTCCCAGAAGGGGGAGTGTCCACCCTCGTCCATGACTCCGCGCAATTCGGCCAACACCGTATCGGCAAATCGTGCGCGATGCGATTTGATGAACAAATAGCGCGACCGCGCGAGCAGCATACCAAGCCCGCCGGCCCGCTCCTGCGGGTGGAGGAACAGGCCGCCGACCTCGCTCGCGCCTTCCAGATCGTTGGTCAGCGTCAGCGTCTGGTTGCGAAAAATCTTGCCGAGTTCGCTGCTCTTCTGGGTCAGGGTCGAGATCAGATAACTGTAAAATGGCTGGCGGGTGCCGACTGCGCCGAACACTTGGCAGGTGCCGCGGATCTGCTTGGTCGCGACATTCTCGAGCATGAAGACGTAGAGGTCATCACCCGGCGTATTGCCCTCGCGCTCGAATCCGGCGGAACTGAGTTCGAGCTTGGCTTCGAGCGTCGATTTCTCGGCCGGGAGGTTGGTGAAGCCGCCGCCGGTCAGCTTGGCGAGATTGTAAAAGGCGCGCAGGTCGCTTCGGCGCGCTGAACGCAGGCGATAGGTCATGCGGCCCCCGTCGCGAGGCGCAAAATGGTGAGCGCGGACAACGCGGCGCGCTCCGGCAAACTGTCGACGATCAGAAATTCCTCCATGCTGTGAATCTTGCCGCCGCGAACGCCCATGGTGTCGACCACGGGGACGCCACAGGCGGCGATATTGTTGCCGTCGCACACCCCGCCGGTCGCTTGCCAGGCGATGGTCTGGCCGAGATCGGTGCCAGCTTGTTTGACGAGGTTGAACAAAGCTTCGGCTTCGGGCGTCAGCGGCTTGGGCGGGCGGCCGAATCCGCCGCTGACCTCGATCGTCACATCATGCTGGGTGGCGACCGCAGCAACGATGTCCGCGATTTCTCGCTTGGCCTCCGCCTCGATCTCGGGCGTGGCGGGGCGCATGTTCAAACGCAGGATCGCGAGGTCGGGGACGACGTTGCTGGGGCTGCCGCCTTCGATCCGCGAGGGATTGACGCTGAGGCCGGGGCGTTTCGCAGCCGCGAGGCGCAGCGCAAGGTCGGCGGCGGCGAGCAACGCGTTGCGGCCTTCCTCGGGGTTGCGCCCGGCGTGGGCCGATTTGCCGCGCACGACCAAAGCGAAATTGCCGCTACCCGGCCGGGCTCCAGCGAGCGTTCCATCGGGCAGGGCTGCGGGCTCGTAGGTCAGCGCCGCGCGCTTGCCCTGTGCCGCCTGCACTAACAATGCGGCGGAACCGAGCGAGCCGACTTCTTCGTCACTGTTGATGACGACTTCGTAACCAAGGCGCGAAGCGTCCGGGCTCTGTTCGACCGCCTTGAGCGCGGCGAGCATGACCGCGATGCCACCCTTCATGTCGGCGACGCCTGGCCCGCCGAGCACGCCCTCTTCGAGCCACGTCGTCGTCTGGAATTCGTGGTCGATCCCGAACACCGTGTCCATGTGGCCGGTGAAGAGCAGCTGCACCGGCGCTTCGGGGCGCACTTTGACGTGCAGATTCTTGCCATGGCCGATTTCGATCGTCCGGCCAGCGGAATCGACCGCCTCGACCAGCGACGGCTCCACGAATGCAAGTTCGCCGGGCAAGACGGCGAATGCGTCGGACAGCAGATAAGCGATGTCGCCAAGGCCTTCGAGATTGCGCGAGCCGCTGTTGATCTCCGCCCAGGTCTCGACCTGTTCAAGCATCGGCTCGGCCGCGGCGCGCTCGATCGCTTGTTGTTCAGTAGGTGAGAGTTCCCCCATGGCCCGGCTCCCTAGCCGGAGGCATGGCCGAACGCCACACCGGCTAGACGGCGACCACGATCTCGGTTTTGCACAGCAGCGAGTCGCCCAACCGGGTGAGCCGACGCTTGACTGGTTCGCCAACCAGTGCCTGGTCAGACCGAAGAACGTGGAGGCGCACGGCCTCGTCATCGACGCTAAGGCCGGTGTGCTCAAGCACCGAGGCGACTCCACCCGACAACCGCTGCCCGAGGCGCATTGCCAGCCCCCATTGGTGCGCACGCAGCAAATCGTCCTCGGTGACCAATTGCGCGAGCTTGGAGTCGGGCAACTTCTCCCGCCCGAAATTGGATGTGAGAGCCTGCGCCATGATCACGCGCTCCGCGGCGGTAATCGCAACCCAATTGCCATGGAGTGCCATCTCCACCCCGCGATCGGCGCGGAAGTTGGGATTGGCTTGCCACGCGACATCGGCGAGCAGGCATGAAGCGCGGCGCAACCGGATCATGTCCGGCAGGTCGTCGAACAACGGCGAGATCCACTCGTCGAGCAGGTCGCCGTGCTGGCCGAAGCGATGTTCGCCGCCGCCAGCTTCGCGCGCCGCCTCGATCAACGGGTCGCGGGCGCGGGTCCGCGGCTTGAGGGTCGAGTAGAGCAGACCTTCGCGAATGCCGAATGTCGACACCACCAAGTCGCTCGGTTCGAGTTCATCGGCGAGCACGTCGAGCAGCATCGCGGCGACCGGCGCACTGGCCATGCGCGCCGCGGCCGCCGCCTTCGACCATTTGGGATCGGGCTGGGAAACGATCCGGCGCAGTTCGCGCGTGCGTTTCGGCGCGATGCGATATTCGTGGGTGATCGGCAGCGGGTAATCGGTTTCGGCCATGTCGATCCGGGCCAGCGCGCGCCACGACCCGCCAACCATGAAGAACGTCCGCCCCCGCGTCTTTTTGACGCCGCCCAATTGCTTGATCCCCCTGCGAACCGCGTCACGGGTTTCACGCTCGTCAGCCGACGAGCCGTCGAGTCGCAACACGCCCAAGGGCAGGGACAGTCCGCCATGAACCTGCCGGTCGGCGACATCGACCAGTTCCAGACTGCCGCCGCCCAGGTCGCCCACGATGCCATCCGCTTCGGGGATCGCCGACAGCACACCTTCGCCGGCCAACTCCGCCTCGCGTTCGGGGCTCAGCACTTCGCAGCGGAAGCCGATACGATCGACCTCGCGGACGAACGCGCGGCCATCTTCGGCTTCGCGGATAGCGGCGGTGGCCAGCACATAAGTCCGTTTGATCCGCATGTGATCGATCAACAGCCGGAACCGGCGCAGCGCGGCGAGCGCCTTGTCGCGGGCGGCCGGGGCGAACGTGCCGCGCTGTTCGAGGCCCGCGCCGAGTCCGGCGAGAACCTTCTCGTTAAAAATGGGAGCGGGAACGCGCGGCGCGCCAGCGTAGACCACAAGGCGAACCGAGTTCGACCCGATATCGATAATGGCTACGGGTTCGGCACTACTCACTCGAATTCCAGGGCCCTGTTCAACGTCCGCGATGGAAACGCAGCTTAGGAACTTTCCGGCCCTTCTTTAGTGCCTGGCCCCGGCCCGACAAGGACGGGTTCGACATGAAATAGCTGTGCAGGTTGAAGGCTTCGTCGGGCTTGGGTTGCAGCCGTTCGTAGGTGCCGTCCGACTTCAGGCGCCAGCTCTGTTCGTTGTCGATGAGGTTGGCGACCATCACCTGGTCGAGCAGCTGGGCGTGGACCGTCGCATTCTCGATCGGCAGCATATATTCGATCCGCCGGTCGAAATTGCGCGGCATCCAGTCGGCCGAGCTGATGTAGACCTTGGCCTCGGGGTTGGGCAGCTGCTTGCCATTGGCGAACGCCCACAGCCGCGCATGTTCGAGGAAGCGGCCGACGATCGACTTGACGTGGATGTTCTCCGACATACCCGGAACGCCGGGGCGGAGGCAGCAGATCCCGCGAATGACGAGGTCGATCTGCACCCCGGCGTTACTCGCTTCATAGAGTTTTTCGATGATCTCCGGATCGACCAGCGAGTTCATCTTGGCCCAGATACCGGACGGCTTGCCGTCGCGCGCGGCGGCAATCTCGGCGTCGACCAGCTTGATCAGCTCGGCGCGCAGGTTCTGTGGCGACGTGACCAGCAGCTTGAGGTTGCGCGGCTCGAGATAGCCGGTGATGTAATTGAACAGCTTGGCGACATCGCGCCCGGTCTTGGGGTCGGCGGTGAAGTAGCTGAGGTCGGTGTAGATCTTGGCCGTCACCGGGTGATAATTGCCGGTGCCGAAGTGGCAGTAGGTGCGATAGCCCTTCTCCTCGCGGCGAATGACCATCGACACCTTGGCGTGGGTTTTCCAGTCGATGAAGCCGTAGACGACCTGGACCCCGGCGCGTTCGAGTGCGGTCGCCCAGACGAGGTTCTGCTCTTCCTCGAAGCGCGCCTTCAATTCGACCACGGCGGTCACCGACTTGCCGCTTTCGGCGGCGTCGATCAGCGCGCGGACGATCGCCGACTGCTTGCCGGCGCGGTACAAGGTCTGCTTGATCGCGATGACGTCGGGATCCGCCGCCGCCTGCTCGATGAACGCAACCACCACCTCGAAACTCTCGTAGGGGTGGTGGACGAGGATATCCTTCTCCTTGATCGCCGCGAAACAATCGCCGCCATGCTCCCGGATGCGCTCGGGAAAGCGCGGATCGAACGACGGGAACTTCAAATCGGGGCGATCCTCGTCGACCAGCAGCGAGAGCTGCGCCATGCCGAGGAAGCCGCGGGTTTCGGAGGTAATCGCCGTCGCGGCGTTGAGGCCTTCCTTGACCGCGCCGACCAGGCCCTCGGGCATGCCGGGTTCGAACTCGAGACGGACAACGCGGCCGCGGCGACGGCGCTTGATCGCGGTGCGGAAGTAGCGGACGAGGTCCTCGGCTTCTTCCTCGACCTCGATGTCGCTGTCGCGGATGATGCGAAACGCGCCGCCGCGCAGCACCTCATATTTGGGGAACAGGTAGTCGGTCTTGCGCCGGATCAAATTCTCGAGCGCGATGTAGCGTGATTTCGTTCCCGGGATGCGAATGAACCGCGGCAGCGACGCCGGCGCCATCAGCAACTCACGGACGCTGGTCTTGCCCTTCTTGATCTCGAAAATCAGGCTCAGCCCCTGGTTGGGGATGAACGGGAAGGGGTGCGCGGGGTCGATTGCCTGCGGGGTGAGAACCGGAAAGATCTGCTCGCGGAAATGCACGTCGAGCCATTTTTCCGCATCGTCGTCGAGTGGCTCGTCGGCGATGACATGAATTCCGGCGCCGTCGAGTGCGGTCTGTAATTCGGCCCACACTTCGTGCTGGCTGGTCACCAGCCGGTCGGCCTCGGCATTGATCGCCAGCAATTGCTGGTTGGGCGTCAGGCCGTCGGCCGATTGTTCCTCGACCCCTAGCGCCTGGTGGGCCTTGAGCCCGGCGACGCGGACCATGACGAATTCATCGAGGTTGCTGGCCGAGATCGACAGGAAGCGGACGCGCTCAAGCAATGGATGGTGCGGATTGCACGCTTCTTCGAGCACGCGGCGGTTGAAGGCGAGCCAGCTCAATTCACGGTTGAAATAGCGCGCCTCGGGCAGGTCCGGATGTGGCGGCGCAGCCGGCGCGGCTCCGTCCCTGGCCGGGGCTTCGGCCACAGGCGCGGCGGGTGCGGACGGGCTGTCCATGGGTTCTCCGGCGAGGGGCGGCGGTTGGGCGGTCGCGGTCATGTAGCAGAACTGAAACAGAGGGATATTACACTGATGTGACGACTGGTGGTAATTCGCTGGCCGATCGAACGAGTCGGCAGGAGCAGGCGAATGGCCAAGGACAAGAAGAAAAAGAAAAAGGACAAGAAAGCCGGCAAGAGCGGCCAGGCGGTCAAGCGCCTGCAATCGTTGGCCGAAAACCCGATGGTCGCGAACATCGTCGCGTCGGCGCTGGTTGCCACGGCCGCGGCGATCAGGGATCCGGCCAAGGCCCGCAAGCTTGCCGCCCAGACCGGCGACCAGCTGACCGACCTCGCCAAGGAAAGCGTCGATCGCGGCAATGCGATGTGGCAGCTGGCGCTCGATGTCGGCCGCCGCGCACTCGAAGAGTTCGGCGTGAAGGACGCGCCGAAGGTTGTGAGCAAGGCTGCTCCGGTTCGCAAGGTTGCCGCGAGGAGTGCTCAGAAAACGACCCGCACGGCGGCGCCGAAGACGGCCCGCAAGGCGGTCGTCAAGAGCGCCCCGAAGGTCGCGCGCAAGGTCGCTCCGAAGGCTGCCCGCAAGACCATTTCGAAGGCGGCCCCGAAAGCTCGAGCCACTCGATCGGTCCGTCCCAAAAAGTGACTCTGCATGGCGCAACACCCGTTGACGAACGGGTTGCCGCACAACAGCTAGAGGCCGCGAACAGCAGGTGACAGTCCCATGACTTCCAGCCGACCCGCCGCCTTAATCGTTGAGGATCAGCCGTTTATCGGTTTGGTCGCATCGGACATTCTTAGCGAATCTGGCTTCGACATTTTCCACGCCGACAATGCCGATGACGCGGTTTCGATGCTCGGCAAGCATCCCGAGATTGAGGTGGTTGTCGCCGAAGCGCAGCTTTCCGGCGGGGCTAACGGGCTTGAGCTGGCGCGGCGGCTGTCGCGGGAACGGCCGGATGTCCGGCTGGTAGTTACGGCCGCAGGGTCGGAGTTGGCCCCGTCCGATGTACCGGTCGGGGTGCGGTTTCTCCACAAACCTTACGCCAGCGGCGAACTCAGGACGTCGGTGGCCGGCGAGCTCGAAGACGCCTGATCATCGCGCGATGCAACGGCGTCTGGGTCAAGTCATCCGGCCGTCCGGGCATTTCGTGCGCGGCGGACACGGCCTAACGCGATGACCATGCTGCAAACTCCAATTTCGCGCCTCTATCTTGAGGACCTGCGTGTCGGTCAGCGCTTTGTCAGCGAACCGCACACGCTCGACGCCGATCAGATCAAGGCCTTCGCCGCCGAGTTCGATCCGCAACCATTTCACCTGAGCGACGAGGCTGCGAAGGATTCCCTGTTCGGCGGGCTCGCGGCGAGCGGTTGGCATACCGCGGCGCTGACCATGCGCATGCTGGTCGAGGCGATGCCGCTGGCCGACGGGCTGGTCGGCGCCGAACTCCAGCTTGCCTGGCCCAAACCGACCCGGCCGGGCATGACGTTGCAAGTGTTCAGCGAAATCGTTGAGATCAAGCCATCGCGCTCCAAGCCCGACATGGCGATGGTCACCGCGCGCAACGAAACCCGCGACCAGGACGGCGAGGTGCTGCAGGTCTTCACGGTCAAAATGCCGGTGTTCAAGCGGGTGCGGGGCTAGCCGATAACTCGGCTCAGTACTGCCCGAACCGGCCCCTGACGCTGCGCAGCAGCTTGGCTGAATCGTAGCCGACGCCATCCTTGAATACGGTCACAACCTGCTCGATGTCGGCGACGTTCGCGGCCGGATTGCCGTTGACCAGGATCACGTCGGCGTTCTTGCCCGGCGCGATCGAGCCGATGCGGTCGGCGAGGCCGAGATAGGTCGCGCCATTGAGCGTTCCGATGCGGATCGCCTCGACCGGGGTGAACCCCGCTTCGACCAGCAGCTCGAGCTCGCGCTGGTCGCCGAAGCCCGGAATCACGCCGCCATTCCCGGTTGGGTCGGGGCCGGCCATGAGGAGGCCGCCCGCGGCGACGAATTGGCGCTCGAGGCCGAGATCGTTCTTGTACGCCTGCGCGGCCTGCTCTCCGCGCGGCGTGCCGGCGCGGCTGGCAGTTAGGTTGCGCAAGTACAAGTAAGATTCCTTAGCCTGCGGCGTCAGCACGTCCATCTGCCGCGCCTGGAGCGGGGCGTGCAGGGGCACGCTCTGCTCGAATACCGGCAGGGTCGAGGTCAACGCGACATGATGGTCGACGAGCAGCTTGATCAGTGCGTTGGCTGCCGGGCTTCCCGGTTTCATCGCCAGCAAGGTCGGCGTGCCCGTCCCGTCCGAGCATTTGTCGGGCTGCTTGCCGGGGTCTAGCTGGGTGTTGACGAAGAAACCGTGCTCGAGATTGTCGATGCCAAGTGCCACCGCCTCGGGATAAGTGACCGAGCACAAGTGGCCGGTCAGTTTGAGATGGCGCCGATGGGCTTCGTCGATTGCGGCTCTAAGCTCGGCCCGCGTAATGTTCATATAGGCCTTGAAGGAATTCACGCCCTGGTCGGCCCAGTAAGCGACCTCCCGCCGCGCGTCGTCGGGCGACGTGATCTGGTGATTCTGGATGAAGAACGCGCCAGGACCCTCGAGATAAGGCCCGGTCACGTCGAGGTGCGGCCCGACGAGGTGCCCGGCATCGATCTCGCGCTTGAGGCTGAGGTCTGTGTCGGGCTCGACACTCCCGGTGGTGCGCATCGTCGTGACGCCGCTCGCCAGGTACAGCCGCGGCGCGCTGAACGTCATTTGCGGGACGATGATCGGCTGTTCAGAATGACCGGCGGCGTCGAGATTTGGCCGCTGCAGGTAGAACAAATGGTTGTGCATACCGACGAGGCCGGGCAGCGCCGTCTCGCCGCTGCCGTCGATCACTTGATAGCCTGGGGGGATTGGCGCGCTCGCCGGCTGCACTGCCGCGATTCTCGCGCCGTCGAGCAGCAACGTCTGATCCTCCAGCGGCGCGGCGCCGGTGCCATCGATGATGCGCAGGTGCGTGATCGCGGTCTGGCCGGCCGGCACTTGCACGAATTGCCTTACATCGGGACCGAGCGCCGGCGCCGGCGCAAGCACCGGAGCGGCCAACGCGGCGGCGCCCGCAAATATGGAAACCGCGATCGTGAGTGCCCTGAACATCATCCCCATCTCCTCACGCAACCTGATAGGCGATCGCCTTGCAGTCGTCGCGGGACAATGTGTCGATCAGATAGTCGTCGAGCACTCCTCCGAAGGCCTATTGCCGCGGTTTCACGAACTTTAGCGCGTACTGATCGGTGTGGCCCTGAATCGCCTTGTCGAAAATCGAGAGCGTGTGATCGTCGCCTGGGCGGCGCAGGAACTTGCCTTCGGCGACCAGCTTGAACCCGACCGAGGTGACTTCCTTGACCACCAGGTCGCGGTTGATGCGGTGCATTTTGGCGATCTGCTCCTCGGTCAAATTCGCCGGACCTTGATGGTCCAGGATGAAGAAGATGCCGCCCGGTTTCAGTGCCTTGTAGACCGCGCGGTTGAACGCGACGGTGTCGACCGTGCCATATTCTGCGATCTTGAGGTCATGGTAATTCTGCGTGACCCACGCGAGGTCGAGCGGCTTGGGAAAGGCGACCGTGCCGAATGGCTGGGCGTCCATCGTGACGTTGGTGCACTTCGGGCATTCCTTGAACAGGTCCTGGTCGGCCTTGACCGCGCCCTTCCAGCCCTGGTTTTCAAGTCCATAGACGTGACCCGCTGGTCCAACCACGCCGCTGATCATCCGCGTAAAATAGCCGCCGCCGGGATAGAATTCGCCAACGGTCATGCCTGCCTTGACGCCGGAGAAGGCGAGGGTCTCGGCGGGCTTCCGCAGTGGATCGGCGGCCCGGCCCTCTGCCGGCCGCGCCGGATCGCCGACTGCGGCGGCGATCACGTTGGCGAGTTTGGGCGCGGCGGCGACCGGCGCTGCGGTGGCGACGGCAAACGTTAGAAAAGAGAGATAACGCATCGAACCCCCTCCGCGTTTGAGACCTTGGATGCGCTAGCGGCGGCAGTTGATCCGTCCAACCTCGTTTCGACCGGCGGTATCGTTGCGGCTGCCGACCGCTCAGGCCGCTCGCGATTCCCGGATGGCGACTGCCAACGCGTCAGACAGGGTCGCCAGGCGATAGGGCTTGAGGATGACCGTCCGGCCACCGCTGCCGGCTTCGGCAATTTCCTGGCTATAGCCCGTCGCCAGCACGACCGGCAGGTCCGGCTTTTCCCTGGCGAGCGCGTCGGCGAACTTAAGACCTCCCATTCCTGGCATCACGACATCGCTGAGCACTACATCGAAGTCTTGCTCGCGGCACAGTACGAGCGCCTCCTCGCCGGAGCTGGCGCGGGTGACCCGGTGCCCGAGTTCGGACAGCATGGCCTCGGCAAAGGCCCCGACGTCTTCATTGTCCTCGACGACGAGGATGTCGGCCAGCGGTTGCTCAGCGAGCTCGGCAGCAACTTCCTTGGGTTCCGCGGCGCCGTTACCTGCCACGCAGGGCAGGATCAGGGTGAGGGTGGTGCCTTTGCCAGGCGTGCTCTCGACGCGCACGTCGCCGCCGGACTGCGACGCGAAGCCATAGACCTGGCTAAGGCCGAGGCCGGTTCCTTCGCCGAAGCCCTTGGTCGTGAAGAACGGCTCGAAGATGCGGTCCATTGTTTCGGCGTTCATGCCTTCGCCGGTGTCGCTGATCTCGATGCCAACCATGCGCCTGCCTGCCTTCGCTGCGACGTCGCGGGTTGCTACGGTGAGGGTGCCGCCATCGCGCATGGCATCGCGCGCGTTGGAAGCGATGTTGAGGATCGCCGATTGCAGCTGGGCGCGATCGGCCTCGACCAGGCACGGCGCCGACAAATCGGTAATCACTTTCACACGCTCGCCCATGGTCCGGTCGAGCAAGTCGTCCATTTCGCCAATCAGGTCGTTGAGGTCGAGCCATTCGGGCTTCAGCGGCTGGCGGCGGGCAAAAGCAAGCAACTGCGAGGTCAGGGACGCCGCATTGGTGGCCGACTGGACGATCGCCCGCGCAAACCGCGTCCGCTTGGCATCTGTCAGGCCCGGGCGCGACAGCATGTCCGCCGCGCCTTGGATCACGGTCAGCTGGTTGTTGAAATCGTGCGCGATCCCGCCGGTCAACTGGCCGAGCGCCTGCATCTTCTGGCTCTGGCGCAGCTGGTCCTCGGCTTCCGCGCGTTGCGCGACTTGCTCCTCGAGCAGTTGGTTGGCCTGAGCCAGGGCTTCGGCGCGCTTGGCAAGCTCGTGGTTGGCGTTGCGCAGCGCGCGTTGGGCGAACCCGAGGCCGAACACGATCAGGGCCGCCGCGGCGATTAACGCCGTCAGCGTGCCGTATCGGCTGACTCGCCGCCACAGCGGTTGTCGATCGAGCTGGATGTAGGCGGTGCCGATCCGCTGTCCGCGCATTTCGACCGGGGCCGACGCGCGAATGACGAGAGCATTCGAAGAATCGATCGCTTGTTCGAGCGTCGGGACCGCCTCGCCGAACCGGTCATAACCGGCGATCAGGCGCCCGCCGCGATCGTAGACCGCCGCGCGCCGGATGCTGCTGACGACGCGCAGCGGATCGACCGCTTCCTTGGCGGCCGCCGGATCGTCGAAGTCGACGGCGGCGGCGACCGAGACGGCGAGCAACTGTGCCTGGGACCGCGCGAAATCCTCGCGCGCGTCCCGGTAGCCGCTGTCGGTCTGCATGATCACGGCAATGCCGATCAGGACGATCAGCATGGCGGCCATGAAGATTGCGACTGGCGCCGAGCGCCAGTTCCCCTGCAGCATCGTCCTCATTGCTTCACCCCGATGGCCAGCGCCAGCAAGCGCGAACTGATCGCCAGCCCGTTGCGTGCGGCGGAAGATTGATCGATAAAAAATCTGACGCGTCCGCCAACTACGGAAAAATGGATGATGCCGCGTTGGCTCCCGTTGCCAGCATCGGTCACGGTAAGGATCGATCGGCGTCCGAATGCGGTGATCAATTGCGCCGGCGACTGAGCCTTATTTCCCTGGACGAAGGCGATCTGACAGTTTTCGGCACCCGTGGCCGAACTCATTCGCCGGATGACAATCCGGCGACCGTCGACGAATTGTGAGCGGGCGGCGTCGTCCAGGACCGCGCCGAAAGGATCGCCACCGATGACGCACAGCACGAACGGATCGCTGCCCCGCGGCATGGCCGCAGCGGGCCACGTCACATAGCGTGCGAAGCGGGGCAGGAACGCGGCCTTGACCGCCGTGTCGGTCGGTTCTGCGATCGCCGGCGCGCACAAGATTAATGCTCCCCCGGCGGCGGCAGTTCGGGCCAGGGCGCGGAAACCGCCCATGGTCAGGGGCGCCATTCCACGCCGGCGAGGACCTTGCGCGAGATCGCGTCGCCGCCGGCATATTCGACGTGGTGGTCGTGCAGCAGATTGGCGCCCGACACGGACAAAGTGAGATGGTCGGTGACGCTCCACGCGAGCCGCCCGCCGAGCTCGGCATAGGCGGGCACGTTCGCTCCCTTGAGCCGGCCGACCGCGCGGAAATCGAGGTCGAAGGTCACCGCCGGGCCGAAGTTCATGCTCGATCGCGCGGTGAACTGGTGACCAGGATCGGTCCCGTTTTGCGACGTGCCGACGATCCCCGAGGCGCCCGGCTTGAAGTGGAAATTCTGCCGTTGCAGCATCGCACCGGCGGACAGCGTCCACCAATCGAGCGGGCTGGCGCTCGCCCAGGCTTCGAGCCCGTAGCTGTGGCCCTTGAGCCCGTTGCCCCACCGAAGGTTGAGAAACGCCGGTCCGGGGATCAGTTCGACCGACCGCAGGTCGTCGTAATGGTGATAGAATCCGGTCGCCGAAAAGGACAGCTCGGCCAGCGGCTGAGCCTTAATCCCCAACTCGTAGGCGGTCAGTTTCTCGGTCCGGAAATCGCGGTTGCCGCTGAGTGCGACGATTGCCCCAAGCCGCTCCTGCACATCCTCGTCGAACGGCGTCGGCGAGCGCACCGCATGCGAGGCCGCTGCCCACAACAACGTCGATTTGCCGGGCTTCACCGCCAGGCGGACGTCGGGGAGCAGGCTGAACCCGACATAGGGATCATGCTCGGCCTTGATGCCGGCGGTCAGGCTGATCGCGTCGCTGATCGCGAAGGTGTCCTGGGCGAACAGATTGGCGAGGAACAGGTCGCGGCTGTCGGGAACGAAGAACAGGCCCGCGGTCCCGTCGATATCGTAATGCGCGAGTCGCGCACCGCCGCCCCAGACGATCTGGTGTCGGCTGCCGATGTCGAAGCCGTGCTGCAGGTCGACGTCGTAGGTATCGACGAAGAACGACCCGTTGTTCGGCCGCGAGGTGCGCTTGATCCGGTCGTAGAACGCTTGCGCCTGAAAGTGCTGGCCTTGGCCCGTGTCGCGTTTCCAGCGCAGCACCAGGTCGCGGCCCGAGATATGCTCTGACGCGTCGCCTGGCTGGTTCTCGCGCCCGCCGAAAATACCCCCCTGCAGCATCACCGAGTCCTTGGTCGATGGTGTCCAGTCGAGCCGGAAACCACCGCCGAGCCGGTGCCATCCGTCGTCTGCCGAACCGCCACCGGGGATGTCGGCGGCGTCCTGATGCAGCCATCGCGCATAAACCCGGTAACTGAGCTTCTCGCCCGCTTGCCCGGAGAAGCGCAGGCTGGCGGCCTGCTGCACCGTCCCACCCCGGACGGACGCGCGGACACCGGTCGTTGCCGCGGCGCCGCGGGTGATGATGTTGATGATACCGTTGACGGCGTTCGCGCCCCACAAGGTCGCGCCCGGGCCGCTGATCACTTCGATCCGCTCAATGTCGTCGGCTATCAGGTCGGGCAGGTCCCAGTACACGCCGGAAAACAGCGGGGTGTAGACGGTTCGACCGTCGACCAGCACCAGCAACTTGTTCGAAAAACTCTGCGCGTTGGGCGAGCCGTTGAGACCGCGGGCGGTCACCACCCAATGCGCCGGGCTTTGCTGATAGACCTGCAAATTGGGCGCCAGCCGGAGCATTTCCGGAATGGTCACCGCGCCCGACCGGACGATCTGCTCGTGATCGATCACGTAGAGCGCCGCCGGCGCGGCGCTCAGCGGCTCGTCGCGCTTGGACGCCGACCGCACCTGGATATTCGCCAGTTGCTCGATGCTGAGGTCTGACAAATCGTCCTGTGGGGCCACGACGGTGTCGGCCAGCGCCGGAGACGCACACAAGAGACACAGGCCACACGCGCCCGTCGCAAGGCTCAATCGCATACGCACCCACTCCGACGCTCCGCCCCCGGCCGGTAGTCACCAACGCCTAATGCGGATGCCTCTTCCCAAAAGTTAACGTGTTCGGGGCCGAACGCGAGGGAAGCCACTTGGTTTCAGTGACGTGACGATGGCCGCCACTTGTGTCCCAAAATCCATCATGGACATGACAGTGTATTATCTATATAAGACACCGCTCAAGGAGCGAAGACGATGCTTGAAAACCCCGTTGCCAAGCGCACCGCGATTGCCGCCGCCATCGGCGCGGTTGTCGCCATCCCATTGCCGTTCATCGGCCCGATCCTCGGGGCCCTGGTCGGCGGCGGGATCGGTTACTTCACCGCGCCTCAGCGCTAGTTACGGCTTCCACCCGCGGGTCCATGACGCGGCGCCACAGCGGCGGAACCAGCGCCGTCAGCAACGCCGAGGCGTAGCCCGACGGCAGTTCGGTCTGGCCGGGAAGCGGCTTCAGTTCTTCGTACGAGGTGGTCATCCGGCGATGATGGTCGCTGTGCCGGCCCATGTTGAGCAGCGATGCATTGTTCATCCGCCGCGCGGAATTCCAGCTGTGCCGCGGCCCCAGGCGTTCGACGCGCCCATCGTACCCGACCCGGCGGGTGAGTCCGTAATGGGCGACATAATTGAAGCTCTCCAGCACGAAGATCGCGATAACCGCGACGGCGGCGAAAAAGGCGAGTGCACGGAGGCTGATCGCCGCGATCGCCAAGGCGAACGTGGCTTCGATTGCCAGATAGCCGATCATGCGATTGCCCAGCTTGCGCTTGGTTTCGAATGCCCATGCCTCGCGGAACTGACCCACGGCGGAACGCGCCACGAACGTATACAAGCCTTCGCCGAGCCGCGCCGTCGCCGGGTCCGCGGGCGTCGCCGCCCGCCGGTGGTGGCCGTACACGTGGGCAATCCTGAACTGCATGTAGAAAACGCTACCGAGCAAAGTGAGGCCGAGTGCGCGCTCGCGGGATTTGCGGCTGTGAATCATTTCGTGCGCGGCGACGAAGCCAAAGATACCGGTCATCAGCCCGGTCGAGAGGGTCAGGCCGGCCGCCTCCAGCAGGCTTGTCGTAGATTGTGCGACCCGCACGGCCATCCACGCCGTGACCCCAAGTTGAAGGAGGATGTAGACGCGAGGGAGCCACCGAGACGCGATTCCGCGCGGCTGCTGCGACGCCAGCCGGCTTTCACCCAGGATGGAGTCCAGACCGGCGATCGAAAACAGGCATGCGGCGGCGGCGGCGAAGGTCCATGCGCCGCCAAGCCACTCGCCTAAAGGCAAAAGCGTCAGGAAGGCGAAGGACGTGAGGTAACGAAACAGCACTGGGGACTCGCGGCGCCGCTTTAGAGATGCTCGGCGAATTCCCGCAAGAGCTGGCGGTACAGGTCACGCTTGAAGGGCACGATCAGGTCGGGGAGCTCGGCCGGTTCGATCCACTTATATTCGCGGAATTCGGGATGTTTGGTAGCGATGTTGACGTCGGCATCGGTGCCGAGGAACCGGCACAGAAACCAGTCCTGGTCCTGGCCCAGCCACTTCCCGCCCCACAGGCGATGGCGGATTTCCTCCGGGAGATCATATTTCAGCCGCTCGGGGCACTCGGCGATTTTCTCGACCAGATGCGGTGGGATGCCGGTCTCTTCCTCGATCTCGCGCCGCGCCGCCGCCCACGGTTTCTCGCCCTTATCGATCCCGCCCTGCGGCATCTGCCACGCCTCGTCGGTATTATCGATCCGCGCCCCAACGAACACCTTGCCCTCGCGGTTGAGGAGCATCACGCCGACCCCGCGGCGGTAGCCGTTTTCACTCATTGCCATGAGCTCACACTGCCCGACGAAGAAAGGTGGCGAAAGGGGGCGGGGCCGCTTAAAAGGGCGGCGACCTGAAACTCGCGCGTTTGTGAAGGACCTCTTTGTGGCCACCGCCACTCACCAGCTCACCGAGAAGGAAGCAACCGCACATCCGCCGGCCGAAGCGGTCGTCGTCCGGTTTGCCGGCGACAGCGGCGACGGCATGCAGCTCACGGGTGGGCAATTCACCCTGAGCACCGCCCTTGCGGGCAACGACCTTGCAACCTTCCCCGATTTCCCCGCCGAAATCCGCGCGCCGCAGGGCACGACCTTCGGCGTCTCCGCCTTCCAGATCAATTTCGGCTCGACCGCGATCGAAACCGCCGGCGACCAGCCCGACGTGCTGATCGCGATGAACCCGGCGGCGCTGAAGGTGAACGCCGACCAGGTGCGCGAAGGCGGGCTGATCATCGCCGACGAAGGCGAGTTCTCGGCGCGCAACCTCGCCAAGGCGGGCTACGAGCAAAGCCCGCTCGAGGACGGCAGCCTGGCCAAATGGCAGGTGGTCCATTTCAACATCTCGCAGCTGACGCTCGATTCGGTGAAGCCGTTCGGGCTCGGCAACAAGGAAGCGCTGCGCTGCAAGAATATGTGGACGCTGGGCTTGGCCCTGTGGATGTTCGACCGCGACCGCCAGCCGATCGTCGACTGGCTCAAGCTCAAGTTCGCCAAGGCGCCTGAACTGGCCGAGGCCAATATCGCGGCGCTCAACGCCGGCCATGCCTATGGCGAGACGACCGAGATGGGCGCGCCGTTCAAGCAGCACCATATCGCCGCCGCGCCGGCCGAGCCCGGGCTTTACCGCACGGTCACGGGCGCCGAGGCGCTCGCTCTGGGCCTGGTCGCGGGCTGCCAGCTCGCGGGCGTCGACATGTTTTTCGGCTCTTACCCGATCACTCCGGCAAGCCCGCTGCTCCACCATCTCGCGCGCTTGAAGGAGTTCGGGATCACGACCTTCCAGGCGGAGGACGAGATTGCGGCGATCTGCGCGGCGATCGGCGCGAGTTACGCCGGTCACCTCGGCATCACCTCGTCGTCGGGGCCGGGGATCGCGCTCAAGACCGAGGCGATCGGCCTCGCGATCATGACTGAGTTGCCGCTGATCGTGGTCAATTCGCAGCGCGGCGGGCCGTCGACGGGGCTGCCGACCAAGACCGAACAGTCCGATCTCTATCAGGCGGTCTACGGCCGCAACGCGGATTCGCCGGTGCCGGTGATTTCCGCGCGATCGCCCGCCGACGCGTTCGAATGCGCGATCGAGGCGTGCCGCATCGCCACCAAATACATGACCCCGGTGATGCTGCTGACCGACGGCTATATCGCCAATGCCGCCGAGCCGTGGAAGGTCCCGGACATGAGCGGCTACGCGCCATTCCCGGTCAAATTCTTCGACACGCCTCCGGCCGAGGGTGAGCAGGTCATGCCTTATGCCCGCGGCGACGGTCTCGCCCGGCCGTGGATCAAGCCCGGCACGCCCGGCCTCGAGCATCGCATCGGCGGGATCGAGAAGCAGCCCGGAACCGGCAACATCGATTATTCGCCCGCCGCCCACCAGGAGATGACCGACACCCGCCACGCCAAGGTGGCCGGCATCGCCAACGACATCCCCGACCAGGACATCTGCCTCGGCCGCGAGGGGGCGGATCTCGTGGTGGTCGGCTGGGGCTCGACCTTCGGCCCGATCCACCAGGCGGTGCGGCGCGCGCTCGCGGCCGGCAAGGACGTCGCCCACATCCACGTCCGCCATATCTGGCCGGCGCCGAAGAATCTCGGGGCGCTGCTCAAGGGCTTCAAGCACGTGCTTGTGCCCGAGATGAACATGGGCCAGTACAAGACGCTGCTGCGCGACCAGTATCTGGTCGACGCCCAGTCACTGACCAAGGTCTCGGGCCACCCGTTCCGCATCGCCGAGATCGAAGCGGCGATCGACCGGGCGCTGTCATGAAACAGCTCAGCGTCTGGCCGATGATCATCCTGCTGATCGCGTTGCTGTTCCTGGTTTATTGGCTGAGGCCCCACGGATGAACGAAATCTCCCCGATCCCGACCACCACCGCCAAGGACTGGGCGAGCGACCAGGAAGTGCGCTGGTGCCCCGGCTGCGGCGATTATGCGGTGCTGAAAGCCGTGCAGCGGACGATGCCCGATCTCGCCGTCGCGCGTGAGAAAACGGTGTTCATCAGCGGCATCGGCTGCTCGAGCCGCTTTCCTTATTACATGGCGACCTACGGCTTTCACACCATCCACGGTCGCGCCCCGGCATTCGCGACCGGGGTCAAGCTCGCCAATCCCGAGCTCGACGTGTGGATCATCACCGGCGACGGCGACGCGCTCAGCATTGGCGGCAACCATTCGATGCACATCCTGCGCCGCAACCTCGATTGCCAGATCTTGCTGTTCAACAATGAGATTTACGGGCTGACCAAGGGCCAATATTCGCCCACGTCGCGGGTCGGCACGCGCAGCCCGTCGACCCCGTTCGGATCGGTCGACCGGCCGGTCCAGCCCTGCGCCTTCGCGCTGGGATCGGGCGCGCGGTTCGTCGCGCGCGGGATCGACGTGCACAAGAATTTGCCCGACGTGCTCAAGGCCGCGCACGCGCACCGCGGCGCGAGCTTCATCGAGATCTTCCAGAATTGCGTGGTTTATAACGACGACGTCTTCGCCAGCTTCACCGAGCGCGACGTCGCCGCCGAGAAGCAGCTGTGGCTCAAGGCGGGCGAGAAAATGCTGTTCGCCGGTGGGGCCAAGGGCATCGCGCTCGACCGCGAGCGGCTGGCACTAAAGGTGGTCGATGCCGAGGACCCCGACGTCATCGTCCACGACCCCAAGAACCGGTCGATCGCGCACATGCTGGTTGAAATGCCCGACGGCTTCCCGATGGCTTTGGGCGTGCTCTACGAAGATCCGGCGCCGACCTTTGAGACCGCGGTGATCGAGCAAAATGCCGCCGCGGCCAAGGGCAAGCCGGCCGACCTCCAGGCTTTGGTCTCGAAAGGCCAGACCTGGCAGGTCGAAAAGGAGCCACGCGCAGAGTGATCCGCGGCGGCTGATTGGACAATATCACGCACACTTTGGCCGGCGCGCTGATTGCCCAGATGGGGCTCAAGCGCCGCTCGCGGTTCGCCTTCGCCGCCTGCCTGCTCGGCGCCAACGCGCCGGACATCGACGTGTTTGCGCCGCTCGCCTTTCCGGTCGACGGGATCGAGTTTCATCGCGGGCCGCTTCATGGGGTGTTCGCGTGGCCGTTCCTGGCGGCGGCGATCGTGCTCTTGTTGTGGCTGGTCGATCGTCTCCGACGGGCGCCGCCCGGCGCCGTCCCGTTCCGCGCCGGTCCGCTGTTTGTCGTCGCTTTCCTCGCCGTCCTCACCCATCCGTTCCTAGACTGGCTGACGACCTATGCGATCGCTTTGCTGGCGCCGCTCAGCTGGCGCTGGAGTTCGGGCGACGCGATCTTCATCATCGACTGGGTCTATTGGCTGCTGATGGTTGGCGGGATCGGCTGGTCGGCGCTGCGCTGGCGCCACGGAGCCGCGCACGCTGGCCGCCCGGCGCAGATCGCCGGTGTCGTGATGCTCGCCTACATCGCCTTCAACCTTGGCGAGAGCGCGCGGGTCGAGCAGGCGGTTGCCGCCCAGCTTCGCGCTCGTGGGATCGAGACGACCCTGGTCGTCGCCGGTCCGCCGCCGCTGGCGTTCTGGGAACGGACGATCGCCTGGCGCAGCGCCGACCGGTTCGGCGCCGGGTCGTTCGATTGGCGCCATGGCCTGGTGCTCGATCCGGCGAGCCAGCCGCTGGGTCTCGATGACCCCCGGCTCGCTGCCGCGGAGTCACAAAGCCGCCGCGTTCGCGCATTCCTCGTCTGGTCGCGGATGCCGATCGTGGTGATCGAGGACGGTCAGGCCTATCTGACCGACCAGCGCTTCTACAACGTCCAGCCATCGCCGCTTGCGGCGAAGATGCGACGGATGATTCGCCGCAGCGCGTTCCTCATCCCGCTCGACTCGGCGCCGCCATCCCAATAATCCGCCCGACCATGGCTCGGGGCGAACATCTGGTGCGCGCGGACCGGGGCTTTGCCACCGGCGGCGGGATGCTCGCCCGGCTGGCCGCACCGGCCCTGTCGCACGTGATCGCCGAGCTCGACCGCCGGCTCGACTGTGGCGGGATCGACGCGACCGTTCCGGACGGTGGCCGTCATCGCCTCGGGTTCCGTTCGCCCGGTCCGGCGGCGGTCGTCCAGATAGCGAGCTGGATGGCGCTGGTTCGTCTCGCCACGTCAGGCTCGGTTGGCTGGTACAAGGCGTGGACAATGGGCGAATGGACGAGCCCCGACCCGGTTGCGATCTTCGAATTGTTTTCCGCCAACGCGGTCAGCCTCGGCGATGTCGGGCGGGCCAAAGGCGTGTTCCGCTGGATCAACCTCGCGGCGCACCGCCTGCGCGACAACGCCCCGCACAAGGCGCGCGAGAATATCGAGGCGCATTACGACCTCGGCAACGATTTCTACTCGGCCTGGCTCGACGAGACGATGACCTATTCGTGCGCGCGGTTCGCATCGCCTGGGGACAGTCTTGAAGTCGCGCAGCTCAACAAGATCCACGCTTTGCTCGACCGGCTTGAACTCAAACCCGGTCAGCGCGTGCTCGAGATCGGCTGCGGTTGGGGGAGCCTTGCGATCGAGGCGGCGCGGCGTGGCGCGAAGGTGGTCGGCCTGACCTTGTCGCAGGAGCAGAAGGCCTGGGCCGAGGACAAGATCGCAGCCGCCGGTCTGTCGGCGCAGATCGAAATTCGCTTGCAGGATTATCGCGCGACGACGGAGCAGTTCGATGCGATCGCCTCGGTCGAGATGGTCGAGGCGGTCGGCGAACCGTGGTGGGGCGCTTATCTCGATTGCATCGCGCGCAATCTGAAGCCGGGCAGTCGTGCGGCGCTGCAATTCATCTCCTTCGAGCACCGCCTGTTCGACCGCTATGCGCGCAGCGCCGACTTCATCCAGACCTACGTCTTCCCCGGTGGGATGCTGCTCGATGAACCGCGCTTCGCGGCGCTGGCGGGCGAGCGTGGACTGTCGTGGAGTGACCGCGCGGGCTTTCGCCTCGATTACGCCGAAACGCTGAAGCGCTGGCGGGAGCGCTACGATCAGGCGGTCGCGCGCGGCGCGCTCAAAGGTTTCGGCGAGCCGTTTCACGATCTGTGGCGTTACTACCTGATGTATTGTGAGGGCGGATTCCGCGGCGGTGCGATCGACGTCGCCCAGGTGACGATGGTCAAAGCGTGAAAGCCCTCGTCGACCGCGCGCGGGTGCTGAGCGATGGCCTCGCGGCGATCCGCACTCAATTCCAGCTGCCCAAGGGGTTTGCGCCGGAGGCGGAAGCGGCGGCAGAGGCCGCGGCGCGGCAGCCGCTGAGCGATCATATCGACCGCACGGCGATTCCGTTTGTGACGCTCGATCCGGCGAGTTCGACCGACCTCGACCAGGCGTTCGCGCTCGAGCAATCGGGGAGCGACCTGATTCTGCGTTACGCGATTGCTGACGTCGGCTGGTTCGTCCCCGACGGCGGCTCGGTCGACACCGAAGCGTGGGCTCGCGGCGAGACGATCTATATGCCGGACGGCAAGATCAGCCTTTATCCGACGGCATTGTCCGAAGGCGCGGCGAGCCTGCTGCCGGACGGCGACAAGCCCGCGATCCTGTTCATCGTCCGCATCGCGAGCGATGGCGCCGCGAGCCTCGACGGGGTCGAGCGGGTGATCGTCCGCAGCCGCGCCAAGCTCGACTATGCGACCGTGCGGCCCGAGGATTTACCGGCCGGCTTTGACGAACTGTCGCGGCGCATCGCGGCGGCCGAAGATGCGCGCGGGGCATCGCGCGTCGACCCGCCGCAGCAGCAGGTGAGCGAAGGGCCGGGCGGGGGCTTTTGCCTCGAATTCCGGCCGATGAGCGCGGCGGAGCAATCCAATGCGTCGCTGTCGCTGGCCGCCAACTTGGCCGTCGCCGACGCGTTGTACAGCCATGGCACCGGGCTGTTTCGGATCATGCCCGAGCCCGACGATTGGGGCATTAGGCGCTTGCGCCACAGCGCCAAGGCGCTCGGCGTCGACTGGCCCAAAGCGGTCAGCCTCGAAGATCGCCAGCGCAGTCTCGATCCCAACGATCCCAAGCAGGCGGCGTTCATGCTCGCGATCCGCCGGGCCGGGGTGCACGCGACCTACGCGCCGTTCCACGCGGGCGAGAAGCCGTGGCACTCGGCGATGCGCGCGACTTATGTCCATGCGACCGCGCCGTTGCGCCGACTGGCCGATCGCTATGTAACGCTGGCGGCGCTGGCGGTCGCCAACGGGCGTCCAGTCCCGGATGTCGTGACCGCGGCGTTCGAGCGCCTGCCCGAGGTGATGAACAAGGCCGAGGCGAAGGCGGGGCAAGTCGACAGCGCGGTTCTCGAATTGGCGGAGGCGGTCGTGCTGCAAGGCCGGGTCGGCGAGAAATTCGCCGGCACCGTCACCGACATCGACAAGAAGCGCGGTGCGCGGATTCAAATCGCCGATCCGGCGGTGATTACGCGCGTGCCGGGCGAGGGGCGTACGATCGGCGAAGCGGTCAGTCTCCGTCTCGATGACGTCGATCCGGTGCGACGGCTGACGCGGTTCGCGCTGGCCTAGGCTTCGACCCGCACCTTCTCGCCGGTCGGCGCGTCGCCGCGCAGCCGCTCAAGAATCGCTTCCGCGACCGTTTCGGGCGGCTTGACGCTGTCGGGTTCCTCACCGGGGAAGGCGAGCGCGCGCATCCGCGTCCGGGTCGCGCCGGGATCGACGATATGGACCCGGATCCGGCCGGTGTGCGCGGTCTCGTCGGCGTAGGCACCGAGCAGGGTTTCGAGCGCGGCCTTGGACGACCCGTAGGCGCCCCAGAAGGCGCGCGGCTCGCCGCCGACCGAGGAGGTCAGCGCAACCACGTCGGCGTGGTCGGCTTTTCGCAGCAGCGGGTCGAACGCCGCGAGCAGCGCCTGGTTGGCGAGCACGTTGAGGCTCAGGATCCGCGAAAATTCCTTGGGATCGATGTCCTGCACCGGGGTCAGAGAGCCGAGCATCGCCGCATTGAGCACGAGCGTTTCGAGCTTGCCCCAGCGCTCGGCGACCGCGACCGCGAGCTTGCCGATACTTTCGCCCTCGGTGAGGTCGAGCGGGGCGATGGTCGCCGATCCGCCGGCCTGGTGAATGCGGTCCTCGACGTCCTCGAGCGCGGTGGCGGTGCGGGCGACGAGGATGACGTGCGCGCCGGCCTTGGCGAGGGCTTCGGCGGTCGCGGCGCCGATCCCGCGGCTGGCGCCGGTGACCAGCGCGAGCTGGCCGGCAAAAGGTTGTGGGTTGGTCATGCCCGCGCTCTAGCCGCTCTTGGTTCGACCTTCACCCGCAAAAAATGGGCGGTTCCTCGAATAGCCGTTCCCCTTGGCCCGAATTGCCGAACAGCTAGGCGAGAGGGGGCGCTCATGGACTGGAAAACTGCAGCTCGCATCGTTTTTGCGCTGACGTTCATCGGGATCGGCGTCATCGGTCTCGTCAGCGGGACCTTCGCACCCATCTGGAACTCCGTCCCCGAGACCGCCCCGGCGCGCTCGTTGCTTGCTTATCTCAGCACCTTTGCTTCGCTTGTCTGCGGTGCCGGTCTGCTGGCGAAACGCACTGCCGCGCCCGCGGCGCTGGCGCTGACGATCTTCCTGATCGCGTGGACCGTTGCGACCAAGGGTTTGTACATTGTCCGCGCGCCGCTCGTCGAAGGTTCGTACCAGAGCAACGGCGAGAATTGGGTCCTGATCGGGGCCGCCTGGGTGCTTTATGCTGACCAGGTGAAGAGCCGGAATTTCCTGTCGAGCGAACTAGGGGTGCGGATCGCCTATCTGTTCTACGGCCTCGGACTTATCGCTTTTGGCCTGTCGCATTTCTTCTATCTCGATCTGACCGCGCCGCGGGTTCCCGCCTGGCTGCCAGGGACGCCGGTGTTCTGGGCCTATGCGACCGGGATCATCTATACCGTCTGTGGCCTCGCCATCGTCGCCGGGTTCGAGTCGCGGTTGGCCGCACTGGGCGCCGCCGCGAACATCACCTTGATCACATTGCTGGTGTGGGGACCGATAGTCGCCGCTGGCGGCCTCACGCCGATGCATTTCCAGGAGACGATCGTGTCCTGCGCGCTGACCGGGGCTGCGTGGGTGCTGGCTAGCGGCTCGCCACCAGCGACAAAGGCGCGCCTTTTTCCTTCTCGGAAACGTCGGTCAGCACCGTCGGGTAGTCGCCGGTGAAGCAGGCGTCGCAGCGTTGCGGCGCGGCCCCGTCGCGCTCGTCGCCGAGCGCCCGGTAAAGACCCTCGATCGAAATGAAGGCGAGGCTGTCGGCGTTGATGTAGTCGCGCATCTGTTCGACGTTCATTTGCGCCGCCAGCAGCTTGGCGCGCTCGGGCGTGTCGACACCGTAGAAGCAACTGTTGCGCGTCGGCGGCGAGGCGACCCGCAGGTGGACTTCGCGCGCCCCGGCATCGCGCATCATCTGGACCAGCTTCACCGAAGTTGTGCCACGGACGATCGAATCGTCAACCAGCACGATGCGCTTGCCGGCAACCAGCGCCGAATTGGCATTGTGCTTGAGTTTGACGCCGAGGTGGCGGACTTCCTGGGTCGGCTGAATGAACGTCCGCCCGACATAGTGCGAGCGGATGATGCCCAGCTCGAACGGAATGCCCGAAGCCTGCGAAAAGCCGATCGCGGCCGGAACGCCGCTGTCCGGGACGGGGACGACATAATCGGCCTCGACCGGGGCTTCGCGCGAGAGCTCGGCGCCGATCGCCTTGCGGACTTCGTAGACCGACTGGCCTTCGGCGATCGAATCCGGCCGCGAGAAATAGACATGCTCAAAGATGCATGGCCGCGGCGTCGCCTTCTCGAACGGGCGGAAGGACCGGATGCCGCTGTCGTTGACGATAATCACCTCGCCTGAATCGACGTCGCGGATAAACGTTGCGCCAATGACGTCGAACGCGACCGTTTCTGACGCGAAGATGGTCGCTTCGCCGAGCTTGCCCATGACCAACGGCCGGATGCCGAGCGGGTCGCGGCAGGCGACGAGGCCCTCCTCGGTCAGCACGACCAGCGAATAAGCGCCTTCGACCTGCTTGAGCGCATCGGTCAGCCGGTCGAGCAAATTGGTGTGACTGGAGGTGGCGACGAGGTGAATGATGACCTCGGTGTCGCCGGTCGACTGGAAGATCGAGCCGCGGCGGTTGAGCGTCCGACGAAGCTTCATGGCATTCGAAAAGTTGCCATTGTGGGCGACCGCGAAACCGCCCTCGGCGAGTTCGGCGAACAATGGCTGGACATTGCGCAATGCGGTCTCGCCGGTGGTCGCGTAACGGACGTGGCCGATCGCCGTACGGCCCCCGAGCTCGCGCATGACGTCGTCGCGGTCGAAAGTGCCAGCGACGTGCCCCATTGCGCGGTGGGAATGGAAACGCGTGCCGTCGAAGCTGGTCAGCCCGGCCGCTTCCTGGCCGCGGTGTTGCAGCGCGTGGAGCCCGAGCGCGACGAGGTTCGAGGCGTTATCGGCGCCCCAAACACCGAATACGCCGCATTCCTCGCGCAGTTTGTCGTCATCGAACGGATTGGTCGTCAGCATCGTCTGGGTTCCCGGCTACCCGCGGTGTTGGCCACGTCCGCGTCATATAGGGTGGGCCCCAAGCTTTGTCGCCCCGCCCTGAATAAAGTGTGAAATCTTAGCGGTTTAGGCGCTTAGCCTTTGTAAAAGCCCGGATACTGCCGCTTCAGCGCCGCGACCTTGGGCCGGTCGTTGATGACGATGTACGGCTCCCACGGGTGCTTCTCGGCGTAATTCTGGTGATAGGCCTCGGCCGGGAAGAAGCCGCCGCTTTCGATTCGCGTGGCAATCGGCGCCTTGAACACATGGCGTTCCTGCAGCTTGGTGATGAATTCCCGTGCGACCTGCGCCTGTATATTGCTCTGGGGGAAGATGGCTGAACGATAGCTCGGTCCGCTATCGGGCCCCTGGCGGTTGACCTGGGTCGGGTCGTGGGCGACCGCGAAATAGATCTGTAACAGCTGCGCGTAGCTGATCTTGCTAGGGTCGTAGATGATCCTGACTGCTTCGGCATGGCCGGTCCGCTCGGTGCTGACCGCGTCGTAGTTGGCGCTCTTCGCGTCGCCGCCTGCAAACCCCGAGACCACGTCGGTCACGCCTTTGACATGCTCGAACACACTTTCCATGCCCCAGAAGCAGCCACCGGCGAGCACGGCGGTTTCGGTTCGGGGCGCGGCCGTAGCGGGGGCGGCGGCGGCGATTAGAGCGGCGGATATAATCCATCGTGCGAACTTCATCTGCGGGGTCCTCTCATGGCCCTATTCGGATCGAATATAGTGTCGGTTACAGCCGTTCGCACGGCTGGACGCTTTCGCGGCGGCGCAATAGGAGGAACTGACACGGAGGTCAGTGAAAATGCCGATCTATAACGCGCCCGTTAAGGAGACCCGCTTCATCCTCGAAAACGTGCTCGACATCGGCCGCTACGCGAATCTCCCGGGCTTCGCCAACGCGACCCCCGATTTGATCGAGGCGATCCTCGAGGAAGCAGGCAAGTTCTCCGCTGAAGTGCTGGCGCCGCTGAACAAGGTCGGCGACGAGGCCGGCTGCAAACGCGCCGATGACGGTTCAGTCACGACCCCGCCGGGCTTCAAGGCGGCCTACGACCAGTTCGTCGAAGCCGGCTGGCCGACCCTGACCGGGCCCGAGGAATATGGCGGGCAGGGCTTGCCCCAGGTCGTCGGCACCGCGGTCACCGAATATATCCTCTCGGCCAACCACAGTTTCGAAATGTACCAGGGGCTGACCTCGGGGGCGATCGCGTCGCTGCTGATCAAGGGCTCGGACGAACTCAAGCAGAAGTATGTGCCGACGATGATCACCGGCAAATGGACCGGGACGATGAACCTGACCGAGCCGCATTGCGGCACCGACCTCGGGCTGTTGAAGACTCGCGCCGATCCCAATCCCGACGGCAGTTATTCGATCACCGGAACCAAGATTTTCATCTCGTCGGGCGAGCACGACCTCGCCGACAACATCATCCATTTGGTCCTGGCCAAGATCGCCGGCGCGCCCGACAACGTTAAGGGCATTTCGCTGTTCGTCGTCCCCAAATTTCTCGTCAACGACGATGGCAGCCTGGGCGAGCGCAATGCGCTGGGCTGCGGCGCGCTTGAGAAGAAGATGGGCATCCACGGCAACGCGACCTGCGTGATGAATTATGACGGTGCCACGGGCTGGCTGGTCGGCGAGCCCGAGAAGGGCCTGGCGGCGATGTTCATTATGATGAACGCCGCGCGCCTCGGCGTCGGCCTCCAGGGTCTCGCCCAAGGCGAAGTCGCCTATCAGAACGCCGCAGCCTACGCGAAGGATCGGCGGCAGAGTCGCGCGCTCAAGGAATCCGAACGCGAAGCGGGGGCCAAGGCCGACCCGATTATCGTCCATCCCGACGTCCGCCGGATGCTGATGGAGGCCCGCGCTTACATCGAGGCGGGCCGGGCGCTGGTCCTGTGGGGCGCGCTCCAGGTCGATTTGACACGCCGTTCGCCCGACGAGACTGAGCGCCAGCAGGCGGACGATTTGCTCGGTCTGCTGACCCCTGTGATCAAGGGCTATCTGACCGACAAGGGCTTCGACGCCGCGGTTAACGCCCAGCAGGTGTTCGGTGGGCACGGCTACATCCGCGAGCATGGCATGGAGCAGTTTGTGCGGGATGCGCGGATCACCCAGATTTACGAAGGCACGAACGGCATCCAGGCGATGGACCTGGTCGGGCGCAAGCTGCCCAAGGACGGCGGCCGCGCCGTGCGCTTGTTCTTTGAAACGGTCGGCCGCGACATCGCCGACGCCAAGGCGGCCGGCGATCCAGGCGGCGTCGCCGCGGCGCTAGAGCCGGCGCTCGCCGACTTGCAGGGGGCGACCATTTGGCTTGCCCAACATGCGATGACCGATCCCGATAACGCCGGCGCGGGCGCGTACGCCTACATGGATTTGATGGGCCTGGTCGCGCTCGGTTGGATGTGGGTCAAAATGGCCGCGGCGTCCTCGCGCTCGCTCGCCGAGGGGGACGGTGACAGCGACTTCCACGACGCCAAGCTGACCACGGCGCGCTTCTTCGTCACCCGCGAGCTGCCGATGACGTCGGGCTTGAAGCGCAAGATCGAGGCCGGGGCCGAGACGCTGATGAAAATCCCGGCCGAAGCTTTCTAGCGGCCATTCCGTCCGGCTTGGCGTGGGCGACGATTACGTTCGTCAGCGCCGTCCTTTGCTTGCCATTGTCTCGCCGCCATGCATCAATGAGCCTTGATCCTGCCCGTGTGGCCGGTGGGCGCCATGAGCAACTCCTGAGGTTTCGCTGAGAAATGACGCCCGGCCGTTTTCGCTTCGATATCTTCACGCTCGATCCCGCGGACCGGCAGTTGCGCCGCGATGGCGAGTCGGTCGACCTCAACGCCCGCTACCTCGACGCCCTCGCGCTGCTGGTTAGCGAGCCGGGCAAGCTGGTCTCCAAGGATCGTTTCCTCGAGGAGGTGTGGCGGGGCGTCCCGGTCACCGACGAAGCGCTCACGCAATGCATCAAGACGCTGCGTGGCAAGCTCGGCGACGATGCCGGGCGGCCGCGTTTCATCGAGACGGTGCCCAAGCACGGCTATCGCTTCATCGCGCCGGTCACTGCCGCGGGCGTTGAGGCGCAGCCGCTGCATAGGGCCGTGCCTCATCCATGGCGGGACGTCGTGCGGCAAAGCGCCGCGGGGACGCTTGGCGGCGCCGTCGCCGGGCTGGCGGGCGGCCTGGTTTACGGCTTTGCCGGCGCATCGCAGCCGCTGCAGCCGGAGATGGGCGCGATCTCCGTGCTGCTCGTCCTCGTCTGCTTGTCGCTCCTGGTCGCGTTGCTGGGCGGGGCGGGGGTCTCCTTCGGCATCGCTGCGACGGGCTTTGCTCGCGACCATAGTCGCCGTTGGAGCATCGCCGGCGGCGCACTTGGCGGCCTGATTGTCGGCGCGATCGTCAAACTGCTTGGACTCGACGCCTTCAACCTGCTGATTGGTCAGTCGCCCGGCGATATTACCGGACCCTTCGAAGGCGTGCTTCTCGGCGGCGCCGTCGGGCTTGGCGCGTGGCTTGCGAGCCGCGTCGGATCGGTCAGGCGTGGCGCGGCCATCGCCGCCCTGTGCGGTGGTGCGGCCGGCTTGATCATCCCATTGCTCGGCGGCCGGATGATGGGCGGCAGCCTCGATTTGCTTTCGCGGCATTTCCCCGCGTCGCGGCTGCGCCTTGATCAGATCGGCGCGCTGTTCGGCGAGCACGGCTTCGGGCCGATCAGCCAGATCGTTACCGGCGGGCTCGAGGGCGCGCTGTTCGGCGGCTGCGTGGTCGGCGCAATGTTGCTCGCGCGCCGGGACTAGCCGACCCTATTTCGTCAGGGTCTTCGCGTCCCCGATATCCTCGACATGCGGGCCACTGCCACCGGCGCAGGGCGGCGCGTCGCCCGGTTTGAATTTTCCGTTGAGGCAAGCGATGACCCGGACCTTGGTCTGGTTCTTGGCCGGTCCCTGGAACAGTTGCGCTGGGAGGCTCGCCAAGGTCACCTTGGGCGTCGATTGCGGCTTGCCGACCTGCAACGGCTGCTGCGGGGTCGAGTAACGCGATTTCCAGCAAAAAGCCTTGTCGGCCGGCTTGATCCAGCATTTTTGTTCCGCGCAATAAGCCCATGGCCCGTTTGCAGCGGAAATGTATTTGGGCACGCGGCAATCGCTGTCCTGGTGGCACACCGCGCTCGCCGGATCCTCGAACACCATGCAGCCGCCGCCGATGCCGTCGGTCTCGATGCCGCTGGCCGATCGAATCATATGAAACGCGCCGACCGCCGTACCCGGTCCCGGCTGCGCGATCGGCAGCGCTTCGATGGTCATGCGCTTTTCATTGGCGGCGACCGCGGTGGCGGGCGGAGCGGCGGGCGCGAGCGTGTTCGTGGAGCCAGTGGCTACGGTTTGGCTTGTGGTCGCGATGTTGCCGCTGTCGTTCTTCGATGTTCCGCCGCCACAATTCGCCAAGGCGGCAATTGCGGCGAGGCAGCAACTCGATCGGATAAGAGGATTCATCTGTGCCTCCGCATGCGCGTGATGCCGGCAAGGGCACCCGCGAAACGTTCGGCATGAGGCGCATTATCACATGTTACGGGTTGAATCGAACGGTCGTACGGCTCAGCATTGCGCAGGAGGCGGGACATGTTGGGTCGGACCCGCATCGTCGCCGCACTCGAGCCGCTTGATGTCGGTTTCGACCTCTTCGGCCATCTGCATCAAGACCGCGGCGGCGCTGCGGTCGAGGATCGCCTTAGCGAGGCGCCGGCATTGTTCGGCGCGGGCGCGCATCCGTTCGACAACCAGGCGATCTTCGTCAGTCACATTGCAGAAATTCACCTAGGTTAAGTCCGTTCCTCCACTCAGCGCGTCGGCACTCGTATCCTGCGCCGCTGTGGCGCTTCAGCCACGTCGCAAACCGTCCCCGATCGGGACAGCCGCGAACGCTGCGTTGTCGTTGCGCGCCGCGCGTGAGACGGTTCGATAACCGGCTTGCTAACCCCTTTGCGAGTCGTCGGCGGTTGGGGACCGCGCAAGATTCCCTGTGTACGGGGCTCGCCGGCCAGTTCACCCGGCGGGCCCTTTTTACGCCCCCAGCAATTCATAACGGGTTCACCTCGCTGCGACGGTTTGAGCGTATCGTGCGATGAACGTAGCGCCCGTTTGCGCTTTCCCACGCGTTTTTCCGGCGAAGGCTCCAATCAAATCGAAAGGAGACAGAGCCATGACGATTATGACCAAAATCCTTGCCGGTGGCGCAGGCCTCGCGGCGCTGGCCACAGCCGCTCCCTCGGCTGCCCAATATTATCAGACGCAGCCCTATGGCTATGGCTATGGCTACGGCTACAACAATGGCTACGGGTATCGGGTGAATACCAATGCGGCCGCGCAGCAATGCTCGGCGGCAGTCCAGAGCCGGCTGTACACCCGCAACGGCCTCGGCGGCATCCTCGGATCGCTGGTCGGCGCTTATGGGACGACCGGCCGGGTGCTAAGCATCACGCGTGTCAGCCCGAATAACGGCTATGTCCGTGTCCGCGGCCTCGCGAGCAGCGGCCGAACCGCTTACGGCTATGGTTACGGTTATCCGGACCTGTCGTTCAAATGTGACGTCGACTATCGCGGCTACGTCCGCGACGTCGACATCAACCGCCGCTAAGCGGCCAGTTGAGTAAAGGAAGAGCGTCGGGTTCGTACCCGGCGCTCTTTTTTGTCGTCAGCTGACGCGGCGTTCGACGTACCATGGGCGCGTCGCTTCCTCGTCTTTGCGGCGGTCGCGCTTGGGGGCAAGGCGGGTAAGGTCGAACGGATCGCCGAAGCGGATCCCGAACTTGCCGGCCTGCGCCCAGCAAACGACACCGCTGACTGGTCCGACGCCGACGATGTCGATGGTGATCTGACCACCCGGCGCGATCGCCAGCGGGCATTCGACCAGCGCCCCCATCGACGAGATGTTGCGCAGCTTCACCTCGACCATTTCATCGTCGATGGAGGTGATCGCGCGGCGCATCAGGCGCTGGCGTGGCTCGCGAATGCACTGGTAACCGTCGGCTTCGACCGACGCGCTGTTGGCCAGTTCGCGCGCATTCGCAGCATCGCCCGGACGGCCGAAGATATAGCCCTGGACCATGTTGACCCCGAGTTCGCGGATCAGCTGCAGGTCGTCGTGGGTCTCGACGCCCTCGGCGCAGGTGTCCATGCCAAGGGTTTCTGCCAGGGTGACAATGGCGCGGATGATCGCGGCGTTGCGGTTGGTGGTCGAGGCCGCGCCGCGGACGAAGCTCTGGTCGATCTTGATCTTGTCGAATGGCGCCTTTTTCAAATAGCCGAGCGAGCTGTACCCGGTGCCGAAGTCGTCGAGCGCGAGGCGCACGCCGAGGTGCTTGAGCCCGGCGAACGTGTCGTCGGTCGACTCGCCGTCGGCGAGGAACACGCCCTCGGTAATCTCGAGTTCGAGGCGGTCGGCGCGAACCCCGGATTCGATGAGCATCCGCGACACCGTGGCGACGATAGTGGGGTCGTTGAACTGGAGCGGCGAGAGGTTAACCGCGACCCGCACCTGGTCGGGCCAGGTCGCGGCCTCTTCGAGCGCCGTTTTCATCACCCATTCGCCGACTTTGCCGATCAGCCCGGCTTCCTCGGCCAGCGGGACGAACTTGTCGGGCGAGATCGGGCCACGGGTCGGGTGAGTCCAGCGGACCAGCGCCTCGAACCCCGAGATTTCCTCGCCAGCGGTACGGACGATCGGCTGGTAGGCGACACTCAATTCGCCGCGGTCGATCGCTTGCCGGAGGTCGTTTTCCAGCACCTGCCGTTCGGCCGCCTCACTGTGCATCGACGGTTGGTAGAAACAGTGCTTGCCGCGGCCGGCGTCCTTGGCCGCGTAGAGCGCAAGATCGGCGTTGCGGACGAGGGCGTCGGCGCTGGCCCGTCCCGGATCGCCGATGGTGATGCCGACCGAGGCGCCGATGGTCACCCTGTGGCCTTCGATCACATAGGGCCGCGAGACCTGCTCGATCAGGGTCCGCGCAAGCGATTCAAGCAGGCCGATGTCGACCGTGCCGGGGAGCACCGCCTGGAATTCGTCGCCGCCCAGCCGCCCGACCTGGCCGTGATTGCCCATCACCGACTTGAGCCGGTCGGCGACCTGGCGCAGCAGCGCATCGCCAACCGGGTGACCGAGCGTGTCGTTGACGTTCTTGAAGCGGTCGAGGTCGATCAGGAACAGGCCGCAGCCCTTGCGCCGGTGGGTCGAGTTGCGGAGCGCCTCGTCGAGCGTCTGGCGCATCATCGCCCGGTTGGGCAGGCTGGTCAGAGAGTCGAAGCGCGCCAGCCGCGAGATTTCCCGTTCGGATCGGCGTTGCTCGGTCAGATCGGTACCGATGCCGCGGAAGCCGAGGAAGCGGCCCCGGTCGTCGAAGATCGGATTGCCCGACAGCGACCAGTGCACGTCTTGGTCGCTCGCCGGGCGAACCACCACGTCGGAAAACGGGAAGCGCGCGGAAAGGTGAAAGCCGAGGGTTTTGCGCTCCTCGACCGTGTCCGAACATTCGGTGTCGACCGACAACAAATCGGTAAACTGGCGCCCAAGCAGCGCTTCCGGCTCGCATTGAAAATCTTCGGCAAGCTGGCGCGAAACGTAGGACAGGGTACCGAGCGAGTCGGTTTCCCAGAACCAGCCGCGACCGGTGTTTTCGAATTCGTCGACGAAATTGAGCGCCTTCTTGGCCTGCCATTCGAGGGCGAGGCGGCGGCGCCCGCCGGCGATCGCCCGGCGGGTCACCGCGACGCTGTAGATCGCCATGGTCACGGCGAGCGTGTTGATGGTGAAGGACACGAACGGGTTGCGCGAAAAGAACAGGGTGGTGATGGCGGCGATGAAGGCGCTCACGATTGCCAGCGGCGGAGCGGCGACCGCGGCCATCGACCGCACGAAAAAGCCGGTGGCCATGGCGAGGGTGACAAAGCTCGCGTCGCGTAGCCCGAGTGAGCCGGTGGCGACACTCGACAGGCTCGACAAGACGCCGGTTACGGCGATGTAGGCGCACATCAGCCGGGCGGCCGTATGGGGTGCGAGGTGCAGTTTGCGGCGATAGATCAGGACCAGGCCGGCGACGATGTCGGCGACAATCGACAGCCCGAAGGGGAGGAACACTGCGGCCAGCGTCGCCGAGCTGGCCGGCGGGCGGTCTTGCATCAGCAATGACACGCCGATGATGATGTGTCCGGCGAGCAGTAGCCAGGGAGCGACGGCCCAACTGCCCACGCGGCGCTCGATCAGGGTCTGGTCGACGCTCGATTCATGGTCGACGATGTCGAAGGTCAGCGCTTCGCGCGCCGACACACGCGCCGGCGCAAGGCGTTCGATTTCCGGTGATTTGCCGAACAACGTTCGACGCATAAAGACTTCACCCACTGACCCGGACGACCCCTTGCGCCCGGGTATATGTGAGTCTTTAAACGGCGGCCGGTTAACGGGCCGCCAAACAAGCGCGGTTAGCGGGGTTTTAAGCCTGTTCGGGAAGGAAATCCGGGACCGACAAATAACGCTCGCCGGTATCGTAATTGAAGCCGAGTACGCGCGCGTTTGGACCGAGTTCGGGCAGCTTCTGCTCGATCGCCTGGAGGGTGGCGCCGGACGAGATTCCGACCAGCATGCCCTCCTCGCGAGCGGCGCGGCGGGCCATCTCCTTGGCGTCGCCCGGATCGACCTCGATGATGCCGTCGAGCACGCTGACATCCATGATTGCCGGGATGAAGCCGGCGCCAATACCTTGGATCGGATGCGGCCCCGGTTCGCCGCCGGACAGGACCGGGGACAGCGTCGGTTCGACCGCGAACACCTGCAACTCCGGCCATTCCTGCTTGAGCACTTCGGCGCAGCCGGTGATATGGCCGCCGGTGCCGACGCCGGTGATCAGAGCGGTTGGCGGCGCGTCGGCGAAATCGCGCAGGATTTCCTGGGCGGTCGTGCGACGGTGAATGGCGACGTTGGCCGGGTTTTCGAACTGCTGCGGCATCCACGCGCCGGCTGTCGCGGCGACGATTTCCTCGGCCCGGGCGATCGAGCCCTTCATGCCCTTTTCGCGCGGCGTCAGCTCGAATTCTGCGCCGTAAGCGAGCATCAGCCGCCGCCGCTCGATGCTCATGCTGTCGGGCATGACGAGGATCAGCCGATAACCCTTGACCGCAGCGACCATGGCGAGGCCGATGCCGGTGTTGCCCGACGTCGGCTCGACGATCACGCCGCCGGGTTTGAGCTTGCCCGAGCTTTCTGCATCCTCGACCATCGCCATCGCGATACGGTCCTTGATCGACCCGCCCGGATTGGCCCGTTCCTGCTTGATCCACACGTCGGCATTGGGTCCGAACAAGCGGTTGATCCGGACATGCGGCGTGCCGCCGATGGTCTCGAGAATGGTACCGGCTTTCATTCCAGGATCTCCTCCGGGGGGACTGGGGTACGGCGCAGATCGGGCGCCTCAAAGCTTTTTGCAAGACGCAGCTGGGGGAACCACCAGCACCACAGGACGACCACTGCGATGGCGCCGAACCCGCCGGCGATGACCGACGCCACGGGGCCGATCAGCGCCCCGAGGAATCCCGATTCCGCCTCGCCGAGTTCGTTCGAAGCGGAGATGAACAAAGACGAGACGGCGCCGACGCGGCCGCGCATTTCATCCGGTGTGTGAAGCTGGATCAACGACTGTCGGACGTAGACCGAAAACATGTCGGCGCCGCCGAGCAAAGCCAGCGCGCCGAGTGATAGCGGCATCCAGCGCGAAAAGCCGAAGACGATCGTGGCAATCCCGAAAATCCCGACAGCGCCGAGCATTTTGAGCCCGACGTTGTGCTTCAGCGGGCGGACCGAGAAGAAGGCGGCGGTCAGCGTCGCCCCGACCGCCGGCGCGGCGCGCAAATGGCCGAGACCTTCGGGCCCGGCGTGGAGTACGTCGCGCGCGAACACCGGCAACATCGCGGTCGCCCCGCCGAGCAGGACCGCGAACAGATCAAGGCTGATCGCGCCGAGCACGAGCTTGTTGCGGCGGACATATTGGAGGCCGTCGATCATCTGCTTCCACGGGTGGTGGTCGCGGTCGACTCCGGCCTGGGGCTTGGGGCCGATCAGGAACACGCACAGCAACGAAATGGCGAACAGGACCGTGGCGACGGCGTAGGGGAGGTAGGGCGCGGCGGCGTAAAGATAACCGCCGACCGCCGGGCCGAAGATGGAGCCGACCTGCCACGCGATCGAGGACAGAGCGATCGCCCGCGGCAGGATCTCGCGCGGGACCAGATTGGGCGCGAGAGCTTGCAACGCCGGGCCGGCGAATGCCCGTGCGACGCCGAGCAAGGCCGCGACCCCGAACAACGCCGGAATGGTCGTCGTGTGGGTCCATGCCAGCCAGGCGAGAATCGCGGCGCACAGCGCTTCGAGCGCCAGTACCGCCCGGGCGATGTAACGGCGGTCGATGCGATCGGCGGCCCAGCCGGTGACGAGGGTTAGCGCAAACAAGGGAACGAACTGGACGACACCGACGAGGCCAAGCTGGAACGACGCTTGCTTGAGGCCCATTGTCTGGCGGGCGATGTCGTAAACTTGCCAGCCGATCACGACGACCATGCTGATCTGCGCGATGGTCGAAGCCAGCCGGGCGAGCCAGTAGACGCGAAAGTCGGGGATGCGGAGCGGTTCGGGGAGGAAACTCACTTTGGCCGCCTAGCCGGGGTGCTAATTGGCGGCAACTGCCTCATCGGGTTGGTCGCCGCTCAGGCCGAAACGCTGGATCAGCCACGGCATGGTCAGCCCTTGCACCAGAATGGAGAAGGCGACGACGACGAAGGCGGCAACGATGATCGCGCCGCGTTCCGGCACGGTTGTCGGGACCGCCAAAGCCAGAGCGAGGGCCAGCGCACCCCGCAGGCCGCCCCAGACAAGGGTATGCTGGTAGGAGAAGGGCAAGCGCCAGCGTGTTCGGGCAAACAATCCCGCCAGCGGATAGATCGACAGCGCGCGGCCCCAGAGGACCAGCCCGACAGCGGCAATTGAGGCGCCCGAGACGAATTCGAGCAAGGGTTGGTCGGCAGTGTTCATGCCAATGAGAATGAAGACGAAGCTGTTGGCGAGAAATGCAAAATACTCCCAGGCATAATGGACGCGCTCGCGTCCTTTGGCCGAGATCACGCCAGCCCAGCCGACATTGCCGATCATGAGACCCGCCGCGAGTGCGCTGATGATCCCGGATGCATGGAAATGTTCGGCGAGAAGGAAGGAGCCATAGGCGGCGATCGTGGTCAGCGTGATCTCCACCAGGTGGTCGCTGGTTCGACCGACAACGAGCAACGCCAAGCTGCTGACCGCCAGACCGATCGCAAGGCCGCCACCGAGCGACCAAAGGAACTCGGGTACGACCGTCATGGCATCGGGCGACGACCCTCGGGCGATCGCAAGGAGGACACCAAAACCGACCGCGGCGACTCCGTCGTTCAACAGGCTTTCGGATTCGACCACCATGGACACGCGCGGCACGCAGCCCATTTCGCGGAAGGCGGCAATTACCGAAACCGGGTCGGTGGCGGCGATGAGCACGCCGAACAGACCCGCGCCGATCCAGCTCCACCCAACCAGCCAATGCATGCCGGTCGCGACCACGGTCGCGGCGATTCCAACGCCAAGAAATGCAAGCGTCAGCGTAAGCGGAAGCTCGCCCCTGAACCGTTTCCAGGCGAGCTGCATCGCGGCCTCGAACACCAGCGGCGGAAGAAACACGTTGAAGATAAGCGCCGGAGAAAGTGGGAGCTCAGGCGTACTCGGCAGCAAAGCGATGAGGAAGCCGGTGACTACCAGGCCGACGATGTAAGGCAGGCCGAGGCGACGCGACAACATCGCAATGAGGCACGCAACGAGCAGCAGGAGCCCGATTGGCCCGAAAGCGATGTTGGTCATGGCATCTGCCATAACGGCTGGGATGCGCGAGGCCAGTTTTTCCCGCCGTCCGTCGGTTGGCCGACACGCTATTGCCGCTCGACGGGTCGACGGGTACGCGCCGCGCTTCGAGAGGAGGAGAGAGGGATGCGTGTATTCTTGCTGGCGACGGCCATGGCGGCCGCGCTGACGGCTTCGGGTTGTAAGGTGTCGAATGCGCCGGACAACAACACGGGCCAGGCCGCCGCGGTGCAGGGTGGTTGGCCGGGCTTCGTCAACGGCTTCATCGAAGCCAGTTTCAAAGCCAATCCAGGTTTCGCCGTCGCCCAGGGCCGGCACGAATATGACGGCCAGATCGGCGACCTGTCGCAAGCTGGCGTCGACAGCGAGGTCGCGCGGTTGAAGAAAGCGATCGCCGACGCGCAGAGCTTCAGCGACGACAAATTGACGCCCGAGCAGCGCTACCAGCGGGACTATTTGATCGCGGTCGCCAAGGGCCAGCTGTTCTGGATCGACCCCGAAGGCGCCGACCAGCCGCACACCAATCCGGCATCGTACCTCGGCGCGCTCGATCCGTCGGTGTACATCACCGTGCCCTACGCGCCCAAGGAGCAGCGGCTGAAGGCGTACATCAAGTTCCTCCAGAACGTGCCGCGCGCGACCGAGCAGATGCGCGCCAACATCAAGACGCCGATGGCGACCAGCTTCGTCGATTACGCCAAGAATGCGTTCGGCGGGTTTGTGACTTATTATCCGGGCGACGGCACCGCGGCGTGGAAGGGCGTCGGCACGCCGGAGGACCAAGCCGCGCTCAAGACCGCGACCGACAATGCGGTCAAGGCGATGCAGGACACGGTCGCGTGGGTCGAAACCCAGCGCGCCACCGCCCAGCCCAATTTCGCGCTGGGCAAGGCGAAGTTCCAGCGCATGCTCGCCGACACCGAAATGGTGACGACGCCCGTCGAGCAGCTCGAGCAGATCGGCCGCGCCGATCTCGCGTCGAACCAGAAGCTGCTGGGGGAGGCCTGCTCGCGCTACGCGCCGGGCCAGGCCATCGAAGCCTGCATGCTCAAGATGAACGCCGACAAGCCGGTCGGCGGCGCGGTCGCCGGGGCGCGGGCGCAGCTCGCCGGGCTCAAGCAGTTCATCATCGACCATGACATCGTCACGATCCCCGGACCGGAGGAAGCGAAGGTCGAAGAAGCGCCGCCGTACAATCGGCAAAACGCGGCCTACATCAACATCCCCGGCCCGTACGAGAAAGGGCTGCCGTCGGTCTTTTACATCGCACCGCCGGACCCGACCTGGCCCAAAGCCGAGCAAGAGGCGTTCATTCCGGGCAAGGCCGACCTGCTGTTCACCTCGGTCCATGAGGTGTGGCCGGGCCACTTCCTCAACTTCCTCCACGCCAATCGCTCGAAGGACATGTTCGGCCGGGTTTTCGTCGGTTACGCCTTCGCCGAAGGCTGGGCCCATTACACCGAGGAAATGATGCGCGTGAAAGGCGTCGGCGGGGGCGGCGACGAAGTGATGATCGGCCAGCTGTCGAACGCACTGCTACGCGACTGCCGCTTCCTCTCGGCGATCGGCATGCACACCGGATCGATGACCCAGGCGCAGAGCTACGATTTGTTCCGCAACCAATGCTACCAGGACCCGGGCAACGCCAAGCAGCAGGCGGCGCGCGGGACCTATGACCCGGCCTATCTCAACTACACGATGGGCAAGCTGATGATCCGCAAGCTGCGCGACGACTGGGCCGCGAGCCGCGGCGGGGAGAAAGCGTGGAAGGCGTTCCACGACCAGTTTCTGAGCTACGGCGGCCCGCCGATCCCGCTGGTCCGCCAGCAGATGATGGGCGGCAAGGCCGAGGTGGTATTTTGATTGATTAGTTCACGCGTCTCCGCGTGAAAAATTGCTGCTTTCACCGCAGCGATGTTCGTGTATTGTTCTCATCATGGCCAAGCCCAAGATTCGCTACGTCTGTCAGGCTTGCGGGTCGGTTGCGACGCGGTGGCAGGGGCAATGCGCCGATTGCGCCGAGTGGAACACGCTCGTCCAGGAAGCGGCCGAAGTCACCAGCATCTTCGCCGCCAAGCACAACCTCCAGGGTGGCGGACGCGTCGTCCAGTTGATCGGGCTCAACACCCCGGCGGCGTTGCCCGAACAGTTGCCCAGCGGCATCCCCGAATTCGACCGCGCGATCGGCGGCGGGATCGTGCCTGGATCGGCGATGCTGGTCGGCGGCGACCCGGGCATCGGCAAGTCGACCTTGCTGCTCCAGGTCGCGGCGCGGCTGGCGAGCGCGGGGCACCAGATCGTCTACGTCTCGGGCGAAGAATCGGCCGAGCAGGTGCGGCTGCGCGCGGTGCGGCTCGGGCTTGGCGGAGCGCCGGTGCGGCTCGCGGCGGCGACTTCGGTGCGCGATATCCTGACCACGGTCGGCGATGATGCCCCGGCGATGCTCGTGATCGATTCGATCCAGACCATGCATTCCGACTTGATCGAGGGCGCGCCCGGTACCGTCAGCCAGGTCCGCGCCTCGGCGCAGGAGCTGGTGCGCTTCGCCAAGGAGCGCGGCACCGCGGTCGTGCTCGTCGGCCACGTCACCAAGGATGGGACCATCGCCGGCCCGCGCGTGCTCGAACATATGGTCGACACGGTGCTGAGCTTCGAGGGCGAGCGCAGTCACCAGTACCGCATCCTTCGCGCATGCAAGAACCGCTTCGGCGGCACCGACGAAATCGGCGTATTCGCGATGGAGACCGAGGGCCTGACCGAAGTGCCTAATCCGTCGGCCCTGTTCCTGACCCATCGCAGCGAGCCGGTCAGCGGCACAGCCGTGTTCCCGGCGATCGAAGGCTCGCGCCCGGTGCTGGTCGAGATCCAGGCACTAACGGTGCGGCTGGCGAGCGGGGCGACGCCGCGGCGCGCTGCGGTCGGCTGGGACAGCGGGCGGCTGGCGATGATTCTAGCGGTGCTGGAAGCGCGCTGTGGTCTCAGTTTCGCGACTGCGGAGGTCTATTTGAACGTCGCCGGCGGGTACCGGCTGAGCGACCCGGCGGCCGACCTCGCGGTCGCGGCGGCGCTGGTGTCGGCACTGTCCGAACGGCCGGTGCCGAGCGAAGCGGTGGTGCTCGGCGAGATCGCTTTGTCGGGCGAAATCCGTCCCGTCGCGCATGCCGGGCTGCGGCTCAAGGAATCGGCCAAGCTCGGATTCGAGACCGCCTGGGCACCCAAAAGCGTCAAGGGCAGCGAAGCCCTCCGCCTTGCCGAATTCGCCAATCTGCGCGAACTGGTCGATCAGATCTTGGGGCGGTGACCTAAACCTTGTCGCACACGATCCTCCGCAGCGACCAGCGCAGGTGCGGGCGGCCGTTGATCACTTCGAAGCCGATTTCGCGGTACATCGCGTCGGCGACCGCCGCGGCATCGAGCTCGGGCATCCAGAATAATGAGCGGCAGAAATCGCCGGCCTCGGCGATGCTGTCGAATACCCACGGCACCTCGACCTGCGCGTCGTCCGCGATGGCGAAGCCGGCTCCCTCGATCAGCCCCGCGGTGAGCTCGTCGAGGAACAGGCCGACGTGGCCCATCGGGTTGTGGGCGTCGACGAAGCCGTTAAGGAAGCGCGCCGCCGGCGTGCCGGCCGCGACGTCGCAAATCACCGCGCGACCACCGGGCTGAAGTAGCCGACGCATCTCCGCGAACACCACGGGAAGGTCGCCCTCGTGATGGAGGGCGGCGAGGCTGACCAGACAATCGGCTGCGCCGTCGGCCAGCGGTACATCCGTGATCGCGCCCTTGATGCACACTGTGCCGACGGGACAGGCGCAGACGAAATCGTCGGACGGGTCGACCCCGACATAGTGCAGGGCCGGGGGCAGATAGGCGGCGAGATAACCGCCGCCCGACGGCATGTCGCACAGCAGGCCGGTGCGAAACACCAGCGGCTCGAGCACGGCCTGGAACTCGGCGTCGCGCGCGTGCGGGCAGGCGGCCATCGCCTGGTGGTAGGCAGCGCCGCGCTCGGCAAAAATCTCGGCGTAGCTGTCGAACATCTCAGGCGGTCTGGAGCCGGACGCGAGCCACGGGCGCAATCTCGGGCTTGAGGCCGAGCAGTTCGCGAAATGCCGCCTGGGCGGGCGCGAAGCAATGTTTGAGATATTCGAATTGCGGGTCGGACGAGAACGGGAAAAAGCTCATCGTCGCATTGGCCTCGAACAAGACGACGTCGCCATCGCTGGTGATGCCGAAGTCCATGCCGAAGAAATCGAGCGGCATGCGCTCGCGGATGGCCTCCAGCACCGCGCGGATGTGGGGCGGGAACGGGTTTTCGCTCTCGAGCCGAGCGCGCTCTTCTGCAACCGCGTCGGGATGCTCGGCCATGAACCGTCCGCGGTCCTTGGCGTGGACGTTCCAGTGATCGGAGACGATCATGTGGCGAAGGACGAGGTGCGGGCCGATGAAGAAGACGCGATACTTGCGGTAGAGCGCGTCGGCGCCGGCGAAAGCGACGAACTGGATCGCGACATGCTCGCCCGTTCCAAGCGCGGCGACCGCGCCGTCGATGCTGTCGAACAGGCCGATGATCTTGCCGCTGTGAGTGCCGACCTGGCGGAGGATGATCGGCGGGGCCAGGCCGACCTTGGCGATGGCCGACGCCGCGACCGCCGGCTTGCGCCCGTTCAGCCGGACGGTCCTGGGCACGATCAGCCCGGGCACGCCGGTGAGCAACCGCGCGACCTGGTCGCGGGTTGTCCGCAGCACTGCCTCGGGCTTGTTGATCACCCGGCCGGGGACACCCCGCAGCAGCTTTTTGAGGTTTTCCAGCACCTTGTCGTTGTGCTCCGCCTCGGTGATCAGATTGACCAGGACTCGATAGCCGGTGAGGTCCGCCTGCCGCCCTTGGCGGAAATAATTGCGGGTGACGTGGAGGCGGTGGTGGGGCACTCGATCGAGCAGCAGCTTCGTCAGGTCGCTCGAGCCGGTGACGACGATCCTTGAGCCGGCTCGGGTGATCTGATCCGCCTCGTCGCCGCTGCCGATGATGAAAAGTAGGTCCGCGTCCCCCGTCATGGCTCAGTGAATGGCGGATACGCTGGTGGCTCGCAATGACCAAAAGACTTCGCTAGCGCGCGCAGATGACCGCGCTCGACGTCTTCGTGTTCCTGTTGCTGATCGGCGGCGCCGCGATCGGCTTCGTGCGCGGTTTCGTCCACGAGGTCATTTCGCTGCTCGCCTGGATCGTCGCGATTGCCATGCTCAAGCTGTTCCACACGCAGTTGTGGACCGGGCTGATCGGGACCTTCGGCAGCAGTTCGGCCGCAGCGGCGGTGCTGGCGTTCGCAATCCTGTTCATTCCGAGCTTCCTGGCGGTAAAACTGGTCGCGCGCAGCCTGGGCGGGAAGACCCGCCGCTCGCCGGTGCTGGGGCCCGTCGACCGGGTGCTCGGCGGCGGCTTCGGGATGGTCAAGGGGCTGCTCGGCGCGACCCTGTTCTTCCTTCTCGCCAACCTCGCAACCGACATGGTCTATGGCCCGCAGGCCGAACGGCCCGAGTGGCTGCGGTCGTCGCGCACCTATCCGTTGCTCAATTCGAGCGGGCGAGCGATTGTCGACTGGGTCGAGGCGCGGCGGCATAAGCCGGCGGTGGAACAGGACCAATGATCCGCCTGCACGACACCATGGCGCGTGAGAAGCGCGATTTCGTCCCCGCCGATCCCAAGCGCATCACGATGTATGTGTGCGGGCCGACGGTTTACGGCCGGGCGCATATCGGCAATGCGCGGCCGGCGGTGGTGTTCGACACGCTGGCGCGGCTGATCCGCCACGAATTCGGTCCCGATAGCCTGACCTATGCGCGCAATGTCACCGATGTCGAAGACAAGATAATCGCCGCGGCCGAGGCGGAAGGCGTTGGGTACCGGCAGATCACCGAGCGCTACTATCGTTATTACATGGAGGACATGGGCGCGCTGAACGTGCTCCCTCCCGACTTCGAACCACGCGCAACCGGCTTCATTGATCGCATGATCTCGATGATCGCGCGGTTGATCGAGCTCGGCCACGCCTACGAGGCCGAAGGTCACGTGCTCTTCTCGGTACCGAGCGATCCGAATTACGGCGTGCTGAGCCGCCGCGACCGCGAGGCGATGGTCGCCGGGGCGCGGGTCGAGGTCGCACCGTACAAGCGCGATCCGGCCGACTTCGTGCTGTGGAAACCCGCTGGCGAGAGTGCCGAGCAAGTTGCGTTGAGCTTTGAGTCGCCGTGGGGACGCGGGCGCCCGGGGTGGCATATCGAATGTTCGGCAATGATTGAGGCTTTCGGGAGTCGAAATGTTGCTGGAAATGTCGAAACGATCGATATCCACGGCGGCGGGCTCGACCTCATTTTCCCGCATCATGAGAATGAGATCGCCCAGAGCCGCTGCGCGCACGGCGGGGCACCCCTGGCGCGTTACTGGGTGCACAACGGCTTCGTCGATATGGGCGCGGAGAAGATGTCGAAGTCGCTCGGCAATATCATCACGCCCGCCGAGCTGCTGGCGCAGGGCCATCGCGGCGAGACGCTGCGGCTGGCGCTGCTCAGCGCGCATTATCGGCAGCCGCTGCCGTGGACCGAGGCGCTGGTCGCGCAGGCGAAGGCGACTCTCGATGGGTTGTATCGGAAGGTCGGCGACGCAGCGCCAGGCTCGGTCGACGAAGGCGTGCTCGATGCGCTGCGCGATGACCTCAACACCCCGCTGGCGCTGTCGCGGCTTTCGGCAATCGATGATCCGGCGACGCTGAAGGCGAGCGCGGCGCTGCTCGGTCTGCTTGGCAATTCTGCGGACGAATGGTTCATGGGTGATGGCGACGCGAGCGCGATCAAAGCCCGGATCGCCGAGCGGACTGCAGCCAAGGCCAACCGCGACTTCGCGACCGCCGACCGCATTCGTGACGAGCTGAGAGCCGGCGGAATTGTCTTGGAAGACGGACCGTCAGGCACCACGTGGCGCAAGGAATGAACGCCCCGCTCTACACCACCGAGATCCTGCGGCTGGCGACGTCGCTGAGCGGCCCGCATCCGCTGGCCCGCGAGGATGGCCGCGCGGACGCCCGTTCGCCGACCTGTGGCAGTCGGATCGAGACCGCGGTCCAACTCGACCACGAAGGTCGCGTTGTGGCATTGTCGCAGCAACTCCACGCCTGTGCCTTTGGCCAAGCATCCGCGGCCTTGCTCGAGCGCGGCGTCATCGGTCGGCAGGCTCCGGAGGTGAAGGAAGCCCACGACCGCTTGGCCAAGTGGTTGGATGGCGCAAGCGTGGAACCGGATTGGGGCCTCGGCGCCCTGGCGCCAGCGCGGTCGCGTAAGTCGCGCCACGGGGCGATCCTGTTGCCCTACCGCGCGCTGCTCGCGGCGATCGAGGATGCTGCATGACGACGCCGGCCGAAACCGCCCAGGCGACCACCGCGATCCTCGAAAGCGGCGCGATCATGCTCGGCGCCGCGCTCATCTTCGTCACTTTGTTCCGCCGCCTGAAACTCGGCGCCACACTCGGTTATATCGTGGCGGGCGTACTGATCGGACCGCAGGTGCTGCGCTTGATCCGCGACCCCGAGCAGCTGACCAGCGTGACCGAGATCGGCATTGCGCTTCTCCTGTTCATCGTTGGGCTCGAACTCCAGCCGCGTCGGCTGTGGCGGTTGCGCAAGGACATTTTCGGCCTCGGATTCGCGCAGGTCGTGCTGTGCGGGCTGGCAATCAGTCTGTTCCTCAACCTCGCCGTAGGTTTTTCTATCAAGGCGGCGCTGGCGATCGGCCTGCCGCTCGCCTTGTCGTCGACCGCGCAGGTGCTGCCGCAGCTGCGCGCCGACAACGAGCTCAACACACCTCAGGGTGAGCGCACCTTCTCGGTCCTGTTATTCCAGGATCTGGCGATCGTCCCCCTGATCACGATCATCGCCGCGCTGGCGCCGGTCATGCCCGACCCGGGCGCCCCGACCGGGTGGCGACTGGCACTGTATACGGTGCTCGCGGTGATCGGACTGGTGATCGCCGGCTGGTTGCTGCTCAATCCGTTGTTTCGGCTGGTCGGCCGCCTGCGCGAGCGCGAACTGTTCGTCGTCGCCGGCCTGTTCACGGTCGTCGGTTCGGCGGCAGTCATGCATACGCTGCATTTGTCGGTGCCGCTGGGAGCGTTCGTAGCCGGCGTGATGCTCGCCGAGTCCCCCTATCGCCACGAGCTCGAGAGCGACGTCGAGCCGTTCCGCTCGATCCTGCTCGGGTTGTTCTTCTTGTCTGTCGGCATGTTGCTCGACTTGAGCCAGATTGTTGCCCGCCCATTGTTCGTGTTCGGCATTGCCGCGGCGGTGATTGTGATCAAGACCGGCATCGTCAGCGTGCTCAGCCGGCTGTTCAAACATTCATGGTCGAACAGCATTCGGCTGGGCCTTTTGCTCAGCCAGGCGGGCGAATTCGGTTTCGTCCTGTTCGCGCAGGCGGCGTCGGCGCAGCTGATCGCGCCGGAGGCGGCTTCCTTGTTCGGCGCGGTCGTGACCCTGTCGATGGCGACGACTCCGTTCCTGATGCGCTTCATCGACTTTCTCGAGCGGCGCGAGGAGCGCAGTGCCGTGGGCCTGGACGGCCCCGACAAGTCGCCCGATACCAGCGCGATCGTCGTTGGCTACGGCCGGTTCGGCCAGACCGTCGCGCAGATGATGATGGCCAAGAGCATCGGGGTGACGATCATCGACAAGAGCCCCGATCAGATCGAGAGGGTCGGGGAATTTGGCTACAAGGTTTATTACGGTGACGGCCTTCGGGTCGATCTACTGCGCACTGCGGGCGCGGAGACGGCCAAGGTCATCGCCTTTTGCAACGACAATCGCGAGGGCGGGGTGACCCGCGACGCGCTGGTCAATGTGCTCGATGCCTTCCCCCAGGCCGCGATCATGGTTCGGGTGTTCGATCGGCTCGACCTGATCGAATTCGACGACCTCGACCTTGCATTTGCCGAACGCGAATTGTTCGAGGGCGCGGTGGCGATGGGCCGCGCCGCACTCAAGGCGTACGGCATCAGCGGCCAGGAGGTCGAGCGGGTCGAGCGCGAGTACCGGATGCGCGATTGCGAGCGACTTGAGCGGCAAAGCGCGACCGGCGATCTCCACGCCGGCGACGATCAGGCGTTCACGCCTGATCGCGCACTACCCGCGGCAGCTCGTGACCCGGCCTAGGTGGCCGAACCGTTGGCAAGATGCGTTTCGAGCGCTTCGACAATCGCGTCGACCACGTCGCGATGCGCGCCGTCGCCGCTTTTGATGTGGATATGGGCTTCGGCGTAGGACGGCCGACGCTCGTCCGACAGGCGTTCGAGCGTGCCCCTGGGATCGGCATTGCGGAGCAACGGCCGGGTATCCCGGCGCGCTGTCCGCTCGGTCAGGATGTCGACCGGCGCATCGAGCCAGACCGTAATCGCGCGCTGGTTGAGGATTTCGCGGGTGCGTGGGTCGACATAAGCGCCGCCGCCAGTCGCGATCACCCGGATCTCGCCCTCGACCAGGCGGGCGACGAGTCGCCGCTCGCCGTCACGGAAATCGCTTTCGCCGTAGCGTTCGTAAACCTCGGCCGCGGAAAAGCCCGAAGCGTCCTCGATCGCTGAATCGCTGTCGACGAACGGCACCCCCAGCCGCCGCGCGAGGCGCCGCCCGACGGTCGACTTTCCCACTCCCATCAGCCCCACCAGCACAACCGGCCGGTCGAGGCGCTTGATCGATTCACTCACCACAGGGGCTATACAGCGGCTTTCCGCCTCGGCAAAAGCGCCGCCATGCCCAGAATTGCAGTTTTGATCGTCGTCCTCGTGCTGGTCATCGGCGCGCTCGTGTTCCTTTCGACTTCGGTCAAGGAGCAGCCCACCAAGACTATCGAAGTCGACGTGCCGACCGGCAATGCACATTAAATCATGGCTGTTCGCCGGGGCGGCGCTGGCGCTGGGGATCCCAGCGCTGGCCCAGCAAGGCGCGCAGCCGGCGCCTGTGGCTGCGCAGCCGCTCGCTAATAATGTCGCGGCAACGCCATCGTCGGCACTGTCGTCGGGACCGGGCGAGAGCGAAACCAGCATCGAGCAGTTGACCGCCGACCAGCTCGGGCCGCCCCCGGCGCCGGTCGAATATCCATCGCACGCCCGCCGCGACCCGTGGGTCGTGGGCCAGCTTGACCCGGCGGCGGCGGGCCTCGGCACCGAACCGTGGGGAACTGCGAGCGGCACCTTCCTGTCGAGCCTGATGCGGCGAATGGATACGCCGATAGCGTCGCGGTGGGCGCATATCGCGCTGCGCAATGGCCTGCTCGCGAAGGCGCGCGCGCCGCGCGGCGTCAATCCCGTCGACTGGGTCGCGGAGCGGTCGTGGCTGCTCCTCAGACTAGGAGAGGCCGATGCCGCCCGGCTGCTGGTCGCCGACGTCGACAGCGACCGCTTTACGCCCAAGATGGTCCAGGTCGGGGTGCAAAGTGCACTTGCCAATGGCGATCCGCCGGCGTTGTGCCCGATCGAGCCGGGCATTCGCAAATATGATCCCGGTATCCATGCACTGGTCAGCGCAATGTGTGCGTCGCTGTCCGGTGAGCCCGAAAGCGCCTCGGCGCAAATCGACGACGCGCGGCGGCGCGGCCGGGTCGGCGGGATTGACCTGACGCTTGCCGAAAAAGTGGTCGGAGCGGGGGCGGATACTGGGCGCGCGGTCAACATCGAGTGGGATCCGGTCGATCGCCTGACTGCGTGGCGGTTTGGCCTGGCAACCGCAACGGGGATGAAAGTGCCCGATCGGCTGATCAATGCCGGGTCGCTGCAACTGCGCGCGTTTCAGGCCCGGTCGCCATTGTTCTCGGCGTCGGACAGGTTGAAGTCGGCTGAGATCGCCACCGGCCTCGGGGTGTTTTCCTCGCAATCGATGATCGATTTGTATTCGGCAATTTATGATGCGACCGATCCCAGTGATCTCTCGCAGACCGACGCCTGGCAGGTGCGGCAGGCATTTGTCGGCAAGGACCGCGACGCCCGGGTCGCGGCGATCCGGAAGTTGCTGGACGGGGCCAAGGACCCGCTGCCGCACGAGGCAAGGCGGGCGCTGGTCGGGCGCGCGGCGAGCCTGATTACGCCCGATGCGGACCTCAAGGCCGACGCGCCCGAACTGATCGCGGCGATGCTCGCGGCGGGATATGATCGCGCCGCCGCGCGCTGGGTCGGCACGGTCCGGAGCATGGACGGCGGTGCCGCCGATCGCAGCTGGGCGATGCTCGCGCTTGCGTCGCCCGACGTGCGCGGCCTCGATCTCGCCGGTGGCCGGATTTCGAGCTTCATCACCCGCGACAAGAGCCCAGGCAAGGTGCGCAGCAGCCTGCTCGTCGCCGGGCTCGCCGGACTCGGGCGGATCGATTCCGGTATGGCGGATTCGCTCAACCGGCGTTTCGCTTTGGGCATCGGGCGCCAGTCGAGCTGGACACGGATGATCGACGCCGCGGCCGGCCGGGGCCAATCGGGCAGCGTGCTCGTCCTCACCGGGACGGGGTTTCAGACCCCCAATTTTGCCGATGTTCCCGGATCGCAGCTCTACCACGCGGTTTCCGGGCTGGTTCGGACCCGCCAGGACTTTACCGCCAGGATGATCGCCGCCGAGGCGCTCGCCCGGACGTGAGCCCCGACGATCAGGCGCTGGTCGACCGGTTTCTCGACATGATGGCCGCCGAAGCCGGGGCTTCCCGCCACACACTTGCGGCCTACCGCAGCGACCTCGAACGTGCTGCGGATTCGCTCGGCGAAGCGCTGGGTCGCGCGGACGCGGATGCGGTCGGCCGGCTCGGCGGACTGTGGCGCGAGCTGGCGCCGGCGACGGTCGCACGGCGCGCGGCCGCGCTCCGTCGCTTCTTCGGCTTCCTCGTCGACGAGGGCCTGCGCAAGGACGACCCATCGGCGGCGTTGCCACGTCCGCGCCTCGAGCGCCCGCTGCCCCGGATCCTCGACGCGGACGAAGTCGCGCGGATGTTCGAACGGGCCGAGGATCGTGCTGCGAGCGGGGAGAGCAACGCCGTGCGCAACCTCGCGCTGCTCGAGTTGCTGTACGGCTCCGGCCTCCGGGCGAGCGAACTGGTCACGCTCCCGCGCGGGGCGCTGCGCAAGGGGCAACCGTTCCTGATCCTGCGCGGCAAGGGCGGCAAGGAACGGCTGGTGCCGATTTCCTCGCGCGCCGAAGCAGCGGTAGAGCGTTGGCTCGAGCACATCGCTGGTCCCAGCGGGTGGCTGTTTCCCGGGGGCAAAGCGCATCTGAGCCGCGTGCGCCTGTTCCAGATCGTCCGGCAGATGGCGGCAGATGCCGGCATTTCTCCCGATCGCATCAGCCCCCACGTGCTGCGCCATGCGTTTGCCACGCACCTGCTCTCGGGCGGGGCCGATTTGCGCGTACTCCAGTCGCTGCTCGGCCATGCCGACATCGCCACCACCCAGATTTATACCCATGTCGACAGCGCCCGGCTGGTCGAGCTGGTCAACAGCCGCCACCCGCTGGCGACGCGCGGTCGTTGACGCGCTGGCAGCGTTCGTCCTACCCGCGCCCTCGAAACATGCTGACCTATCTCGATTTTGAAAAACCGATCGCCGAACTCGACACCCGCGTCGCCGAGTTGCGCGAAACCGCGAGCAATGGCTCGGTCGACATCGACGCCGAGGTCGAAAAGCTTGAGAGTAAAGCGGCGAAGCTGCTGCGGGATACCTACGCGAAGCTGACGCCGTGGCAGAAGACGCAGGTCGCGCGGCATCCCGAGCGGCCGCATTTCAAGGACTATGTGGCGAGCCTGGCCGAGGATTTCGTGCCGCTGGCCGGCGACCGCGCGTTCGGCGATGACCCGGCGATCATCGGCGGGTTCGCGCGCATCGATGGGCGGCGGGTGATGCTGATCGGCCATGAGAAGGGTGACGACACCGCATCGCGGCTCAAGCACAATTTCGGCATGGCCAAGCCCGAGGGCTATCGCAAGGCAATCCGCCTGATGCAGCTGGCCGACCGCTTTGGCGTGCCGGTCGTCACCCTGGTCGACACACCGGGCGCGTTTCCCGGGGTCGAGGCTGAGGAACGGGGGCAGGCCGAGGCCATCGCCCGCTCGACCGAGCAATGCCTCGCCCTCAAAGTTCCGATGATCGCGGTGATCGTCGGCGAGGGCGGCTCCGGCGGGGCGGTCGCGATCGCCGCCGCCAACCGCGTGCTGATGTTCGAACATGCAATCTATTCGGTGATTTCCCCCGAAGGCTGCGCCTCGATCCTGTGGCGCACCGGCGACAAGGCGGCGGAAGCCGCCGACGCGATGAAGATCACCGCGGTCGACCTCCACGGGCTCGGGGTAATCGACCGGATCATCCCTGAGCCGGTCGGCGGTGCCCAGCGCGATCCGGCCGCGGCAATCGGCGCGCTCAAGGGCGCAATCATCGAGGAGCTCGACGGTTGCGGCGTGCTCGGTCCCGACGAGCTGCTCGCCCAGCGCCGCGCCAAGTTCCTCGCCATCGGCTAAGGAACCCTGACTAGTCATCTCCCGTTCAAAACCGCCAAGGATATTTGCGGGAAACGGAGAGGGACGGATGCGTAGACCCATTTTGTTGCTGGCCGCGGCCGCCATCGCGCTGAGCCCCGCGGCTGCCCAGGCTCCGCGCTACCTCGATCAGCGCGACGTCGCCGAGGCGCAGCGCGAGCACACGGCGATGGTGCAGGAACTCGGCGGGGCCGAAACCGGCCCGCGCGCCGCTTATGTCCAGGCGGTCGGCCAGCGCGTCGGAAGCTTTTCGGGTATCGCCAGCCCGGGCCAGACGCTCCACTACACGTTGCTCAACTCGCCGGTCGAAAACGCGCTCTCGGTGCCCGGCGGCTATGTCTACATCACGCGCCAGCTGATGACCTTGATGGATGACGAGTCGCAGCTCGCCTTCGCGCTTGGTCATGAAACCGGCCATATCGCCGCCAATCACGCGCACGCTCGCGAACAATATGCCCAGCGTGGCAATATTTTCGGAGTCCTTGGTCAGATCGTCGGCGCGGTGTTCGGCGTCGGCGGGATCGGCAGCATGATCTCGCAACAGTCCGAACTGCGCACGCTGAGCTTTTCACGCGATCAGGAATATCAGGCCGACAGCCTCGGGCTCCGCTACATCACGGCGGCTGGCTACAATCCCGCCGGCGGACCCGGAATCCTCGCCGCGCTGGCCCGCTCGAGCGCGCTCGAGGCGCGTGTTCAGGGGCGGACCAATCGCCAGACGCCGGAATGGGCCAGCACTCACCCGCTCAGCGAGAACCGTTCGTTGCGGGCGCTTCAGGAAGCCCGCGCGACGGGCCGGCTCGGGACCGGCATCCTCAACCGCGACGTGTTCCTGGCGCAATTGAACGGGGTCTATGTCGACGACGATCCGGCGCAGGGGGTGATCGAAGGCCGCACCTTCACCCATCCCGATTTGCGCATCCAGTTCAGCGTGCCTCCGGGCTATTTGATGTCCAACGGGACGACCGCGGTGACGATCAAGGGCTCAGCCGGGCAGGCGCAATTTTCGGGCGGACGCTACACCGGCAGCCTCGACGACTACATTCTCCTGGTGATCCGCCAGCTGACGGGGGGCCAGATGCAGTTTGAGGTGCCGCGCCCGCAGCGTACGACAATCAACGGCATGCCGGCGGCGCTGACCACGGCGCGGATCAATGGCCGGTCGGGAGTCGTCGACGTCAGCGTCGTCGCCTACCAATGGGACCGCGACCGCGTTTATCATTTCGTGATGGTGACCCAGGGCGGCGCCCAGCTTGGCCCGTTTAGTCAGATGATTGGCTCGCTCAGGCGAATCGGCCCGACCGAGGCGGCGGCGATCCGGCCGCGGATTATCGATGTCGTGACGATCAGGCCGGGAGACAGCGTGCAGTCGCTGGCGAGCCGGATGGCGTACCGCGATTTCCAACTCGACCGGTTTCTCGCGTTGAACGGCCTGGCCGCCAACTCGAGGCTGGCGGCAGGTCAAAAGGTAAAGCTCGTGGTCTACGGTCCTCGGCGGGCCTGAAACCTCCTACGGATCAGCTGCTCTGAACCGCGTTGTTGAGCTTGGTCCACATGCCGCCCACGCCGCCGCCAAGAGATCCGAGCGCACTCATGATGGCGACCCCGATCAGGGCGACAATCAGGCCATATTCAATTGCAGTCGCACCGCGATCGTCGCGGCGAAGCTTGCGAAAATTCTTCCGGATAGCATTCACGCCACCCTCCTCTGGTCCACGTCCACGCGGCGGGTGTACCTTTTGGGGGGTTAACAAGTCTTACCGGGGACAAAGTTAACGCCGTATCATCTCTCCCGCGCCGTCCAGGCAGCAAAGTGGAGAATTTCGAACGTTTCGGTCGTCCGGTCGCCTTGCCGCGCGCCGGCGAAAGCCTCGGCCGCCGCACGCCATTCTGCCTTCGACAGGGGCCGGCGCGAGCGCTGGGCGAGGAGGTTGGTCGAGCCCATCGACCGCAGGTCCTCGATGAGCCGCGCGAGGGTCTCATACGAAACCCGAACCCGATCGACGTCGACCACCGGCATGGTCAGGTCCGCCGCCGTTAACAGCGTGGCCAGCGCGCCAGGCTCGATCCGGGGGTGGACGTGGGGCACCGCTTCGCCGCGCACTTCGTCTGCTGCCCGCATGGCCGCGCGCAGTTGCGGGAGGGTTTCGCCGCCCGCCATCGCACCGAGGAAGAAGGCGTCGGGACGGAGCGTCAGGCGGATCCTCGCCAGGGCCTGGGGCAAATCGTTGACCGTATCGAGCGTGCCAACCGCAACGCACAAGTCGTAGGCGCCTACCTGCGCGACGAGTTCGTCCTCAATGACTTCCCCGCCACCTGCAGCCCGGGCAAAGGCCGGCCCCGGATCGAGCACGTCGACGCGATCGGCAAGCTCGCTGAGCCGTTCGACCCAGTCGGGGTTGGGGCAGCCTATCAACAGCGCCGAGCGGAAGCGCCGGTGGATCAGCCCGATCCGGTCGAGGCAATCGGCGAACGCGCGTTCGGACAGGAATAGTTCGGGGCCGCGCCGGAAAGCGCGGTCGCGGCGCAGCTTGCGCAGCTTCATGTCGAACAATTCCAACGGCACGACAGTGCTTGTGCGCCGCCCCCGCCTGCGCGACAAGCGTCGGGACATGCTGGGGCGAACGCTTCGAACCTGCGCGCGCTGGGCGCTCGATTTCGCCCTTCCGCCCCGCTGCGCCGGATGCGGCGTGGTCGTCGCCGACGCCCACAGTTTCTGTGCCGAATGCTGGAAGCGCGTCGAATTCCTTGGGTCCGGCGGTTGTCAAACCTGCGGAATGCCGCTCCGCGCGACCGACATCGACATTTGCGCGGCATGCCTTGCGCGGCCACCGCGGATTGCCCGGACCCGTGCCGCGGTTGCCTATGATGAACTGTCGCGAAGCGTCGCGATCCGCCTCAAATATGGCCGCAAGGTTGCGGCGGCGAAGACCATGGCAAGGTACATGCTGCCGCTGGTTGCCGAAGGCGGCGAAGAACGGCTGCTGGTCCCGGTTCCGCTGCACCGGAGCCGGTTGTGGTGGCGGGGGTTCAACCAATCGGCTTTGGTCGCGCATGAATTGTCGAAAGCGCTTGGCGTCGGCAGCGACCCCTTCGCCCTCAAGCGAATTCGCCGGACGCCGCCGCTCAAGGGCATGAGCGCGCTGCAGCGGCGCAAGGCCGTCGCCGGCGCCTTCCGCGTGCGTGACAAAGCGGCGATCGCCGGCAAGACCATCGTCCTGGTCGACGACGTTTTGACCACCGGCAGCACGGCCGAGGCCTGCGCGCGGGTGCTAAAGCGGGCCGGCGCCGCCCGGGTCGAGCTTGTCAGTTGGGCGCGGGTGGTGCGCCCCAGTCAGTTGATGCGTTGACGATTGGCCCTAGATAAGGATCGACAGAGGTTGCGAACGTGAACCGAGTTGAAATCTACACCAAGACCTTTTGCGGCTTCTGCTGGCGGGCCAAGCATCTGTTCGAGGGCAAAGGCATCGAATATCGCGAGATTTCGGTCGATTTCGGCGGGGATGTGAAGGCGGAGATGGTGCAGCGCGCCAACGGCCGAACCACAGTGCCGCAGATCTTCATCGATGGCCGGCACATCGGCGGTTGCACCGAGCTGGTCGCGCTCGAGCGCGACGGCAAGCTCGACGAGCTGCTCGCCGCATGACCAGAATCGCGCTATTCCAGTCGACCACCGGTATTGACCCCGCCGCCAGCGCCGACGGGCTGGTCAGCGCGATTGCCGAAGCGGCGAGGGGCGGCGCGACGATGCTGTTCACACCGGAAATGTCGGGGCTGCTCGATCGCAATTCCGAGCGCGCGTCGGGGAATTTGCGGAGCGAGGAAAACGAAACGGTCCTTGCCGCGTGCCGGGCGGCAGCGAAGGAACATGACATCTGGGTCCATTTGGGTTCGCTCGCAATCCGCGCTGACGAAGGCAAGGTCGCCAACCGCGGCTTCGTCATCGACCGCACCGGCCGGGTGCAGGCGCGCTACGACAAGATCCACCTGTTCGACGTCGACTTGCCGACCGGCGAAAGCTGGCGCGAATCCGCGGTCTATCGCGCGGGTGATAAATCGGTGGTGTTGAACGGAACGCCGGTCGGCAAGCTCGGCCTGACGATCTGTTACGACCTGCGCTTCCCGCTGCTTTTTGCGCGCATCGCCGAAGCGGGTGCGGACGTGATCGCGGTCCCGGCGGCGTTCACCGTACCGACCGGCAAGGCGCATTGGCACACGCTGCTGCGAGCGCGGGCGATCGAGGCGGGCCTGTTCGTCGTCGCCGCGGCCCAGGTCGGCCACCATGAAGACGGCCGCAACACCTTCGGTCACTCGCTGGTCATCGACCCATGGGGCGAGGTCCTGCTCGACATGGGCGAGGAGCGCGGCGCCGGTTTCGCCGACATCGACCTCGCGCGCATTTCTGAGGTCCGTTCGCGCATCCCGGCGCTCAATCACCGCCGCCCGATCCCCGACGTGGTGTCGAAATGATCGTGTTCGACTTGCATTGCCGCGCCGGGGGCGAGACGTTCGAAGCCTGGTTCCGCTCGAACGCCGATTATGATGAGCAGCGCGAAGCAGGTCTGGTTCAGTGCCCTTATTGCCAGTCGCCGAACGTCGCCAAGGCGCCGATGGCCCCGAGCGTGCCGCGCAAATCGGCCGACCATCCGCTAGCAAAGATCGTCGCGCTTCAGGCCGAAATGCTCAAGGATTCGCGCTGGGTCGGCATGAGTTTCCCGATACCGCCCGCGCGATGCACAGCGGCGAGATCGCGCCCGCGCTGGTCCACGGCAATGCGACTTTGGCCGAAGCGAAGTCGCTGGTCGACGATGGCGTGCCGGTGTCCCCGCTGCCGCTGCCAGTCGTCCCGCCGACCCAAGTCAATTGATTGCCGGGCGGCGAGACTCTATTCGTCCGGGCGGGCCGACCCCGTAGCTCAGCAGGATAGAGCATCAGATTCCTAATCTGAGGGCCACAGGTTCGAATCCTGTCGGGGTCACCACAATTCGGATGGGAACGATGGCGGAAGAACGGCAGCGCATGTCAAACCAACAATCACCGGCGTTGCAGCGCCTGTTCACCGATCACCCGCACTCGTTGGGCATGACCTGGGGCTCGCACGGTGCCGGCGCCGTCAGGATTGGCGCTGAGTTGATCGGCGCCGGCTGCGCGGCGATTGTCCACGCGGTCGTGCCGGGCTGGTTCACCGAGACTGCCGGGCGCACCGTCACCCGCATCTACGACCATATCCAGAGCCGCAAAGCCGGCGCGGCCAACCCGACCGACTGGCCCGATTATGAAATCTGACGGGCGTCTGCCCGTCGCGATCGTCGGTGGTGGATTTTCGGGCACGATCCTCGCGGCCAGCTTGGCTCGTCGGGGAATCCATTCGACCCTGATCGACGGCAGCGGACGCGCGGGCGTTGGCGTTGCGTATTCGACGACTGAGCCGGCGCATCTGCTCAACGTCCGCGCGGAGGGGATGAGCGCCTGGGCGGGCGATCCCGACCACTTCGCCAGGGTGTTCGAAGCCGAAGGCGGCGACCGGCGCGGCTTCGCCGAGCGGCGTCTGTTCGGAAGCTACCTCCGCGAAATCCTCGATCATGCGGTCGGTATTGGCCGCACCGAGGTCGAGTATGCGACCGTGATTGGCGCACGCCGCGAGGGCGGCACGTGGCATATCGAATTAGACAATGGGCGGCGGTTGGCGGCGGCGGCCCTGGTCCTGGCGACCGGCAACCAGGAGCCCGAGCCGCTTGGCGCGTTCAAGGCGGTTGGCGATCGATACATCAATAATCCGTGGGCCGGGGCGGCAAGGACCGCAGTCAGCGAACTGGCGCAAAGCGGGGGCTCGGCGCTGCTCATCGGCACCGGCCTGACCATGGTCGATTTGGCGCTGTCGCTCGATGCCCAAGGCTTTCGGGGGCGGATCGTCGCGCTATCGCGACGGGGCCTGATCCCGCGCGGCCATGCCGATTTCGAGCCGGCGCCGGTGGAATTGGCCGAGGTCCCGATCGGCGACTTGCGCGGCCTGTGGCGATGGCTGCGGCGGCGATCGGCGCGGGTCGGCTGGCGCGCCGCGGTCGATAGTCTCAGACCTTTCAGTCATACCTTGTGGCAGGGCCTGAGATTGTCCGACCAGCGCCGCTTCATGCGCCATGCGCGACCGTGGTGGGACGTCCACCGCCACCGCATCGCGCCGCAGGTCGCCGACACGGTTCACGGCATGATCGCCGAGGGCCGGCTCGAAGTGCTTGCGGGACGCATCACCGGCGCGTCGGCGGTCGATGCGGGGCTATACGTGGAAATCCGCCGCCGCGGCAAAGCGAGCGCGTCGACCGAGCATTTTGATTACGTGTTCAACTGCACCGGGCCGCTGCATTCGGTCGCGCTGACCAGGAATCCGTTGCTCCGCGCCCTCCTCGATGGCGACGCAGCCCGTCCCGACCAACTCGGTATCGGGCTGGAAGTCGATGAGCATTCTCGCGTCGCGGGCGGGGAGAATTTGTGGGCGCTCGGCCCGCTGACCAAAGGGCGCTATTGGGAAATCATCGCGGTACCCGATATTCGCGAGCAGGCGGCGGCAGTCGCCGAGGATATTTCGCGGGAGTTGGACGCATGAACCCACCGTTCGAACATGGCGAGCCCGAAGACGGCGACCTGGTCGAATCAGCCCCGGCTTGCGAAATTCCGGCGGAGGTCAGCGAAGCGGTGCGGACGTTGATCCGCTGGACCGGCGATGATCCCGACCGCGAAGGACTGCGCGACACCCCGCGCCGGGTCGCGCGCGCCTGGCGCGAATATGCGCGTGGCTATGACGAAGACCCCTCGGTCCACCTCAAGCGCACCTTCGAGGAGGTTGGGGGCTACGACGAAATCGTGATCCTCAAGGACATTCCGTTCCAGTCGCATTGCGAGCATCATATGGCGCCGATCATCGGCACCGCGTCGATCGCTTATTTGCCGCGGGACAAGGTCGTCGGGATCAGCAAGCTGGCGCGTGTCCTGCACGGGTTCGCGCGGCGACTGCAGGTGCAGGAACGGCTGACGGCCCAGGTCGCCGATACCATCTGGGAGCATCTCCAGCCCAAGGGGGTCGCAGTGGTGATCGAGGCGAGCCATGCGTGCATGACCGCGCGCGGGGTCAATACGCCGGGCGTAGTTATGACCACCAGCCGGATGATGGGCACCTTCCGCGAAGACGAACGCAGCCGCCGCGAAGTGCTCGCGCTGATGGGGCGCTGACCCGCTCCGCACCGGCAGCGGTCGAAATCTCTGGGCGCGGCTCGCGATTTGTTGTCAGTTGGGGTCGGGTTCTCGCGGGGGGAGTGAGTCGCCATGGCACTGACGCGTCGGGGGGTGCTGGAACGGATCGGGGCGATCGGCGGCGCAGGCGCCGTTTACATGGCGATGGAAACGCTGGGCCTTGCGATCCCAACGCCCGCCGGGGCTGAGAATTTCGGACTCCCGCGCGCGACCGGCAATGGCCGTTCGGTTGTCATTCTGGGGGCCGGAATCGGCGGCCTCGTTTCCGCTTACGAGCTGCAGAAGGCGGGCTACCGGGTGACCGTACTCGAGGCGCGCGACCGGATCGGCGGCCGGGCGTGGACCATTCGCGGCGGCGATCGGATCGTCCAGACCGGCCGGCCGGACCAGCACGCGACCTTCGACCCAGGCCTCTACTTCAACGCCGGTCCGGCGCGCCTGCCGAGCACGCACCGCGCTATCCTCGGCTACGCTCGCCGGCTCGGGGTGCAGCTCGAAACTTTCGTCAACGTCAATCGCAATGCGGGCTGGGACTTCGGCGGCAAGATCCAGCCCGAGCGGCGCATGGTCAACGACATGCGTGGGCACCTCGGGGAATTGCTCGCCAAGGCAATCGACCGGAAGGCGCTCGACGGGATCATTCCGAAAGACGAGATCGACGCTGTTCGGCAGTTCCTTGCGCCGTACGCCGATGTCGGGCCCGACGGGGTTTATCGTCCGACCGGCCGCTCCGGTTATACGGTCGAGGGAGGGGGCTATGGCCAGGCGCCGGTTCCCCTACCCGCGCTCGGCACTCGGGACCTCGCGCCATCGGGCGCGGTGGTCCTCCCTTATTTGTTCGAGCATATCTCGGACATGCAGGCGACGATGCTGCAACCGGTCGGCGGCATGGATCGCATTGCCCATGCGATCTACGATCAGGTGAAGCCGTCGGTCCGCCTGCGCACTCCGGTGTCCGCCATCCGCCGCGCCGGCGACCGGGTCCGGATTGAGCATGGGCCCGGCGGCCAGGTCACGGAAGCGGACTATTGCGTATGTACGCTGCCGCTCCCGATTCTCGCGCGAATCCCGAGCGACTTTTCGCCTGCAAAGAAGGCGGCGATCGCGGCGGCTCCGCCGTACCTGCACAGCGTCAAACTTGCGTTTGAAGCACCGCGATTCTGGGAACGGGACGATTTCATTTACGGCGGGCTCGCCTGGACCGACAAGCTCAACGAGAACGTCATTTATCCGTCGGATCGCTATGGCTCCGCGAAAGGCATCCTCGTTGGCGCCTATTGCGCCGGATGGACTCACCAGGACACGCCGGATTCCTATGCCGCTTTGTCTCACGAGGAACGGATTCGGATCAGCCGGCAATGCGTCGAGGCATTGCACCCGGGCCGGTCGCACCTTCTCGCCAAGCCGGCGACCGTCGCGTGGGGCCTGACACCTTATTCGGAGGGCGTTGGCGCACTGTGGCCGGATCCGGACTTCGGGGGCGGCAACCAGGGGCGGGGCCCGGGCTACGCTGAGCTTTGCCGTCCCGAAGGCCCGATCGTCTTCGCCGGCGAGCATCTGAGTTACCAGCCCACGTGGCAGGAGGGCGCGGTCTTGTCGGCCCATGAGGCACTGAAGTTGGTTCAGGCGATGGCGAAGGAAAAGACGAGCGCAACGCGCGGCTGAGCTAGGCGCCGACCCCCGGCAGCGTCGCCGCGATGCCCGCCCAGCTTTGTGTATAGATCAGCGCCAGCGGCACGACGGCCGCAGCCGTCGCGACGGTGTAACCGGTCCAGGTCGCGGGATGGATCTTTCCCCGCGTGCGCCGATCCCAGATGAACAAAGGCGCGTAGAGCAGCGCGGTCCCGGCGAGCAGTTGAATCGTGAACGCCCAGAAGGTCGGTGGAGCGAGCGGGATGCGGGAAAAGCCGGGGCCCGCCGCGAAGATGATCGTGGCCCCAAGCATCAGCCGTTTGTGCCATTGGCAATCCTTCCGCCGGCGCCACGCTTCGTAGACGAGAAAGGCGAAGGCGGGGATCACCGCGAGCGGGACCGCGGTCCAGTTGAGCGCGTCGGTGAACGGCGGGTGGCTTTCGCGGGCGACGGCCCAGACGGCGGTCAGATACATGACCGGCACCAGCGCAATCGCCAGCAGCATTGTCGCCTTGCCGAGCTTCATATGAGTCTCGGTCCGGCGTGTCGCGATGAGCTGTGTCTGGACGATCACCAGCGCCATCCACAGGGTGAACATGAACCCGTGGAACAGCACCGCCGGCGGCAGGGTCGGGTTCGGTCGCGGGTAGGGCGGAACGATGCCTTTCAGATAGAAACTCGGCGCGAACCCGATGAACACTACCACGACCAGCAATATCGCCATGCGTGAGTAGAATTTGCGCTCGGCCGCCTTGCGGTCGGTGCCCGACGAAACGATCGTAGCCATTGAGCTCCCCCCCAGAAGTCGATGATCAAGGAAGCTAGCCGAAATTGGCCCCGAGACAAGTGAGTGCGCAGGTGCTGGCGCGTCGGTCGCGGAATGATAAAGAGGCGAAGCACATTTGAAGGGGATTGCCATGCGCCCGTTGAAGCTCGCCGCCTTGCTCCTGCTGGTTTCGACGCCGCTAACCGCCAAGCCGGCAGCGCCTCCGACGGCCAACATCGCAGCCGCGATCGCTGCGCCGACGCGGACGCCCGACAATGTGAAGCTCGACGAATCGCGCAAGCCTGCCGAGCTGCTGGCGTTCCTCGGCTTGAGCCGCGGGATGCAGGTGCTCGACCTGTTTGGCGGCAATAAATATTGGGCCGAGATCACTGCCCCGGCGATCGGGCCCAAGGGCCACGTCACGGTGTGGCAACCGACCCAGTTTCTCAACGACAAGCGCAAGGCGGATTTCGACGCCTTTGCCGCTCAGACCAAGAACGTCAGCCTGATCTCGAGCCCGTTCGAGGCCCCGAACCTGCCCAAGAACGCGTTCAACTTTGCGCTGATCAATCTCGATTATCACGACGTCTATTGGGAGAATGCCGAGCGCAAGATCCCGCGGATGGACCCCGATGTGTGGCTTAAAACGCTGTACGCGGCGATGAAGCCGGGCGGCATTGTCGGTGTGGTCGATCATGTCGCTTTGCCCAACGCCGACACCCGCGCGACGGTCGAGAAGCTGCACCGGATCGACCCCGACGTGATCAAGGCCGATTTCAAGCGCGCCGGTTTCCAGCTGGTGGGGAGCAGCGACCTGCTGCGCAATCCGGCCGATGACCACCAGTTGCTGGTGTTCGACCCCAAGATCCGCGGGAAGACCGACCGCGCGGTGTTCAAGTTCCGGAAACCGCGTTGAGCAAGGCTCCAGCGCTTCGCAAGGGCAAAAGCGAGGCGCCAAGCTTCAGGGCTTATTATGCGTTGGCGGCATTGGTCGCCGGTCTTGCGTTAGGCGCTTTTGCCGGAAGCTTCCCCGAAGCCTTCCGCGAGGGATCCCTCGGCGTGGCGGGCTTTGTCGGCACCTTATGGCTCAACGCGCTCAAGATGACTGTCATCCCGCTGGTCGTCGCCCTCCTGGTCGTCGGCATCGCCCAGAGCCGCGAAGCGGCGTTGGCTGGACGCATTGCCGGCCGCTCGGTGCTGTGGATAGTCATCCTGTGCACCATCTCCGCGGTGTTCGGAGCGGTCATGACGGTGATGCTGACCGACGCATTCCCGCTCGGCCGTGAGACAGCCGGGGCGCTCCAGGCGGCGCTCGCCGGCGTGGAGCAGAAGGCCGCGGTCCCGCTCCCCGGCATCGCCGATTTCTTCAAGGGCGTCGTTCCCCCGAACGTTTTCGCGGCGGCGACCAATGGCGATGTCCTGCCGCTTGTGGTGTTCTCGGTATTGTTCGCGCTGGCGCTCGGCAGCATCTCTGAAGCGGGACGCAAAGCAATCGTCACGCTGTTCCAGGCAGTCGGCGATGCGCTGCTGACGATCATTGCCTGGGTGCTGTGGATCGCGCCGCTCGGAGTCTTCGCGCTGGCCTACACGGTCGGATCGGCGGCAGGCGGCTCCGCTTTCGCCGGCCTCGGACATTATGTCGTCGTGATTTCGGTCGTTGGCATCCTTGTCACGCTGCTCGGCTATCCGCTGGGGATCGTCGTCGGCCGCATTGGCATCGGCCGGTTCACCCGGGCGATGATTGGGCCCCAGGCGGTCGCGATCTCGACGCGTTCGTCGCTCGCCTCGCTTCCAGCGATGCTGACGGCGACGAGGTCGATGGGCGTTCATGAGCAGGTTGCCGACGTCACCTTACCGATCTCCGTCGCCCTGTTTCGTGCGACCGGGCCGGCAATGAACGTCGCGGTGTCCTTCTATGTCGCGCATTGGCTGGGATACCATCCGACGCTTGCCCAGATGATCGCTGCGACGGCGGTCGCGGCGGTGATGAGTTACGGCGCGGTCAGCCTGCCCGGCGAGATCACGTTCATCAGCTCGATCGCGCCCATCAACCTCGCGCTCGGGGTGCCGATTGCGCCACTCGCGTTGCTCGTCGCGGTCGAGATGGTGCCCGACATTTTCCGCACCGTCGGCAATGTTACGCTCGACGTCGCGGTGACCACGGCCGTCGACCGCTCAACCAAAAACGCGTCCGAAACCTGAACCTTAGCTGACCACCGTTCGTCGATTCGGCGGCCGACAAACGGACTTTGTCGGCGCGCCGACTCTGGCAGCAACCTCGTCGAGAGCCGCACGACTTGGGCGCCAGGTAGGTGCATCTGCCGCCTTGCGACGCGGGCCGGTCCCCTCCGATACCCGCGTCGCGACCAAAGGGAGACGCGAGATGTTGAAACCTCTTTTGGCGATCGCCGCGGTCTTGGTCGCTTCGGTGCTGGTCGGTCCGACCGTGAGCCAGGCAGCGGAATCCAACAGTGTCCGGGTGAGCTATGCCGACCTCAATCTGGCATCGTTGCGCGGCCAGCAATCGCTCCAGCGGCGCATGGAGTTTGCCTCGGTCGTCGTCTGTCAGATCGAGGATAGCCGTGAGCTGGCCCTGGCGGCTGCCACCCACGATTGTCGCAATACCGCCCTTGCCGACGCGCAACCGGCCTATGAAGCCGCGGTCGCCGCCGCCCGGCGCCCGAGTGGCGAGGTGATTATCGGCGCCGCACTTACTGTGGTTGGCCGGTGATATTGATCTAACCGCCGCGTCTCTCCCCGGGGCGCGGCGGTCTTTATTCAGCGCCCGGCGATGCTGCGGACGCGATCCGAATAAAGCCGGCCGACCGGCTGTTCACTGCCATCAGCCAGTCGCGCGATCCATCGCCCCGAGGGATTGCGGGTGAAGCCCGTGATGAAGTCCTTGCGCACGATCGCCGAGCGATGAAGCCGGACGAAAATCTCGGGGTCGAGACCTTCCTCCAGCGCCGCCATCGAATGGTGAATCAGCCAGCTACGCCGCGCGACGTGCAGCCGCATATAATCGCGCTCCGCCGACACACGGTCGATGTCGCGGGCGGCAATGCGCACGAGCCCGGTCAGATCTGATGCCCAGAATTCCTGCAGGTGAGGCGATAGAGGCGGGCGTTCGGTCGGTCGGGTCTCGCGCCGCTCGAGATAATCGCGGCCGCGTTCGAGTGCTCGCTGCAGCCGGCCAGGCTCGACCGGCTTCATCAAATAATCGACCGCTTCAACCTCAAATGCGGCGACGGCGAACTGGTCGAACGCGGTAATGAAGATGACTGCGGGCGACGGGTTCCGTTCGGCCAACGCCCGGGCGACGCCGATGCCATCCTGGCCGGGCATGGCAATGTCGAGCAGCAGCAGGTCGGGCGCCAGGGCTTCGGCCATGCGAACCGTGCTGTCGCCGTCGGTCGCGGTCCCGACGAGGTCGATGCCGTCGCATTTGGCAAGCAACAGCTGCAGGCGTTCAGCAGCAAGCGGCTCGTCGTCGGCGATCAGGACGCGGAGCGGCTCGTCACCCATCGGCTCGGTCCAGCGGGAGAGTCAAAAGCACGCTGTAGCCGCCATCGCCGCGCGGCCCGTAAGCGCATTTGGCGAGCGAGCCGAAGCGCGCCGAAAGGCGTTGGCACACGTTGGCGATGCCCACCCCGGTGCCGTGCAAGTCCCCGTTCTTCGCCTGCGCCGGACGGCCGCCGGTGTTGCTCACCTCGATCGTAAACCGGCCCGGACCGGCTTCCCGCGCGACGATACTGAGTTCGACCTTGTCGCGCGTTTGCGACACCGCATGCTTGATCGCATTTTCGACCACCGGCTGCAGGATCAGCGCCGGTAGCCGGGCGCTCTCCAAATCCGCCGGGATGTCGAATTCGACTTTGAGCCGGCGCGGGAAACGGACCTTCTCGATGTCGAGATAGAGCCGCTGCAGCGCGATCTCCTCGGCGAGGCTGATATCCGCCGTGGCGTCGAGCGTCAGGCTGGAGCGAAAGAAAGTTGACAGTTTGAGCACCATCGACTCGGCTTCCTCGGCGCGGCCGGCCATGATCAGCGATGACAGGGAATTGAGCGTGTTAAACAGGAAGTGCGGATTGACCTGATAGCGCAACGCCCGGACCTGCGCGGATTGCGCGGCGCTCTCGGCCGCCGCGGCGCGCCGTTCCGCAACGCGCGCTTCAGCCTGAACCCGCGTGGCGAGGTAGAATGCACTCCACGCGAGGAAGAAGAACAGCCAGGTGACCGAAATATCGAGCGCGATCCGGAGCCGCTTCATCGAATCGAGCTCGCGCATCTTGGGGAAGGTGAGGACCACCGGTTCCTGAGCGGTGCGCTCAATCCGGATCTGCTCGCCTTTCTCGACTACAGTGAAGCCCTCGCGCGCCTGGAAGCGAACCTCCTCCTTGCTCTCGCGCATGTAATCATCGATCAGGACGATCGTCCCGCCCATCGCCACCGCGCCGATCAACGAGGCAACCGCGGCGAGGATGGCTTTCCGGCGGATCGTGCCAGCGGCGCCGAACCCTGCGATCGCCAGGTAGATCAGGCCGGTGAAGACGATGCCGATCCCGATGACGCTGAGCTTGTTCACCAGCACGGTCTGCGGGTCCGCGCCGAGGAACGCGCGGGCGGCGACCGTCAACGCGTAGAAAAGCCAGAATCCGAGGATCGACTTGAGCGCGAGGGGCCAGTCGCCGAAACGGCCCCGCGTGGCATAGAGCGGCATCATGGGCATCGTCATGGTGTTGTCCGAAACGGCTGCTGGTGCCAACCGCCCGCTGCCCATTTGCAGAACGGTCATGTCAGCCGGTCGAATCCGCCCGGTCATGGGACTCGGAACGGCGGTCGGGCCCGCTCGTTGGTAGGTTGCGATGACATCGAGGACGAAGCTCCGGTGAATGACGACAAAAAGCAAGTACCGCCGGCGACCCAATCGGGCGCACCTGACAAGCAGCTCGAACAGGAGCTTAAGAAGCACCCGCACGACCTCGACAAGAAGGTCGATGTCGGCAGCGATGAATCGATGGATGCTTCGGACCCGCCCGCGGCGGCTCAGCCCGGCCAGAACGACGACCCGGTGCCATCGTCGACCTTTCCTGAATAGTTGCGCGGGCGTCACAAAACCATCCGGGCGTTGCAATAAATCAACAATCCACAGTTTTAGCGGCCTTCGTCAATTTCTTACCTAGACGCGGTGACTCCCCTCTGATTCAACCTGAACCAGGGGTGGGACCTTGGTTAAGTTAATCGAAACACATCCAGCCGCATGATCCCGCCCAGGCAAAAGGAGTCGGGTTCATGATTACGCGGACCAGCCAGCCGGCAAGCGGCGCGATGCTGATCTCGGAGATGAAGGAGTTTGCGGGCTTTCCCAAGGCTACGCAGCGCTACATCCGCCGGTCGCTCGATGTGGCTTACGGTCGCCGCGACCCGATCGAATGCTGGGCCCGCGACGAAGGCGAAGCCGCCTCGATCCGCGCCCAGGCCCGCCTTTACAAGCAGCTCGACCATCTCCGGCTCCAGGTTCCCGATGACAGCGGGCTCGACATGATCGAGCCGTTCATCGGCATGCTGATCACGCTCGCGGCGTTCGACCTCGGCCAGGACCGCCTGCCCAATTTCGCGGCGTTCCGCTTCCTCTACGAGCGCCTGATTGGCGCCGCGTCGCGGCCGTGGCTGCCGGCGGCGTTCTGCTCGGCGGCGGCACTCCCGCATCTCCATCCCGAGCGCCGGCGGATCCTGCTCCAGTCGATCAGCGAAAGCGCGGCGACCGCGCCCGGCTGGTCGAGCCGCGAGCCGGTGTTCTGGCCGGAGTGGGTCGAAAAGGTCGACAAGGCCGCGGCCTGACCTAATCGCCTACGGGCGCTTTTACCGACGGATAGATTTTCGCCAGCCGCCTGAGGCTGTCTGCGGCATTCCGGTGATGAATGAACAGCACCCCGTGCGCCTCGTACGCATCGCGGTGCTTTTCGCGATCGTCGACCAGCACGTCGCCGGGGTGCATATGCTTGTGCTTGTCGCGCGCGAGGCAGGTGACGATCGGGACGCCGGGAAAATGCTCGGCCGCCCATTCGACCTTTTGTGGCGCTGACCAGCTGCCCTCGGGCAGGCCAGTGAGGATGGTCGGTTTCAAATGTTTGACCGCATCGAACAGCACCCGCGCGTCGGCCATTTCCGGCAAGGTACCGAAAAAATTCGGCGCCTTGGCAAGGCGCTTCCAGAACTGCCCCCGGCCGTGCTCGGCGATAAAGTCCCTGGGGCTGGCGCCGAGCAGGTCGCGCGCGCCGCGATCGAAATCGGCGAGCACGCCATCGGCGTCGAGGAACAGACGCGGGGTCACTGGCGCGATTGCAGCCGCTCCAGCAGCAGCAACGCGAATTCGCTCAAAGTGTCGTCGCGTGCACCCATGATCACGATGCGGTCGCCGTCGCGGGCTTCAGCGATCAAGGCGTCGCCGATGCCCGCGCGCTCGGCGATATGCTCGGCGTGCCGGCCGGCGGCGGTGATTTGTGCGGCCAGCCAGTCGCTGCCGCGCACGCGTTCGGTCGTCCCGCCGTGATAGACCGGGTCGGGCAAATACAGCCGGTCGTCGGGCGCCATGCCCTCGGCGAAGCTCGCGGCGAGTTCTTCACCCATTTTGGCCAGCGGCCCGAAGCCGTGTGGCTGGAACATGATCAGCAGCCGCCCGGACCCGGCGCGGAGCGTCGCCAGGGTGGCGTCGATCTTGTCGGGGTTGTGGGCGAAGTCGTCTATCACGGTGACGCCAGCGGCCGTGCCGACGGTCTCGAGCCGCCGTCGCAACCCCTCGAACCGCGCCAGTGCGTTGATCGAATCCTCGAGCCGGACGCCGAGCGCGCGCGTCGCCGCGATTGCCGCCAGCGCGTTCGAGGCATTGTGGCGTCCGGGGACGGGGAGGCGGACGTCGTGGCGTTGGCCCTCGGCCTCGAGCGCGAAGCTCGCGCCGTCGCCGTCGAGCTGCAGATCCTTGCCCATGAAATCCGCGCCGGGGCTGTCGAAGCCGTAACCGACGCGATTGTCGGCGGGGATGACGTCGGCGATCGCTCGCGTTTCCGGGTCGTCGAGGTTCACCACCGCCTTGCGCGCGCGCAGCAGGAAGGCGGCGAACAGGCTGCGCAGCTCGGCCATTTCCTTATGGTCGAGGCTGATGTTGGTCACCACCGCGATCTCGGGCTGGTAAAGCGAGATCGAGCCGTCGCTTTCGTCGACTTCGCTGACGAACAATTCGGGATCGCCGACCAGGGCGCTGGCGAACGGCGTGTCGGGCGTGACGAAATTCTTCATCACCGCGCCGTTCATCACCGTCGGCTGGCGGTGACAGGCGTGGAGGATCCAGCCGATCATGCCGGTCACGGTCGACTTGCCGCTGGTCCCGCCGACCGCGACGCTGCGCTGCGCGGTATTGAGCAGTTTCGCCAAGAATTCCGGGCGGGTCAGGTGAGTGAGGTGGAGTTCCCTGGCGCGGACGACGTCGGGCACTGTGTCCTCGACCGCCGCGGACGTGACCAGGGTCATCCCCGTCTGCAAGCCCGATCCGTCCTGCGGGAACAATCGGATGCCGAGCGAGCGCAGATAGTCGAATTTCGCCGGGGTGCGCCCGGCGTCGAGCGAGCGGTCGGACCCGGCGACCTTGCCGCCCGAGGCGCGAACGATGCTGGCGAGCGGCAACATTCCGCTGCCGCCGATGCCGCTGAAGAAAACCGGGGAATCGAACATCGGTGCGCCCTATTGGGCGGGCGCCTGGGGGGCAAGCGGGTCCGAGTCGCGGATCTCCGCAATCAGCCGAACGAACCTCTGTTCGCGCTCGATGCGCGAGGGTGACGCGTTACCGTAATCGAATGGATTCGGGGGTCCTTCCACTTCTTCCACTTTGTAACCCGCGCCAGCGCGGGATGCAGCCGCCCAGGCGAACGCGAAGGCCGGATCGCGCTGCTTGAGCGCGTACGCCGACTTGCGGCTCATGCCGACGGCGCGCGCCGCGAGGGTGACAGAGCGGGTCGCGGCGAGGGTGACGATGAAGGTAACAGCCAAAGCGGATGTCCAGTCGCCCGGGCGGCGGGGACGGCGAGGGCGAGAGAGGAGGGGCAAAGCTGCTTCCTGTGCTGGTGCGGCGACGCAAGCACAGGACGGGGCCAATAGGACAGCGAAAAACGCGATGGGCGAATGGCGGCTATCGACCCAAACCGGACATTATACGGGTTGTGGCAGACCCGCTTGGAGCCGCTCATAATGTTTTCCTCAGACCGCCACTTCCATCTGGTGAGCTATCAGGCAAGCCACGGCATTTTGCTGTTCCGAAGCCCAAAGCGCCGCCGCAATGCGGCAACAAACATCGACGTGCTTTTTACGGATGTGCGTGCGGTCGAGTTGCGGGCCTGGACCGAAGGTCTCGTTGTCGAGGAGGTTGATGCTGGAGCCGTGGCTGACGCTACCAGTCGGCCAGCGGACCTAATTGAACCCGGCAACCGTGTTTACGCGGTGCGAGGCAGCGGCTGGGAAGGCTTCATCGTCGGCGGCACAATGCACACAGTCGAAGATGACACCGAAGAGATGGAGCCGACCAAACTTCTGGAGGCGGATGTCCACTAACCACCCATTCCGGGCGTTTACACTAATCGACAGTGACCTTCGCGGCGGTTGACAGCTTCGCATTGAAAAACCCGACGAAGTAGGCGGACATAACTGCAATGCCCCCGAGGTCGCCGGCCACCACTTTGTAAAGCAGGAACGCCAGAAAGAACGCCATCGGGATGGATAGGTCAGGTCTAGCCTTCGCCGCTTCGAGATACGCCACCGTGCCATCCTTCTGTCTGTTACGAACCTGCACAATAGTCGGTCAGCGTCCGCTTTCCACCCGTTGCGGACATTGGGCTCGCCATTCGCCGTTCCCGCTTTCTCCTTAGCCTCCGCTGGCGGGCAGATCGCTGTTGAAGATGTCGGCGGCGGCTTTCCATTCGCTGCCGATCTTCCGCCACACGACCACATATTTGCCGGTGTCGGTCTGCGCCTTGCCGTTGGGCGCAACCGCGAGTTTGTACGTCCCGCGATCGAGCGCCATGTCCCCCGACGACGACACCAGGATCTGCTCGGGAACGAAGGTCAGGTCGAAGCCGGGCGTCCCCATCATCGCTGCCCAGGTCTGCTGGATCGCCGCGTGGCCTTTGCCGATCGGGCCGTTGGGCGGCATTACCGCGCCATCCTCGGCGTAGAGCGCGGCAATCCCCGCGGCATCCTTGGCTTTGACGAGCTTGAGCCAGTGATCGACCTGCCCGCGGATGGCCTGCTCATCCGCGCCAGCGTCGAGATCGGCGGTAGCATTCGCTGCGGCGGTGTTGCTGGCGGGCTTCTCGCCGGCCTGACACGCGGGCAGCAGCAGCGCTGCGACAGAAAGAAACAATATAGATTTCGTCATTCGCCCCTCCTCTTGCTGGTCCTCGGATCTGGCCGGTGAGATCGATACGCCTACGGCAAGCCGAGACGGTCCCGGATCTCAGGGAATCAGATAAAAATCCACTGTGTGTATTCCATCGCCGTGAACGGCTGACGTTCAAAACCATGCTTTACGGCGATCGTCACTGCCGACCCCTGTTTGGCCGTGGCCACGGCCAGCACGCCGCCAGCGCCAATTTCCTTGGGGAGCTTATCGCTGCGCACCCCCGAATAGCCATCGAAGCAGGGCACCTTGCCGGTCGCCGAATTGGCGATGCAAACTCCAAAGTAAGCGTGCCCAGTAATCTTGTCCTGGTGGGAATATTTGAACAGGAGGCGAGGCGTACCGGCCGCTTCGGCAAGGGGAATCTGTCGATAGGGGACTGGAGTTATAGCCGTTCGGTTCTTGGGGATGTGGCCTTGTGATAGCGGCACTCCAATCAGTCCGGTCATCACGACAAATGCAGATTCGAAGCGGCCATCCCGATCTTCGTCAACCAGACACGTGAATCGCTGATCGTTGAACAGGAAGCGTCGGAACGCGCCGGCGGGGCGATAGGTGAAGGTGCACGCGGCGCGCAGATTCGACTGCAAGGCGGTTAACTGCGCTCCATTCAGTGCTGCGACCTTGCCATCGGCGGCGACGGCGTCGCCATCGATGGTCAGGAGCGTGATCGGTAAGAGTCGCGCTTCGGCAATTACGTCGCCGGGCCTGACCGTCTTCTCGATAAGCGCGGGCTCGATGGGCTCGATCGTCCAGATCAGATTAAAACGGTCTGCGGCATTTGCCGTTGATGGCAGCAATAATGCGCCAGCAACGGCGCCGGACACCGCCGCACGAAGCAAACTCAGCCGTTTCATGACTTTCGAGACCCCCAACACGAACGTTCAACGGCAGCGAACTAGCATCACTGCTGGCGACAAGTCATCGTGCATTTGGCTTGTTCAGCTGGGTTCCCGCTTTCGCCGGAATGACGAATCAGTCTTTGCACGCGCCGCCGCCGGGCCAGCCGGTCCAGCCTGGGCCGCGGACAAAGCGCCCCGGTTTTGCGCCGGTGTGCTTGCCGCCGCTCAGCACCTGGACGCCGTTGACGAACACATCGTCGACGCCGGTGGCGAGCTGCTTGGGTTTTTCGAACGTCGCATGGTCGTGGATCTTGGCCGGATCGAACACGACGACGTCGCCGTAATAGCCGGGCGCGAGCCAGCCGCGGTTGCGGATGCCGAGGTTGGTCGCGGGCTGCGAGGTTAGCCGGCGCACCGCGTCCTGCAGCGTGGTCGCTTTTTCGTCGCGGACATATTTGCCGAGGAAGCGCGCGACGTTGCCGTAGGCGCGGGGATGGCTGCTCGACTTGAGGAACACGCCCTCGGGCACTTCAGACGCTTCGTCCGAGCCGAGGCCCATCCACGGCAGCGCGGCCTCGCGCTTGATATTGTCTTCGCTCATCAGGAAATAGACCGTGCCGACGCGGCTATCATCCTCGATCACCAGGTCCATCGCGGTTTCCTCGGGGCTCTTACCGCGTATTTTCGCGACCTCGGCCAGCGTCTTGCCGGTCAGCGGCTTGAGCTTGGGGTTCTTGAACGCGATCAGCAGCACCCGCTCGGGGCTGCCGGCGAGCAACAGCAGGTTTTCCCAATCGTTCGACGGCGTCCGCATTTCCTTGATCACGCGCTCCCGCGTCGCCGGGTCTTTCAGACGCTTAATCCATTCTTCGAGCCCGCCCGACTGGACCCAGGTCGGCATCGCCGCGTCGAGCCCGGTCGCGCCGGCGGGGTAGGTGTACATGTCCGCGGTGATCCGCAGGCCGCCGGCGCGCGCCGCCTCGACCTTGGCGATGGCGGCGTCGAGCTTGGCCCAATTCTGCTCCCCGCCCTGCTTGAAGTGGTAGATTTCGGCCGGCGCACCGGAATCGCGGCTGATCGCGATCAGCTCGTCGATTGCCTCCAGCAGCTTGTTCCCCTCGGAGCGCATATGGCTGATGTACATGCCGCCGCATTTGCCCGCTTCGCTGGTGATGGCGGTGAGCTCGGGCGTCTCGGCATAACTCGCCGGGGCGTAGATCAGCGACGAACCGACACCGAGCGCGCCTTCCTTCATCGCCTGGCGGACGAGCGCTTGCATACGCAGCAATTGCGCAGGCGTCGGGTCGACGTCCTTTTCGCCGAGCTCGTGCACGCGGACGGTGGTCGCGCCGACGAACGAGGCGACGTTGGGGGTGACGCCCTTCTTCTGCAAATATTCGAGGTACTGGCCGAGCGTAGTCCAACGGATCGGATATTTGATGTCGCCCTGGCGCTCAATCTCGAGCCGCTTCATCGTCGGATTGAGTGGGCCCATGGAATCGCCCTCGCCCATGACTTCGAGGGTCACGCCCTGGACGGTGTCGCTGACGCCGCGGCCGTCGGCGATCAGGCTCTCGTTTGCCCAGCTCAGCATGTTGATGAAGCCCGGCGATACCGCTTTGCCAGTCGCATCCACCACCCGCGCTGCGCGGCCCGGTGCGTGCGGCCCAACATAGACAATCTTGTCGCCCGCGAGCGCGACATCGCCGACGTACGGTTGCCCGCCCGATCCGTCGTAAATCGTCCCGCCGCGAATGATGACGCTGTAATTAGCCGGCGGTTCGGCCGAGCTGGCGATCAGGCCGGCGACGGCAATGGCGACGGCTGCGAGCTTCTTCATGGTGCCCCTTTCCCAAGAATTTGGCGAAGCTGCACCATCCAGGGAAAGGGCGCCACTTCTAATGCGAGTTGCAGGATCACGCCGGGGCGGCGAAGGTCGCCATGATGATCCCGGTCCCGACCCATCCCGCCGCGCATTACGCGGGCGACCTCGCGGCCTGGGTGTCCGCTGCGCTGGCCGCGCGTTGGCAGTACCGACGCTGGCCGGACGAGGCGCTGGAGCTGTCGAAAACCGTCCGCCCCAGTTATTTCATCGCGCTTGGCTTCGGCGCGCTGGTCGGCGCCTGGGTGTTTGGCTCGGCCAATTCCATGCGCAATTTGATCGCGGTCCCGTCGCACAGCATCGCCGGTGCGCTCGCTGGCGGCATCGTCGCGGTCGAGATCTGGAAGGCGCTTCACAAGGTGCACGTGTCGACCGGCGGCGCCCTGGTCCTGCCACTCTGCGTCGGGATCGTCGTCGGGCGCCTGGGCTGCTTCTTCGCCGGCCTGCCCGACTACACCTACGGCATTCCGACCAGCCTACCGTGGGCAGTCGATCTCGGCGACGGCATCGGCCGCCATCCGGTCCAACTCTACGAATCCGCCGCGATGGCCGCTTTCCTCGCCGTTTACCTGCGGGCGCGGATCAACAATGCCGGCTGGACCCGTCATCATGCTTTCCACGCGATGATTATCTTCTATGCTGGCCAGCGTTTCGTGTGGGAGTTTCTTAAGCCGTACCCGGCGGTTCTCGGTCCGCTGAACCTGTTTCACTTCCTGATGCTGGGGCTGGTTGCATATGGACTATTCTGGTGGCGGCGAGGCTAGGGACACGAGCCTCAACCCGCCTGAGATACCGCAACCGCGCAAGACCGCGCATTATCTGTTCCACGGCCAGACCACGAGCCTGTGCGAGACCTGCCTCGAGCTAGTCCCGGCCAAGGTGATCATCGAAGACAACAAGGTCTTCTACCTCAAACGCTGCCGCGACCACGGCGTGCAGAAGACGCTGATCAGCGACGACGTTGAGTATTGGCGCCAGCAGAAATTGTGGCTCAAGCCGGGCGACCGGCCGCTGACCACCCAGACGCGGACCGAAGCCGGTTGCCCGTTCGATTGCGGGCTGTGCCCCGATCACGAGCAACATAGCTGCCTCGCCCTGATCGAGATCAACGAGGCGTGCAATCTCGCCTGCCCGGTGTGCTTCGCCAATGCGACCGACATCCACGGCAGCCACCGGCCGCTGGTCCAGATCGAGCGCATGCTCGACGCACTGGTCGCGAGCGAAGGCGAGCCCGATTTGGTCCAGCTGTCCGGCGGCGAGCCGACCATCCACCCCGAATTTTTCGAGATTCTCGACGCGGTGAAGCGGCGCCCGATCCGCCACGTAATGATCAACACCAACGGCGTCCGCATTGCTCAGGACCCGGCATTCGTCGAGCGGCTGGCGAGCTATGCCCCGCGGCTCGAAGTCTATCTCCAGTTCGATTCATTGAACGACGACGCGCTGATGGACCTGCGCGGCGCCAAGCTCAGCCGGATCCGCCAGCAAGCACTCGAAGCGCTGGAAGCGGTCGGCCTCGCGACGACACTCGTGGTGGTGGTCAAGCGGGGCGTCAATGACCAGGAGGTCGCCGACATCATCCGCCACGCGCTGACCTGGAATTGCGTTCGCGGGGTGACCTTTCAGCCGGTCCAGGACGCCGGCCGCAACGAGCATTTCGATGCCCGGACCAACCGCGTACTGCCGACGCAAATCCGCCGCGAGGTCGGCAAGTCGGGCGTGTTTGCGACCGAGGATATGATCCCGTTGCCGTGCAATCCCGACCAGATCTCGATCGGTTATGGGCTCCGGCAGGGGGACGAGGTCACGCCGCTGACCCGCCTGCTGCCACGCGACCTCATCGTCAACGGGCCCAATACCATTAGCTACGAGGCCTATCCCGAACTCAAGGCCAAGATTCTCGATCTGCTGTCGCTCGCCACGGCGCAGGCGAATACCGAGGAGAAGCTCGCCGGCCTGTTGTGCTGCCTGCCGCAGGCGATGGTGCCGGAGAAGTTGAGCTACGCCAACAGCTTCCGGGTCGTGATCCTGCAGTTCCTCGATCGCTACAATTTCGACATCGCCACGGTGAAACGCAGCTGCGTCCACTTCATCACCGAGGATGGCCAGATCATCCCGTTCGACACCTACAATACCTTCTATCGCAAGGGCGCAGAGGGGGCGGACGTGCTGGCGCGAAACCGCGCGAACCAGGGGAGGGCGATTCCATGAAGGCAGTCTTCGGCGGAATTTTGATGGCGGTCGGGATCCTTATCGCCGGCGGCAGCGGCCTGTGCTCGCTGGCGATCCTGTTCGGCGGTTCGGGCGAGTTCAGCGGTTTCGGGATGTGGCCAATGGTGCTGATGATCGGCGGCATCCCGTTCGCGGTTGGAGCCGGGATTGCCTACGGCGGCTACGCCCTGCTCCGCAGTGCCCGGAACGAGCGCGAACAGGACTTTGAATCGAATGATCCGCATGCGCAGTGATTCGGGAGCACTAAGCCGGTGAAGGAGTTGCTTGGCGGCTGCCTACAGGCGGCCGGTATCCTGATCGCCGGGCTGACCGGGCTGTGTACTCTGGTCATGCTGGCGAGCGTCCGGTCCGGGCGGGATTTTCTCGTCGTGATCGGATCGACGCTATTCTATTGTATTCCGTTAGCGATCGGGGTCGGACTGATCCTGGTCGGGCGCGCCCTGGTCCGCAGCGCCCGCAGTGGCCGTTATTGAGATCGAACAATGAAGATTGCCGTCGTCGCCCCAAGCTGTCCATTGAAGCGCGAGGCCGCCGAGGCGGTCGAGGCGATCGTCGCCAAGCGCGGCGACTGCGAACTGGCGATCCACCCGCAATGTTTCCTGGTCGACGGCCATTTCGCGGGCCCCGACGCCGCGCGGCTGACGGCGCTGCGCGAGGTCATGGCTGATCCATCGGTCGACGCGGTGTGGTTTGCACGCGGTGGCTACGGCTCGAACCGGATCGCCGAAGCGGCACTTGCCGATCTGCCCGCGGCGGCGCGCGGCAAGCTTTACATGGGCTATAGCGACGCCGGCTTCGTGCTCGCCGGATTGCACAAGGCAGGAATCGCCGCGGCGTGGGGGCCGATGCCCCAGGACGTTTTGCGCGATGGCGGCGATACGGCGGTTCACCGCGCGCTCAACTGGCTTGTCCTGCGCGACGCCTCCGCGCTCGAGCCGCATATTCAGCGGCCGGCGATGGCGTTCAACCTGACTGTCCTGTCAAACCTGCTCGGGACACCGCTCGAACCTGACTTCTCCGGCGTCGACCTCCTCATCGAGGAAGTGAGCGAGCATCTCTATCGGATCGATCGGACGATGTTCCACGTTACCGCCTCGCCGAATGTCCGCCGCGCCGCCCGGCTGCGCCTGGGCCGGGTCGCCGACGTGCTTCCCAACGACGTCGAATTCGGCGCCGATGAGCAGGCGATTGTCGCCGATTGGTGCGCGCGTTCGGGGATCGCATTTGGCGGCCACGCCGACATCGGTCACGACGCCCAAAATCGCGTGGTTCCGTTTACTTCGGAATAACCACGAATTTCCCTCTGCAACAGCATTGCAATGATATCCGCTTTGCGCTCTACGAAGACAGGAACAACAGGAGGGCCCGATGGCTAAAGAGACTGGTCGTAAAGCAGGGGGCGGACTGGCTCGCCCGGTTCAACCGTCGGCGGATCTCGCCAAGATTACTGGCAGCGCGCCGCTGCCGCGCAGCCAGGTGGTCTCGAAGATTTGGGATCACATCCGCAAGAACAACCTCCAAAATCCTCAGAACAAACGGGAAATCGTCGCGGACGCGACGCTGAAGCCGATCTTCGGGGGCAAGGACCGGGTCAGCATGTTCGAGATGAACAAGCATCTATCGAACCACCTGAAATAAATCTTCGGGGGGTACGAAGTGAAGGGGACCCGCTTCGGCGGGTCCCCTTTTTCGTGGGCGCCGACCGCGACTCGGTTGGAAATTACCCGCGCCAGAGGCCGTCGAGCCGCTCTTCCGTGACCGGATAACCCAGGTTCGCGGGGATGGTGATGAATTTCTCGCCGTCGCGTTCCTCAATCCATGGGGTCACCGGTTTGATCGGATGGGCGACGGCGTCTGCCCGGATTTCGGCGAAACTGGCGTGCTGCGCGAGCCGTTCGAGGTTGCGCCGCGTGGGGAAAATCAGCCGGGCCTGGCCGCTCGCCTCGCGCGCCAGAACCTCGGCGGCGGACAGCCAGTAAGCGCCCGAACATTCGCCGGCGATGACGTTGGGCGGCCAGTCGCCGGCCGGTGCCTCCGCGACAAAGAACAACGTGTCGAAGCGCCGCACGGCGTGGAATTTGGGCACCCAACGCGCGAACGGCGTCAGGGCCGCGGCGTCCAGGGTCAGGCCTGACAGGAGTGCCGCGAAATCGGCTCCGGCGACCAGCTCGGCCTGGATTGCGAGCGCGGCGTCGCGATCGGGAACTGGACTTAAGCCGACCGGGACCGCGGTCTCCTCAAGGGTTTCACGGATCGCCGCGATCCCTGCGCCATCCTCCAGGCCAAGGTCTTGCCCGAGCTTGCCATCGGCGCCGTCGATCCGTCCGCCGGGGAACACCAACGCTCCGGCAGCGAACGCCATATTGTCGCTGCGCTCGACCATCAGCAGTTCGGGTGGCGCACCGTCGCGGTCGCGGACCAGGATCAAAGTGGAAGCCGGGATCGCCGCGTCGCTCATGGCGTCGACGTAGGCTGCCGCGGCCGAAACAAAAAGGGCCGCCGGTTGCGGCCGGCAGCCCTTGTTCGTCGGCACGAAAGCGTCGTTACATCCCGCTGACGTTTTGCTCGTCGGCGTCCTTCGGGTTGACCGTGTTGTCGGTCACCTCGGTGGCATTGTTGGCTTCGAGCTGCGCCTGCTGGGCGGCCAGATTCTCCGCCTCGGCGGCATTGGCAGCGGCATCGTTGGCGATGTCGTTGAGCTCGGCGCCGGTCTGGTTCATCTCGGCATTGTTGACCTGGTCGTCACTTCCGCCGCTGCACGCGCCGGTCATCAAGGCGACCGCGCCGATCACTGCAAAACTAAGCTTTTTCATTGGTCTTCCCGTTCCCCAAAACTGTCAGTTCGTAACCAACCCATATCAGCCCTTCCAAGATCCACGCCAGTAGGTTTTCTTGAGATTTTAAGGTGAGGGGCCTATCTAGGGCGGGTCGGGGCAACCCGGCTATATCGGTAGACTGTTAGGTGAAATAGGCATTTCGGACCCGGGGGGCAGTACCCCGGCGCCTCCACCACCAGCCGCCCGCTGAGACGATTTTCGGCGGTTGCTGACGGGGGCGAAATAGGATCGACGAGTGCAGTAAAGGCCTGATTGCCGGTCGGCATGAGACCACCGTGACGGCTCATAAACACAAGTGCCAACGATAACGAGGCGCTCGCAATTGCTGCGTAACTGACGATCTAACGATCTAGGTTACAAAGACAAAAGCGCGGTCGGACCCCACCGGGCAACAGAAGGGGATTCCAGCGGTTCGGGGAGCACCGGGCAACAGAAGCTCCCCACTTTCCTTTTCCCCGTAACGATCGTCGGCTAGGCTCCCGCCCAAGGGGGTCGTCATGCCGCACTGGACCAAAGTTTTGTTCGCGCTCGCCGCGCCGTTGCTCCTGACAGGTTGCCTGTGGGGGCCGGGCAAATTCACCTCGGATCTGACGTTGCTCAAGAACGGCAGCTTCATCCTCGATTACAAGGGCGAGATCGTCCTCCAGACGCCACCCGACGTGCAGACCAAGGCCGAGGCATGGAAGGCCGACTTGGCGCATTGCACCAAGAGCGGAAAGGCGGAGATCGCCACCGATTCGATGATTGGCGATGACAGTGACGATCCGGCGCGTCCATGCACCGCCGTCGAGCTTGCCAGGCTCAAGGCGCAGTTCGACAAACAGGCCACGGAGAAAGCTGCCTCCAAGAGCAAGGAAAGCGCGGAGATGGCCAAGATGTTCGGCTTGCCGGGCTTCGACGATGAGTCCAACCGTGCCTTCGCCGCAAAGCTGATGAAATTCGAGGGCTGGCGCTCGGTCGCCTATCGCGGAAACGGCGTGTTCGATGTCATCTACCATTTCGAGGGAAGCTCGAAACAGGACTTCGTCTTTCCGATGCTCCCCGATAACGATCTTTTGATCCCCTTCATTGCGCTCCGCCGCCGTGCGGACGGCTCGGTCCTGGTCACCGCACCGGCGATGACCGGGGGTTCAGGGCCGCTCGCCGCGCGCGCCGGGGCAGCTGCCGCGGCCGACGGGATGAAAAACGGCCCGGTGTCGCGCGCGCAAGGACGCTTCACCGTGATCACCGACGGCGAAATCCTGACCAACAACAGCGAGGATGGCGCCGCGCCCAATCCGCGTGGGCGCGCGGTTCATTGGGACGTATCCTCAGCCTCGAACAAGATTCCGGAGACCCTGGTCCGGCTGCAATGACGTCTGTCGGCTCGTCGAACTAGCGGTTGCCTATCGCCACGGCTGTCGCCACGGTCGATTCATCCTTCAGGGGGAAATATCATGCGCCGTTCGATTCTCGCTGCGTTGCTCGCCGCCTGCGCGTCCACCGCCGTCGCCGCGCCCACACCCAAAGACCAGTTGCTGGTCCCGCCCGCCGACGCCGCGCATTTCGTCATCGTTTCGACTGCCGGCAAGCATGGCGACGAATATATGTGGAAGACCGCCGACGGGCGGACGGCCTTCCGCCAGTCGATCCTGCTCCGCGGCCTGATCTTCGAGACCGACGAGACGATGCGCCTTGGCGCCGACGGCATGCCGACGGATGTCGTCATTCGCGGCGTTACGCCGAGCGGCGACGCCGCCGAGAACTTCGCGATCGCCAACCGCAATGCGTCGTGGACGAGCCCGGTCGACAAGGGCGGCACGGCCTATTCCGCGCCAGCCTTCTACGTCGCGCAGGGCGGTCCTTTTGTCAGTGTCGCGCCGCAGGTCGATGCGCTGCTTGCGGCCGGGGTTGGGGGCTTGGCGTTGCTTCCGTCCGGCAAGGCGACTTTCCAGAAGGTGACGTCGCTCGACGTCGACGGACCGCAGGGCAAGAAGCATGTCGACCTCGTCCTGATGCGCGGGACGGCTCAGACGCCGCAGCCCTACTGGGTCGAGAACGGCAAGTTCTTCGGTGCGCTGGTCGGGCTTTCAATTCTTCCCGCGGGCTATGAAGGCAATCAGGAGAAGATGCAGGCGGCGCAGGACGCGGCCATCGCCGCCCTCGCGCCGGCCACCGCCCGGAAGTTCCTGACGGCGGACGCCAGGCGTCCGGTGCTGTTCCGCAACGTCAAAATCTATGACGCCGACCATGAACGCTTCGTCCCCGGCCAGAACGTCGTTGTCGCCGACGGCAAGATCCAGATGGTCGGGACGATGCTGCCCAAGCTCGCGGCCGACGCGCGCGTGATCGACGGCACGGGCAAGACGCTCGTCCCCGGCCTGTGGGACAGCCACATGCACGTCGGCGACGATTTCCAGACGGTCAGCGAACTGGCGCTCGGCGTGACGAACTGCCGCAATCCGGGCGGACCGATCGAGCTTGAAGTGTCGCAACGCGAACGGCGCAATGCGGGCACGTTGCTGGCGCCCGAATGCTGGGATTCGGTCATCGTCGACCAGAAAGGGCCGCTGGTCGCGCAGGGCAGCCTCGCCGTGTCGAGCCTCGACGAAACGCTGGCCGCGGTGCGCAAGATCAAGGCCAACAATCTGACTGCCGTGAAATTCTACACGTCGATGAATCCGGCGTGGATTCCACCGGGCGCGAAGCTGGCGCATGAGCTTGGACTGCACGTGCACGGCCACATTCCAGCGGGCATGCGCACGCTCGACGCGATCAACGCGGGCTATGACGAGATCACCCACATCTATTTCGCGACGATGCAGGCGATGCCGCAGGAGGTTGTCGACAAGTCGAACACGACGATGCGGATGTTGGGCCCGGGCAAGTACTTCAAGGACGTCGACCTTGACGCCGAGCCGACGAGGACGGTGATCAAGACGATGGCCGAAAAGAAGATCGTGCTCGATCCGACGCTGGTGGTGGTCGAAGGTGTGCTACTCGCCGAAGCCGGCAAGGTCAGCCCCGCCTACACCTCGTATCTCGGAACGCTGCCCGCGGCGACCGAGCGCGGCTTCAAGTCGGGCCCGATCCCCTACCTCCCCGGGATGACTCGCGACGACGCGGTGAAAAGCGTTCATCACATGGGCGAATATGTTGCCAAGCTGAAGCGGGCCGGAGTGCCAATTGTCGCCGGGACCGACGGATTCGGAATGGAAATCGTGCGCGAGCTCGAGCTCTACGTCGACGGCGGGATGACCACCGCGGAGGCGCTGGCGACGGCGACGATCATCCCCGCGCGCAACGTCAAGGCCGACGCCCGTACCGGTTCGATCAAGGTCGGCAAGGAAGCCGATCTGTTGCTCGTCGACGGCGACCCCGAGGCGCGCATCGGCGATCTCCGCCACGTCGACCAGGTGATGAGCGACGGCGTGCTGATGGACGGCGACGCGCTGCGCACCGAGGCCGGGTTCAGCGGCAAGCCGAAATAGCGCTTACCGCTTTTTAAGTTCGTCCCGGATCTCCGTTAGCAGGTCGACTTCGCTCGGGCCGGGCGTGTCTTCCGCGCGCCGCATCATTTTGCTTGCCGAACGGACGAGCAGGAAGATGATGAAGGCGAGGATGACGAAGTTGATGACGACCGTGACGAACTCGCCCCAGCCGAGCACCGGCGCGCCGGCGGCCTTCAAAGCAGCATAGTCGTGGAGACTGCCTTTGTAGCCGTCTGGAACCGGGCCGAGCAGCGCGAAATGGCTGGAGAAATCGAGGCCCCCGAAGATCATTCCGATCACCGGCATGATGATGTCGTCGGTCAGGCTGGTCGCGATTTTGCCGAACGCTGCGCCGATGATCACCGCGACCGCGAGATCGAGCACATTGCCCCTGGCGATGAAGGCCTTGAATTCCCTCAGCATATTCCGACTCCCCATTTTGAGCGACGTGCCAAAGCGTAGCGTGCGTGCGCCGAAATGAAAGCCGCAGCTGTGTTGCGGGCTTAAGACAGCATTGAAACGATTCGGCCGCGCATCTAGTTAAGCCACCGACATGACCCAGTGGAGGGGACGATGACGATGTTTCGCCGTTTTGGATTGCTCGCACCTGTCGCCGCGCTCAGCCTCGCCGGCTGCGGGCTCAACAGCGTTCCCACCGCCGAGGAACAGGTCAACGCCAAGTGGGGCGACCTGCAGGCCGATTATCAGCGGCGCGCGGACCTCATCCCCAACCTCGTCGAGACGGTGAAGGGTTATGCCAAGCAGGAAAGCAGCGTCCTCATCGCGGTCACCCAGGCCCGGGCCGATGCCGGCCGCGTGACGCTCAACGCCGCCGACCTCGACGACCCGGCCAAGGTCAAGGCGTTCAACGATGCTCAGGGGCGACTGACTCAGGCGATCATTCCGCTGCAGCGGCTGCAGGAAGCCTATCCCGAGCTCAAGTCCAACACGAATTTCCTCGCTTTGCAGGACCAGCTCGAAGGCACCGAGAACCGCATCAACGCGTCGCGCCGCGATTATAATGAGGCGGTCCGCTCCTATAACACGCGCATCCGCACCTTCCCCGACGCGATCGGCGCCAAGATCTTCTATGGCGCCAAGCCCAAGGTTCCGTTCGAAGCGGCAGCAGCGGCACAGCAAGCGCCGTCGGTGAATTTCGGGAACACGAACTGATCCATCGCTTTGCATTGATCGCTGCGATTGCGCTCGCGGCAGCGGGCTGTGGTCAAAGTGCTCCTGCGGGCAACTCAATGCTCGATGTCGGATTGTTGCGTGTCCAGGATCGCGCCAACGTGCTTCCGGCCGCGCAGGAAATCGAACTGGCTCGTCGGTCCGAGGCGCTTGAGAAAGCAACCAGCGATCAGCTGGTGGTGGTGACCGTGCCGACCTTAAACGGGCAGGATATCGCTCGCTTCGGGACCGCCGTGGGCAATCGCGAAGGGATCGGCCAGGCCGACAAGGATAATGGCGTGCTGGTGATTGTCGCCCCGAACGAACGGCAAGTGCGGATAGCGGTCGGCGACGGGCTGGAAGGGCTGCTGACCGATCAGCGAGCCAGCGAGATTGTCCAGCATATGCTTCCGCGCTTCCGGTCGGGCGATAAGGCGGGCGCGATTAATATCGGTGTGAGTGAGATCGACGCCGTCCTGCGATCCAATCTCCGTCGGCCCCAATATCTTCTAAAGAAAGCCGCCTAAATGCGAAGCGTCCTTGCCGCGTTTCTGTGCCTGCTCGCGATGCTGGCACCGCCAGCGTGGGCGCAGACGTTTCCGGCGAACAATGGATCGCCGGTCGTCGATCAGGCCGGTATTTTGCGGCCCGAACAAGTGGCCGATCTCAAGTCGAAAGCCCAGGCGCTGTATTCGCAGACCGGCCGGGCATTCGCGGTTGCGACGGTTAAGAGCCTCGAAGGCTATCCCATCGAGGACTACGCCTATCGCCTGGGCCGCGCGTGGGGCCTGGGCCAGAAGGGCAGCAATGAGGGTGTGCTGCTGCTGGTCGCGCCGAACGAGCGAAAGGTCTGGATTGCCACCGGGTACGGTGCCGGCGGCACCATGACCGATGCTACCTCGGGGATTATCGTCCGTGAGGATATCATCCCCCACTTTAAGCAGAGCCCGCCCGACTATGGCGGCGGGATCGAGGCTGGTGCCGACGCGATCATCAAGCAGATGAGCCTGTCGCCCGACGAGGCGCTGAAGAATGCTGCGGCGGCGCAGCAGGCGCAGAAACAGCGACGAAACTCGGGCGGCGGCGCTTTGCCGGCGATCTTCTGGGCGATGATCATCGGTTTCGTCGCGTTGTCCATGTTCCGGCGCGCGGGCGGGCGCCGGTACCGTTCCCGCCATTCCTCGGGGATCAGCCCGTGGGTCGTGCTGTGGGGCCTCGACGAACTCAGCCGGGGGTCGCGCGGCGGCGGTTGGGGCGGTGGCTCATCCTCGGGCGGCGGCGGCTTCGACGGCGGCGGAGGCGGCGGTTTCGGCGGGTTTGGCGGCGGTTCGTTCGGCGGCGGCGGTGCGGGAGGCAGCTGGTGACCTTGAAACTTTCTGACGCTGACCACGACAAAGTCAGTGCCGCGATCGCCGCGGCCGAGGCGGACAGCAACGGTGAAATCGTCGCGGTCTCGACTCCACTTAGCGACTCCTACCACGATGTCGCTTTGCACTGGGCGCTGGTGCCGCTGTTCGCGGTGCTCGCCTGGGCCGCGATTTGGCCGACCGCGCTGGTCTGGTGGTACAATCTTCTGCTCGGCGGGTGGGAGCCTGAGCCGACCCTCAGCCAGCTCCTGACTCTGCTGATGTTTTTCGCCGCGCTCAAATTCACCGTCGCGCTGTTGATCCTCAAATGGATGCCGCTGAGGCTCGCGCTGACGCCCGGCGCAACCAAGGCGCGCCGCGTCCGCCGCCGCGCGGTGACCGTGTTCCGCGCCGCGGCCGAGCGCCGCACGGTCGGCCGCACCGGGATACTGATTTACGTGTCGATGGGCGAGCGCCGCGCCGAGATCGTCGCCGACGAAGCGATCCTCAAGGTCACTGACGCCCACACCTGGGGCGAAGCCATGGCGGCATTGCTGGTCGAAGTCCGTGAAGGTCGTCCCGGCGACGGCATCGTCGCGGCGATCGGCCAGGTCGGCGTGGTTCTGGCCGAGCATTTCCCGCGCTCGGCCGGCGACGTGAACGAGATCCCCGATAAATTGATCGAGCTGTGAACCTCGACGATCTGCCGCCCGCCGAAACCATGTGCGAGGGGCGGTTCGTGCGGCTGCGCAAGCGCGGTAAGTGGGAATATGCGAGCCGCACGCGGGGCATCCGCGCGGTCGTGATCCTCGCGGAATATGAGGGCAAGGTCATCCTCATCGACCAGCCACGCGCCGCGCTGGACGCGCGGTGCGTCGAGCTTCCCGCCGGGCTGGTCGGTGACGAGGACCCCGATGCGACGGTCGAGGACACTGCGATCAAGGAGCTCGAAGAGGAAACCGGGTTCACCGCCGAGCGGATCGAGCGCCTCGGCGATTTTCACGCGTCGCCGGGGATGCTGTCGGAAAGTTTCACGTTGGTCCGCGCGCACGGGTTGCGCCGGATCGGCGAGGGCGGCGGCGACCACGATGAAGACATCGCCGTCCATCTCGTCGCCCGCGCCGACATCCCCAACTTCATCGAACAGAAGCGTGCCGAGGGCTTCGCGGTTGACGTAAAGCTCCTCATCTTCCTGAACTTCTGACTGGGTTCAGTTGCCCCGCGCCAGGCTCAACAGGTTGGCATCGACCGCGCGGCCGGCGGGGGTGGCCGGGTCGATCGGCTCGAAGTGACCCGCGCCCGGATAGACGATCAATTGCGTGCGCGTGCCGGAGCGCCTTGCCGCTGTGGCATAGTTCCGCGCCAGCTTCACCGGCACGATCGGGTCAAGCTCGCCCGACACCACCACCTGGGTCGCGTTGGTCGGCAACAGTTCACGGGGTGACGTGTCGGCATAGGGCGCTTGCGACGGCGCACCTTTGAGCAGCTGATCGACCGTCCCAGGCTCGCCGCAGCGGCCAGGGCCGTTGGCGCGATAGGCCTTCAAGTCGTTGATCCCGTCGATACTCATCGCCGCCCGGATCGGCAGGGGCTTTCCCACATAGAGCGGCGAGGTCCGGGGCGGGCGCCAGCGCCCGGCTGTCCACGCCGTAAGATGCCCGCCTGCGGAATGGCCCGCGACCACGACCCGCGACAGATCGAGGTGCCGCGCCTTGGCCAGGTCACGCAGCTTGTCGACGCCCGCCGCCACGTCGAGGAAGGTACCCGGATAGCCAACCCCGGCGCGACCGATCCGCCGGTATTCCAGGTTCCAGACCGCAACGCCCTTAGCGCGAAGGTCGGCGGCCATATAGTCCATCAGGATCGTGCCCGGGAGTTCGGCCTGCCAGCAGCCGCCGTGGATCAGCGCCACCACCGGGAAGCGGCCCTTGCCGGCTGGCAACCACAGCTCTCCGAACTGGTTGGGATCAGAGCCATAGGCGATCCGCGCGTCCGCTTTTTGGCGTGGCTTAGCGAGGAGGTCGGAAAAACTTTCCAGCTTCGGCGGGGTCGCGGCGCTGACGGTCAACGCGGCGGCGAGGGCAAATGAAAGGGCACGAAGCATAAGCGAGGGGCTAGCCAGTCGGTCTGGCAAAGCCAACCCCGCGCACTAGCCCTCCGCCACGCACTCGCCTAGAGGCGGGCGCCATGGCGCTCCCCTTGGGCTTCAATCTCAACGAATTCGTCACCGGAACGCTGGCCGAGGATCTCGGGATCGGCGGCGACGTCACCTCGGCAGCGACGATGCGTGGCGAGGCGCAGTTCACTGCGGCGATCATCGCCCGGGAGCCGATCACCGTGGCCGGCTTGGAAATCGCGGCGGCGATGTTTCACGCGCTCGACCCCGAAGTCGAAATTGCGGAACTCGCGGACGACGGCGACCGGATCGATACGGGCGGCATCCTGATGAAGCTCGAAGGCAATGCCCGTGCGATGCTCGCGGCCGAGCGCTCCGCGCTCAACACGCTCCAGCATCTGTCGGGTATCGCGACCCTGACCCGGCGTTATGTTGATGAGATCGCCGGCACCGGCGCGATCCTGATCGATACCCGCAAGACCATTCCCGGCCTCCGCGTGCTCGATAAATATGCGGTCCGAATGGGCGGCGCGCAAAATCATCGCATGCGCCTCGACGACGGGGTGCTGATCAAGGACAATCACGTTGCTGCGTGCGGCGGCGTCGCCGAGGCGGTGAAGCGCGCCAAGGCCGCGAACACCGGGCTTGAGGTGCAGGTTGAAGTCGACCGACTGGACCAGATCGAGCCCGCGCTCGCCGCCGGCGCCGAACGCTTGCTGCTCGACAATATGGCGCCGCCGATGCTGCGCCAGGCGGTCGAGCTGGTCGCGGGCCGCGTGCCGCTCGAGGCGTCGGGCGGAATCAGGCTGGAGACCATCCGCGCCGTCGCCGAAAGCGGCGTCAATTTCATTTCGGCCGGGAGTATTACGCAGTCCGCGCCGGCGGTCGATATCGGCCTCGATTACGCCATCGGGTAGCACTTCGCCGACCTAATCCAATTTATTCGCTTCCGGCGCAAAGCGCATTATATGAGCGCTTTGAGGCGTTTGGGACGCTGGGGAGACGCGACTTGTTCAAGGGCCTGAAGCCCATACTCTATGGCGGCCGCGAGGTGTGGCCGTTGATCGAAGGCGGCAAGGGCGTCTCGGCAACCAATCATGCGAGTTCGGGCGCCTGGGCGGCGGCGGGCGGCATTGGTACAGTCAGCGCGGTCAACGCCGACAGCTACGATCCAGAAGGCCGGATTATCCCGCAGGTCTATGAGGCGCTGACCCGCCGCGACCGCCATGACGAACTGGTCAAATATGCGATCGACGGGGCGGTCGCGCAGGTCCAGCGCGCCTATGAAATGGCGTCGGGCAAGGGCGCGATCAACATCAACGTGTTGTGGGAAATGGGCGGCGCGCAGCGGGTGCTGCACGGCGTCCTTGAGCGAACCAAGGGTCTGGTCACCGGCGTCACCTGCGGCGCCGGCATGCCTTACAAGCTGAGCGAGATCGCTGCGTCCTACGGCGTCAATTATCTGCCAATCATCAGCTCGGCGCGGGCGTTCAGTGCGCTGTGGAAGCGGGCCTACCACAAGGCCGCCGAATGGCTCGCCGCCGTGGTGTACGAGGACCCGTGGCTGGCCGGCGGGCACAATGGCCTGTCGAACGCCGAAGACCCGCGCAAACCGCAGGACCCCTATCCGCGGGTCAAGGCGTTGCGCGACACCATGCGCGAGCAAGGGCTCGCCGACAGCGTGCCGATCGTCATGGCCGGCGGCGTCTGGCGGCTCGACGAGTGGGATAATTGGATTGACAATCCCGAACTCGGCCAGATCATTTTCCAGTTCGGCACGCGGCCGCTGCTGACCCAGGAAAGCCCGATCCCGCCCGAGTGGAAGGCGCGGCTGATGAACCTCGAGGAAGGGGACATCCTGCTCCATCGCTTTTCGCCGACCGGCTTCTATTCCTCGGCGGTGCGCAATCCGTTTTTGCGCAACCTCGAAACACGCAGCGAGCGCCAGATCGCCTACACCAAGGAATCGATCGGCGATCATCATTTCGAGCTCGACGTCGGCATCGGCACCAAGAAGCATTATTGGGTGACCAAGGGCGATCTGATCCACGCCCGCCAATGGTATGCGCAAGGCTTCACCAACGCGATGAAGTCGCCCGACGACACGTTGATCTTCGTCACTCCCGAGGAAGAGAAGCAGATCCGCAAGGACCAGGCCGAGTGCATGGGCTGCCTCAGCCAGTGCGCGTTCTCGTCGTGGGCGGACAATGAGAAGAATTCGACCGGCCGCCTCGCCGACCCGCGCAGCTTCTGCATCCAGAAGACGCTGCAGGAAATCGCCCATGGCGGACCGGTCGAGCATAACCTCATGTTCGCCGGCCACTCGGCGTTCCGCTTCAAGACCGACCCGTTTTACTCCAACGGCTTCGTCCCAACGGTGAAGCAGCTGGTCGACCGCATCCTGACGGGCGCGTAGTGCGCCCAAAACTCGTCATCCCCGCGAAAGCGGCGACCCAGTTTTCCTTGTCGCGCTGGGTTCCCGCTTTCGCGGGAATGATGCTGCTGATGCTCGCCGCTCCGGCCGTCGCACAGGACAAGCAACCACCTTACTGGGCGTCGATCGCGAGCGGCCAGGCGATGACCCGCACTGGTCCAGGCAAGAATTACCCTGGCGTGTGGCTCTACCAACGCCGCGACCTGCCGGTGCGCGTGGTCAAGAAATATGACAATTGGCGGCTGATCCAGGATCCGGATGGTGCGCAGGGCTGGATGCTCGTTACGCTACTCAGCGACCGCCGGACCGGGGTGGTCAAGCCAGGCGTGTTGCGGCCGATCCGGGTCAAGCCCGATGCTGGCGCGCATGTTCGCTACAACGCCGAGCCAGGCGCCGTCGGCCGCATCGACAAATGCGCCAGCGGCTGGTGCCGCATCGCGTTCGGCAACCGACAGGGCTACATCCATTCATCCGACTTATGGGGTGTGAGCGAAAACGAATTGGTCGACTGACCGCGGAGGGACAAATGAAGGCGCTGATCGCTATTGCAACCGGAGTGTTCGCCATGACCGCCAACCCCGCCGACGCCGCACCCGCTCGCCCTGCCGTCAAGCATTACGGGACCCCGTCGCTTAACGGCCAGCGGCTGCCCTTCTCGCGCGCCGTCCGGGTCGGCGACATCCTCTACCTGTCGGGCGCGATCGGGCGTGGTCCCGACGGCAAGCCGCCCGAGGGCATTGAGGCGCAGGCCAAGGCGACGATGGACGACATCGGCGAAACGCTGAAGCTCGCCGGCCTCAGCCACCGCGACCTCTTCCACTGCACCGTGTTCCTGAGCGACATGAAGAACTGGGCCGCGTTCAACACGGTCTATCTGACCTATTTCCCCGACGGCCCGTTGCCAGCCAGAAGCGCGGTCGGCGTCAACGGCCTTGCGCTGGGCGCGCTGCTCGAGATCGAATGCCAGGCCTATGCGGGGAAGTAGTAAGCGCTTCCCAAGGGCCGCTCCTTACTTGGGCATCTCCAGCTTCACATAGGCGACGCGGGTCACCTTGAGCTTCCTCCCTTTGTCGCTCGTCGCGACGAATGATTGACCGACCTTGAGCTCACTCTTGGGGGTGGTCCAGCAGAGTTCGCCCTCCTTGGTCATCGCGCTGGTGAAGCAGACCTTCTTGCCCTTCATCACCGCTGTGCCATGATCGACGTGCTTACCGCTGACCGCATTCTCGATGTAATTGCCGTCGGTGTCGACTGTTTCGCGGACCTTTTTGCCATGATCAACATACGCCCAGCTCGTATTGTTGATCTGGAACGGCGCGGCCTTGGCGTCGGTCTGGCTTGACCAAGCGCACAGCGCGACAGCGGCGGTAAGGCAGATGGTGAGACGCATCGGCTTTCTCCCCTTTCGAGGGGAGCAGCCCTTACCACCAACGCCAACCGGCAGCGAGTCGGACGCGAGCGGCCTCGTGCTCGGCGCGCTGATCGAACTAAACCAGCTCCACCGCGATCGCCGTCGCTTCGCCGCCGCCGATGCACAGACTCGCGACGCCGCGCTTCAGCCCGCGGTCCTGCAGTGCCGCGATCAGCGTCGTCGTGATCCGCGCACCGCTCGCGCCGATCGGGTGGCCGAGCGCGGTTGCGCCGCCGTTGACGTTGATCTTCTCGTGCGGGATGCCGAGGTCGCGCATGGCGATCATCGCGACGCAGGCGAACGCCTCATTGACCTCAAACAGATCGACGTCGCCGACGCTCCACCCGGCCTTCTCCAGCACCTTGTGCAGCGCGGGGACTGGCGCACTCGTGAACTTGGCCGGCTCCTGCGCATGCGCGGCATGCGCAACGACGCGGGCGACCGGGGTCTTGCCGAGCTTGTCGGCGACGCTCTGGCGGGTCAGCACCAATGCTGCGGCGCCGTCGCTGATCGACGATGACGTCGCCGCGGTAATCCGCCCGTCCTTGGCGAAGGCGGCGCGCAATTGCGGGATCTTCGCCGGATCGCCCTTGCCCGGCTGCTCATCGACATCGACGGTGAATTCGCCCTTGCGGCTGATCACGGTCACGCCGACGATTTCCTTCTCGAAACGGCCGGCGGTGATCGCCTCATTGGCGCGGCGCAGGCTCTCGATCGCGTAGGCGTCCATGTCCTCGCGCGTGAATTGATATTCGGTCGCGGCTTCCTCGGCGAAGGTGCCCATCGCGCGGCCCGGCTCATACGCATCCTCGAGCCCGTCGAGCATCATATGGTCGTACATCGTGTCGTGGCCGATCCGTGCGCCGGAGCGGTACTTTTTCGACAGATAGGGCGCGTTGGACATGCTTTCCATGCCGCCGGCGACGATCACGTCGGCCGAGCCCGAGTTGAGCATGTCGTGGGCGAAGATCGTCGCCTGCATGCCCGATCCGCAGACCTTGTTGATGGTCACGGCTTCAGTCGAGCGGGGCAGGCCGGCGCCGAGCGCCGCCTGCCGCGCGGGAGCCTGGCCGAGGCCGGCGGGGAGCACATTGCCCATGAACACTTTGTCGATCTGGTCGCCCGAAAGTCCCGCCCGTTCGACCGCCGCCTTGACCGCGGTTGCGCCCAGCTCCGTGGCGCTAACGCCGCTCAGCGCGCCCTGGAAACTGCCCATCGGCGTGCGGGCGTAGGACAGGATGACGATCGGGTCGGGGTTGGTGGCCATGTGTGATGCTCCGGAGTCGGATTGTTGCAGTGCACATAAGACTGCGCGCCCGCTTGTTCAAACCTGCGACGAGCCGTTGGTCGAAACCGCCTTGTCCGTTTCACCATGCCGGACAATAGTCGGGCCCATGAGGCGGGGGCTTCCGGGATATGCGCTGATCGCCGGCGTCGCTGCTTTTGGCGTCTCGGTGGCATTCGCGCAGGCCGGCCCGCCAGCCATGGCGTTCGCCGATCCGCCGCACAAGAATCTGAAAATCCTGCCGCGGGACATGCCCAAGGCTGAGTTGCTCGGTACGATGAAGTTCTTTGCTCAGTCGCTCGGCGTGCGTTGCACCCATTGCCACGTCGGCGAGGAGGGCAAGCCGCTGTCGACCTTCGACTTCGCCTCTGACGCCAAGGCCAAGAAACAGACCGCGCGGGCGATGCTGGCGATGGTGTCGGCGCTCAACAATAAGACGCTGCCCGATGCGACCGGCCTGCCCGACGCCAAGGTCACCTGCTACACCTGTCATCGCGGCGCGACCAAGCCGCTGACCGCGCCGCCTCCGCCGGCTGATCCGGCCGCGGCGCCAACCCCGGCGAAGCCCAGCTGAGGTTTCCAACCCGCCGCTCTTCCTGCTAGCGCCACGGGCGAACAGGAGACTGCAAAATGTCCGATACCGGCTTCGATTTCGGCCTCGGCGAAATGGCTGACACGATCCGCGACACGACCGAGCGGTTCGCGCGCGAGAAAATTGCACCCCTCGCTGCCGAGATTGACGAAACCGATGAATTCCCGCGCCACCTGTGGCCGCAAATGGGCGAACTCGGGCTTCACGGCATCACCGTCGAAGAGGAGGATGGCGGGCTCGGGCTCGGCTATGTCGAGCATGTCGTCGCGCAGGAGGAAATCGCGCGCGCATCGGCCTCGGTCGGCCTGTCCTATGGCGCCCATTCGAACCTGTGCATCAACCAGATCCGCCGCTGGGCGAATCCCGAGCAGAAGAAGCAATTCCTGCCCAAACTGATCAGCGGCGAGCATGTCGGGGCACTGGCGATGAGCGAAGCGGGCGCCGGCAGCGACGTGGTCGGGATGAAGCTGAAGGCCGAAAAGCAGGGCAACGGCTACCGTCTCAACGGCACCAAATTCTGGATCACCAACGGCTCGGTCGCCGACACGCTCGTGGTCTACGCCAAGACCGGCGAAGGAAGCCGCGGGATCACCGCTTTTCTGATCGACAAGGAAATGACCGGCTTCTCGGTTGGGCAAAAGGTCGACAAGCTCGGCATCCGCGGCTCGCCGACCGCCGAGTTGGTGTTCGAGGATTGCTTTGTCCCGCCCGAAAACATCTTGGGTGACGAGAACGAGGGCGTCGCGGTGCTGATGAGCGGCCTCGATTACGAGCGCACGGTGCTCGCCGGGATGCAAATTGGGATCATGCAGGCGTGCATGGATACGGTCCTGCCTTACGTCCGCGAGCGCAAACAGTTCGGCAAACCGATCGGCAGCTTCCAGCTGATGCAGGCCAAAATCGCCGACATGTACGTCGCGCTAAATTCGGCGCGCGCCTACGTCTACCAGGTCGCCAAGGCGTGCGACGCCGGCAAGACCACGCGTCACGATGCGGCGGGGGCGATCCTGCTGGCGAGCGAGAATGCGGTGAAAGTCGCGAACGAGGCGGTGCAGGCATTGGGCGGCGCAGGTTATACCAAGGACTGGCCGGTCGAACGCTACTACCGTGACGCTAAGCTGCTCGACATCGGGGCCGGCACCAACGAAATTCGTCGCATGCTGATCGGACGCGAGGTGATCGGAGTTTAAGCCGTAACGGGGGGAAACGATGCGCAACTGGGGGATTGCACTGCTGCTGCTCGCGGGGGCGTGCCAGCAGCAGAAGAAAGCGGAGCAGCCGCCGGCCAAGGCGCCGGAAATCACGTTTGACGGAGCGCAGGTCACGGACGCCGCGGCGCGGGTCGCGCACGGCGAGCGGCTGAGCTGGGCGCTGGGCTGCCGCGGTTGTCATCGTGAGAAGCTCGAAGGGGGCTCATTCTATGAGCGCTACGCCTCGAACCTCACGCGCGACCTGCCCAATTACAGCGATGCCGAGATCGAACGCGTGCTGCGCACCGGCGTGCCGCGCGACGGTCGCGACTTGTGGGGCATGCCGTCGGAAATTTTCCAGCATCTGAGCGATGCGGACATGAAGGCGTTGATTGCCGATCTTCGCGTTGCGGCGCCCGGCGGCAAGCCGACGCAGCCGCCGAAACCGTGGGAAGCCGACGCCAAGGAAATGATCGCCAAGGGGGAGATCAAGACGGCCAAAGCCACGGTGATGGATGAAAAGAACAAGGCGCCGATTGACCTTGGCGCGAACTATGCGCTCGGCCGCTACATCACGCGCGTGACCTGCGCCGAATGTCATGGGCCCGACCTCAACGGCGATCCGGCACGCCGGACGGGTGAGCCGCCCAACCTGGTCGTCGCCGGCGGTTACACCCGCGCCGAGTTCGAGACGCTGATGACCAAGGGGATCCCGTCGGGCGGGCGCAAGCTGAAGAACCCGCTGATGGGCGAGGTCGCCCGCGAGCGTTTCTCACACTTCACCGCGCACGAGCGCGACGCGCTGTACGCGTATCTAAAGGCGCGGGCCGAGAAACCCTAACCCCAGACCTTCACCCTTTTGTCGGGCGCGAGGTAGAGTTTCTGCCCCGGCTGAACCTTGAACGCCGGGTACCAGGCGTCGAGGTTGCGGACCGTCAGCGCGCGGAAATTGCCCGGCGCGTGGCCGTCGGTCGCAATGCGATTGCGCAGGCTTTCCTCGCGCATCTTGGTCCCCCATGACTGGGCGTAGGCGATAAAGAAACGCTGGTCGCCGGTCAGGCCGTTGATTACCGGCGCCGGCTTGCCGTTGAGCGACGCCTTGTACGCATCGTAGGAGGCGGCGAGGCCGGCGACGTCGGCGATATTCTCGCCCAGCGTGAGCTTGCCGTTGACGTGCAGCCCGGGCAGCGCCTCGTACGCGTCATATTGCTTGGCCAGCGCGTCGCCGGCCTGTTTGAACTTGGCGAAGTCCTGCGGAGTCCACCAATTGCGCAGCAGCCCGGCGCTGTCGAACAACGCGCCATTGTTGTCGAAGCTGTGGCTGATCTCGTGACCGATGGTGGCGCCGATGCCGCCATAATTGAACGCCGGGTCGGCATTGGCGTCGAAGAACGGCTTGACCAGGATCGCCGCCGGGAAATTGAGCGCGTTCTGCACTGGCAGATTGACCGCGTTGACCAGCTGTGGCGGCATCCACCATTCCGCGCGGTCCATCGGCTTGCCGATCTTGGCGATCTGGTGGCGGTATTCTGCAAGTCCGACCGCCTCTTGGTTGGCGTAGGCATTGTCGGCGCTGATCTGGATGCCGGAATAATCGCGCCAGCTGTCGGGATAACCGACGCCGACGACGATCGTTTCGACCTTCTTCAGGGCTTCCTGCTTGGTTGACGGCGCCATCCACGCGATCGCCTGAACGCGCTTGGCAAAGGCGGCTTTGATGCCATCGACCATGCCCTGGACCTGCGCCTTGGCCGATGCCGGGAAATATCTGTCGACATAGGCTTTGCCGACCGCATCCTGCAGCGCGTTGCTGGTGGCGTTGAGCGCCAGCTGGTCGCGGGGCCGCTCCTGCGGGGTGCCGGAGAGTGCGGTCCCGTTGAACGCGAAGCTGGCGTCGCGGAACGCCTTGGGCAGCACGTTCGCCTGCTGGTTGAGGGTGTGGAATTCGAGCCAGTCCTTCCACGCGTCGAGCGGTTGTGAGCCGACCAACGCGGCGAGCTTGGGAATGGCGCCCGCGTGATAGGCCTCGAACTTGGCGGCTGAGCCCAATTGCGCGGCGTCGAGCAGCGCCCCCCAGTCGATCCCCGGCGCTTTCTTCTCGAGGTCGGCCCGCGACCACACCTGCGCGCCCTTGGCGAAGTCGTCGCTTTCCTCGCGGGTCGCGTGGGCCTGCGCGATCTTGGTTTCGAGCGCCATGATGCGGTCCGCGGCACCGGCAGCGTCGGGATGGCCGGCGAGCCCGAGAATCTGCGCGACATAGGCTTTGTACTTGGTCCGAAGCTCGGCCATCTTCGGGTCGGCCGAGAGATAATATTCGCGCTCGGGCAGGCCGATGCCGCCCTGCATGAGATAGGGGAGTTGCTCGCCCGGCGTCGCCAGGCCCTGGGTGACGAACACCCCGAACAGATTCTCGGTCTGGAAATTGGTCGCGTTGAGCGGGTCGGTGTCGGCGCGCAGCGTGCCGCCGATCGCCGCACTCAGGGCGCGCTTGTCGGCAATCCGCGCGATCGCGTCGAGGTCGGCCTTGGCCGGCGCGAGCCCGGCGCGGTCGATCGCATCGGTGTTGGCGTAGGCCTTGTAGTAATTGGCGATCAGCGCGTCGTTGCCGCTGGTCGGGTTGGCCTTGAGGATGCCGTCGAATAGTTCGCGGGTGTTCTTTTCTCGGACCTGGTCGGCGATGAAGAAGCCGCCGATGCTCGAGCGGTCGGCGGGGATTTCTGCGGTCCGCATCCACGTCCCGTCGGCGTAATTGTAGAAATCGTCGCCGGGGACGACCGTCTTGTCCATCCACGCCATGTCGATGCCGGCGTTGGTGCCCGCCTGGAGCGCGGCGGTGCTGTTATTGCCGGTCTGCGTGTTGCACGCCGCGAGCGCGAGGGTGGAGGCGGCAATGATCAGGATGGTGCGGTTCATATTCGGCCTTTCGACTGCTTTGCCAACGCCTGCCGCAACCGCTAGTCGGGCGTCAGGCTTTATTCGACCAACGGGCACAAGAGGGGCATGAGCGCGCCGCGTATCGACAGCAAAATCGCCGCGGACGACGAACAGTTCCGCGCGCGGTCCGCACATAATCGCGCGCTCGCGGCGAAACTGCGCGCCGACGTCGCCGAGGCGGCCAAGGGCGGGACGGAGAAGAGCCGCGAGCGGCACACATCACGCGGCAAATTGCTGCCCCGCGACCGCGTCGAACGGCTGCTCGATCCGGGCTCGCCGTTTCTCGAAATCGGCCAACTTGCCGCCTGCGACATGTACGAGGGCGAGGTCCCGGGCGCCGGGATCATCGCCGGCATCGGCCGCGTCTCCGGGCGCCAGGCGATGATCGTGTGCAACGACGCGACGGTCAAAGGCGGCACTTACTATCCGCTGACGGTCAAGAAGCATCTCCGCGCGCAGGAAATTGCCGAGGCCAACCGGCTGCCGTGCGTCTATCTGGTCGACAGCGGCGGCGCCAACCTGCCGCACCAGGCCGAAGTCTTCCCCGACCGCGACCACTTCGGCCGGATTTTCTACAACCAGGCGCAGATGAGTTCGAAGGGCATCGCCCAGATTGCCTGCGTCATGGGTAGCTGCACCGCGGGCGGCGCCTATGTCCCGGCGATGAGCGACGAGAGCGTGATCGTGCGCAATCAGGGCACGATCTTCCTCGCCGGCCCGCCCCTGGTTAAGGCCGCGACGGGCGAGGAGATTTCGGCCGAGGACCTCGGCGGCGGTGACCTCCACGCGCGCAAGTCCGGCGTGGTCGACCATCTCGCCGAAAATGACGAGCACGCCCTGACCATCGTCCGCGACATCGTCAGCACGCTGGGAGCGGAAACCGGCGCGGGTATCGAGCTGCGCGAGCCGCGCCCGCCCGCCTACGACGCCGAGGAACTCTACGGGATCATCCCCGGGGACGTCCGCGCGCCCTATGACGTGCACGAGATCATCGCGCGCCTCGTCGACGCTAGCGAATTCCACGAATTCAAGCCGCTCTACGGCTCGACCCTGGTGTGCGGCTTCGCCCACATCTGGGGCATTCCGGTCGCGATCCTCGCCAACAACGGCGTCCTGTTCTCCGAAAGCGCGGTCAAGGGCGCACATTTCATCGAGCTCGCCTGTCAGCGCCGCACGCCCTTGCTGTTCCTGCAGAACATCTCCGGCTTCATGGTCGGCGGCAAATATGAGGCGGAGGGCATCGCCAAGCACGGCGCCAAGCTCGTCACCGCGGTCGCCACCGCCAGCGTGCCCAAGATCACCGTGCTGATCGGCGGCAGCTTCGGCGCCGGCAATTACGGCATGGCCGGCCGCGCGTACTCACCTCGCTTCCTGTTCACCTGGCCCAACAGCCGCATTTCAGTGATGGGCGGCGAGCAGGCGGCGAGCGTGCTCGCCACCGTCCACCGCGACGCCGACAAATGGACGCCCGCCCAGGCTGAGAAGTTCAAGCAACCGATCCGCGACGATTATGAAGCGCAGGGCAATCCGTGGCACGCGACCGCGCGGCTATGGGACGATGGCATCATCGACCCGACGCAGACCCGCGACGTGCTGGGATTGGCGTTTGCAGCAACGCTGAATGCGCCGATCCCCGAGCGACCGCAGTTCGGCGTGTTCAGGATGTGATGATGCGTCATCTTGAGGAGTTGAACATCAATCATGGAGGGCAGCGGGTTACGCGCGAGCCTCCGTCTGATGCGGCAATCTCTGCCTTCGAACCAGGCGTTGGACTCAAGATACCTGATCAGCTGCTAGACTTGTTGCGTTTCTCGAACGGCGGTCACCCTGAGTTGGACTCTTACAATCCGAGTGGGACCGAAGACGTCGACAGCTTCGGGATCAACACCTTCTATTTCCTGACGGAGGATCAGCAGGCCCCATATGGCTTGTGGGAGGCGATGCGCGTTTGGCGACCGTATATCGGCCAGCAAGCGCTTCCCTTTGCGGAAGATGGAGGAGGAAATATCTTGTTTTTGGATTTGTCGACTGAACCCGCCTCGGTCAAGGTTTGCTGGCACGATGAGAATTTCCGCATAGGCCAAATGGCTCCTTCTCTCGAGAAGCTGATCGACGGCCTCTGCTCAAACCCGGATTACATCTAGCGTGATCACTTCCCTCCTCCTCGCTCTCGCCGCCGCTTCGCCCGAGACCAAGCTCCCGCCCGCGCAGGTGCTGCCGCCGCCCGCGCTCGAAGAACAAGCCGTGCTCGCGCCGATCAACCAGCTGTTCGCGGCGCTTGAGGCCGGCAATGCCGCGGCCGTCCTGCGCGTCGTCTATCCTGATGGCCGGGTCACCGCCGTCGGCGCACTCCACTCCGGCAACGGCCTCCGCCATGAAAGCTGGACCCAATTCGCGGCGCGGCTCAAGCCGGGTGAGGGCTTCCGCGAGACCATCTCCGACCCGGCGATCGAGATCGACGGCGACATCGCCATGGTCTGGGCGCCGTTCGTCGTCCGGGTCGACGGCAAGGTCGGCAATTGCGGGGTCGACCATTTCGACCTCGTCCGCGAAGCTGGCGCATGGAAGGTGATGAACATCTCCTTCTCGTCGCGCACCACAGGATGTCCCGCCCAATGACCCGCACCAATTGGACCCGCGCCGAGATCGCCGCGCTGTTCGACCTGCCGTTCACCGAGCTCGTGCTGCGCGCGGCGGATGCGCACCGCGCGCACCACGCGATGGGCGAAGTGCAATTGTGCACTCTGTTGTCGATCAAGACCGGCCGCTGCCCCGAGGATTGCGGCTATTGTTCGCAATCGGCCCACGCCAACACCGGGCTCAAGGCCGAGAAATTGATGGACGTCGACGCCGTGCTCGCCTCGGCGCGCGAGGCCAAGGCCCACGGCTCGCAGCGTTTCTGCATGGGCGCGGCGTGGCGCGAGCTGAAGGACCGCGACGTCGACGCGGTCTGTTCCATGGTCCGCCAAGTCAAGGCCCTTGGCCTCGAAACCTGCATGACCTTGGGCATGCTGACCGAGACCCAGGCGCGCGCGCTCGCCGACGCCGGCCTCGACTATTACAACCACAATATCGACACTTCGCCCGAACATTATGGCGCGATCATCACCACCCGCACGTTCCAGGAACGGCTCGACACGCTCGAACAGGTCCGCGCGGCGGGGATTGCCGTATGCTGCGGCGGGATCGTCGGCATGGGCGAGAGCCGCGACGACCGCGTCGGCTTCATCCACGCGCTCGCGACGCTGCCGCGCCATCCGGAAAGCGTGCCCATCAACGCCTTGGTGCCGATCAAGGGTACCGTGCTCGGCGACATGTTCGACGGCGTGAAAATGATCGACGACATCGAGTTCGTTCGCACCGTCGCCGCCGCGCGGATCACCATGCCGCGCTCGATGGTCCGCCTGTCCGCCGGGCGCGAAAGCATGTCGGAATCGACCCAGGCGCTTTGCTTCCTCGCCGGCGCCAACAGCATCTTCACCGGCGACAAATTGCTCACCGCCGCCAATGCCGGCGATGACAAGGACGCGGCCATGTTCGCCCGGCTCGGCCTGACGCCGATGGAGGCGGAGGAACCGATGCGGACGGTCGAGGCCGCCGAATGATCAAGTCGCTGCTCACCGCCAACCGCGGGGAGATTGCGTGCCGCGTGATCCGCACCGCGCGGCGGATGGGGATCCGCACCGTCGCGGTCTATTCGGACGCCGACGCTAAGGCGCTGCATGTGCGCCTGGCGGACGAGGCGGTGCACATCGGACCGAGCTCGGCGCGCGAGAGCTACCTCGTCGGCGACAAGATCATCGCCGCCGCCAAGGCGACTAGGGCAGAGGCGATCCACCCGGGCTATGGCTTCCTCAGCGAAAATGCCGACTTCGCGCAGGAGGTGATCGACGCCGGCCTGATCTGGGTCGGGCCCAAACCCGCCAGCATCCGCGCCATGGGCCTCAAGGACGCGGCGAAGAAACTGATGGCCGAAGCCGGGGTGCCGGTGACGCCCGGTTATCTCGGCGAAGACCAGGACCCGAAGACGCTCAAGAAAGAGGCCGGTGCGGTCGGTTACCCAGTGCTGATCAAGGCGGTTGCGGGCGGCGGCGGCAAGGGCATGCGTCGGGTCGACGCGGCCAAGGATTTCGACGACGCGCTCGATAGTGCGCAGCGCGAAGCCGCGAGCGCCTTCGGCGACGACCGCGTGATCATCGAGAAATACATTCTTTCGCCGCGCCATATCGAGGTGCAGGTGTTCGGCGACAGCCACGGCAACGTCGTCCACCTGTTCGAGCGCGACTGCTCGCTCCAGCGCCGCCACCAGAAGGTGATCGAGGAAGCGCCCGCGCCGGGCATGGACGAAGCGACGCGCGAGGTGGTGTGCGGCGCCGCGGTGCGCGCGGCGCAGGCGGTGAATTACGAGGGCGCGGGGACGATCGAGTTCATCGCGGATGCGTCCGAGGGCTTCAAGCCCGACCGCATCTGGTTCATGGAAATGAACACGCGGCTGCAGGTCGAGCATCCGGTGACCGAGGAGATCACCGGGCAGGATCTGGTCGAATGGCAGCTCCGCGTGGCGTCCGGAGAGAAGCTGCCGAAGACGCAGGACGAGCTGTCGATAACCGGCCACGCGATCGAAGCGCGGTTGTACGCGGAGGATCCGGCGAAGGGATTTTTGCCGAGTGTGGGACGGCTCGATCATTTCGACCTCGGCGATGACGGGCGCATCGAGACGGGCGTCGAGGAAGGGGACGCGATCTCGCCCTTCTATGATCCGATGATCGCCAAGCTGATCGCCAGCGCTGACAACCGCGAGGAGGCGATTGGCGAGCTCGCGGCTATCCTCGACAGTGTCGAGGTCTGGCCGGTCAGGACCAACGCCGGTTTCCTGTTCAACGCAATACTCGACCCGGATTTCGGCAGCGCCCGCATCGATACCGGCTTCATCGAGCGCAAGCTCGACACGCTGGTGCCCGAGCCCGATCCGGATGAGTCGATCTGGCGCGGCGCCGCCTCGGTGGCCAGTGCCGTCCCGGAAGTCGATCTTGCCGGCTTCCGAATGAACGCCGCGCCGCGCCATACCGTCGCACTGGGCCGCGGCGGACAGTTCCGGACCATCGATCTCGACGGTGACCAGCCTATGGCCGCGGTTTCGGGATTTCGCGACGACGAGCGCGTCGTCGCGTTCTACGAAGGCCAGTCCTACGAGTTCGCACTGTCGGCGCGCGGCACCGGCACTTCGCACGGCGTCCACGACGGCGAGATCGAGGCGCCGATGCCGGGGCGGGTGACCGCGGTCGAGGTCAAGCAGGGCGAGAAGGTCGCCAAGGGGCAGCGCCTGCTCACGCTCGAAGCAATGAAGATGGAGCATGCGCTGACCGCGCCGTTCGACGGCATTGTCGCCGACCTGAACGCCGCACCGGGCCAACAGGTCAGCGAAGGCACGGTTCTGGTCCGCGTCGAGGCTTCGGAATAATCGTCATGCTGAACTTGTTTCAGCATCCATTTCGCCGCCCCCGCCGCACGTCTCCGCGATGGACCCTGAACCAAGTTCAGGGTGACGAGTTGAAGAAGCCCATGCGCCCGATGATCTTCGTCACCATCGCCTTCGCGGCCGCGGCGATCGCGCCGCTGGCCGGCTGCGTGACCGACGAGCCGCAGGGCGGCGCGCCGATGGCGCTGGTGAACGCGCAGAGCCAGTCGATTGGCAGCGTCCGTGCCTGGCAGACCGCCGGCGGCGTCAGCTTCCGGATCGCCGCGACGGGCCTGCCGCACGGGATCCACGGCATCCATGTCCACAGCGTCGGCCGCTGCGATCCGCCTGACTTCGCCAGCGCCGGCCCGCACTGGAATCCGGCGGCGCGCAAGCACGGCTTCAGCAATCCGGCCGGGCACCATGCCGGCGACCTGCCCAACGTCGAAGTCGCGGCCAATGGCGTGCTCAGCGCAACCGTCGTGCTGCCCGGCACCACCATCGCCAGTCTGCTGGACGCCGACGGCGCCAGCATTGTCCTCCACGCCGCCGCCGACGATTATGCGACCGACCCGAGCGGCAACAGCGGCGCGCGCATCGCCTGCGCGGTGATCGTCCCGACGCCCGAGCTGCGCTAAGGCGTCACCAGCAAGGTGGACAGGGTTCCCGCGAATCCAGCTCACACCTGCGCTGGACGCCGCATCTCTTCTGTTGCTCCGTCAGCACAACGTATCTGCCCGTTGTGGGAGGCGGCACCGCATTGGCGTTGGGCGGGTATCCGGGCGGCAGAGGACCAGGTGCTGGGCCACGCTGCGGATGATTGTCGGAATCCCGGTCGCCTACTTCGGACTGAGTCGCCGAGGGATTGGGCTTGCCGACGGCCAGCGCCTGGCCGCTCACAAGCGAGGCAAGTAGCGACACGGCGAGAACGCGGGTTAGCATTGCGACGTGCACGGGGCTGGATTGCGCGACACCACGGCTCCGGTGAATGTGTCGATGACCTCATCGAAGCAGCCCTGCGGGGTTTGGATTCGTCGCGTCAGGTAGCGGCCATTCGCCTTGGTGCAGAGGACGCTTGCCTGAAGCATAGCGAGTTTGGTGGACGGTTTGACGACCGTTCGCGGGGACAACCTGACGTTCGCCGACAGCGTCGCCGCCTGGGCCGCGGGAATGAAGCTGCCGGCGGCGTTCGCGCGAACCACATCGTCGAGCGGCAGCCACTTGTAGATTGGGGTATTCTGCATCGTGACCGCGCGGACCAGGATGTCGCCCGAATCGCAGATGGTCGCATCGACCGTGACGTTGCGCGGGCTCAGAAACCCTTTGGCGGGGTTGGCCGCGCAGGTCGCATTCTTCATCCACAGTTGGGCCTGCTTGTCCGACTCAGCCGCTGATTTGACTCCCAACTTCCAACCGCGAGCTGTGTCGAGCCATTGCGGGCCTGCCGTCACCAAAGCGACGGCGAAGGCGGGATAGAGGAGAATCTGTTGCCACCAGCGTTTAGGCGCGGTGGGATTCGATTTCTTGGATGCGCGCGCTTTGGGCGCAGTGGCGCTCGTGGCCATGGCAACTCACTCCAATGGCGACCGAGCAACGGGGCGTTAGATACCAGCGATCTGGACTTATGTGAAGCAAACGGTCTGCACGCCAATCGCTCGCGCGCTAACTTCTGTATAAACGCCCTGTTTACCCAAAATGACTAAATCGAAGTCCGAAGTGGGGAAAGTCCGATGCGGCACGTGCCGGGATCGAACGCCAAGGATGACGCCCGTACCGCCTGCCGCAAGGGAGGCGCTGCATGAGCGCACCCATCCATCCGACGCAGTTCAACCCGCCCGCCGAGCTTCCCGACCGCGAAGAGCGCCGTCACGTGCGCATGCCGGGCTTTGCCGCGTTTGCCGACGGGTCGACGATCAGCATCACTGTCCTCGACCTGTCTTACGAAGGCTGCGCGATCGCTTGTTCCGCCGACCTGACGCCGGGCGACCCGATCACGCTTTCGGTGCTGCGCCGCGGCGGCATCCAGGCCGAAGTGCGCTGGTCCCGGGACGGCAAGGCGGGTCTCGCGTTCCTGCCCCCCGCCGCCGCCGAGGCGAAGAAGCACTGGCCGCGCCGCCATGAGCGGGTGACGCTCGGCGCGGAAGTGACCATGCGCCGCCATGGCGGTCCCGCGTTCCGCGTCAATGTGTTCGACGCCTCGCCCGACGGGTGCCGGATCGACTTCGTCGACCGCCCGCTGCCCGACGAGCGCCTGTCGATCCGCTTCGATGGGCTCGAGGCGCTCGAGGCCGAAGTGTGCTGGATCGAACAGCATTACGCCGGCGTCAAATTCGCCCGGGCGATCCACCCGGCGGTGTTCGATCTCCTGGTCGAGCGGCTGAGCGTCTGAATCCTCTCCCCAAGTAATCACCGGCATCATTTGCCGGTTCCACTCTTGATTACAGCGCTTATACTCTGGCTGCCGATCGAGGAGGGGACGATGTTCACGTCGCTGGTGCGGGGACTCCCGCGGATGATCACGCTGCTTGCTCTGGGCCTGCTGTTCATTGTGATTTCGGTTCCGGTCGCCAAGGCCCTCAACATGGCCGAGATCGCACCGTCGATCTGGTACATCGGCTGGGCGTTCCTGCTCGCGCTGATCGTCGACATTGTCCGCCGCGTGCTGATGCCGCGGCTCGATTTCCAGGAAACCGCGTGGGTCGCGATCAAGACCGGCAACGTGGCCGCGGGGCTGGTCGTGCTCGGCATTTCGATCTTCCTCGGGGCGTTCGTCATCGCGTCGGCGGGCATGATTAGCCAGTGATCCGATCGGCGCGGCTGCTGGTTGCGGCGGGCTGCCTGATGGCTGCGGCGCCGCCGGCGATCCCGCCGCAGGCATTCCAATATTTTCCACCGGTCGCGGCCGAGGCGTCGAGTACGCTGCGCGGCGAGGTGCATCCGGCGATCCTCGCGTCGCAAGTCGAGCAGGAAAGTTGCATCACGCTGACTCACAAGCGCTGCTGGAACCCGACGGTCGAGTTCAAGACGGCGCGCGAACAGGGCTTCGGGCTCGCCCAGATCACCATCACTTACGACAAGCAAGGCCATGAGGTGATGAACCGCTTCAAGGATCTGCAGAAGATCGACCCGATGCTGGCGCAGTGGCGGTGGGACGACCGCTTCAACCCGCGCTACCAGTTGCGCGCGCTGGCGGTCGGCGACCGCGGCTGCCTGCCTTATGCGCTCGGCGCCAATGGCGACGACAAGGTCGCGATGGCGATGGCCTGCTACAACGGCGGTGCGGGATCGAAGAAGCGCAAGAATGGCCTCTCAGGCGACCGCATCGTCTGCCGGGCGACGATCAATTGCGACCCCAACCGCTGGTGGGGAAATGTCGAATTGACCTCGACCAAGGCCAAGGCGCCCGCGCCCGGCTACACAGTCTCGTTCTTCCAGATCAACCGCGACTACGTCCGCCGGATCGTGCGCGAGCGCGCCGCAAAGTACCAGGCTTACGACTGGGCGTCGGCGCCGTGGTCGGTAGGCTGAAGCGGATGTCGGGACGCAAGCCAGCCGACGATCTGTCGCCGGCCCACCCGCTCGAGCGGCTGATCTTCTTTTCCGACGCGGTATTCGCGATCGCCATCACCTTGCTCATCATCGAGGTCCATCCGCCGCATCTGGCGCGGCTCGCGACCGACCGCGACCATTTGATCACGCTGGCCAACCTCATCCCGAGTTTCGTCGCCTTCTTCATCAGCTTCTTCGTCATCGGCGCCTTCTGGATGGGCCATCACCGCGCCTTCAGCCTGTCACGCCACTGGTCGCCGAACCTGCTGTTCCCAAACATCGCGATGCTGTGCGCGATCGCCTTCATGCCCTTTGCCACTGCCTACATGGGGCTCAACATGGGCCAGCGGGTGCCGACCATCCTCTACGACCTCGTCCTGTTCACGACCGGCCTGCTCAACATCCGCCTGGTCAAACTGGCGACCAGCACGCCGGTGGTCGACGAGCGCGCCGACCCGCTGACCATTACCCGGACCCGGGCCCGCGGCTGGGGCGTGACGCTCGGCGCGCTGCTGGCGCTGGCGGTGGCGTTCGTCGAGCCGCGCCTGAGCCAGTTCGCTTTGCTCACCATCCCCCTGTGGCTGCGGCTGTCGGTCCGCCGCGCCGAGCGCAAATTCGCGGCCGCTCAGTAGCGGCGATAGCCGGTGTTGCGTTCGATCCTGACGTTCGAGACGTAGCCGCGATAATCGACATTGCAGCGGAAGGTCAGGTCGCCGGTCGCATAGCCCTGATTGCCGTATTGGTTGCCGTAACCGCCGCGCCCGGTATCGAGCAGGCCGCGGACGCGCAGGCCGTTGGAGCGGCGCTCGACGTTGGTGATGGCGGTGACGCGGATGCCGTAGCCGCGCTGGTTATAGGCATAGCCCTGGTTGTAGCCCTGGCCGTTATAGCCCTGGTTGTAGCCGTAGGGCGTGTAGCGGGTCTGGGCCTGCTGCACCGCGGCGGTGGCGCAGCGCGAGACCGCCGAGCGGTCGTTGACGTTGTAGCGATTGCCGAGCAGCTGATCGATGATCCCGGCGATCCCGCCCTGGTTGCCGTAGCCATATTGCTGCGGCGGATAGGATTGCGGATAGCCCGGCGGATAGGTCTGCGGGTAGGGCTGGGGATAGGGCGGCGCGGGATAATATTGCGCCGCGGCCGGGGCGGCGAGCCCGCCGACGGCCATCACCAACGCCAAGGTCCTGCCAATGCCCGTCATGATCCTGTTCCTCACTCGAGTTCCGGGAAATTCCGGAAGGCTCGGCAAGTCAAACGGTTGGGCACGCCGGAAGATGCATCGGCTAGATTTTGGGGGCGAGCGCGACGCCCTTCTTCTTGCCCGCGTCCTTCTTCGGCTTGCGGACTTCCTTGTTCGATTTCTTCTGTCCCTTGGCCATGGCGTCTCTCCCGTCTAGAGTTGAGTTGGTCGACCATATTGCACCCGGAGGAGCGCGTGAAGGGCTCGCCCTGTGGGCTCGGCTTTGGCCCCTGCCTGCGCAGGGGAACAAGCTCTACACCTCCACCTTCACGTTGGCCGCCTCGACCTCGGCATGGTCGACGAACTCGGGGCGCTCGACGAGGAAGCGGTCGTCTTCGGGATAGTAACGCGCGAGCTCGGGCCGGTCGCCAGCGAAGGCGCGGATCGAATCCATCGAATCCCACCAGCTCATCGTTGCGACTTCGGTGGTGCCGTCGCCGAGATCGCGGGTGATCATCTGGTAGCCGAGGTTGCCCGGCGTCGCGGCATAATCGTCGAGCCCGGTGGCGCGGATGTAGGCGACATATTCGGCGCGGTCGGCGGTGCGGATGCGGCCGCGCCAGGTGCGGAAAATCATCGGCGTTTCCTTCGCATTGTAATCCGTGCCCGGACTATCGTGGCGACCCGCAGCGCGCCAACCCTAAAGGGCCTTTCACTTCCTCCACTTCGTCACCTTTGGGGTGGCGACTCAATGCCCTTTCCCGGCCCGCGCGGAGCCAAGCACAATGACCATGCTGTAGGAAAGCGAATAGGATTGCGTGGGGTGCTGCCGCGGAGGCAGGAGCCCAGGCTCTTCTTGCCTGGGTCTGGACCCCTGCCTGCGCAGGGGTACTCGTGCTATGGCGCGGCATCGCCACCGCTAAGGGGACAGCGCCATGACCGCGTTCAACGCCGTGCGTTTTCAGGTGAAGCCGGGCCGCAACCAGGAGTTTCTCGACGCCCATGAGGGGGTCGACCGCGACTGGGAGGGGCTGCGCCGGGTCAACCTCATCCAGACCGGCGAGCAAAGTTACTGCATCATCGGCGAATGGGATTCGCTCGACGCGCTCGCCGCGGCGCGGCCCAGCATGATCGCCACCCTCGACACCTTCCGCGACTGCCTCGACGGGGAGACCGACCCGGTGTCGGGGCCGGTAGTGCTGGCGTTGAAATAAAGCCGGTTAGCCACCTTACGGACTTGCTAATCGACCAAGCCCTTATGCGCGCAGATGAATCTGGAGCCGGACCGGGCCGTTTTGTGGTATCAAAGGCGAGTGCCGGTCAGGAAAGGGGGAATCCCATGAGCGGTTTCAAACTATCCTTGTGCGTTGCGCTCGCGGCGACACCGCTTGCGGCGGGGGCCGAGTCTCAGCCCTGCGTGGCCTGCTTCGCCGCCGTCCCGGTACACCCCGCGGCGCCGGCTGTGGCGCAAGTGCCCGTTGCAGCTGTGCCAGTAGCTCCGGCGCCACACGGGTGCCTGGCGTGCCAGGTGCCGAGCCGGATCGAGATTCGCGATCAGTTCGGAAAGGTTCGGGCCCTGATGAGCTTTTCCGATGGCGAGGAGGGCAAACGGCCGATCACCTTCTTCGACCCGAGCGGCAAGGAGATCATCACGATCGCCGAGCCGCCCCCGCCAGTCGCGGTGACGGGCGCCAATCCTCTCAGCGGCGCGCAGATCCCGGACGTGCTGGGGCCCGACGAGGGCAAGGCCGATACCATGGACGACATTCAGTTCCTGAAGGACCAGATCAAGGCGCTCAAGGCTCAGGTCAGGATGCTCACCGATCGCATCAATGCCGCCGCGAGCAAGTAAGCCGAAGCCGAAAGGCCTGTTCCGCACTTGGCTGGCGGAATGGCCCAAGATCGCGGCGACGCTTACCGTGTCGCTCATCCTGTTCTTGACCGCGACCGCGTCCAATAAGGTCCGCGCCTGGATATGGCCGCCGATCCCGCCTTATCCCGTGATTTGTACCGCGGAGCCGGTATGGCTGGGCGGCGACAAACGATTGGTCCAAATCTACCTGATCAACACGGCCTCGGAGCCCCTAACCAGCGAGGACCTGCGCGACCGGTTGCGCCAATCGCTCGGCAAGGATGGTGGCGACGCCAGCCCGGCGGTCCTGTTTCCGTATCTGAGCGGTGAGCCCCATGCCCAATCGGCCCTTGCCGACGATCCGTTCAATCGGGGCAAAGGCGAGCTTCGGGTCGCGATCCAACCGAACGGTGTGCGGGTCGAGCCGCGGCAGATGGACGGGCTTGCGATCCTGCGCGTCAACGTCCTGTTCGCGGTCGACAATCCGGACCCCGAGTTCACTCGGGCGATGAAAGGCACCAACGGGATTTTCGACCTCAAGGGACCCGAAACGCGCTGTTACACTGGACCGTGATCCAGGCGGGCAATCTACGAAGGGATCAACGAGATTGCGTAGGGAGGGCGCGGTGAATTTACGCTTGGGGCTACGCGGTGCGTTCGCCGCGCTCGCTTTGGCGGCGGCGCATCCGGCGCCCAATCCGATCGTCGGCACGTGGAAGCTGAACACGGCCAAATCGACCTTCACGCCCGGGCCGGGGTGGCGCAGTCAGACCCGGACCTATCGCGCGACCTGCTTGGGTGGCTCGTTCCATCCAAGCCAACCGAACGAGTGCGGCGTGTCGGTCAGTTGGACCGGCGTCGGCGCGAGCGGCGAGGCGATGCACGTCGACTTCATCTCGAGGCTGGACGGCAAGGATTATCCGATGGCCGGATCGGCCAATTACGACACGCTCAACGCGACGCCAGTCGACGCCTTCACCGTGCGCTCCGAGGAGAAGCGCGACGGCAAGGTGGTCGGCATCGCGGTGCGCAAGGTGTCGGCGGACGGCAAGGTGCTGACGATCACCGACGAGGGGACCAACCGGAAGGGGGAAAAGTTCTCGCAGGTGCTGGTGTTTGAGCGGGAGTGAGGGTGGCTGCACTAATCGAGAAGCGCCTTACGAACTTGAGACACGAAGTGATTGGGGCGCCAGCCTCGTAATAGGCCATCGACGAGAAAGCTATCTACGGCAGACAAAGCCAGCCCTCCTGCCGTTCCGAACCCGCCAGCGCCGATTAGATCCAGCGCTACTCCGCCGCCCGTGAAAACGGCAAATCGGCCGATCTTAGCTGGCAAGCTTCCCAACGGAGTATCCTTGTTAACGGATCTGTGGAATTCCTTGATAAGATCGCCGCTAGGTTGCTCTCACGTACTTCATTCCCTCACCCCCAACGCATCGTGCTCACCGCCGCCAGGCACTCGAAATGCACCGGAAGGCTTTGCTCGTCGAACTCGGGGCGTTTGACCGGGCCGGTGGGCTTCTGGACGCGGAGGCGGACGAGGGCTTCGGGGGCGATGGGCTCGGCGCAGAAGGCGCAGGGGTGGCCGTCGATATCCGCGTCGTCGTCGAGGTAGGGCGCGCGGCCCGCCCAGTGGCGGGGGAAGGTCAGGGTCAGGCCGGGGCGGAGGAGTTTGGTCAGGCACTCGGTGTGGGCCGCGGTTTCGTTGAGCATGTAGCCGGGGGTGTCGGGGTCGGTGCGGATGATGCGGAGGATGCTGCCCCAGGGGATTAGCTTGCCGCAGAAGCGGCACAGATGGCCGGTGGTGAAGTTCGGGTCGCGGCGCTTGCCCATCAGCGTGTGCTCCTGCGGAGGCAGGAGCCTAGACTCTTTTTGCTTGGGACTGGACCCCTGCCTGCGCAGGGGAACTGAGTGGTGTGCTCCTGCGGAGGCAGGAGCCTGGACTCTTTTTGCTTCGGGCTGGACCCCTGCGTGCGCAGGGGTACGTTGAGCCGGTGAAAGGGGGGGTCGTCTATATCATGGCCAGCGGTCGTAACGGCACGCTCTACATTGGCGTGACGTCCGACCTGGTGAAACGGGTGTGGGAGCATCGAAATGGGGTGGTGCCAGGCTTTACCAAGCAGCACGGATGCAAAATGCTCGTTTGGTATGCTGTCGTTGATGACTTGCAGGATGCGCGGCTGCGCGAGGCCCAGATGAAAAAAATGGAAGCGAATCTGGAAGCTCCGCGAGATCGAGGAGATGAGTCCTGATTGGAAGGATCTGTATCCGACGCTGATTTGAGCGTTCGTGTGCTCCTGCGAAGGCAAGAGCCTGGACTCTTTGCTTGGACTGGGCTCCTGCCTTCCGCAGGAGCACGTTGGGTTATTTCGCCGCTTCCATCAGATCGGGTTCTTCGGGTTCGACCTTGCGCGGGCGCTTCGGGCGCACCGGCTTGCTCTCAACCAGTTTGGGCTTGACGCTGGCGCGGTCGAGGATGGGTTTGAGGTACTCGCCGGTCGCCGAGAGCGGCGCCGCGGCGATCGCTTCGGGCGGGCCTTCGGCGATGATGCGGCCGCCGTTGACGCCGCCGCCGGGGCCGAGGTCGATGACCCAGTCGGCGGTCTTGATGACGTCGAGGTTGTGTTCGATCACGACCACGGTGTTGCCCTGCTCGACCAGTGCGTGGAGCACTTCGAGGAGTTTGCGGACGTCCTCGAAATGGAGGCCGGTGGTCGGCTCGTCGAGGATGTAGAGGGTCTTGCCGGTGGCGCGGCGGCTGAGTTCCTTGCTGAGCTTGACCCGCTGCGCTTCGCCGCCGCTGAGCGTGGTCGCGCTCTGGCCGACCTTGATGTAGCCGAGGCCGACTTCCTGCAGCATGCGCATCTTGTCGCGGATGCCGGGGACCGCCTTGAACAGCTCGGCGGCCTCCTCGACGTTCATGTCGAGCACGTCGGCGATCGAGTGGCCCTTGAACTTCACCTCGAGCGTCTCGCGGTTGTAGCGCGCGCCGTGGCACGTCTCGCAGGTCACGTAGACGTCGGGCAGGAAGTGCATTTCGATCTTGATCAGGCCGTCGCCCTGGCACGCCTCGCAGCGGCCGCCCTTGACGTTGAAGCTGAAGCGGCCGGGCTTGTAGCCGCGCGCCTTGCTTTCGGGCAGGCCGGCGAACCAGTCGCGGATCATGGTGAAGGCGCCGGTGTAGGTCGCGGGATTGGAACGCGGGGTGCGGCCGATCGGCGACTGGTCGATGTCGATGACCTTGTCGAGCTGGTCGAGGCCGGTGACCTTGCTGTGCGGGCCGACGGGGATGCGGGCGCCGTTCAGGTGGCGCGCGGCGGCGGCGTAGAGGGTGTCGATGGTCAGCGAGCTCTTGCCGCTGCCGCTGACCCCGGTGACGCAGGTGAAGGTGGCGAGGGGGAAAGCGGCGGTGACATTGCGGAGGTTGTTGGCGGTGGCGCCGTGGACGGTGACCGCTTTGCCGCTGCCCTTGCGGCGGGTGGGGAGGAGCGGGATCTCACGCCGGCCGGAAAGGTAATCGGCGGTCAGGCTGCCCTTGCAGGCCAAGAGGTCGGCGACGCTGCCCTGGCAGACGATCTCGCCGCCGTGGACGCCGGCGCCGGGGCCCATGTCGATCACATGGTCGGCGGCGCGGATCGCTTCTTCGTCATGCTCGACCACCAGCACGGTGTTGCCGAGGCCGCGCAGGCGCTTGAGCGTCTCGAGGAGGCGGTCGTTGTCCTTCTGGTGGAGGCCAATCGACGGCTCGTCGAGGACGTAGAGGACGCCGGAGAGGCCGGAGCCGATTTGCGACGCGAGGCGGATGCGCTGGCTTTCGCCGCCGCTGAGGGTGCCGCTGGTGCGGTCGAGGTGGAGATAGTCGAGCCCGACATTGTGGAGGAAGCCCAAGCGCTCGTTGATTTCCTTCAAAATGACGCCGGCGATTTCGTTCTGCTGCGGGGTCAGCTTCTCATGGAGCGCGGCGAACCAGGCGAACGCGTCGGCGACGCTGCGGCGGGATGAGAGCGAAATGTCCTCGCCGGCGATCTTGACCGCCAGCGGCTCGGGGCGGAGGCGGGCGCCGTGGCAGGTCTCGCACTCCAGTGACGACTGGTAGCGCGACAGTTCCTCGCGCATCCACGCGCTCTCGGTCTGGAGCAGGCGCCGGTTGAGGTTGCCGATGACGCCCTCGAACGGTTTCTTGACCTCGTAGCTGCGCTTGCCGTCGATGAAGCGCAGGGTGACCGGCTTGCCGCCGGTGCCGTGGAGGATGACGTGCTGCGCTTCCTCGGGGAGCTTGTCCCACGACACATTGAGGTCGAAGTCATAGGCCCGCGCAAGGCTCGCGAGCACCTGCATGTAATAAGGCGAGGGCGGGTTGGACTTGGCCCACGGCACGACCGCGCCCTTGGCGATGCTGAGCGCGTGGTTGGGGACGACCAGGTCCTCGTCGAACACCATTTTCTCGCCGAGCCCGTCGCACGCCGGGCACGCGCCCTGGGGGGCGTTGAAGCTGAACAGGCGGGGTTCGATCTCGGCGATGGTGAAGCCCGAGACGGGGCAGGCGAACTTTTCGCTGAAGATGATCCGACCGGGCGGCGCGTTGTCGACCAGCACCTGGCGCTCGGCGGCCTTTTCCAGCGCCGCGGCGACCCCAGTGCGCTCGGACCCGCGCGGGTCCTCGACCGGGTCGGCGGGGTCGAGGTAGGCGAGCCCTTCCGCGAGCTTCAGCGCTTGCTCGAAACTGTCGGCGAGCCGCGGCTCGATGCCTTCGCGGACGACGATACGATCGACCACGACTTCGATGTCATGCTTGTATTTCTTGTCGAGCGCGGGGGCGTCCTCGATCGCGAAGAACACGCCGTCGATGCGGACGCGGGTGAAGCCCGCCTTCTGCCACTCGGCGAGCTCCTTGCGATACTCGCCCTTGCGGCCGCGGACGACCGGGGCGAGCAGGTAATGGCGTGAGCCTTCGGGCAACGCCATGGTCCGGTCGACCATCTGGCTGACGGTCTGGGCGCTGATCGGGAGGCCGGTCGCGGGCGAGTAAGGCACGCCGACGCGGGCCCACAGCAGACGCATGTAATCGTAGATTTCGGTGACCGTGGCGACGGTCGAGCGCGGGTTGCGGCTGGTCGTCTTCTGCTCGATCGAGATCGCCGGCGAGAGCCCGTCGATATGCTCGACGTCGGGCTTCTGCATCATCTCGAGGAACTGGCGGGCGTAGGCCGACAGGCTCTCGACGTAGCGGCGCTGCCCCTCGGCATAGATGGTGTCGAACGCAAGGCTCGATTTGCCCGAACCCGACAGGCCGGTGATGACCGTCAGGCTCTCGCGCGGGATATCGACGTCGATCCCCTTGAGGTTGTGCTCGCGGGCGCCGCGGACGGAGATATGGGTCAGCATCGAATGCAGTCTGTTCCGTTTATGTTCTGATGTTTAATCGCGGTCTCCGCGCGGGTCAAACGCGGACTTCACAATATGGGTTCCTGCCCGCGCGAATGCCAGTAAGGTCGCGGACGGGCGATTGTTCGAAGGGGGCAGGTATGAAACATCTGATGGCGTTGTCGCTGTTGCTGGGGACGGGTTCGGCGCTGGCGGAAATCCCGACACCGGCGCGGCCGGTCACCGATCCGAAGAGCCTGGTCTCGCCGGCCGACCCCCTCGCGGCGCCCGTGCCGATCGACGACCTGGTCTTTTCGCGCGGCGTATTCGGCGCGGCGTGGAGCGCCGACGGGCGGCGGCTGTTCGTCTCCACCAACCTCACCGGCCGCTACAATATCTGGCGGATGGACGCGGCCGGCAGCTGGCCGGTGCAGTTGACGCAGTCGGACGACGGCCAGGGCGACTTTGCCGTCGCTCCCGACGGGACGACCCTGTTCTACGCGCAGGACAAGGGTGGCGACGAACAATATGACGTTTACGCGGTTGCGACCGCCGGCGGCGCCCCCAGGAACCTGACAAACACCTCGGATTATCGCGAGGCGTCACTGCTGATGGCGCCGGATGGCCGCACCGTCGCGCTGTCGATCAAGAAAAGCGGTCAGGGCCAGAACGATCTTGCGGTCATGGATTCGGTGAGCGGCCGGGTGCGGCCGCTGACTCACGAAAGCGACCCGCAGTGGCAATGGAGCGCAGTCGCCTGGACCGACCGCGGTGGGTCCTTGATCGCCAACCGCGGCTTCATCGACGGCTCGGTGAGCGAGGTGTGGAAGGTCGACGTCGCCAGCGGGAAGGCCACTCGCCTGCTCGGCAAGGCGGACGTGCTCTACGCGGCGTCGGGCGCGACCGCCGACGGTTCGGCGATCGCCCTGACGACCAACGAAGGTACGCACCAGTCCCACGCGGCCCTGTTTGCGCCGGCCTCCGGCGCTATCCGGACGCTCAAGGCGACGCCGTGGGAGCAAACGAGCGGCGCGATCAGCCCCGATGGGCGTGCGATGGTGGTTCAGACGGGCGCCGACGGCCGGCAGAGCCTGGAGCTGGTCGACCTCACCACACTTTCCGAGCGCCCGCTGGCGATGCCGCCTGGCGTCAATGGTACCATCGGGTCGCGGCCATTTACACCCGACTCGCGGCGATTGCTGGTGCTGCATTCGGGTGCCGATACGCCGAGCGAATTGCAGGCTTACGATATCGCGGCCGATAAAGTGACGCCGCTGACGCATCTCGCAATGGCGAGCCTCGCGCCCGACCATTTGCCCAAGTCCCGCATCGTCACCTTCCGCAGCTTCGACCGGACGTTGATCAGTGCAGTCGTCACCGTGCCGTTCAACCTCAAACGCGACGGCGCAAATCCTGCGGTCGTCATGCCTCATGGCGGACCGACCGGACAGACCAATGATGGGTTCAGCCGTTATGCGACCGCACTGGCCAGCCGCGGCTATATCGTCATCCAGCCCAACCCGCGCGGGTCGACCGGCTATGGCCTCGCCTTTCAGAAGGCGAATTACCAGGATCTCGGCGGCGGCGATCTCAAGGACGAATTGGCGGCCAAACAATTCCTGGTCGACACGGGATACGTTGATAGCAAGCGCGTCGGAATTGCCGGTGGGTCGTACGGCGGATTCATGACCTTGATTGCAATCGGTCGCGCGCCGGATGATTTTGCCGCGGCGGTCGACCTGTTCGGGATCATCGATTGGCGCACGATGTGGCAGCATGAGGATGCACTGCTGCAAGCCTATCAAAAGAGCTTGCTCGGAAGCCCCGACGAGGCGCCCAAGGTTTACGACGCAACCTCGCCGCTGACCTATATCCAGGCGGTCAAGGCGCCGCTGCTGGTGCAGCAGGGCGAGAACGATATCCGCGTGCCCGCCGGCCAGGCGCGGCAGGTGGTCGAAGCGCTGAAGAAGAAGGGCAACGTGGTCGACTCGGTCTTTTATCCGGCGGAGGGCCACGGCTTCCTCAAGCGCGAGAACCAGCAGGATTCGCTGAGACAGATGGTCGATTGGTTCGACAAATATCTGAAGGGCGCCCGCAACTAATCGACCCCAGCCGCGCCTTGTTCGACGCGGGGTAGCCGGCACGCTGTTGCGCGCCGAAGCCGTCCCCGCAGATCAATCATTTGAGTCGACGCGGATCCGAGATTTACTCCGCCGGACAAGCGCGTCCGCATCTGGTGATCTCAAATGCAGGTTAGCCGAGCCCCAACCCGGCGGGGGGAGTCGCGCCCCGTGCGGCTCCCCTTTTCTGATTCGCTAGCGGCGGTCGTCGGGACTGCCAACGAAGCTGCTGGCGCGGCGATCGTCGGGACTGCCGGCCAGGCCGGCGGGAATGCCGGTAAATCCGGCCTCGAGTTCGTCCGCAGCAGTGGGATCGCTGCCCGCCGATTTGCCTTTGCGTTTGCCCTTGGTGTCGTTGGTCATGTTTGCCTCCGAACTCCCGTCCGGGCACAAATTTGCGCTTTATCAGGCAGAAAGACAAGTTTGGGGCCGCGCAGCCGCGTCGGGCCGGCGCAAACGTTAGTCCTGAGCGTCGCCCGGTCGCATTGTTTTGGTACCAATCATTCCATCACGGAGAAAAATCCTCACTGGCATTTAAACATGTTCGGCGCACGACAGCTGCAAGGAGAAGTCGTGGCGTTACTCGCGCGTATCAGCGAACCCCGGGCCGGACGTGCGCGCGCTGCCGCACGGCGAACCTTGAGCCTGCGCGTTCCCGCATTGTCAGCGGGCGGAACCGATGCCGCCTTGATTCATAATTTGTCCGAACACGGGCTGCGGATCGAAACGCACGCCGTGGTTCAGACCAACGAGATCATTAGCGTCGAACTCCCAGAGGTCGGGGCGGTTGACGCCAAGATAATCTGGACCGGCGGGGGCTTCGCCGGATGCCGGTTCCTGACGCCAATTCCGAAGGCGGCGGTCAGCGCGGCGCTGCTCCGTTCCCCAGGGACGCCGGCTTTGCCCGAACCGTTTCGGGTTGAGCTGCCGATGATCGACGTGGTCGACCGGACCCCCGAATTCCCCCGCGCCGACCTCGATTATCAATCAACCGACGAACGCTCCGGCGCGCTCGTCGTCATCGCGTTGTGCGTCGGGGTCGCGGTCGCGGCGTTGTTCGTCGCTTCGTTGCTGCTGATGGCGGTTCAATCGAGCGGGTAGCTCGCGACCTCCTCGTAGTGGGCACCGTGGCGCGAGAGATGGCTTTCGAACAGAGCGAAGGCGTCGACCGCGAACGGCTCCGAGGTGAGGGCGCGGTGGCGGGCGACGAAATCCTCTGCATCGTGGGTCCGCCAGCCTTTCCACCGCGCCAGTGTGATGTGCGGGTGGAAGGCACGGTGCTCGGGCTCGAGGCCGACTGTCAGGCACAGGCGCTCGATCTTGGCGGCGAGCGCAGCGACCGGTTCCTTGGGGTCGACTCCGGCCCACAAAGCGCCAGCGCTGCGCTGGTCGAAGCGGCCGACACCCTTGATACGCAGGTCGAAGCGGCGCGCGCGGAGCCGGCTCAGCGCATCGGCGAGATCCTCGGCGATGGGGCGCTCGACCTCACCGACGAAGCGTAGCGTCAGGTGGAGTTGCTCGTCATCCTGCCAGCGGAACTCGGCGTTGTCGTCCATCGCGTCGATCAGCAGGTCGCGGATGTGCTCGGGCGGGCGGATGGCGACGAACAGGCGGTGCATGGCCGCTTCATAGCGGGCTCACAACGGTGCGTAATCCTTCGCCGCCAGGCTCAGCGGAGGAATCCGGCCGTAGGTAAGCAGGCGCCAAATCCACTCGGCGGGTCCGAAACGATAGCGACGCAGCCACCAGACACTGAACGGCAATTGAAGCGCGAACAACGCGACTGCCAACAGGAGCGATCGCGTTGGTGTGAACGTGTCGAACCAGCCGAAGGCGAGGCACAATGGGACGATGATCCCCGCCTGCATCAGGTAGTTGGTGAGCGCCATCCGGCCGACTGCAGCTAGCGGTGACAGAGCCTGGATGCCTTGCCGGGTTCCGAGGGCGAGGAGCAGGGTCGCGGCGTAAGCGCTGGACAGGCCCCAGCAATGAAAAGTGAAGGCAAGACCGCCGGCAAGCCGCTCGAGTGCCGTCAGCGTACTCGCCGCAGCGAGTTGCTTTATGATCAGGTAGCAAGCAGCACTGGCCAGAAGCCCCAGGGGAACGATGGCGAGCAACGTCTTGGGTCGACCGGCGAGCGTCGGGATCAGGCGGTGACGGCCGGCAAGGAATCCGAACAGGAACAGGGTGAGGTTGGTCGGCCAGGTGAAGATCGCGGTTTCATACCAGTAACGGACCCACGCGGCATTCTCGACGAGATAGGGCGCTTTCTCCAATTGAGGTCGGTCCGGGATGGGCACGCCGGAGGCCTTCCACAGCCAGACGGCGGCATAGGGCACCAGCAATGCGACCAGCGCCGCGGCGACCAACAAACGGTCGGACGCGCGGCGGAACGGGATCAGCAAAAAGCCGGTCATCGCATATGGGAACAGAATATCGCCGTTCCGGAGCAACAGCGCGTGAAGCAGGCCGATGCCGGCGAGCACGGCTAGCCGCCGGCAATAGGTGCGGACGGCAGCGGCGCTGTCGGATGCGCGCTCGAGCTGCAGCGAGAAACCAAGGCCGAACAGGAAGGCGAGGATAGTATAGAATTTGCCGTCAATCACGAATTCGGCGATTTCTCCCGAAGTCTTGTTGAATGGCGACCATTGGTCGTCGGGCGCGGTGCCGAGGCTCCACATGCAATAAGCGATGAGCACCCCGGCCATGGCGAAGCCACGCAGTACGTCGAGCGCCATGATGCGCTCGCTCGGTGCGACCGGCCGAACAGCTTGCGTTTCCGTCATTTGCGCTCCCCCGCGCCGTGGCGCCGCCGCTAGAGTCGGATCCGGCCGTCGGCCTTTTGCGCCTGGTTGACGTCGATCATCGCCAGCATCGCCAGCCAGCGCCGCGAGCGGCCAGGTTCGAAACCGAGGGCGATCGGACGGTCTTGCGGTTCGCCATAGGTGCCGAACAACCGGTCCCAGATCGGCATGTCGCCGAAGTTGCGGGCGTGCACATCGCGCTCATGGTGCAGCATGTGGGCTTCGGGCCGCTGAATAAGCCACCCGGTCCACGCCGGGGTGCGGACGTTCCAGTGCTGGTAGAGGCCGACGCCGAAGCCCCACAGCCCGCCCCGGGCGGCGGCGTGCGCGGTGACGTGGAGCAAGCCGGCGGCGAGCAGCCCGCACAGCACGCCCTGGACCAAAGAATCGAACGGGTGGAAAATCATTGCCGAGCTGATGTCGACCCGGGCGACGCCGTGATGGAGCTGATGCCCGGCGCGCCAGAGCACGTCGAAATAATGCATCACGCGGTGCGCCCAATAACCGAAGAAGGTGGTCAGCACCCACAGCGGCAGCGCCGCCCAATTACCCCACGATTGCAGGTCGACGATCGCCATCGGCGGCAAATATGGGACAATCAGCAGCGGAGCGTAGACATAGACCACGAGGGTCAAGGCGAGGCCGGCGAGGCCGATCAGGCGCCAGTGCCGGATGATCGGCATTTCGCGGCGGGAGGGGATCAAGGCCTCCGCGCCGAGGAACAGCAGAAAGGTCGCGGGTAGTGCGACCAGCATCGCGGTGTCGAAGTCCATTGTCGCAATCCCCCACTGCGATCTGACCGATGCCGCGCTTTTACGACTGATTGGCGAGGGGGCCAATATCGATGTCGTTTATCCGCTTGTCGAACGGTTGATTGCCGCGCTCTAAACCAAAGGCTAACCGCTTGACCGTTTAGTCAAAAGGGGCGGGGACAAATGCTCGAAATTGCCAATCTGTCGCACACCTATGCCAATGGCACGGTCGCGCTCGATGACGTCAGCCTGTCGATCCCGCGCGGGATGTTCGGCCTGCTTGGCCCCAATGGCGCCGGCAAATCGACGCTGATGCGGACCGTCGCGACGCTCCAGGAGCCGACCGCGGGCACGATCAAATTCGGCGATATCGACGTGCTCGCCGAGCCGGCAACGCTGCGCAAGACGCTCGGCTATCTGCCGCAGGACTTTGGCGTTTACCCGCGCGTGTCCTGCTACGCGATGCTCGACCAGCTGGCGGTGCTAAAGGGCATCACCGGCAAAGCTGAGCGCAAGAGCGTGGTCGAGACGTTGCTCAACCAGACCAATCTGTGGGCGGTGCGCGACAAGGCGATCGCCGGCTTCTCGGGCGGCATGCGCCAGCGCTTCGGGATTGCCCAGGCGCTGATCGGCAACCCCGAGCTGATCATCGTCGACGAACCGACCGCCGGACTCGACCCGGAGGAGCGCAACCGCTTCCTCAATTTGCTTGCGGGCATCGGCGACAACGTCGTCGTCATCCTGTCGACCCACATCGTCGACGACGTCGCTGATCTGTGCCCGTTGATGGCGGTGCTGGCCAATGGCCGCCTGCAGCTCGAGGGCAAGCCCGCCGACCTCATCGCGTCGACCCGCGGCAAGGTGTGGAAGAGAGTCATCAAGCATGACCAGCTCGAACAATATCAGGCCAGCCACGAGGTGATTTCGACCCGGTTGTTTGCCGGCAACACCATCATCCACGTGCTGTCGGATTCCCAGCCGACCGGGTTCGAGCATGTCGAAGGCGGGCTCGAGGATGTCTATTTCTCGACCCTGTCCACCGTCCGCCGCGCGGCCTGACAGGAGCATCGCCATCTTCCTCGGCATCACCCGCTTCGAGATCCGCTACCAGCTCAAGAACCCGGTGTTCTGGGTGGCGATTGCGATCTTTTTTCTGCTCGGCTTCGGCCTGACCGCAAGCGAGAATGTCAGCATCGGCACACCCGGCGGGGTGCATGAGAATGCGCCGTCGGCGATCGCCATCGCGACTGCGATTTTGACCATATTTTATCTGTTTGTAGTCACCGCCTTCGTCGCCAACGCGATCGTGCGCGACGAGACCAGCGGCTTCGCGCCGATCGTTCGCGCAACCTCGGTGACCAACAGTCAGATCGTGCTCGGGCGCTTTCTGGGCGGGGTGATTATTGCCTGGATCGGTTACCTCGCGGTCCCGGTCGGGATGTGGGCCGGATCGATCATGCCGTGGGTCGATCCCGAAACCGTCGGGCCGCAAAAGCTGTCTTTCTACGCCTGGAACTTCGCCTTGTTCGCGGTCCCTAACATCCTGTTGACCAGCGCCTTGCTGTTCGCGCTCGCGACCCTGCTGCGCTCGATGATGGCGTCGTACATCGGCGCGGTCGTGCTGGTCATGGGTTACCTGATCACCAGCGGCATCGTCGGCCAGAAGATCGAATATCGCGAGACATTCGCGCGGTTCGAACCGCTCGGCAACGGCGCGTTGCGCGAGGCCCAGCGTTATTGGACCCAGGCGGACCTCAACACCCGCCTAGTCGACCTCAGCGGCACAATGCTGTTCAATCGACTCTTCACGATCGTCCTCGGGCTGCTGTTCCTCGGTTTCACCGTGTGGCGGTTCACGATGACCGAGCGCGCACCGTCGAAGCGCCGGCTGCGCAAGCTCGCCAAGCGTGACGCCCGCGATGCGCGGGTCGCCGCGGTCGCGCCGTCGCTCGGCGGCGGGGCAGTGGTCGCGCGTGACGCGCATCCGTCGCGCTGGATCCAATTCATGGCGCGCCTGAGGATCGAGGTTCGCCAGGTCCTGACCAGCCCCGGGCTGATTGTGCTGTTGTTGCTCGGCGTCGCCAATACCGGGGCCGGCCTATGGCTCGGCCAGTCGACCTATGGAACCAGCGAGCACCCCACTCTGGCGGCGACCGTGACCGGCGTGCGCGGGGGCTTTACGATCTTCTTGTTGATCATCGCGGTGTTTTACGGCGGCGAGCTAGTGTGGCGCGAGCGCGATCGGCACCTCAACGAAATTCTCGACTCCACGCCGGTTGCGAGTTGGGTGATCACCGTGCCGAAGATCATCGCGGTGTTCGTCGTGCTGTTCGCCGTCAATTTTGCCGGGATGCTGACCGGAATCGCCTTTGAGATCATCAAGGGCGCGCCGCAGCTCGGGATCGTGCAGTTCTTCAGCTGGTACATTCTGCCCGCGGCCATCGATGGATTGCTGGTCGCCGTCCTCTCCGTTTTCGCGCAGGTTTTAAGTCCGAACAAATATGTCGGCTGGGGGATCGTCTTCGTCTGGTTCGTGGCCGGCATTTTCCTCAGCAACATGGGCTATTCCAACCCGCTCTATAATTATGGCCAGACGCCTAACGTACCGCTCAGCGACTTCGTCGGCGCCGGTAGCTTCTGGTTCGGCTCGGCGGTTCTCTCATTCTACTGGGTATGTTTCGCGATCATCCTGCTGGTCATCGCGCACCTGCTGTGGCCGCGCGGGACCGATCTCGGCCTGGGAGTGCGCCTCCGGCGCATGCGCCGGCACGCCTCGGCAGTGCCGCTTGCGATTGCCGGTGTTGCCGCGATCGCGATGGGCGGGACCGGGGCCTATGCCTATCACAACATCAAGGTGCTCAACCGCTACCAGACCTCGGACGAGGCGGAGGAATACAGCGCCGATTACGAGCGCAAGTATCTGAAATACGAGAAGCTGCCGCAGCCGGCGGTCACCAATGTGACGCTTGACGCGCAGCTGTTCCCGAAGGAGCGGCGGCTCCTGGTCAACGGGCGCTACGACCTCAAGAATTTGACCAACGCCCCGATCCGCGACGTCCATATCCGCCAGGGCGATGTCGACACCGATTACAGCAAGATCGAACTGAGCGGCGCGCGCCTCGTGTCTTACGACAAGACGTTCGCTTATCGCATCTACCGGTTCGATACCCCGCTCGCGCCTGGTGCTACCGCGACGCTTAGCTTCACGTCGCAGATCTGGCGCCGCGGGTTCCGCGCGTCGGGACCGGCGACTGACATCATCGAAAACGGCACCTTCTCCAACAATTTCGATTTCGCGCCGATTATCGGCATGACCCGCCAGGGCCTGCTCAGCGACCGCGCCAAGCGCCGCCGCCAGGGCCTGACGCCTGAACTCCGCCCGGCCAAGCTCGAGGACATGTCGGCCACCACGCGCAACTACACCGGCAGCGACTGGGTGACGTCGGACATCACGCTGACGACCGACGCTGATCAGACGCCGATTGCGCCGGGCAGCCGGGTCTCGGACGTGACCAAAGATGGTCGTCGCACCGCGCATTTCATCAGCACGGCGCCGATCCTCAACTTCTTTTCAATCCAGTCGGCCGATTACAAAATCGCGACGCGGATGCACAACGGCATCCAGCTGACCGTTTACTATCACGCCGGCCACGAATGGAACGTGCCCAAGATGCTCGACGCGATGGGCCGGGCGCTCGATTATTATCGGGCCAACTTCGGACCGTACCAGTTCGATTATGCACGGATCGTGGAATTCCCCGGCTTCGCCGGCAGCTTCGCCCAGGCGTTCGCCGGGACGATGCCCTATTCGGAATCGATCGGCTTCAACGCCGACACCAGCGACCCCGAGAAGATCGACTGGACGAGCTACGTCGTCAGCCACGAAATGGCGCACCAATATTGGGCGCACCAGGTGATCGGCGCCGATATGCAGGGGGGCACGATCAGTAGCGAGACGCTCGCCCAATATTCGGCGCTGATGGTGATGAAGCACCTCTACGGTCCCGACAAAATCCGCCGCTTCCTCAAGTATGAGCTCGACCTCTATCTCACCAGCCGCAAGGGCGAAGTGGTTGAGGAATTGCCGCTCGAGCGGGTCGAGAACCAGGGCTATATCCATTACCGCAAGGGCTCGCTGGTGATGTATTTGCTGCAGGAGCGGCTGGGCGAAGACGCGGTCAACCGCGCGCTCGCCCGGTTCGATGCCAAGTTCCGCTTCAAGGGCGCGCCCTATCTGCGTTCGGTCGATCTGATCGATGAGTTCCGCAAGGAGGCGAAAACGCCCGAACAGCAGCAGCTGATCACCGATCTGTTCGAGAAGATCACGGTCTACGACCTCAAGGTCACCAACGCCGCGACGCGCAAGGATGGCGACGGCTGGACGACGACACTGACCGTTGCGGCGGACAAATATTATGACAGCGGCAAAGGCCAGGAGGCCAAGGCGGCGCTCAACGAACCGATCGAAGTCGGCTTGTTCACGGCGCGGCCGGGACTCGGCGCGTTTTCGGCCAAGGACGTGATCGTGATGAACCGCGAGCCGGTGAAAAGCGGGGTGCAGCGGATCACGCTCCACAGCAAAGCCAGGCCGGCGTTTGCCGGGGTCGACCCATATAATTTCTACATCGACCGCAACAGCGACGACAATGTGAAGGACGTGACGGCGACCTAGTCGAGGCTGGGGCGCATCGCGTCGAGCCAGGCGGTGACGCGCGGCGACAGGTCGGCGGGCAGCGCGTCGAGGGGTGCTTCGACGACCTGCTCAACCTCCCACGACCAGCGCGGCCGGTAGCGGACGTCGCGGACCACCAGCAGCGCGGCGAGGTCGTGCTTGAAGTCGGGCGCTTCCTCAAGCTCGGCGGCGAGCCGGACCTCGCCGTGCGAGATCAGCCCGATCTCCTCGCGCAGCTCACGCAAGACGGCGTCGCGCGGATCCTCATGCTCGCCGCGTCCGCCGCCGGGGAGGCGCCAGCCGGGAGCGTAGCGCAGCTTGACCAGGATGACCTTGCCGCCTGGCGTCAGCGCCAGCGCATGCGCCCCGAAGGTGCGCGGGCGGCGGATGAACCAGAACAGCTTAAGCAGCGCATGAGCTGCCGTGAGCAAGAAACGAAGGATGGCGTTCACGCCATGTCCTATGCGCCAAGCATCTAACCAGTTCCTGAACAACCGTTCAGCAACAGGGCACCATGTCCGGTTTCGCTTGAAGTCCCCCTTGGCATCCACGATATATTCGACCGTAGCGACGGGCCCTTCGCCCGCGCGAGAGGAGAAGACATGGCCAATTGGCAAGACCCGCGCAGCACCGCCGAGAGGACTCCCGGCCTAGGCGCCGCGACGGTCGGCGTTCCGAGCGCCACCCGCGATGCGGGCCTGCGGTCGTATATGCTGTCGGTTTACAATTACATGGCGTCGGGCGTGCTGCTGACCGGCATCGTCGCTTTGCTGTTCGCGCCGTACGCGCGACAGGTTCTGTTCAACGCCTCCGGGACAGGCATGAACCCGCTCGGCTGGCTGGTGATCCTGGCGCCGCTCGGCTTCGTGTTTGCGATGAGCTTCGGCGTCAATCGCATGAGGGCGTCGACGCTGCAGATCCTGTTCTGGAGTTTCGCGGGCGTGATGGGCCTGTCGATGTCGACCTTGTTCCTCGCTTACACCGGGGTGTCGATCGCGCAGACCTTCTTTGCGACCGCCGCGGCGTATGTCGGGCTCAGCCTCTACGGTTACACCACCAAGCGCGACCTGTCGGGCTTCGGCACGTTCCTGATCATGGGCGTTGTTGGGCTGCTGGTGGCGATGGTGATCAACCTGTTCCTGCAATCGGGCACGATGGCGCTGGTGATCAGCGGCATCGGCGTGCTGCTGTTCGCCGGCCTTACCGCCTACGACACGCAGCGGATCAAGAGCATGTATGATTATGTCGCCGGCACCGACATGCAGGGCAAGGCCGTGATCATGGGGGCGCTCAACCTCTATCTCGACTTCATCAACATGTTCCAGTTCCTGCTCAGCTTCATGGGCAACCGCCGCTAACCGCGGGTGAAATGACAAGCGGAAGGGCCGGACGAAACTCCGGCCCTTTTGTTTTTGACGCCGACGCATCTTTGAGTTGGCAAACTCGCGCTATTGATTGGGATATGCCTGAGCCGCGTCCGTCCGTTCGTGGACAGCGCAAGCGGATTGGTCGAATTCGCCCCACCAAGGGATGGTCTTCGGGGCAAAAGGCAGCCGGGGACGAAGGAGGCATGATGATCGCCGGTCTCGGACCGAACGCTTCGCTGATCGATTTGGCTGACCAGGCCATGGCCCGCGGCGACGTGCGCCAGGCGGCGAGCTTTCTCGAACTGGCGTCGCAGCACGGCCGCGATGCCTCGACCCTGCTCAGGTTGGCGACAGTCCGGCGCTCGCTGGGCGATTTGCCGGGCGCTGCTCAGGCCGCCGCCGCCGCAGTCGAATTGTCGCCCCGCAATTTCCTCATGGCCTTGCTCCTCGGCAGCCTGCGCGAGACGAGCGGCGCGTACCACGCCGCCGAGCGGGCGTATCGGCTGGCCTGTGCTCACGCGCCGCTCGATACCTCAACCCAGCCGGCAATGGCCAAACAACTGGAGCGGGCCCGCCGCCGCGTTGAAGCGGCCGAGCGCTGGCGCATGCATCTGCTCGAGTGGCAGGCCGATGGAGTATTCCGGGCACTTACGCCCGACGAGGAGCGGAGGCTCAGGCACTTCCGCGGCAACATCCTGGAAAATCTCGACGCCGGGCCGACCGCCCCGCCCGTGTTCCTGCTTCCCGGCATCCGCGCCAAGCGATATTTCGATCCGGCGGCCTTTCCCGGCGTGGCTGAACTGGAGGAGCAAACCGCCGCCATCCGCGACGAGTTTCTGGCCCTCGCCGACGGTGCCACGGCGGCGATGGCGGCGCGCCTGACCGGGCTGCACGCGGCCGAGTGCGATGCCGGGCGGACCGGAAACTGGTCGATGATCCCGCTGATCCGCAACGGTTCGGTGGTCGATGAGTTCGCCGCGCGCTGCCCCGCAACGATGCGGCTTGCCCAGGCGGTCGAGCTGCCCGAGCTCCGGCTGATTTCGCCGAGCCTCTATTTTTCAGTGCTCGAACCGAACAGCCGGATCGCGCCGCACACCGGGATCACCAACGCCCGGGCGATTCTGCATTTGCCGCTGATCGTCCCGCCCGATTGCGCTTTGCGGGTCGGCGGCGAAACCCGGACCTGGGAGGTGGGCAAGGCGCTGGTGTTCGACGACATGACGCTGCACGAAGCCTGGAACGACAGCGACCGCATTCGCGTCGTATTGATCGCCGATCTGTGGCGGCCCGAGCTCAGCCAGCTCGAGCGGCGCGGTGTCGCCGACCTGATGAGCTGCCCCGAGCTGGTCGACTAACCGCCCGACAATTGCCGATATTCGGCCAGCGTTAGTTCGTCGCATGACCGGTGGTAGCGTCCGATCAAACCCTCGTCCTGGCTGAGGACCATTGCCAAACTGGCGACATCGGTGCCGACCAGCAGCACCGGCCCGGCCTCCGACGCAAACAGCAAGGCACAGGCGATCCGACTGGTAAGCGAGGCGCGTTTCACCGGGCGGACCAGGATCGACGTGGTGTAATAGCCGGCGGGCCAGGGGGTGAGGTCGGGCGGGACGGCGAGCGTGCCGTCGGCGCTGGGCAGGCCGAGATCGCTGCCGCGGCCGACCAGGCGGCCCTGGACGTCGGGCAGGTCGGTCGCCACCTGCGCGGTCAGATCGGCCGGACGATCGAGGTTGAGCGGCCGAGCGACATAGCCGTCGCTCAGAATTTCTACGGTAGCGGTCGCGACGAAGGTCTCGTCCGGAGTGCACAGCCAGACCGCGGACACCAGCCAGTCCGGCGCGCCACAGGCCGGCCCGAAATGCGTCAGGCCGGTCGACAGCGACGCCAAGGTGTCAGGCCGGCACCCCAGCGGCACGAGATTATTTGCCCCCACCGGATCAGACTAAGCGTCCAAAATCCGATGCGACAGTGAAATCCGCGCAAATCGCCAGCTTACGTCAGGCTGGTATCACGCCTCAGGCCGAACGGATTAGCTAGCCGCCGAGATGTTGGTAGAAGAAGGCCAAAGTCCGCTTCCACGCAAGGTCGGCCGCGTCCTTGTTGTAGCGCTCTGCCGAGGTGTCGTTGTTGAAGGCGTGATTGACCCCGTCATAAAGGAAGAACTTGACGGTCTTCCTGTTCGCACGAAGGGCCTCGATCCAGGGGAAGGAGGTCGTGTTGACGCGGTCGTCGAGCCCGGCGTTGTGGAATTCCATCGCGGCCTGGACCTGGGGCGCTTCGGAAGGATCGGGGGCGGGGCCGTAATAGGGCACGGCTGCGGCCAGCTGATCGCCAGCGGCCACGGCCAGCCGGTTGACGAACCCACCGCCCCAGCAAAAGCCGACCGTGCCGACTTTGCCGCCACGGCTCGACTTGGCGAGCTCGTGAACGAGCGCGACGGCGTCCGTCACCGACTTGGCGAGATCGAGCTTGCCGATTGCGTCGCGCGCGGCGTCCTCGTTCGCCGGGGTGCCGCCCGATGGCGAGAGCATGTCGGGCGCGACCGCGCGGAAGCCGGCGAGCGCGACCCGGCGGGCAACGTCGCGGATGTGGTCGTTGAGGCCGCGATTCTCGTGAATGACGAGGACGGCCGCCTTGAGCGAGCGGGTGCGCGGCTCGGCGACATAGGCCTTGTAGCCGCCGGTGAGGGTCTGAGTGCGGGTGAAGATGTGGGGATCGGTCTCGGGCACGATCGCGGCGGCTGCGGGCGACGCGGCGATGCTGGCGACCATCAGTTCGGCGGCGGCGACGCTCCCGGCGAGCCTGGCCATTTCGGCCATGAACGCGCGGCGCTCCATGCCCTCGTGGGTGAAGCGGTCGTAGAGGAGGATAGCTTGTTGGCGGGTTTCCGGGTTCACGACTCTCTCCGTCATTGCGAGCGCAGCGAAGCAATCCAGTCTGGATTGCCACGGGCCTACGGCCCTCGCAATGGCGCTGCGAGTTATGCCGGTTGCGGGGCCGGTTGGGCCTGGGCTTCGGCGATCAGCCTGGCGTCGATCTCCCGGGCGCGCTCGTAGGCCGGACGGTCGGTCATGCGGCGGGCGTAGTCGACGAACGCCTCGCGTGGTTCGAGCAGGTTGAAGGCGAGCATGAAATTGACGTTGGCGCCGACGAATAGATCAGCCGCGGTGAAATGGTCGGCCGCGATATATTCCTTGCCGGCGATGGCCTTTTCGAACGTGTTGATGGCCAGGTCGTAATTGCCATAGCCGAACATGCGCTGCCGCTCTGGGGTCGGTTCGAAGCCCGCGGCTTTGTTGCTGAACGCCGCCTCGACCGGGCCCGAGGTGAAGAAGATCCAGCGATAGTAATCGGCGCGCTGGTCGATCGGCGGCGCGAGGTTGGCCTGGGGGAAGGCGTCGGCGAGGTAGCAGCAGATCGCCGCGACCTCGGTCACGACCTTGCCCTTGTGCTTGATCGCCGGGACCTTGCCCATCGGATTGATCGAAATGTACGGCTCGGTCTTCATCGTCGTCGCATAATCGAGCACTTCGGTGTCGTACGGCTGGCCGACCTCCTCGAGCATCCAGCGGATGGTCTGCCCGCGCGACATCGGGTTGGTGTAGAAGATCAGGTCGGCCATTCGTCGTCTCCCGCTCGACTCGGTTAGAACAAAAGGCGAACTACTCCTATTTCAGCGGACGCTCAACCGCGTTCGCCTTTCCTCGGCGCGGCCTCGCCACGTTCGGACGCAGTGGCGTCGCGGGCGGCGCGGAATTCGCTGTCCTCGCTCCAGTTCGGCCAGTCGCGCGAATTGGCGAGGCGCTCACCGACGCCGTGGAGCAGTTCAGCATCCTGCGCCATGCCGGTGAAGTCCCAGGTCGGCGAATATTCGTCGGCCGGCTGGTGGTACATCTTGTCGGTGTACATTTTCGACCACGCTTCGCCGCGCGCGACGCCGCCGTTCACCAGATCCGAGCCGGGGCCGAAGCTCAGCGCCGGAATGCCGACCTTGGCCAAGGTGAAGTGATCAGACCGGTAGAAGCCGCCGGTCTCCGGATGAGGATCGGGCGTGTAGCGGCGACCGCGCTTGGTGGCTTCGTCAACAAGGATATCGAGCAGACCGAATTTCTGGTTGCCGCGAACGGTGAAGTCGCGCGCCGGGCCGAGCACGCCGAGCACGTCGGTGTTGATCGCGCCGACGGTCTTGGCCGCCGGGTAAATCGGGTTGGCGGCATAATATTCGCTGCCGAGCAGGCCTTTTTCCTCGGCGGTCACGGCCATGAACACGACTGATCGCTGCGGGCGCGGGCCATGGGCGAACGCGCGGCCCTGTTCGATCAGCTGGGCGATACCCGTGCCGTTGTCGATCGCGCCGTTGTAGATGCGGTCACCCTTGGCGTCGGGCGGGCCGATGCCGAGGTGATCCCAGTGAGCGGTGTAGAACAATGTCTCGTCGGGATATTTGCTGCCGCGGACGATGCCGAGCACGTTGTGCGAGGTGATGACGTTGGTGTTGGCCGCCCCGTGCACGTCGAGCGTCGCCTTGAGCGGGACCGGGCGGAAGTCCTTGCGCTTGGCGGCCGCTTTCATTGCTTCAAAGCTGGTGCCGGACGCGGCGAACAATTGCGCGGCGAGGTCGCGCTGGATCCAGCCTTCGAGCGCGGGGTGCTCGGCCGTCGGATCCTTGCGGACGATGTCGAAGTTGGCGATCGTATTGCTGTTCTTGACGGTCGCCCAGCCGTAGCTCGCGGGATCGGTCTCGTGGATGACGAGCACGCCCTTGGCGCCCTGGCGCGCGCCTTCTTCATATTTGTAGGTCCAGCGGCCGTAATAAGTCATCGCCTTGCCGCCGAAATTGCCTTCGCCGCCTTCGAAATCGGGGTCGTTGACGAGCACGACCATGATCTTGCCGCGCAGGTCCTCGCCCTTGAAATCGTCCCAATTGCGTTCGGGCGCCTTGACGCCGTAGCCGACGAAAACCAGCGGCGCGCCATCGAACGCGAGACCTTTGTCGCCGTTGGTCGGGGCGCGAAGGGCGATCTCAGCGCCCTGGGTCAGCGGGGTGGCCTTGCCGGCGATGGTCATGCTCGCCTGCGGCGGTGCTGCCCACTCCGATTTCAGCAGCGGCACGGCCTGGGTCCACCGACGCTTGCCGTTGACCAAATCGCCGCCCGGCTGAAGCCCGGCCGCGGCGAATTGCTGCGAGAGATAGGCGACGGTCTTGGTTCCCCCGGCGGTCGCCGGACCGCGGCCCTCGAACGCGTCGGAGCCGAGCGTTCGGACGTGCTGCGCGAGGCGCTGCGGACTGAACGTCGCGGTCGACTGCGCGGCGAGCGGGACGGCCAGCGCGATTGCGGCCGCGCCAAACCAACGGAATGCCTTCAACTCATTTCTCCCCGAATGCGTGAGTGCGCACGAGCGACAGACGCGCTCGCGGCGGAAAAGGTTGCAATGGCCGCCTAGCTAGTGTGCGGCGGGCGTGGAAGCCCCTCCATTGGTTGCGACCGGCACCGGCGCCGCTTTGGTCCGGTAGCGGTCGAACCAGGCGAGGATCGCCGCCGCCTTGGCCGCTGCTTGCGACGGCCGCGCGGCGATGCTGCCGTGGCTGGCGCCGGGGACTTTGACCAAGGCGGTCGGCACGCCGCGCAGCTGGAGCGCCGCATAATATTGCTCGGCCTGGCTGACCGGCGTGCGATAATCTTCGCTGCCGACGACGACCAGGGTTGGCGTCTTCACGTTGCCGACGAGGCTCAGCGGCGAATATTTCCAATAGCTCATCGGGTCTTCCCACGGCCGTTCCTTGCGCCATCCGGGCGAGAAGCCGGCGAGGAAGTCGGTGGTCAGCGAGAAGCTGGCAAGCTCGATCACCGGCTTCTGGGTCGCCGCGGCGCGAAAGCGGTTGGTCTTGCCGACGATCCACGCGGTGAGCACGCCGCCGCCCGAGCCGCCGGTGACGAACAGATTGTCCGGATCGACGTGGCCGGTGGCGATCGCCGCATCGACCGCGCTCAGCAGGTCAAGGTAGTCGTTGCCGGGATAATTCTTGTCGATCTCATCCTCGAACGCCTGGCCATAGGACGTCGAACCGCGCGGGTTGGCGTAAACTACGACATAGCCGGCCGCGGCGTAAAGCTGGTCGTCGGTCGAGAAGCTCGGGCCGTAGGCCGCCCATGGACCGCCATGGATTTCGAGGATCAGAGGATATTTCCGCGCCGGGTCGAAATCCGGCGGCGTGATCATCCAGGCGTCGATCGGCCGCTGGTCGAAGCTTGAGGTAACCGCGAGGTTCTGCGGCTGGCCGAGGACTTTGGCTTGGAGCTGCTGATTGAGATGAGTCAGCTTGCGCACGCTGCCGCCGGTCGCGACGCCAATGTCGGACGGATGCAAATGATCACCGGTCGTGATCGCGACGGCGCCGCCGCGCGAAACGCTATACTCGCCGCCACTGTACGGACGGTCGAGGCCGCTTCCGGTGAGCGCGGTCGCGACGTCGTGAACAGAGCCGTCGAGCCCAACGCGGGCGACGCGGTTGCTGCCATGCTCGTCATACTGGACGTAAATCGCGCGGCCGTCCGCGGCCCAGACGGGACTGGCGACCGAGCGGTCGAAGCCGCCGGTCAGCACGTGCGCGTTGGAGCCGTCCAGATTCATCACCGACAGCTTGGTGTCGATGTTCGCTCGGCCGTTGTCGTCATAGCCGATATAGGCGACCAGCCGGCCGTCGGGCGACACCGCCGGCGAGGCGTCGGGCCCCTTGCGGCTGGTCAGCGCCACCGGAGCGCCGCCGTCGATCCCGACGCGGTAGATTTCGGCCTCGGAGATATTGCGCTCCCAGTCCTTGCCGAGGTTGGCGCTGAACAGCACCGCGCGGCTGTCCGGAGTCCACGACACCTGCGCGCCGGCATTGGTCGGGCCAAAGGTCAGCTGGGTCGATGCGCCGCCATCGGCGGGCACCCAGAAAATCTGCTGATAGCCCGGCTTGAAATAGCCCGCGCCGTCGAAGCGGTAGGTGACCGCATCGATGATCTGCAGCGGGTCGGCCCATTTCGCGCCTTCGGGCTTGTCCGGCGCCTGGCCGAGCTTCGGACCGTCGTCGGGCACGAACATGGAATAAGCGATGCGCCGCCCGTCGGGCGACCAGACGATGCTGTCGGGACCGTCGGGCAGGCCGGTGACGCGGGCACTGGTGTTTGCCGCCATCCAACGGACATAAAGCTGCGCGCCACCGTCGCCGCTGGCGACATAAGCCAGCCGCGTGCCATCGGGCGACCAGCGCGGGGAAGAAAAGGAATTCGGACCGGTGAGCAGCGGCCGCTGCTGGCCTGTGGCCACGTCCACCACCCAGATCGCCGAGCGCGGATTATCGGTCATGATGTCGTTCGATTTGCGAACGTAGGCAATGGTTCGCCCATCGGGGCTGATCTGCGGGTCGGTCGCGACTTCTAGGTTGAACAGGTCGCCGCCCGAGAAGTAGCGGCCGGGGCCGGCCGCCGGGTTGGCGGCGAGCGGAGAAGCGAGTGCGGTCGCGGCGGTAAGCAGAGCGATGATGCGGATGGACGTCACGGCGATATTCCCCTCCGGATGAAGCCGCGCACGATTGAACTTTCCGCCGGACAGGGCAAGCAGTTCATCGACGAACGGCGTTCGTAACTTGACCCGCGATCACCCGGTACTGTATTGCTCGCATAACACAGGAGACAATCTATGCGGAGCCTGGCTTTATTGCTGCTCGTCCCGCTCGTGGCGGCGTGCAACGTCGATACCAAATACCCTACCAACGGCGACGAAAACGTCACGATCAATGCCGCCGGGAATGGGCAAGTGACGTTCAACCTGCCGTTCGCCAGCGGCCAGGTGAAGTTGCCCGAGGGTATGATGGAGAACGGCGAATTCGACATCGACGGGGTCAAGATGATCCCGGGCGGCACCATGTCCGGCTTCAACGTCGATGCCGGCGACAAGGGCGCCACCGTCCATCTGGCGTTCAAGGCCCCGGCGAGCCCGGAGAATGTGCGCAGCTATTTCCTCGACCAGTTCAAGGCGAAAGGCGTGACCGCGTCGGCGAGCGGCACCGCGGTGTCGGGCACGACCAAGGACGGCGATCCGTTCGTGATCGATGTCGCGCCTGCCGCGCAGGGATCGACCGGTACGATCACGATCCAGTCGGATCATTAGGACCCTCGCGACATAATATTAAACTAAATGGTTGACAGTTGTCTCGCGGCGGCTATACTTAACCACATGGTTGAAAATCGACTCGATGCAACGTTCCAGGCGCTGTCCGATCCGACGCGCCGCGGCATGTTGGCCAGCCTGGCGCTGGGTGAACGCTCGATCGGCGAGCTTGGCGAACCGTTCGCGATGAGCTTCGCCGGCGCCGCCAAGCATGTCAAAGTGCTCGAAAGCGCCGGGCTGATCGAACGCCGCAAAGACGGGCGAAAGCAGATTTGCAGCCTCCGCGCCGAACCGCTCGCCGAAGCCGAGCGCTGGCTCAAGCAATGGGAGCAGTTCTGGACGGTCCGTCTCGACCGCCTCGAAGCGCTCATCGACAACGACAAAAAGGAGAATTCCAATGACTGAAGCCGCGACCGTGATTCAGATTACTGCGCCGATTTCGCGCCTGACGCCCGACACCATTCGTCTCGAGCGGACGCTCGATGCGCCGGCCGACAAGGTCTGGCGCTACCTGACCGAGGCCGATCTGCGCCGCGAATGGTTCATGGGCGGCACCGACGCGCGGCCGGACAGCGAGTTCGAGCTGCTGATAGACCACGACAATCTGTCGGCGGACGATGTCCCGACTCCCGCGGATTATTCGAAAATGAAGGGCTCATCCTGGAGCGAAAAGGTGATCCGGTACGATCCGCCAAGGCTGCTTGAGACGACCTTCCAGGGCGGCAAGAACGGGCATGTTACCTACGAGTTGTTTTCCGAAGGCGACCGCACCCGGCTGGTCGTGACGCACAGCGGAATCACCAGTGGCACTGGCGCTCAGGATTTCGGCAGTGGCTGGAATTCGCACATGACGGTGCTCCAGGAGAAGCTCGCCGGGCGCAGCGTCGCCAATTTCTGGGCGCTGCATGCGCAGTCGCGCGAGGCGGTGGCCGAGGTGCTTGGTTAGGCCGGTGCCGCCAGGCATCAGGTTGCGCTTGGGCTGACGCCTTATGGCTCCCTGTCGAATTTTTGTTGGCCTGATGCTCTTCGCGCCCCTTCAATCACCCCGAGTTTGACGAGTCAGTTCTGGAAGCCGCGGCGGGCGCCGATGCCTACCGCGGCTTCTCGACCGATTTGGTCTCGGAGGGTGGTGGATGAAGTTCGTTTTGGCGGCCGCGTTGGCCTGCGTAGTATCAGTTCCGGCGCACGCCGAGCAATCGTCCGACGCCAAATCCGCGGAGGCCGAACGATGGCGCGACGCGATGGGGGACGCCCGCTGGACCGGCCCGCTGCTGGCCTCGAACGCCAACACCTTGCCGCAGGGCCATGTCTACACCGAGCCCTATTTCTTCGACGGCATTTCCGGCGGCGACCATCATCCCGGATCGAGCGGCTTCTACCAATATGGCTTGCGCGACAATTGGACGGTTGGGATGCAGCCCTTCTTCTCGTTCGGTATGCAGCGATACAATCGCGAGGTCGCGATCGGCGATTTCAAGCTGCTGTCCCAGGTGCGAGTGAGCAACTTCACGCCGGAGCATCGCGTCCCCAGCGTGGCGCTGGTGACAAACTTAGTGTTGCCGACGGGCAAGTTCGACCGCCTCGGCGCAGTCAAAAGCGGCCACGGGTCAGGCACGTTCGCGCCGGAGATTGGCGTCAACGTCCAGCAATATTTCCTGCTCGGCGACCGGTTGCTGCGCGGCCGAATCAACGTGCTCCACCAGTTTCCTCTGCGCACCGACATCCATGACCGCAGCGTCTATGGCACGAGCCTGGGCTTTCGCGGCCATGCGCGGCCGGGGGCGAAGTCGACGCTGATTCTCGGCGCCGAATATAGCCTGACCCGCGAGTGGGTGTTGGCGTTCGATGTTGAGGCCGACGCGTGGAGCAAGACCAGGGTGCGGGGCCGCGATGTCCTGGGCGCGCGCGTCAGCAAGACATCGCCGAAGAGCTGGAATGTCGGCTTCGCCCCGGCGGTCGAATATAATTGGAGCGACCGGGCGGGGGCGATTTTCGGTGTCTGGGTCGTTCCCAAGGGTCACAACACACAATCGTCCGTCACCCCCGCAATTGCCGTCCAGCGCTTCTTTTAGTGCTCTAATCGCTGGGTGAAGAAGACCTCACGACTCCGGCACCGAATGTGTAGACCAATCGTCCGCCAAGGAACCCGCCGACCGACAAGAGCAAGGCGCTCGCGACGCTGAGAACGATGCTGAGTGAGCTCAAGCCTGTTCCGCCCGACAGAGTCTCGCGTCTCAAGTAGAGCGCGACCGCGTAACCGAGCCAGGCAATTCCCATGACGGCCATGTGGCGTACAGCGTGGGGCACGACCGATGCCTCAAGCTTGGTGAAATCGAACAGGCCCGCGCCCATCGCGACAAGGCCCATCGCGAGTCCGCCGGTCATCAGGATCGCGGCGATGTGCGTGTCGGTGGTCAATCCGGCCACCCGCGCCAGATCCGCAAACGTCGCGGACAACAGCAGTGCCAGGGGGAAGTGCACGACTGCCGGATGGAGCGGGTGGCCGAACATCGTCAAAGCCTTAGAGGAAATTGAAGGCGCCGCCGGCCAGGAGCAGGAAGCCGGTTACCGCGGCTCCGGCATGAATGAAGACCACCGTCCGAGGCGGCAGCTGCTTGCGGGCATGGAAGGACGCGAGAAAGAAACCGCCGAGCGCGGCGACGATTAGGATGAGCAACGCGATCGGAATGATCCCCGACACGCCGCCGCTAAAAACGACGATGCCGGTCAACACCAAACCCGTGGCGCCCAACGCGGCGTGAAGCAGCGAGATCGCCCAAGGCGCGAAATGTCCGCTCAGCACTCGGCTCGCCATGTACAAACCTCCAAGCGCGCCGATTGCAAACACCAGAACCGCGATGGTCAGCATGTCGTCCCTCCTTTTTTTGGTGAACCATCTTTGGGCCCGGCCGAGACATTTTGTCAACTTATGCCATTACAAAGTTGCCAAAGACGTAGATTGAGCTAGTCTGCGGGGCATGGGTCAAGTGGTTCATTCCGAGCCGTCGCGGAGTCGCGACCGCATCCTCGAGCTGCTGCTGCGGACGGAAGCGCCGTTGCCGATCCAGGCGCTGGCCGCGTCGCTTGGCATTTCGCGCAACGCGGCGCACCAGCAGGTCACCGCGCTGGAGCGTGAGGGCCTGGTCGAGCGGGCCGAGGCAATTCGCACCCGGGGGCGTCCGTCGCAGGGTTTCCGACTAAGCCCTGCGGGCGCCGCGACCTTTCCACGCCAATATGCGCTGCTCGCCAAACAATTGCTTCAGGAATTGTCCCGCCACCTCCCACCCGACGAAATGCCAAAGGCGATGACCCGAATCGGAGAGACGTTGGCCAGCAGCCTGCCGCAAGGATTGTCGACGGATCGGCAGCAACGGCTTGTCCAGATTGCCGAACTGATGCGCGGCCTCGGCTATGACTCACAGGCCATCGAAGGCGCGGAGGGATCCGAGATCGAAGCGCACAATTGCGTGTTCCACGATTTGGCGATGGCCGACCCCGGAATTTGCGAGGTCGACCTGTCGTTATTGCGAACCCTCTCGGGTCAGTCCGTCGAGCATCGCCGGTGCATGGCGCGCGGGGAGCGTTCGTGCCGCTTCGCCTTTACCCCGACCAAGTAGCTATTCAGTCTCCGACGCGCCGGCCTTCTTCCTGGCCGGCTTGGCCGGAGCCTTCGTCTTACCGTTGCCCTTGGCCTTCGGCGGCTTGGGCGCGGCGGGGACGATTTCGAACGCCGGGGCATTGTCCTTGATCCGGACCTTGACCTCGCCGCCGTTGACCAATTTGCCGAACAGCAATTCCTCGGCCAGCGGCTGCTTGATCTTCTCCTGCACCAGGCGGGCCATCGGGCGCGCGCCGTAGAGCTTGTCGTAGCCCTTGGTCACGATCCATTCGCGCGCTTCGTCGTCGAGCTCAATGTGGACGTTGCGGTCGGCCAGCTGGAGTTCGAGCTGGAGGATGAACTTGTCCACCACCCGGGCAACCACCGCCGGCGGCAGATAGGAGAAGGGCACGATCGCATCGAGGCGGTTGCGGAACTCCGGCGTGAACATCTTCTTGACTGCATCTTCCTGCGCATCTTCGCGATTGCTCGCGCCGAAGCCGATGCCTTCGCGCGCCATGTCCGACGCGCCGGCGTTGGTGGTCATGATCAGGATGCAATTGCGGAAATCGACCGTCTTGCCGTGGTGATCGGTGAGCTTCCCGTGATCCATGACCTGCAGTAGGATGTTGAACAGGTCGGGGTGGGCCTTTTCGATTTCGTCGAGCAGCAGCACGGAGTGCGGGTGCTGGTCGACCGCGTCGGTCAGCAAGCCGCCCTGGTCATAGCCGACGTAGCCGGGGGGCGCGCCGATCAGCCGGCTGACCGCGTGGCGCTCCATATATTCGGACATGTCGAAGCGCTGCAGCGGGATGCCCATGATCGAGGCGAGCTGGCGCGCGACTTCGGTCTTGCCGACACCGGTTGGCCCTGAGAACAGATAATTGCCGATCGGTTTGTCGGGATCGCGCAGGCCCGCGCGCGACAGCTTCATTGCCGAGGCGAGCTTCTCGATCGCCAGGTCCTGGCCGAACACGACGCGCTTTAAATCGGCGTCGAGATGTTCGAGGATCTGCTTGTCGTCGGACGACACCGACTTGGGCGGGATCCGCGCCATGGTCGCGACCACCGCTTCGATTTCCTTGGTGGTAATGACCTTCTTGCGGCGCGACGGCGGCACCAGCATTTGCATTGCGCCGACTTCGTCGATCACGTCGATCGCCTTGTCGGGCAGCTTGCGGTCGTGGATGTAGCGCGCCGATAGTTCGACCGCCGACTTGATTGCGTCCGGGGTGTAGCGGACCTTGTGGTGGCCTTCGAACGACGAACGCAGACCGGCGATGATCTTGATCGTATCCTCGACCGTTGGCTCGTTGACGTCGATCTTCTGGAACCGGCGGAGCAACGCCCGGTCCTTTTCAAAGTGGTTGCGGAATTCCTTGTAGGTGGTCGAGCCGATGCAGCGGATTGTGCCGCTGGAAAGCGCGGGCTTGAGCAGGTTGGATGCGTCCATCGCCCCGCCCGAGGTCGCGCCGGCGCCGATCACGGTGTGGATTTCGTCGATGAACAGGATTGCATCGGGCAGCTTCTCGAGCTCGTTGACGACCGATTTCAGCCGCTCCTCGAAGTCGCCGCGGTAGCGCGTGCCGGCGAGCAAAGCGCCCATGTCGAGCGCATAAATCACCGCGCCCTTGAGGACCTCGGGAACATTTCCCTCGACGATCTTGCGCGCGAGGCCCTCGGCGATCGCGGTTTTGCCGACGCCGGGATCGCCGACGTAGAGCGGGTTGTTCTTCGAGCGGCGGCACAGGATCTGCACCGTGCGGTCGACCTCGGGCATCCGGCCAATCAGCGGATCGACCTTGCCGGCGCGCGCCTTCTCGTTGAGGTCGACGGTGAATTGCTTGAGCGCGCTTTCCTTCTTGTTGCCTTCCTTGTCCGGGGTCTTTTCCTCGGTGCCTTCAGGTGGGCGCGCCTCGGCCGCGGTTTCGCCCTTGCCGACACCGTGACTGATGTAAGTCACGGCATCCAGGCGGCTCATGTCCTGCTGCTGGAGGAAATAGACGGCGTAACTCTCGCGCTCCGAGAACAGAGCGACCAGCACGTTGGCGCCGGTGACTTCGTCGCGGCCCGACGACTGGACGTGGAGGATGGCGCGCTGGACGACCCGCTGGAACCCGCTGGTCGGGGTCGGGTCGGTGGCGCTGTCGGCGACCAGAGCGCCGAGTTCGTTATCGAGATATTGCTTCACGCTGGCGCGCAATTCGTCGCGGTTGACGCCGCACGCGGTCATCACTTTGGACGCATGCTCGTCGTCGACCAGCGCGATCAGCAGATGTTCGAGGGTCGCATACTCGTGCCGGCGGCGGCTGGCTTCGCCCAAAGCATTGTGCAGGGTCTGTTCGAGTTCGCGAGCGAAACTAGGCATTTACGGGGCTACTCCGCGCCCGCTGAAGACCAGCGGGCTTCGACAACCAATGTCATACGGCTAGCGGCGGCAATCAAGAGCAGGATGGGGCTTTTCCCCAGTTTATCGTATCCGCAGCGGTTTGGTCCGGTCGGCTAGCTCTTCTTGAACAGTTCTTCGGCTTCCGAGCGGTGGGTCTGGGCGCGCTGCATGTGAGCTTCGACCCGCGCGATTTCGGCCTTGAGCGTTTCGATCCGCTCGACCAATTCGGCGATCGAGATTGGATCCAGGTCCTGCTTGCCCAGCGCGACCAAAGGATCGTCGGGCTTGTTCGGGAAGAGCTCGTCCAAATCCATGGGCCCAAATCGTTGACCGATGAGGCGGCGCTGTCAATAAGGCCTGTGCCGTGACCAGCTCCATCCCATCCTCGATGCTGGCCGTCGTGGCTCCGCAGCCCGATGGCGCCGAGGAATTGGCGCTGGTCGAGCGCCAGGTCCCGCGGCCGGGCCCGAACGAGGTGCTGATCAAGGTCGCCGCCGCGGGGATCAACCGGCCCGACATCCTCCAGCGCCGCGGCCTCTATCCGCCGCCGCCGGGCGCCCCGGATATCCTCGGGCTCGAGATCGCCGGCGAAGTGGTCGAAGCCGGCGAGGGCGCCGCCGAAGTGATCGGGCAAAAGGTCTGCGCGCTGGTCGCGGGCGGTGGTTATGCGCAATATTGCGCGGCGCCCATCGGCACCTGCCTGCTCGTGCCCGACGCGATCTCGCTGGTCGAGGCCGCGGCGATGCCCGAGACCCTGTTCACCGTGTGGGTCAATCTGTTCGAGCGCGGCTTTGCCGCCGATGGCGACTGGGTGCTGGTCCACGGCGGCGCGAGCGGGATCGGAACCATGGCGATCGCGCTCGGCGGCCTGTTCGGCCTCAACGTCATCGTCACCTGCGGGACCGACGAGAAATGCGACCGCGCCCACGAGCTCGGGGCGGTGGCGGCGATCAATTACAAATCCCAGGATTTTGTCGAGGAGGTCGCGCGGCTGACCGACAGTGCGGGGGTCGCGGTCGTGCTCGACATGGTCGGTGGCGATTATGTGCCGCGCAATCTGAAGGCGCTGGCGGTTGATGGGCGCCACATGTCGATTGCCCACCAGCGCGGGGCGAAAACCGAAATTCTCATCCCCGAAGTGATGGTCCGCCGCTTGACCCTTTCCGGCTCGACGCTCCGCCCGCGCTCGGTTGAGTTCAAGACGATGGTCGCCGACGAGATCGCCAAGACCGTCTGGCCCTATGTCGAGGGCGGGCGGCTGAAGCCGGTGATCGACAGCGTCTTTCCATTGAGCAAGGCGGCCGAAGCCCACGCCCGGATGGAAGCCGATGTCCATGTCGGCAAGATCGTGCTGGAGGTGGGGGAATGACCGAGAAGCTGATCCTCCACGAATATGCCGCGTCGGGAAATTGCTACAAGGTCCGGCTGACCGCGGCCTGCGTCGGCGAGCATCTCGAGCGGCGCGAATATGACATCATGAAGGGCGAGACGCGGACCCCGCAATTCCTGTGGGACGTCAATTCCAACGGGCGTATCCCGGTGCTCCAGATCGACCACCGCTTCATCCCGGAGAGCAATGCCGCCTGCTACTACATCGCCGACGGGTCGAACCTGATCCCGACCGAGCGGTTCGACCACGCCGACATGCTCCGCTGGATGTTCTGGGAGCAATATAATCACGAGCCCAATATCGCCACGTTGCGGTTCTGGAAGGACTGGGTCGGACACGAGAATCTGACCGAGGCGCAGAAGCACCAAATCCCGAGCAAGCGCGAGGCCGGCGAAGCGGCGTTGAAAGTGATGGAGAAGCATCTCGAGGCGCGCGACTGGTTCGTCGCTTCGCATATGACCCTCGCCGACATCTGCCTGTTTCCCTACACACATGTGGCGGATGAGGCGGGCTTTGAAATGCATCTCTATCCGAAGATCCGAAACTGGATCGAGCGGGTGAAGGGCCAGCCGCACTATATTCCGATGAGTCTGTAGAACGCTTGCCCGAACGGCGGTGGAGGACTACATCGCCAGCCAGCATCGGCCGCTCCGTGAGGGGCGGCCCTATTCATTTGTGACGGAGACTTTCCAGTGGCCCAGCCTCTGATGCCCCATGCGACCGCTTCCTGGCTGGTCGAGAACACGTCGCTGACGTTCGAGCAGATCGCCGTATTCTGCGGCCTCCACATCCTCGAGGTCCAGGCGATCGCCGACGATACCGCGGCGACCAAGCTGACCGGCCGCGACCCGATCCGCGCCGGAGAACTGACCCACGACGAGATCGAAAAGGGCCAGGCCGATCCGGACTATGCGCTAAAGATGCACAAGGAGCCCGACCAGGTGCGCCGCACCCGGGGACCACGTTACACGCCGGTGAGCAAGCGCCAGGACAAGCCCGATGGCATCAACTGGATCATCCGCAATCACCCCGACGTGACCGACGGCCAGATCAGCAAGCTGATCGGCACGACCCGCACGACCATCGCCGCGATCCGCGATCGCAGCCACTGGAACATGGCGAATATCACGCCCAAGGACCCGGTGACGCTGGGCCTGACGACGCAGCGCGAGCTCGACGCGGCGGTCGCCAAGGCGGCCAAGGCCGCGGGCGCCGCGCCGTTCCAGGATACGCGCTTCGAGGGTGACCGCGCGGCCTTGATCGACGAACTCCGCGCCGAACGTCTGCAGCACGCCCGCGACGCCGAGGCCGCGCTGGCCGCGGCGGGCGAAGAGGAGGACACGCGCGACGAGATCGTCCCCGGCATCCGCGACCCGTTCAAGAGCAGCTCGGCTTCTTGATTCACCGCTTCATGAGGGTCAGAAGCGCTGCCCATGGCCACGGTTGAAGACGTCAGTCAGTTGAGCTTCGAGGCCGCGCTCGCGCGGCTCGAGGAGATCGTCCGCACGCTTGAAAAGGGCGAGGCACCGCTCGACCAGTCGATCGAGTTGTATCAGGAAGGCGACCGGCTCAAGCGGCATTGCGAGGCGCGCCTCAAGGAGGCCCAGGCGCGGATCGAGCAGATTGCGTTCGGCAGCGACGGCAAGCCGGCGGGCGTCAAGCCGTTCGATGCCGGTTGAGGCGATCGACCGGCTGTCCGGTATGCTCGACGCGGAAGCGAGCCGCGTCTCCGCCGAGGTCGACGATTTCTTCGACCGGCTGTTGCCCCTTCCGGGCGATACCCGCGACCGGCTTTATGAGGCAATGCGCCATGCCGCGATCGGCGGCGGCAAGCGGCTGCGGCCGCTGCTGACCATTGCCGCCGCGCAGCTATTCCCGATCAGCCGCGAGCAGGCGCTTCGCGTTGGCTGCGCGATCGAGGCGATCCACGTCTATTCGCTGATCCACGACGATCTGCCGTGCATGGACGATGCCGATTTGCGGCGCGGCAAGCCAACCGCCCACAAGGTTTATGGGGAGGCCGAAGCCGTGCTCGCCGGCGACAGCTTGCATGCGCTGGCGTTCGAGATTCTCGCGCACCAGGCGACCCATGACGATCCGTGGGTGCGCTCGGACCTCGTGCTCGAACTGGCGCGTGCGGCCGGTCCGGCGGGGATGGCCGGCGGGCAGATGATGGATCTGGTCGCGGAAGGCCAGGAACTCGATTTGCCATCGATTACCCGGCTGCAGCAGCTCAAGACCGGCGCGCTGATCGAATATTCGGTCGAGGCGGCGTGCATCATGGTCCGCCTGACGCACGAAGCGCGCACGCCCTATCGCGGTTACGCCCGCAACATCGGGCTCGCCTTCCAGATCGCCGACGACCTGATCGACCATAGCGGCGACGAGGCCGCGGCGGGCAAGCGCACCGGCCAGGATCGGCAAGCGGGGAAGGCGACGTTCGTCTCGGTGCTTGGGGAGGAGCGGGCGCGCCAGCAGGCGAGCCTGCTCGTCGACCAGGCGATCGAGCATCTGGCGGAGCATGGCGACGAAGCCGATTTGCTGCGCGCGATCGCACGCTTTGCGATAGAGCGGGACCACTGATGTCGTTTGGGGGGCAGCCATGAAGATCGCGGTCTATCCAGGAACGTTCGACCCGGTAACGCTCGGGCACCTCGATATCATCCGGCGCGGCGCGCATTTGGTCGACAAACTGGTGATCGGCGTGACCACCAACCCGTCGAAGGAGCCGATGTTCACCGTCGCCGAGCGGCTGGCCATGGTCCGGCGCGAGATCGAGGGATTCCCGGGGAATATCGAGGTCGTGGAATTCGATTCCCTGCTGATGGACTTCGCCGAAGCCCAGGGCGCGTCGGCGATCCTGCGCGGCCTCCGGGCGGTTGCCGATTTCGAATATGAATTCCAGATGGCGGGCATGAACCAGCAGCTCAACGACGATATCGAGACCGTCTTCCTGATGGCCGACGTGTCGCTGCAGCCAATCGCGTCCAAATTGGTCAAGGAAATCGCGCGCTACGGTGGGGCGATCGAGAAGTTCGTCACGCCGGCCGTCGCCGCCGACGTCCGGCGCCATTTGAGCGGCCATTAAGGCTGGCGTCAGCGCCCCGGCTGCACTAATCGGGCGAGCGATTTCCGGGAGGGTTTTGAATGTTCTCTAAGGCCTTGTTTGCGCTTCCATTTCTGGCGCTGTCGTTGATTGCCGCCAAGGCCCCGGAGGTCGTTATCCCGCCACTCCCGAGCATCATGGCGCCGGCCGCCGTTGCCGCGGATCCGGCCAACAAGCTGACGATCGAGCTGTCGAGTGGCGGCGCGGTGGTGATCCAGATGCGCCCGGACCTCGCCCCGCATCATGTCGAGCGCATCCAGCTTCTCGTCCGCCAGGGTTTCTACAATGGTTTGAAGTTCCACCGGGTCATCCCCGATTTCATGGCCCAAAGCGGCGATCCGAAGGGCGATGGCAGCGGCGGCTCGAGCCTGCCCGACCTCAAGGCCGAATTCACCAACATGCCCTATTTCCGCGGCACGGTCGCGGCGGCCCGCGCCGAAGGCCCGGACTCGGCGAACAGTCAGTTCTTCATCATGTTCGGGCCCAACGTCGGGCTCGAGACGCGCTACACCGTCTGGGGGCGGGTGATCTCGGGCATGGACGCGGTCGATCGGATTGCGGTGGGCGAGCCGCCCGAACATCCGACCACGATCGTCCGCGCCTATCTCGGGGACATGGCCGCGCCGGCGGTGGCGGCTCCCGCGCCCGTGTCGACTCCCGCTCCCGTGTCGACTCCCGCGCCCGCCCCGGCTCCGGCTCCGGCAGCGACGCCCCACGGCGGCTGATGCGCGTCGACCTTTTCGACTTCGACCTTCCGCCCGACCGCATTGCCCTGAGACCGGCGCGACCGCGCGATGCGGCGCGCTTGCTGGCGGTGCAGGGTAACGAGATTTCCGACCGCCAGATACTTGATCTGCCGCAGTTGCTGCGGCCGGGCGACGTGCTGGTGTTCAACGACACCAAGGTCATTCCCGCCCAGCTTGAGGGCACTCGCGGAGAGGCAAGCGTCGGCGCGACCCTGCACAAGCGCGAAGGCCCGCGGGAGTGGCAGGCATTCCTGCGTAACGCCAAGCGGGCGCGGGTCGGCGACACGATCGCGTTCGGCGCAGGGGTCAGTGCGTCGGTGGTTGAAAAATCGGACGACGGCTCGGCCTTGCTGCATTTCGATGGCGACGAGCCGGTCGAGCTGCTGCTCGAGCGCGCCGGGCGCATGCCCTTGCCGCCGTACATTGCCTCGAAACGCGCGGCCGACGAGGCGGACCGATCAGATTATCAGACCCTGTTCGCGCGCGAGGAGGGGGCGGTCGCGGCTCCGACCGCCGCGCTGCATTTCACCGAACGGTTGCTAGCGGCGCTCGATGCGCGAGGTGTCAGGCGCGAGACGCTGACTTTGCATGTCGGCGCGGGGACGTTCCTGCCGGTCAAAGTGGACGATACGGCGGGGCACGTGATGCATGCCGAATGGGGCCGGATCGATGCGGCGACTGCCGCGCGGCTGAACGCGGTGCGGGCGGCGGGCGGTCGGCTGATCGCAGTCGGGACGACCAGCCTGCGCCTGATCGAAAGCGCGGCGGATGCGGGCGGGGTCATCCACCCGTTCGAAGGCGACACCGCGATCTTCATCACGCCCGGCTATCGCTTCAGGGCGATCGATGGGCTGGTGACCAATTTCCATCTGCCCAAGTCGACTCTGTTCATGCTGGTCAGCGCGCTGATGGGTCTCGATGTGATGAAGGCGGCTTACGTCCATGCGATTGAGCACGGCTACCGCTTCTACAGCTACGGCGACGCTAGCCTGTTGCTGCCCGCCGACCAGCGCCGCTAAGCGCAAGACGTGACCCGTTTCGCTTTCTCGATTGCCGCGACCGACGGCGCCGCGCGGACTGGCGTTATCGCCATGGAGCGCGGAGAGATTCGGACGCCGGCGTTCATGCCGGTCGGCACCGCGGCGACGGTCAAGGCGATGCGGCCGGAGGAAGTGCGCGCGTCCGGCGCCGATATCATTCTCGGCAATACCTATCATCTGATGCTCCGCCCGGGCGCGGAGCGGGTCGCAACGCTTGGCGGGCTGCACAGCTTCATGGGCTGGGAGCGGCCGATCCTGACCGACAGCGGCGGCTACCAGGTGATGAGCCTGAGCGAACTGACCAAGGTCAGCGAGGAGGGCGTGTCGTTCGCCAGCCACCTCGACGGTTCGCGGCATATGCTCAGCCCCGAACGATCGATCGAGGTTCAGCGGCTGCTCGGCAGCGACATCGTCATGGCGTTCGACGAGTTGGTGCCCACCACCTCGACGCCGGCCCAGCAGCGCGACGCGATGGAGCGCTCGATGCGCTGGGCGAAACGGTCGCGTGAGGAATTCGATCGGGGCGGCGAGCATGCCGAGAACGCGGCGATCTTCGGCATCCAGCAGGGAGCGCTCGACGAGCAGCTGCGCAAGGCGTCGGCGGAGGCGCTGATCGACATCGGCTTCGACGGTTATGCGGTCGGCGGGCTGGCGGTGGGCGAGGGGCAGGAAGCGATGCTTGGCTGCCTCGATTTCGCTGTCGGCATGCTGCCAGCCGACCAGCCCCGTTATCTGATGGGGGTCGGCAAGCCCGACGATATCGTCGAAGCGGTGGTGCGCGGGATCGACATGTTCGATTGTGTGCTGCCGACGCGGTCGGGCCGCACCGGCCAGGCGTTTACCGCCGATGGGCCGCTTAACCTCCGCAATGCGCGCTTCGCCGAGGATCCGGAACCGATCGAGCCCGATTGCGCGTGCCCGGCGTGCGCGACGTTCAGCCGGGCGTACGTCCATCATCTGGTCAAGTCGGGCGAGATCCTCGGCGCGATGCTGATGACCCAGCATAATCTGTGGTTCTACCAGCGATTGATGCTTGGCCTGCGCGGGGCAATTATCGACGAGCATCTTGAGCCATGGACGCAGGCGTTCCTGACGCGGTACCGAAGCCGCGACTAAGGGGGCCGGCTTGTTCGAATCCATCGTCACCAGGCGCGCCGCGCTGGTCCTGTTGCTCGCGGCGATCATTGCCATTCCGTTGGCGCTGAACCCGGTCGGGTTTGTCGGGGGCGGGGGCGACGACAATCATTATCTCGAAGCCGCGCGCTGCTGGGCCGCGGCCGGCGGGCCGTGCATACCGCAATCGCATTGGTGGACGCGGTGGCCGGCGAT
>Ga0207711_10000039_pt1 | contig 162974 bp, 166 predicted proteins | sample KBSS34metaG_FD_184401 | JGI IMG/M metagenome (GOLD analysis project Ga0207711, IMG submission 184401) | Switchgrass rhizosphere microbial communities from Kellogg Biological Station, Michigan, USA - KBS S3-4 metaG (SPAdes) (version 2) | ecosystem: Host-associated > Plants > Roots >... | reverse complement strand
TCCGCGCGCGCGGCCTGACCTTAGCTACGTCGCGCGGAACCCCCCTCACCGTTCCGGGCTCGGGCATCGTGCGCTTCTCCGGACCGTTCCGGAGCCACGATGGGGTCGTGATCATCGACCACGGCCAGGGCTGGATGAGCCTGATCGTCGGCGTTGCGTCGCCGCTGAAGACCGGCGACCGGGTCGCGCTCGGCGATCCGCTCGGCCGGGCGCTCGGGCCGATCGAGGTCGAACTGTCCCAAAATGGGCAACGGGTGTCGCCCGCTCTCATCGCAGGTTCATCTCAAACCCTGTCAAATAGTGGCAAAGGCCGTTAAACGCGTAGTCGCCGAAATAGGACGATTTCCAATGAACCCAATTCGTAAGCTCCTGCCACCGGTCGCGCTGGTCAGCGCGCTCGCGCTCGTGCCGGTCACCGCCAGTTCCTTCGCCGCCGCGGACACGACCAATTACCAAGAGCTCGAGAAGTTCATGAGCGTCTATCAGCAGGTTAAGCAGCATTATGTCGTCCCGGTCGACGACCACACGCTGATCAAGGGCGCGATCGACGGCATGCTGTCGTCGCTCGACCCGCATTCGTCCTACGCCGAGGGCGCCGAATATGACGCGCTCAAGACCCTGATCGATGGCAGCTACGGCGGCCTCGGCCTGTCGGTCGGCATGGAAGACGGCACGGTCAAGGTCATTACCCCGACCGAGGACACGCCGGCGTGGAAAGCGGGGATCAAGGCCGGCGACTACATCACCCACATCAACGGCGAATTGATTTACGGCTTCACGCTCGACGAGGCGGTCGAGAAGATGCGCGGCAAGCCGGGCAGCCCGATCAAGCTAACGCTGGTGCGCAAGGGCCGCGACAAGCCGTTCGACGTCACCCTAGTCCGTGAGGAAATCAAGGTTCGCCCGGTCAAGTGGGAGGTCAAGGAAGGCATCGGCTACATCAACATCAACCAGTTCGCGGCCGGCACCGGCGAAGCGACCGAAGCCGCGATCACGGCGATCGACAAGGCGACCGGCGGCAAGCCGCTCGGCTACGTCGTCGACCTGCGCTCCAACCCCGGCGGTTCACTCGACGAAGCCATCCAGGTCAGCGACGCGTTCCTCGACAGCGGCGAAATCGTCTCGCAGCGCGGTCGCGATAAGGACGATATCCAGCGCTATTACGCCAAGCCCGGCGACATGGCCCACGGCCTGCCGGTGGTCGTGCTGACCGACGTCGGCAGCGCTTCTGCGTCGGAAATCGTCGCCGGCGCACTGCAGGATCACCGCCGCGCGCTGGTGCTGGGCGAGCGCACGTTCGGCAAGGGTTCGGTCCAGTCGATCGCCATGCTTCCCGACCGCACCGCGCTCAGGCTGACCACAGCGCGCTACTACACGCCGTCGGGGCACTCGGTGCAGGAAGGCGGGATCGATCCGGACATCAGCGTGCCACAATTGTCGGACCCCGACTACAAGGACCGGCCGGTCACCCGCGAGGCCGATTTGCGCCGGCACCTGCTCAACCAGGCCAAGGTCGACGACAAATTGCTCGAGAGCGACAACACGACCGATCCGCGCTTCGCGGCGACGCCGGAAGAGCTCGAAAAGAAGGGCATCAAGGACTTCCAGCTCTATTATGCGCTGAACACGATCAAGCGGATCACGGCGCCGCTGGTCCCGACGACATCGATCGCGAAGAAGGGACGCTAAGGCCGGCATGAACGAGGCCGTTGCCGACGCTCCCCGGACCGTGCCGCCATTGGCGAGTGCGGCTACGGCCCGGCTGGTCGCACTACTGCTGCCGGCGGTGCTGCTCGCCGGAGCCTTCGGCTCGCAATATTTAGGCGGTCTGTATCCGTGCGAGATGTGCTGGTGGCAGCGCTATGCGCACTTCGCCGCGCTGGTCCCAGCGGCCCTGGCCTTTACCGGCCCGGCGACGTCGCAACGACCAAAGCTGCTCACCCTGCTCGCGGCCCTCGCCATCGCCGTGTCGGGCGCGATCGGCGTCTATCACGCCGGGGTCGAACTCAAGATTTTCGAGGGCTTCACGACCTGCACCTCAACCGCCAGCGGTGCGACCACCGCGGACCTACTTAAGTCGATCGTCGCCGCACCTCTGATCCGCTGCGACCAGGTTCAATGGTCGTTCCTCGGCATTTCGATGGCCGGGTGGAACGCGATTCTGTCACTCAGCGGAGCAGGCATAATCGCCGTCCTGACGCTGCGGGGGTCGCGCCGATGAGCGGCTGGCGCCCCGGCGACCGCAAGGCCGATCGCGAGTCGATGCTGCGCGTCGACCAAGCCGGCGAATATGGCGCGACGCGGATCTACGCGGGCCAGCTCGCGGTGCTCCGCAGCAACGCCCCCGAAGCCAAGCTGATCGCCCGCATGGCGGCGCAGGAGGGGCGGCACCTCAAGCGCTTCGACGCCTTGATCGCCGCGCGGCGGGTCCGCCCAACCGCGCTCCAACCCTTGTGGAACGTCGCCGGCTTCGCGCTCGGCGCCGCCACCGCTTTGATGTCGGACAAAGCCGCCCTGGCCTGCACCGATGCGGTCGAGACCGAAATCGACCGCCATTATGGGCAGCAGCTCGACGAGCTTGGCGACGATGATCCCGAGCTTGCAGCCGATATCGCCGAATTTCGCGCCGAGGAGCTCGAGCACCGCGACACAGCCAGGGCCGCGGGTGCCGCCGATGCGGTGGGCTATCCGATTCTGACTGCGGCGATCCGTGCCGGATGCAGGGTTGCAATTGAGCTGTCGAAGCGCATTTGAGGAACCGAACGGCGGGTTTACCCGCTACATCGGTTGTGGAAGGACGAAGACGATGACCAGGCTGACGATCACCCTCGCGGGCGCCGCCATATTGGCAAGCGGTCTTGCTGTGGCGCCGATGCCCGCGGTGGCGCAGTCGGGCGACGCGATCAGCGAGATCATCGTTTACGGTATGGACCCCTGCCCGCGCTCGACCGATGACAAGGTCGTGATTTGCGCCCGCAAGCCGGAAGCCGAACGCTATCGCATTCCCGAGAAGCTGCGCAGCGGCGGCCCGCGCCAGACTCGCGAAGCCTGGGCCAACAAAGCCCGCCAGTTTGAAACGGTCGGATCGACCGGTACCTTCAGCTGCTCGCCGGTCGGACCCGGCGGCTACACTGGCTGCCTGACCCAGGTGATCAACCAGGCCAGGCGTGAGCGGAACGAGCAGACGGACCAGACCACCGCTCCGGAACAATAAGCCAGCCATAAGCTCGCGGTCAGGGGAGGGCGGCGATCATGTCCACTGCCGCAACGGCACTCGGCGCACCGGCTGCATCTGACGACCCCACCTTCCTGGGACATCCGCGCGGCCTCGCCTACCTTGCCTTCACTGAAGCGTGGGAGCGATTTTCCTATTACGGCATGACGGCGCTGCTGACGCTGTACATGATCCACCAGCTGCTGCTCCCGGGCCATGCCGAGCATGTCCTCGGCCTCGGCCCGCTACGCCATTTGTTCGAATCGCGCGCGCCGATGTCAGACCTCGCCTTCGCCTCGCTGATCTACGGCTGGTACGGCGGCCTGGTCTATTTCACCCCGCTGTTCGGCGGGATGATCGCCGATCGGTGGCTCGGCACGCGCACCACGGTTGTGGTTGGCGCGCTGTTGATGAGCGCCGGCCATATCGCGATGGCGTTCGACCAGAGCTTCCTGATCGCGCTGGCGCTTCTGATCGTCGGGTCGGGCTGCCTCAAAGGCAACATCTCGGCTCAGGTCGGCCAGCTTTATCCGCGCGACGATGAATCGCGGCGGACGCAGGGCTTCACCATCTTCTCTGCCGGCATCAACATCGGCTCGGTGATGGGCCCGCTCGGGTGCGGCGCGGTCGGGGCGGTCTACGGCTGGCACGCCGGTTTCGGCCTCGCCGGGGCGCTGATGATCATCGCCCTCCTCACCTACCTCGCCGGCCAGCGCTATTTGCCCGATGGCCGCGTCCGCAAGTCGGGCAAGGCAGAACTGCCGCCGCTCACCGCCGACGAAAAGCGCCGCACCGGGCTGCTCGTCGCGGTGATCGCCTTCGCCATCCTGCCCCAGGCCGCTTATTCGATGATCTGGAACATCGGGCTGATCTGGATCGACGGCCACGTCAGCCTGGCTTCGCCGTTTGGGACGGTGCCGACCGCGTGGTTTAACTCGGTCGACAGTTTCGCGAGTATCGTCGCGGTTCCACCACTGGTCGCCTTGTGGGCGTGGCAGGCGCGCCGCCGCCGCGAGCCGGCGAGCATCGCCAAGATGGGCATCGGCTCGGCGATCACCGGCGTGTCGGCGTTGGTGTTTGTCGCCGGATGCCTGCTGGCGGGACCGGACGGCAAGGTCTCGGTGGTCTGGCCACTGCTCGGCTTCACCGGGATGGGCGTCGCGTTCCTCTATTATTGGCCGGTGCTGCTCGCGCTGATCTCGCAAGCCGCTCCGGCCAAGATCAATTCAACGATGATGGGCGTCGCCTTCCTGTCGCTATTCCTCGCCAGCCTGCTGATGGGCTGGGTCGGCAGCTTCTACGACGAAATGAGCCCGGCAGCGTTCTGGACTCTCGACGCCGGTCTCGGGTTCGCCGGCGCTTTGATCGTGGTCATTCTCAACCGCCCACTGACCCGGGCATTGGAACCGGCCGCCGTCGCCAGGACTTAGAGGCGCGCCAGAAACGAGGACCTCCGCCATGACGGTTGCCGAAGCCACCCCCGATTTCGAACAAGGCGACCGCCACGACCGCGCCTTCCTCGGCCACCCCAAGGGCCTCGGCTTCCTCGGCTTCACCGAGGCGTGCGAGCGTTTCTCTTATTATTCCATGCAGACGCTGCTCACGCTCTACATGGTCAATTACCTGCTGCTTCCCGGTCATATTGAGGCGGTCACCGGCCTCGCCTGGCTGAGGGGGTGGCACTATCCCGGGCTTGACGGGCAACCGCTGTCGTCGGCCATTTTCGGTGATTATTCGTCACTGGTTTATCTGATGCCGATCCTCGGCGGGATCATCGCCGACAAGCTGACGGGCCGCCGGATTGCGTTGATTGCCGGTGGGCTAATCATGGCGCTCGGCCATTTCCTGATGGCGATCGAGGGCGCGTTCCTGTTCGCGCTTCTTTCGCTGATCGTCGGGGTCGGCCTGTTCAAGGGCAATATCGCGACCCAGGTCGGCGAGCTCTACAAACAGAATGACCTGCGCCGGGCGATGGCGTTCCAAATCTTCTACATCTTCATCAACGTCAGCGTGATTCTCGCGCCGCTGATCTCCGGCACCCTCGGCCAGAAGGTCGGTTGGCATTATGGCTTTGGTTGTGCTGGCGTCGTGATGGTGGTCGGTCTCGCCATCTATCTGTCGGGCCGGAAATCCCTGCCGCCCGACCTCGCCGTCGCCGACCGCGATCAGAAGCAGCTGATCGGCCGCATCATCGCCGGAGCCTTCGGCATCGCCGCGCTGGTCATCGTTTGGCTGATGATCTCTGGCATCCTGTTTTCGAACTGGGTCGTCGGCACCATCTCGGCGCTAGCAATGATTGGCGCGCTGTACTGGTTCCTGACCCGAAACCTCGATCGCGTTGACAGATTGCGGGTGCTCTCACTGTGCATCCTGATTCCGGTGATGGCGATCTCGCTGCTGACCAACCAGGAAATCTTCAATGCCTATCTTGTCTGGGGCGACCAGCGCTTCAACCTGCAGTTCATGACCTACACGATGCCGTCGAGCTGGTTGATCACCCTCGACGCAACGCTCAGTTTCTCGATGCTGGTGGCGGTCGCGTTGTTCTGGAAATGGTGGAGCCTGAAGCGGCGCGAACCCGACGAGATCACCAAGATCATCATCGGCAGCGTCTTCACCATCGCCGGCGGCCTGTGCCTGTTCGCGGCCGCCGCGGTTACCCCGGCCGGAGATAAGGTCGGCCTGTTCTGGCCGGTCATGTTCCATTTGCTGAACAGCATCGGCTTCGCCCACATCCTGCCGATCAGCCTGGCGCTGTTCACCAAGATCGCACCCAAGCAGATCACCGCGACGGTGATCGGGCTTTATTATCTGGCGTTCTTCGGCGCGAACAAAATGGTCGGCTATGTCGGCGGCCTCTATTCGAGCCTTCCGACGACCACCTTCTGGTTGATCCACGTCGCCAGCGCCGTCTTCGGGCTGGTCGCGTTCGTCGTGTTCAAGCTCGTCCTTGGCAAGCGCATGAGCGGCACCGGCGTTCGTGAGCAGGCCGAAGCGCTTAGCTAGTCAGGGAACGATCGGCAGGAGCACTGCGCTCGCGTTCGGGCCGCCGTAGAACACGCTCTGCGTCGCCTTCCGGTAATCGCCGGCCTTGGCGTGGAAGATGTTGGGGACGAACGTCTGCGGATTGCGGTCGTAGAGCGGGAACAGGCTCGACTGAACCTGAACCGCGATCCGATGCCCGGGCAGGAACACGTGGTTCACATTGGGCAGGCCGAAGCGATAATGCTCGGCCTTACCGGCCTTGAGCGCGCGCGGCTGGGCGAAGCTGTCGACGTAGCGCCCGCGGAAAATCTCGATCCCTATCGGCAGCTCAAAACCTGACATGTCCGGCTTCGACCCCTGGTCGGCGCCTTCGGGGGTCTCGTTGGGATAGACGTCGATCAGCTTGACCACCCAGTCGCTGTCGGTGCCGCTGGTCGCGGCGAACAGATCGACCTCGGGCGGGCCCATAATGTGGACCGCCTTAGTCAGTGGCGCCGAGGTGTAGCTGAGCACGTCGGTGCGGTCCGAGACGAAGCGCTGATCGCGCACCAGCCACGGCTTCCATTGATCGTCCGCGCCCATATTGATCGGCCGCGGGATGAACGGCACCGGCTTGGTCGGATCGGAGACATAATCGTCATGCCCGGCGCTTCCCGGCCGGTCGAAGCTGGCGCCGTTACCGGCGGTCAGGAATAGGGGCGTCGGCGCGCCCATCGGCCAGCGCGGGCTGGCCTGCCACTGGTTGATGCCGGTCGCGTAGGTCAAAACGTTGGGCGTCTGCGGGTCGGGCGCTCCCTTCAGATAATGGTCGAAGAACGGCTTCACCCACTTGACCCGCCATTCGAGCGCGGTGTCGCCGGTGAAGGTCAGCGCGCCAAGGTCGTAGCCATAATGGTTGGCGCCCGAATGCCGCCACGGCCCGATTGCCAGATGGAGCAGGCCACTGCCCTCGTACTTGTCCTTCAGTGCCTTGTAGACCGCGGGGCCGCCGTAGCTGTCCTCCTGGTCCCACTGCCCGACCTCGATCAGCGTCGGCACCGTCAACGGGCGCGCCGCCAGCCATTTGTCGACCGCCTGGCCCGACCAGAATTCGGTGTAGGCCGGGTTCTGCATCAGCTTCTGGATGAACGGGTAATTGGTGATGTTGAGGCGGCGGGCATAGTCGCCCATCGAGCCGGCCTCGAGGTAGCGGGTGTAATCGTCGCCGCTGCCGAAGGCGAGGCCGCTGCCTTCCGCCTTGGCCGTGCTCTGCGACACCGCGAAGTCGAACGCGCTGACCCGGAACGCGCCGTTGTGGAACCAGTCGTCGCCCATCCAGCCGTCGACCATCGGGCTCTGCGGCACCGCGGCCTTGAGCGCCGGATGCGGGTTGATCTCCGACGCCAGGGTCAGGAAGCCGAGGTAGGACGATCCGATCGTCCCGACCTTGCCGTTCGACTCCGGCACGTTCTTGGTGAGCCAGTCGATCGCGTCATAGGCGTCGGTGCTCTCGTCGATGCCCGTGTTGTTGAGCGGCCCGACGATCGGGCGGTTCATCACGAACTGCCCCTCCGAATTGTGCAGCCCCCGGATGTCCTGCTGGACGATGATGTAGCCGTCCTCGAAGAATTCCTTGTACATCGCACCCAGGATATCGACGCCGTGCTGGCTCGGCGTGCGGGCCATCGACCCCTTCGCATCATAGGGCGTGCGCGACAGCAGGATCGGGCCGCCGACCGTGCCCTTCTTCATCACGATGACGGTGTACAATTTGGTCCCGTCGCGCATCGGCACCATCACCACGCGCTTGATGTGATCGGCCTCGGGCAGCACCGGATCGTAACTGGCGACGACGTCGGGCGTCATCGGCGTCACCGCCGCCGGCGGCGCGGCGATGGCGGTCGAACTGGCGGCGAGCAGAAGCGGGGCGGCGAAGCGCAGGGCGAGGTTGGTCATGCGGCGAGCCCTAGGCAGGGCCGCGCCGCACGACAAGCGGATTGCTAGAGCGTCACCTCGGCGACCTTCTCGTCCATCCCCGCCTCGGGCTTGCGCCCGAGCAGCTTGTTGAACACCGGCTTGAGGAAGCCTTCAACGTCGCTCAGCCAGATTTTCGCGTCCTCGACCTCGAACCGGATGAGCACGAGCTTGGGATCGTCCTTGCCCTCATACCATTCGGCGACGATCGGGCTCCACAGCCGCTCGACCGACGTGCGGTCTTCGGCGAGCATCAGCGAGCCGCGCAGACTGGCGAATAGATCGTGGCCCTTGCCGGCGTAGGTGGCGATCGCGCGGCTGGACTGGCCGATCGCGCGCGTCAGGTCGTGATCCTTGGCGGTGAAAATCCACAGCACGCCGGCGTCACGATCCTCGTCCTCGAACTGCGCGGTCATCGGTTGGGTCGCGCCGTCGCGAGCGCCTTCGACGCCGAGCATGAGGAACGGGCTGTGCTTCAGCTCGCTCCAGAATTTGTCCTCGATTTCGCGGTCGTCGGCCACATCATTCTCCATTGTCGGTTGAGCAACAGACCGCTGTCGTTCCCCAACAAGCAGCTGACTTGGATGGAGAATTTGCGAAATCAGAAGCTGTAGCCGACCGTCGCCTTGATCGTGCGCGTCGCACCCGGGGCGATGTTGTTGTCGGCGTTGGCGGTCGGAAAATAATGCGCGCCAAGGATATTCTCGAGATTGACCTGCGCCGCGACCCCGTGCGTCAGCTTGTAATAAAGCGCGGCGTCGACCCGGGCATAAGCCGGCAGTGTCACCAGATTGCTGATCGTGGTGTAGGATTTCGAACGCGCGATGACGCCCAGCCCCGCCCCGAACTGCCTGGTCAAATCGTAGCGGTTCCACACGGAAAAACTGTGGCGCGGCACCAGCGGCACTTCACACCGGCCGGCCACGCAGGCGGTGGTCGCGCTGGTCACCCGCGCCTTCTGCAACGTGTATCCCGCTGACATCAACCAGCGGCTGGTGACGCTGCGTTCGAGCCCGAGTTCGAGCCCGCGGCCGCGCTGCTTGCCGGTCAGGATGGTGTGCGTCTGGTCGGCGGGATCGGTCGCCCGGGTGTTGCTGCGGTCGAGCTGATAGACCGCCGCCGTGGCCAGCAGCCCGTCGAGGATCTCCCACTTCGCGCCGGCTTCATAATTGTCGAACCGTTCGGGCTTGAGCCCCTCGGTGACGTCGGTCAGCCCGCTGAACTGATCGCCCGATTGCGGCAAATAGGAGCGGCTGTAGTTGGTGTAGATCGACAAATTGCCGGTCGGCTTCAGGACGACACCGAGCCGCGGCGACCACAGATTGTCGCGCCGGCCGAATCGGCCGCCGCCAACCGCGCGAAGGTCGTTGACGTCGACCTTGAAGCTGTCGAAGCGCAGCCCGGCGACGATCTCGAGCCATGAGGCGGGCTTGATCTGGTCCTGGACATAAGCCGCGGCAACGGTCGCCTTGACCCGGTTGTTGGCGTCGCTGGGGAGCGGAGCGAAGGTGACCGTCTCGTCGACCACCGTCGGGTCGCTCAGCGGCACCGACCCATCGGTGAGGATTCCGGCGCCCGAAAGGGTCGCGGTGTTGCGGACGTTGCGCGACTTTTCGCGGCCGACCTCAAAACCGAACAGCAAGGTCTGGTCGACGCCGCCGAGCCGGTTCTCCCAGATCAGGTCGGTCTGGCTGAACAGGTTCCGGCGGTTGTTGCGATTGTTGTATCCGGCCAGCTTCACACGCTCGGGGAGCGTCGCCGTCGGCACCAGCACGCCGCTGTTGGCGAAGACGTTCTGGTAGAATTTCTTATAGTCGCCAAGCATCGTCCGGTTGCGCAGCGTGAGCCCCTCGGCGAAGCGGTGCTCGATCGCCACCGTCGCGACATTGGCGTTGACCCGGGCGAAGCTGACGTCGGGATCGCCGAAGAAGGTCTTGGTGAAGCCCTTGAGCGGTTCGTCGCCGCTGGCCGGCACGCCGCGGTCGGCGGTGCGGCGGTCGTGGAAATATTCGTAGCCGACATCGATGCGGGTGTCGGGACCGATCAGCACGGCCGCAGTCGGGTTGATCCCGTAGCGCTTGAGGTCGACGTGGCGGCGGAAGCTGTCGCCGTCCTCGTACATCGCGTTGAGCCGGAGTCCGAACGCGTCGCCGAGTGGCTGATCGACGTCGCCGGTCAGGCGGAACCCGCCGAAGCCGTCGCCCGACGCGGTCGCGGCGCGCGCGGGGTTGAGGCTCGGGCGCTTGAGCACGCGGTTGACGATCCCGCCGCCGCCGCCGCGGCCGAAGATCATCGCATTTGGGCCCTTCAACACCTCGACCCGGTCGACATTGTAGAAATCGCGGAAGAACTGGACGTCGTCGCGCACCCCATCGACGAAGAAGTCGGCGGTGCTCGAATTGCCGCGCAGCACGATCTGGTCGCGATTGCCCTCGCCGCTGCCATAGGACGCACCGGGGACGAAATTGAGCAGATCGGCGACCGAGCGTAGCTGCTGGTCGGCGATCTGGCCGCTGGTGATGACGGTCAGCGCCTGGGGGATATTGCGGATGTCGGTTGCGGTCTTGGTCGCGGTGCTGGTCTTGCGCACGCCATATTCGATGCGCTGCCCGGTGACGACGATCTCACGCTGGTCGACCCCGTCCGCGGCTGCGTCAGCGGCAAAGGCCGGCGCGGCACCGCACAAGATCAATGCGGCGAACGAAAGCTTGACCACGCGATGCATCATTTTCCCTTTGGACTATGCCAGAGGGCTTAGTGTTATTGATAGTCATTCGCAATAGCAGAAATCACTCTGCCGCGAGCAAGGTCTCCGCTCCGCCGAGATCAACCGAAACCAGCCGGCTGATGCCCTTCTCAATCATCGTCACGCCATAGAGCCGGTCCATCCGGCTCATCGTCACCGCGTTATGGGTGACGATCAGATAGCGCGTGTCGGTCTCCTGCGTCATACAATGGAGCAGCTCGCAGAAACGCTCGACATTGGCGTCGTCGAGCGGGGCGTCGACTTCGTCGAGCACACAGATCGGCGCAGGGTTGGTCAGGAACAAAGCGAAGATCAAGGCAATCGCGGTCAGCGCCTGCTCGCCGCCCGAGAGCAAGGTCAATGCTGACAAGCGCTTGCCCGGCGGCTGGGCCATGATCTCGAGCCCGGCTTCGAGCGGATCGTCGCTTTCGACCAGCTCGAGATGCGCCTGGCCGCCGTCGAATAGGGTCGTGAACAGCCGCCGGAAATGGCCATCGACCCTTTCATAGGCATCGAGCAAGCGCACCCGCCCCTCGCGATTGAGATTGCCGATCGAGCCGCGCAGGCGATGGATCGCCTGGGTCAATTCCTCGGCCTCTGCCGCGCCCTGGGTGCGGGTTTCGTCGAGCTCGGCCAGTTCGCGTTCGGCGACGAGATTGACCGGGCCGATCCGCTCGCGTTCGGCGGTCAGCCGCTCGAGCGTCGCGGATTCGGCGTCGGCGTTGCGATTCTCGTCGGGGTCGAACCCGAGCGTTTCGGGCAGACGCTGGGGCACGCATTCGAATTTCTCGACACAGCTCTTGGCGAATTCCGCGCTACGCTCGCGCTGCCCTTCGGCCCGCGCCAGCGCCCCGGCACGGCGCTCGCGCGCATCGGCGAACCGCTCGCCCGCCAAAGTGACTTGCGCCGCGGCTTCGGCGAGCGCCCGCTCGGCCTCGCCCTCGGCCGCCGACGCCTCGGCGACCTTGACCTGGCTTTCGGAGTTCGCCCGTTCAAGCTCGGCGATCTGGCGATCGAGTTCGGCCGGCTGCGTCTCCAGCTCGGCGCGCTCGCTAGCTTGGCCCTTCTGCCGCTCGAGCCCTGCTGCGAGCCGGCGCTCGGCATCGGCCTGGCGGCGACGCCATTCGGATTGCTCGCGGCCGGCGGTGCTGTGGCGCTCGCGGTCGGCGGCGGTCTCGCGCGCCCGGGTCGCGGATTCAGCGCGCTTGTCGGCGACCCCGGTGGCCGCCGTCGCCGCGGACGCGCGCGCCGCTTCGACATCACGTTCAAGGCTGGCGGGATCGGGCAGCGCGGCGAGCGAGCGTTCCGCTGCTGCGACGGCCTCATTCGACGCATCCATGACCGGTTTCAAATCCTCGCGGCGCTGCTCGAGTTCGACCCGCTGCGCTTCGATCCGTTCAAGCGCAGCAGTCGCCGCGTCCCCGGCCCGCGCCGCGTCGCGCGCGTCGCGTTCGGCGGAGAGCGCCTGATGGCGCGCCTCCTCCGCCCGGGCGCGGCACGTCTCCATTTCGGCGAGTGCCGAGTCGCGGCCCTTGAGCGCGGCTTCCGCCGCTTGTTCGAGGTCGGGAATAGCGCGCGCCAGTTCGGCGTGACGATTGGCGCGGAGCAAGCGTTCGGCTGCGGCAGCCCCCGAGCCTTCAGCGGCAAATCCGTCCCACCGCCGCAATCGACCGTCGAGGGTCACCAGCCGTTGCCCAACCGCGAGCGGCTGACCAGAATCCTTCTCGACGACCCCAATCTGCCGCAGCCGACGCGCCAGTTCCGGCGGCGCGCTCACACGATTGGCTAACCGCTCGACCCCCGCCGGCAGCGCCGGATCGCCCGGCAATTCGTCGCTGCCCTGCCAGCGCCGGGCGCCATCGTTGCCGATCGCCGCGTCCACGTCCTCGCCCAGCGCCGCCGCCAACGCGCGCTCGTAACCCGGCTCGGCGGCCAGGCTGGCGATCGCCGACCCGCCGCCATGTTCGAGTGCCCGGGCGAGCGCGTCATGCTCGGACTTCGCGGCCGACCACGCGGCGCGGGCCGAGGACAAGGTGCTTTCGGCGGCATCGCGCTGTTCGGCCGCGACGGCGCGGCCATCCTCGGCCGTTTGCCGCCGCACTTCCGCTTGTTCGAGCGCGGCCGCCGCGGCCTTGGCATTCGCCGCGGCCTCGTCGCGCGCCGTCGTCTGCTCGCTGCCGTCGCCGAGCATGGCGATATGCTGGGCAAGCTTGTCGCCTTCCTGCCGGGTCCGTCCCAGCTGGGCCTGCGCCGCTTCGAGCGCGGCCTCGGCCACGCGCCGCTCGGCCCGCATCGCCGCCTGCCGCGCGAGCAATTCGGCCAGCGCCGCTTCGGCCTCGCGCGACAGCGCTTCCGCCGCATTGAGTTCAGCCGCGATCCGCCCGCCCTGGGCTTCGGCATCATCAAGACGCTGCTCGATCGTCGATCGCTCTTCCTCGATCTGGGCGATGGCCGCGGCGGCGTCGCCGTGCAGCGCTTTCTCGCGCGCGATGTCGGCCTCAAGCGCGGCGTCGAGCCGGTCGAGTTCTTCCAGCCGCCGCGCCACCGTGTCGCGCCGCGCCCGGGCGGTGGCGAGTTGATGAGCGAGGTCGTGGGCGGCGTCGCGCGAGGTCGCCAGCGCGTTGCGGCGTTCGGTGAGCAGCTGGTTCGCCGCTTCCTGCGCGGCTTGGGTATCGACCATCGCGCGCTGGATGGTTTCGACGTCGGCCTCGGCCGCTTGCGCCTCAGCGTTGGCGGCCCCTGCCGCGCGTTCCGCCTCGACCCACCGCGCATGCAGCAACTTCGCTTCGACCGACCGGATCTCGTCACTGAGCTTGCGATAACGTTCGGCGGCGCGCGCCTGCCGTCGGAGCTGCGCCGCGCGCTGCTCTTGGTCAGACAGGATTTCCCCGAGGCGCGCAAGATTGGCTTCGGTCGCGCGCAACTTTTGCTCGGCATCCTTGCGCCGCGCGTGGAGCCCGGAAATCCCTGCCGCTTCCTCAAGCAACTGGCGGCGCTCGACCGGCTTGGCCGAGATGATCGAGCCGACCTTACCCTGGCTGACCAGCGACGGAGAGTGCGCCCCGGTCGCTGCGTCGGCGAACAGCAACGCCACGTCCTTGGCGCGGACGTCGCGGCCGTCGATTCGGTAAGCTGAACCCGCGCCCCGCTCGATCCGCCGCGTGACTTCGCTTTCGCGCGGCGCATTGTCCTCGTCGGACGTGCGGTCGAGCAGGATCGAGACTTCGGCGAAATCGCGCGGCGGGCGCGATGCGGTGCCGGCGAAAATCACGTCGTCCATGCCGCCGCCGCGCAGCGACTTGGGACTGGCCTCGCCCATCACCCAGCGAATCGCTTCGAGCAAATTGGATTTGCCGCAACCGTTGGGGCCGACGATCCCGGTCAGGCCAGGTTCGACCCGCAGGTCAGCCGGTTCGATGAAGCTCTTGAACCCGCTGAGCTTGAGCCGCCGGATCCTCAACCTCTGGCCCCCACCCGTCTGCTAGCCGCCCAATTCGGCGCGGAGCTTGGGTTCGAGCGCGCCCCAGGTCCCCGCCTGCTCGAGCATCTTGCCGTTGAGGATGAAGGTCGGCGTGCCGGGGAAGGCCGGATATTGGTCGGTCGCGGCCTTGTTCATCGCCACAAGGCGTTCGATTTCTTTTTCATCGGTCAGGCACTGCCCGCTTTTCGCCGGCGGAACTCCGCGCGCAGCTGCCCATTGCGGCAGCCCGGCAAGCTTGGCCGCTTCGAGGAACAGGCGCTTGGTCGGCAGGTCTTTCATCGCGTCCAGCCGGTCCGCCGGCGTTGACTGGGCCTTCTCAACCCACGTCGCCTGATCCTTGAACAGCGCCCGGGTCAGCGAGAAGAAGCTCTTGGCGCCGTTGCAGCGGGCGATCAGCGCGGCACCAAGGTCGTAGGGGTCACGCACGTAGTTGCGGAATTCGTAGCTGACCTTGCCGGTCCTCACATAATTACGGATCAGCGCGTCCCCGCCTTCATTGTCGAACGCGCGACAATGCGGGCAGGTCATCGAGCCGTATTCGACCAGCGATACCTTCGCCTTCGCATTGCCCATCCGATACCCGCCCGCCGGAGTCTTGACGACGATGCGGGTCCAGTCGGTCGCGACTGGCGGCTTGCGAACCACCGCCGAACTAGCCGGAACGGCGACGGCCGCGCCGAGGATTAGGAAAGCGGCGGCAAGCTTCACCGCAGCGCCTCGCGCAGCTTGGGCTCAAGCGCTTCCCAGGTCGCCGTCTTGTCGGCCAGCTTGCCGTTGATGATGAAGGTCGGCGTGCCCGGGAAGTCGGGATATTGCTGGGTCACGTTGGCGTTCATTTCGACCAGTTTGTTGACCGCATTGGTGTCGGCCAGGCAGGTCGCGCTCTTGGCCGTCGGCAGGCCGCGCGCAACCGCCCAGTCCTGCAAGCCGGCAAGGCGCGCCGCCGTCGGCGGGATCTGCGCGCTCGGCATGGTCTGCAGCGCCTCCAGCTGCGGCTGTGGGATAGTCTGCAGCTTGCCCTCCCAATTGGGCTGGTCCTTGTACAAGGCGCGAGCCATGGGGAAGAAGCCGCTTGGACCGTTGCAGCGCGCGATCAGCGTCGCCGCGAGATCGAACGCATCGCGCACGTAATTGCGGAATTCCCAGCTGACCTGGCCGCTTTTCACATAAGCGTTCATCAGCGGTTCGGCGCCCTTTTCGTCGAACTCGCGGCAGTGCGGGCAGGTCAGCGAGCCATATTCGATCAGCTTCACCTTGGCGTTGGGATTGCCCATCAGCATGCCGCCGTCCGCGGTCAGCGACACCGTCTGGGTCCAGTCGCCGCCCTGCGGCGGCGCGACGGGGGTGAGGTTGAGCGGCGCATTGTTCGCGGCATTTTCCTGCTTCGAATTACAGGCGCCGAGCGCGGTCACGGCGGCGACACAGGCGAGAGTGTTGAAAAATTTCATCGATCATTGCTCCGGATGATCTCGGGAAGAGGTACGTCGTCGGCCGAGCCGAGCGACGGCGGGCCGCTACTAGCGACAATTTGCGAGGCAAGCGACTCCAGGCAGGCGCGCAATTCCGGATCCGCGATTTCGCGCAGGCCCGCGCCGAGTTCCTTCGGCACCGGCCGCAACTCGGGGCGCTTCGGCCGCGGCGGGACCGCCGGCGGTCTGCCCTGCTTGAAATTGACGCGGTTGACCGCTTCGTAGCCGAAGAAGCGGTTGACGCGTTCGATGATGATTGGCGCGAGATGCTGGATTAGCGGGGCGTGCGCGCCCTCGACCAGCAGGGTCAGCGATCCGCCACCCTTACTCCCGGTCGGGAAGCGGATCGATTCGGGCGACGAAACCTTGGCGTAGCGTGCGCCGACGATCTCGCCCCAGCGGCTGACGATCGAACTCTGGACGAAGCCGAAGCGCCGGAACGACTGCCCGCCGATCTCGCCGACGAGATCGCCAGCCAGGCGCGCGCGCATGCTCCGCGGCGCTTCATCATTTCCCGTCTTTCGCTTCGTCATCGCGATCGAGCATGCCATAGCGACCCGGTGACCGCCAATATCGCCGAACGCCTGCTCAAACATTATGTGGATAACTTCCGGCGGCTGCCGTGGCGGGCAGCGCCTGGCGAACCGGCCCCCGATCCCTATCGCGTATGGCTGAGCGAAGTCATGCTCCAGCAGACCACGGTCGCGGCGGTGATTCCCCGGTTCGAGCGGTTCATCGCGCGCTGGCCGACGATCGACGCCCTCGCCGCGGCGAAGGACGAGGACATCCTCTCCGAATGGGCCGGCCTCGGTTATTATGCGCGGGCCCGCAACCTCATCGCCTGCGCCCGCGAAGTGACGCGGCGCGGCGCCTTCCCGACGACCGCGGCCGAACTCCGCTTGCTCCCGGGGCTTGGCGATTACGCCGCCGCCGCCATCGCCGCGATCGCCTTTAGTGAGCCGGTCGCGGTGGTCGATACCAACGTCGCCCGGGTAGTTGCCCGGCTTCACGCGATCAGAACGCCGTCGGCGGCGCGGCGGCGCGAACTGACGCTGGCGATGACGCCGGCCGAGCGCCCCGGCGACTTCGCCCAGGCGATGATGGACCTCGGCGCCACCGTCTGCCGGCCGAAGGCGCCGCTATGCGGTCAGTGTCCGCTTATCGCGAATTGCGCCGCTTATGCCTTGGGCACACCGGAATCCTTCCCGACCGCCAAGCCCAAACGCGTCCGCCCGCAGCGCCATGGCGTGGCGTATTGGATCGAACGCGACGGCCGGGTGTGGCTGGTCCGAAGGCCGGCCAAGGGCTTACTCGGTGGAATGGCTGCGCTGCCGGGATCCGAATGGACTGACGAAGCCACACCCGCCGGACCGGCGACCGTCGGTGTCGTTCGCCATGTCTTCACCCATTTCGCCCTGGCGCTGCAGATCGAGCGCGCGGCCGCGCCGATTGGCGATGGCTGGTGGCAATCGCTGGGCAGTCTCGCCGAGGCCGGCCTGCCGACGCTCTACCGCAAGGCGATCGACGCCGCACTGGCGCCGGACGAGCGCATTGCCGCCTGAGCCGTTCTTCAGCGGCCCCGGGCTCGATCGGGCCGACGCACTGCGCGGCGATCCGTCGGCGCTTGCCCGGCTCGCTACCCGGCCCGATGCGCGTCAGCTCAAGTGGACTGACGGCTTCCCGGAGCTGACCGCCGATGGGCGACTGGCATGGCAGCCGGCCCAGCGTACGGACCTGTTCCTTGGCCTCAGTGGCGGCACCCCGTGCTATTGTGCGATCGAGGACGCGAATGCGACGGCCTGGGCCGCCTTCCCGCTGCTAGCCATCCTCGACGATACCGACGCCCCGCTGTTCGCTGTCGCCCTTAGCCTGTCGCGCTGGCATCAACGGCACCGGTTCTGCGCCAACTGCGGCCAGTCGACGGATGTCGTGCGCGGCGGCTGGTCGCGCCATTGTCGCAGTTGCTCGGCCGAGCACTTCCCGCGGGTCGATCCGGTTGTGATCATGATCGCGGAGTGCGACGGTGCGCTGCTCCTCGGCCGGCAGCCGCACTATCCGCCAGGTCGTTATTCGGCCCTCGCCGGGTTCGTAGAGGTCGGCGAAAGCATCGAGGCCGCGGTTCGCCGCGAGCTTCACGAGGAGGCCGGGATCACGGTCGGTGCCGTCACCTACGTCGCCAGCCAACCGTGGCCGTTCCCATCATCGCTGATGATTGGCTGTTCGGCTCTGGCCGAGAACAGGAAACTGACCATCGACACGACTGAACTCGACGATGCTCGCTGGTTCCAGCGGCAGGAAGTCGAGGCAGCGCTTGCCGGGGAGCCGGACGCACCGTTCCAGCCGCCGCCCAAAGCCGCCATCGCGCGAACGCTCCTTGAGCGCTGGCTGTCTGCTTGATGTGGCCCGAACTCGCCCTTAAGAGGCCACGCAAATCCAATCTTCTCGGCTCCGAGACCACAGGGAAATTTCATGGACGATCGCTTTAACACCATCGCCGGCTGGGTGCTGTTCGCGGGCATCGTCGGGCTCGGCTCGTCGATTGTCGCGGGCGAGCTTTTTCACAGCGAGCGGCCGGAAAAGATGGGCTATCCGATCGAGGGCGTCGCCCAGGAAGGCGCCGAAGGCGGCGCGGCGGCCGAGCAGCCGATCGAGTTTTATCTCGCCAGCGCCGATCCGGTCAAAGGCGCCGACACCTTCAAGAAGTGCGCCGCCTGCCACAATGCCGACAAGGGTGGCGCCAACCAGCTCGGCCCGAATCTCTGGGGTGTGCTCGGTGAGTCGATCGGCACCGGTCGTGGCTTCGCCTTCTCCGACGCGCTCGCCAAGAAAGGCGGGACGTGGGACTTTGACAATCTTGCGCAGTGGCTGACCAGCCCGAAGGCGTTCGCGCCGGGGACCAAGATGACCTTCGCCGGGCTTGGCAATCCGCAGGACCGGGCCAACGTGATCGCTTTCCTCAACCAGCATAGCGACGGGCCGAAGCCGCTGCCGGCGGCACCCGCCGCGGCTGCTGCGAAACCTGGCGAAGCTCCGGCCGATGCGGCAGCGGACAAAGGTGCGGCTCCGGCGGCGGCCGGCACCAACGCCGCCCAACCGGCCGACAGTGCGGCGAAAAAACCCTAGGACTTCCGCCTACTCGGCCGGTCCCGACTGCTGGACCGGCAGCGTGTCCGGGTGGTGTTCGTAGAACGTCTGAACGAAGTCCCAGCCCTCGCGCGCATCCTCGCACCAGTGGATCAGGTCGAGATCGTGCGGGGCGATCACGCCTTCTTCGGCCAGGCCCTTGAAATCGACCATCCGGCTCCAGAAATCGCGGCCGAACAGCAAGATCGGCAGCGGCCGTACCTTGCCCGTCTGGATCAGGGTCAACAGTTCGAACATTTCGTCGAACGTGCCGAATCCGCCGGGGAACACCGCCACCGCCCGCGCGCGCAGCAGGAAGTGCATTTTGCGCAGCGCGAAATAGTGAAACTGGAAGCTGAGGTCCGGCGTCACATAGGGGTTGGGCATCTGCTCGTGCGGCAGCACGATGTTCAGCGCGATCGACTCGCGACCTTCCTCCGAGGCGCCGCGGTTTGCGGCTTCCATGATCGACGGGCCGCCGCCCGAGCAAACCACGAAATGCTTCTTGCCCTCGTCGTCACAGCCGCAACGGCTTGCGAGCCGTGCCAGGTCGTGCGCGACGTCGTAATATTTTGACTTGGCCCTCAACCGCTCAGCGATCGCCCGCTGCTCGTCATTGGTGGCCGCGGCAATCAGTGCATCGGCCTTGTCGGGCGCCGGGATTCGCGCCGAACCATAGAACACGAAGGTCGAGCCGATATTCGCCTCGTTGAGCAGCAGTTCCGGCTTCAACAATTCGAGCTGGAAGCGGACTGGCCGCAAATCCTCGCGCAGCAGGAACTCGGTGTCCTGGAACGCCAGCTTGTAGGAATCGCTGGCGGTTTGCGGGGTCGAGGGGACGTGGCTTGCGGCCTGGGCGTCGACCTTCGAGGTGGGGAAAATGCGCTTTGGCGGGACTGCATCGTTCATATGCGGCCCCGCCTAGCGATATTCGATTACAGCGTCACGTTGCTTCCGGTTCGCGCTTTGCGCCCCAGTCGATCCGCCGGGTCGCGTACATCACTCCGGCCAGCGCCGCGAACAGCAGCAATGAACCGATAAGCAGCGAGAAGGCTTCGAGGCTGAGCAGGATGTACAGCACCGCGTAGAGCCCGACGAGCAACGCGCCGATGAAGCCCGCGCGCCGCCAGCTGCCGAGGACGGCGGCCGAATAAGCGGTGTTCAGCCCGGCGATCGCGGCCGATGCGAAGATGTAGGCGGGCGTGAAACCGACCACTTCGGCGAAGGCGAGCAGCAGGACGAAGAACAGCACGATCGCCGCGCCCATCAGCAAATATTCGACCGGCGACACCCGCACACCGGCGATGACATCGAACATCAAAAGCGCGAGGAAGGTAAAGCCGATGAACAGGAAACCGTACTTGGTTGCGCGATTGACTTGCGAATAGAGGTCGACCGGCTGGATCAAATCGACCTGCGCCAATTGCGTACCGTCGGGGGCTTCGGCCGTCGCCTCGCCGCTCGGCGCGACAGACGATGCTCCAACGTCGCTGGTGCTGACCAAAGATCGGCCGAGCGCGAGGTTGCCGACGCTATATTCGGCGTTGAATTCCTTCGCACCGACGGTTCGCTTGTTGGGCAGGAAGCTGCCGCCGAAGCTCGGATGCGGCCAGGTTGAATGCAGCGCCCAATGGGTCTCCCCGGCGTCGGGCGCGAGGCTGAGCGAGGCATTGCCGCGGAAGTCATAGTCGAAGCCGACCGCGAGCGGCTGCGTCGGCAGCGCCGCCGCGTCGACCCAGGCGAAGAAGCCGCGGCCACTGCCACTGCTGCCGCCACCGGGCTGGAGCCGCAGCGGACGCCCATCGGCCGAGACTTGCGGGTTCGCCCCAAGGCCGCGCGGATCGCTCAGTCCGAAGCGCAATTCGGCGCGGCTCAAATCCATTTGCTCGGGTTTGACGCCAGTCCGGGCAAGGTCGGGCGGAAACGCGAAGCGCGCCTTGCCCGTGACATGCGCGTCGTAGACCACCGCCTCGTAGATCGATCGCTTGCGCACTTCGGGCCGAACCTCGGTCGACAGTTCGACCGCCTCGGGCGCCAGGGTCAGCTCGCGCGTGACCTCATTGGTGCGGGTCACGCTTTGCCCGTTCTGCAGTTCCGTCTGGGTCGTCGTCGCTTTGTACGGAATGACCAGCACCGGCCCGGTCATCCGTTGCGCTCCGCCCCATCCTTCGGTGATCGAACTCGCCGCCTCGCGCGATTGGGACTCGCGGTCATAGGCCAGCAGGTAAACCGAAAAGAGCGGAATGCTGAGGACGAAGCCGACGATGATCGTCAGCAGCAATTTGAAGCCCGGGGTGCGATCCCCGTCGAATCTAACCACGATCTTGGTCTCCCTGTTTGCCGAGGGAGGAAGCCTGCGCCAGACGGCCGCTGGCCGTCATGAGCGAACCCTGAGCAATTTGTGAGGAATGACGCCGCGCAACACTCGCTTTGTCTACAAAAATGCACGGTTCGTCGTCAAGCTATGCGGATTTTGCGGTCACCAGATAATTGAGCCGGACGTCGTCGCTGAGGTGCAGACCGCGGGTCGGCGACCAGGCGATGCCCTCAACGTCGACGCAGGCGAGCCCGGCATTGGCGAGCAGCGGCTTCATCGCATCGGGGGCAATGAACTTGTCGAAATCGTGCGTGCCCTTGGGGATCTGGCCCAGCCCTTCGCCGAGCGTGATCATCAACAGCTTCGACCAACCCGTCGCGTTGGGCGTCGACAGGATCAGCAACCCGCCCGGCGCGAGCCGCATGGCCAGCGCATTGAGGAATGCTTGCGGCTCGGCGACATGCTCGATCACTTCCATGCAGGTGATCAGGTCGAACTGCCCTGCGACATCGAGCACGTCGGCGGCGCGATAGTCGATCGCCAGCCCCATCGCCGTGGCGTGGTCGCGCGCGACAGCGATCACCTCCGGCGCTGCGTCGATCCCGGTGACCTTCGCCCCGAGCCGAGCCAACGATTCCGACAGCAGCCCGGCGCCGCAGCCGACGTCCATGGCGCTCTTGCCCACCAGAGGCGTCCGCCCGCACTCGTCGCATTGCCAATGCCGGTCGATCTGGTCGCGGATGTATTGCAGCCGCACCGGATTGAGCTTGTGCAGCATCGCCGACGCACCCGCCGGGTCCCACCAGTCGGCGGCGAGCTTGCCGAACCGCTCGGCCTCGTCCGGCAGGATGCTTGTCTCGACCATGACGCCCCCCTAACAGGACGCGCCCGTCAGCCCAAGGAGCCGAATGCCCCGCATTGTGATGAAATTTGGCGGAACGTCGATGGCCGGGATCGAGCGCATCCGCAGCGTCGCCGCGCGGGTCAGGCGCGAGGCCGAGGCGGGCAATGAGGTGCTGGTCGTGGTCTCGGCGATGGCCGGCGAGACCGACCGGCTGGTGCAATTGTGCCGCGAAGCCGCCGCGCTCCACGATCCCACCGAATATGATGTGGTGGTCGCCTCGGGCGAGCAGGTCACCGCCGGGCTGCTGGCGATGACCCTCCAGGGCATGGGCTGCAACGCTCGCAGCTTCATGGGCTGGCAGCTGATCAAGGCGTCGGGCGTGCACGGCAACGCCCGGGTCGAAACGGTCGAGAGCGCGACGCTCGACGAGGCGCTGAAAGGCGGCACCGTCGCGGTGATCCCCGGTTTCCAGGGGGTATCCGAGGATGGCCGGGTGGCGACGCTCGGCCGCGGGGGCTCCGACACGTCGGCAGTGGCGCTTGCCGCCGGGGTCAAGGCCGACCGCTGCGACATCTACACCGACGTCGACGGGGTCTACACCACCGACCCGCGGATCGTGCCCAAGGCGCGCAAACTCGCCCAGGTGACGTTCGAGGAGATGCTCGAGCTGGCCGGGGTCGGCGCCAAGGTGTTGCAGGTGCGCTCGGTCGGCCTCGCGATGCGCGAGAATCTGCCGCTGCGCGTGCTATCGGCGTTCGAGGATCAGCCCGGCACGGATATCGTCGCCGCGCTTTCGGGAGAGCATATGGAACGCAACCTCATCGCCGGGATCGCCGCCGACAAGAATGAGGCGCGGGTGACGCTGACCGGCATCGCCGACGCGCCGGGCATGGTCGCGGGCGTCATCAGTCCGCTGGCCGAGGCCGGCATCCAGGTCGACATGATCGTCCACGCCGCGACGCCCAACACCGGCTCGAGCGATCTCACCTTCACCGTCCCGCGCGCCGGCCTGTCGCAGGCGATGGCGGTGATCGAGAAGCTCAGAAACGCGATCGGTTACGACCAGCTGGTCACCGACGACGCGGTCGCCAAGGTCAGCATCGTCGGCGTCGGCATCCGCTCCAACCCGCAGCTTGCCGCGAAGATGTTCGAGGTACTGGCCGAGCGCCAGATCAACCTGCTCGCGGTGTCGTCGAGCGAGATCAAGGTCAGCGCGCTGATCGCCGAGGACCAGCTCGACCTTGCCGTGCGCGTGCTCCACACCGCCTTCGGCCTCGACACGGAGCAAGCGACATGAGCGCCGGACACAAGCGCCTGAAACAGCTGATGCACCGCGGCACCGAATTCCTCGGCTGCGAGGTCGCGGTCATGGGCGGCGCGATGAGCTGGGTCTCCGAGCGCAACCTGGTTTCTGCCATTTCCAACGCCGGCGGGTTCGGCGTAATCGCCTGCGGGGCGATGAACCCGGAACTACTCGATACCGAGATCGCCGAGACCAAGACGCGCACCGACCGCCCGGTCGGCGTCAACCTGATCACCATGCATCCGCAACTGGCCGAGCTGATCGACGTCTGCACCCGGCACCATGTCAGCCATGTCGTGCTCGCCGGCGGGCTGCCGCCGGGCTGGGCGATCGACAAGATCAAGGCCAGCGGCGCCAAGCTGATGGGTTTCTCTCCGGCACTGTCGCTGGCCAAGAAATTGATGCGCTCGGGAGTCGACGCCTTGGTCATCGAAGGGATGGAGGCCGGCGGCCACATCGGCCCGGTCACGACCTCGGTCCTGGCGCAGGAAATCCTGCCCCACGTCAGCCACGACATTCCGGTATTCATTGCCGGCGGTATCGGCCGCGGCGAGGCGATTGCCGCTTATCTCGAAATGGGCGCGGTCGGGGTCCAGCTCGGCACCCGCTTCGTCTGCGCCAACGAGAGCATCGCCCACGCCAATTTCAAGAAAGCGTTCATCCGCGCCTCGGCCCGCGATGCCATCCTCTCGATCCAGATCGACCCGCGCCTGCCGGTGATCCCGGTGCGCGCGCTCAAGAACCAGGAAACCGAGCGCTTCGCCGCCAAGCAGCGCGAAGTCGCCCAGGCGCTCGACGAGGGTGCGATCGAAATGGCCGAAGCGCAGCTCCAGATCGAACATTATTGGGCCGGGGCCCTGCGCCGCGCGGTGATCGACGGCGACATCGAGAGCGGCTCGGTCATGGCCGGCCAGTCGGTCGGCATGGTCGTCCGCGAGGAGCCGGTCGGAGCAATCATCCAGGAATTGGTCGACGAAGCCGCCGCGGCACTCGAAAGCCGCGGCTAAGGTCCGCTTTCGACCCATTGCGGACATTAGACTCGCGAGCGATACGCACGACGGTGCGGATCCGTGTCCTCCTCGATATGCTCTCGAAACGGGCGCCTGCGATCGTGGCATGCACATTGTGTGCGGCGCTTTTGGGTGCGTGGAGCGGGGCGCCAGATTGGCTGGCCAATGGCCTTGCGATTGTGGTCGGTTTCCTGGCCTTGGCACTGTTGGCCCTAAGGGGGCGACGGAATGAATTTAGAACCGCCGAAGAATTGGGTTCCACCCGAGGCGGCGACTGGATCGCTTACGAGCTTGCCGGAAAGGGATCGCCGCCGGGTTTCTACGTCCTCGCTTTCTTTGGCATCGTGACGATTGTCCTGACCGGCTTCCAGACGCCTTACGCCTTGTTGGCGTGGGCCGGCTTCGGCCTCGGCCTCGTCTGGGGCATCGTCAACGCGCGCTACCCGACAGACGAAACGTCGGATCTGTAACGACCGCTTCGCGCTCGCAATCGCGCGCCCGACATCCTCCCACGTGGCATCGTCGCCGCGCATCTGATAGCGGCTCCGCCATGCCCGCGTCCGCCTCAATTTCTGCCCGCGAGATCCTGACCGGTCTCCATGAGGTGATGGCGGCGCGCGGATCGGTCCAGGCCAAGCTCGCCAAGGTCGTCGACCTGATTGCCGCCAAGATGGCAAGCGAGGTGTGCTCAATCTATCTGCTGCGCGACAACAAGCTCGAACTGTTCGCGACCCATGGCCTGAGGCAGGAAGCGGTCCACCTGACACGCCTCAGGATGGGCGAGGGCCTGGTCGGGACGATCGCCTCCGAGGGACGCATCCTCAACCTCGCCGAGGCCGCCGATCATGCGGCCTTCGCTTACCGCCCGGAAACGGGCGAGGAGAGCTTCCACAGTTTTGCCGGCGTGCCGATCGTCCGCCTCGAGAGCCCGATCGGCGTGCTTGCCGTCCAGCATGCCGAGCCGCGCCGCTATGCGGACGTCGAGATCGAAGCGCTGCAGACCGTCGCCATGGTCCTGTCGGAAATGATCGCGGGGGCGCGGCTGGTCGACGGGGCGCGGCGCGGGCGGATGCGCAGCGCCGGGCCGCTGCGCCTGTCGGGGCTCAAGCTGGTCGCCGGCATGGCCAAGGGCCAGGCGGTGTTCCACGAGCCGCGGGTGGTGGTCGAACATACCGTAGCCGAAGACACCGAGGCTGAACGCGAGCGCGTCTATGGCGCGTTCCGCCGGATGCGCGAGCAGATCGACAATATGACCAAGGAGGCGGAGTTCGGCACCGCCGGCGAGCATCAGGAGATCCTCGAGACCTACCGCATGTTCGCTTACGACGAAGGCTGGTCGCGGCGGATCAACGAAGCGATCGACAGCGGCCTTACCGCCGAAGCGGCGATCGAGCGCGTCCAACAGCGGATGCGCGCCCGCATGCGCGACATCGACGATTCGCTGCTGCAGGAGCGGATGCACGACCTCGAGGATCTGTCGAACCGCCTGCTGCGCATCGTCTCCGGGCGAATGGGTACAGCCGCGCAGACCGGCCTTGCCCACGACACCGTCCTCATCGCCCGCAATCTCGGGCCGGCCGAGCTGCTCGAATATGACCGTCGGCGGTTGAAGGGCGTGCTGCTCGAAGAAGGTTCGCTGACCTCGCACATGGTGATCGTCGCCCGGGCGATCGGAGTGCCGGTGATTGGCCGCCTTAACGACATCCGCCACAGCGTCGAGGAAGGCGAGGCGATTCTCGTCGACGGCGACAACGGCAGCATCATCATCCGCCCCACCCGCCCGCTGCTGCAAAGCTTCGAGCATCGGATGACGCTGAGCCACAAGCGCCGTGCCGAATTCGCCGCAGCTAAGTCCCTGCCGGCGGTGACCAGGGACGGGCTGAAGGTCAGCGTAATGGTCAACGCCGGTCTGGCCGAGGACGCCGCCGCGCTGTCGATGACCGGCGCCGACGGCATCGGCTTGTTCCGCACCGAATTCCAGTTCCTCGTCTCGGCCACGCTACCGGGCCGCGAACGCCAGCACCGGCTGTACACCAAGGTGCTCGAATCGGCCGGCAACCGCCCGGTCGTGTTTCGCACCGTCGATATCGGCGGCGACAAAGCCCTGCCCTATCTCGCCGACGTCCATGAGAAGGCCGAGAATCCGGCGATGGGCTGGCGCGCGCTGAGGCTCTCGCTCGATCGCTCGACCCTGATGAAGGCGCAGGCGCGCGCGTTGATCGAGGCTTCGGGCGGCAAGATCCTCCGGGTGATGTTCCCGATGGTTTCGGAACCGTGGGAGTATGAAGAAGCCCGAGGACTGTTCGAAGAGCAGGTCGAGTGGGCCCGCAAGGCGCATCGCAAGCTACCGAGCAAAATCGAATATGGCGCCATGCTCGAAGTCCCGAGCCTCGCCGAAATGCTCGATCAGCTGCTGCCCCGCGTCGATTTCATTTCGATCGGCACCAACGATCTGACCCAGTTCCTGTTCGCCGCCGACCGCTCCGACCCGCGCCTCGCGCAACGTTACGATTGGCTCAGCCCGGCGATCCTGCGCTTCCTCAAACGCGTACTCGACGCGGCCCGCGCGGCCGGGGTGCCGGCGCGAATCTGCGGCGAAATGGCGGGCCGTCCGGTCGAGGCGATGGCGTTGGTCGGGATCGGTGCAGAGAATTTTTCGATCACGCCGGGCGCGGTCGGGCCGGTCAAGGCGATGGTCCGGTCGCTGGACGCGGCGGCGGCCAGAAGCCGACTTGAACAACTGCTTGCGCGCCCGCCAAAAGACATGCGTAAGGCGTTGACCGACTGGGCGCGGCGCCACAGCGTCGTGATTGGCTAGCATCGGCGGTTGACAGTCCCGCGCCAGCCTTCAAACAGTGACCTTTCACGCGGATCTGAAAGCAGGATGATGGACGAGGAACTGGTCGAAACGGACGGTCCATCAGTCGGCCAGCGCCTGCGCGCGGCGCGCGAAGAGAAAGGGCTGAGCCTCGAGGATATCGCGGCGCAGACCCGGATTCCGCGGCGCCACCTCGAAAGCATCGAGAACGCAGATTGGGACAAGCTCCCGGCCCCGACCTACACCATTGGTTTCGCCCGCAGTTACGCCTCAAGCGTCGGCCTCGACCGCGCCGAAGTCGCCGATCAGCTGCGCACGGAAATCGGCGGCTCGCGGCCGCAGACGATGCTGTCGCCCGAGGTTTTCGAACCGGCCGACCCGGCCCGCACCATGCCCAAGACGCTCGTCTTCGGGGCGATTGCGGCCGTGATCATCCTGATCCTGGTGATGACCTGGCTGAACAAGCGTTCGCTCGAACCCGACGAGACCACAACCAACGTGCTCGCGACGACGGCCCCGGCGGCGGCCCAGCCGAGCGTGTCTCCGCCCGCGGCGACCCCGGCGCAGGGCCCGGTTACCCTGACCGCGACCGGAGCGGTGTGGCTGCAGGTGTCCGAGAAAGGCGGCGCGACGCTGTTCGCCGGGACGCTTCAGCCGGGGCAGAGCTTTGCCGTCCCGCCAACCGCCACGGCGCCGGTGCTCAAGACCGGCAAGCCCGAGGCGCTGCGGATTACGGTCGGCAACGCAACCGCGCCGGCGGTTGGCCCGGCGGCGACAACGGTCAACGATGTCAGTCTGCTTCCGGCGGATCTGCTGAAGGCCGGCCAGCCATCGGCACCGGCGCCGCAAGGCGCTCCGCCTGCGGCGGCGCCCCGGCCAGGTACGGCACCGCCCCGGCGGACAACCGCCGCGACGCCGGCTCCGGCTCCCGCGCCGCCCCCAGCCGAACCCGCGCCGGCGACGGCCAATGTAACTACGGGCCAATAGGATTCATCGCCGGGCAAGGCGCAGCGGCGCACAGTCGAGACACTGCAAAGGGTTGGGGAAAGTTCGTTGACATCCAAGCGCATACTTGCCGCCGTCGCGGCGTCCGTGACTCTGATTTTGCTGCCCGTCCCGGCGCTTGCGCAGCGCCAGCCGCCGACACCCGAACAACGGCTCGAGCGGCTTGAGCGCCAGGTTCAGGAAGTCCAGCGCCAGGTCTTCCCGCGCGGCCGTCCGGCGACGACGTCCGGATTTTCGGACGAGCCGGCGGCGACGCAATCGTCGGTGGCGACGCTCGACCAACGCCTCGACGCGCTCGAACGCCAGATGAGCGACATCCTCCGCCAGGCGGAAGAAAACGGTCATCGCCAGCAATCGCTCGAAGCCGACATTGCCAAGCTGCGCACCGAGCAGGATGCGCGCATTGCAACGCTTGAACAGCGCGTCGGCGAAGCGGCAACCTCGTTGCCGCCGCCCACCACGGTCGAGACTGTAACGACGCTGCCTAAGCCGACGGCCAAGCCGCGAACCGACACCGTCACGACCGCACCGGCGACGACCGAGGCGGCCTCGACCACCGACGCCGGCGAAGACGCCTACACGGCCGGCTTCCGCCTGTGGGAGGCGGGCAAATATGACGAAGCGATCGCCGCTCTGAAGGCGTTTAACACCGCCTATCCCAAACATCGCCGGGTCAGCTACGCCAAGAACCTCATCGGCCGCTCGCTGCTCGACAAGGGCGATGCGCGCGGCGCGGCCGAGGCCTTCCTCGCCAATTACCGGAGCAACTCCAAGGGCGAGCGCGCGCCCGACAGCCTCTATTATCTCGGCCAGTCGTTGATCAAACTCGGCCAGCCGGGCCAGGCCTGCAGGGCCTATGCAGAACTCGATTCGGTCTACGGGCCGAAAGTTCGTCCCGACCTGCAGAAACTGGTCGCCGCCGCCGAGTCCGAGGCCAAGTGCAGTTGATGTGCTAATGGGCATCGGGATGGTCCCCGAGCCCGCCCTCGTTGAGCGATTTACGCGCGATCTCGATGCCCTGAGCGCGCCAGATCTACGCCTCGGAATCGCCGTATCGGGGGGTCCTGACAGCCTCGCTCTGCTGCTGCTCGCAGCATCCGCGCGGCCCGGGCTGGTTGAAGCAGCCAGCGTCGACCACGGGCTCCGCGCCGAAAGCCGCGCCGAAACGGAGATGGTCGCGGACCTGTGCCGCCAGCTCGGAGTGGCCCACGCAATCCTGACCATCGCCTGGGCCGAACCGCCGGCCACCGCCATCCAGGAACGCGCTCGCGCCGCCCGTTATGACCTGCTGGCGGACTGGGTATCGAATCGCGCGCTCGACGGCCTGATCACGGCGCACCACGCGGATGACCAGGCCGAGACGTTGGTGATGCGGCTCAACCGCGGTTCGGGCGTACGCGGCCTCGCCGGCATGCGGCCGGCCGCAATCGTCCCGGGCAGCACGATCCCGCTACTGCGGCCGTTACTCGGTTGGCGCCGCGCCGAGCTCGACACGATTTGCGACACCGCCGGGCTCACCCCTGTCGTCGACCCAAGCAACGCCGACGAACAATATGAACGCATTCGAGTTCGCCGAGCTTTGAGCGAAGCAGAGTGGCTCGATCCGCAAGCCATCGGGCGGAGCGCCGCTTATCTCGCGTCGGCCGACGCAGCGATCGACTGGGCCACCGGCCAGGAATGGGACCGCGACGTCACCGTGGGTGACGGCCATATCGCGTATCGCCCGTCCGCCGCACCGGCCGAGATCGTCCGCCGGATCGTCACCCGCGCCGTGACCGGTCTCGCCCATGAAGGATCGGGCGAAGCGGTGCGTGGGCGCGAACTTGAACCCGTCATCGCAGCGCTCGAGGCCGGCCGGACAGCGACGCTGAGGGGCGTGCTCTGCACCGGCGGAAAGGAATGGCGGTTCAGCCAGGCGCCCGCACGCAAGACTGGATTGTAGCGCGTTCGTTTCGGTCACGCACCGGACTCGACCTGTGGGTAACTTGCGTTAAACATGGCTTCAGCGACTCGGGGAGTCCGCTGCTTCAACCGGGGAGAAGCGAGTGGAATCGGACGTTCGATACTATCGGCGGCGGGCCAATGACGAGATCGTCGCCGCCAATCGCGCGGTCACCCAGGCCGCGCGCGAGCGGCGCATGCAGCTTGCCGGCATCTTCCTCGACCGTCTGCGCGAGCTCGAGGACCGCTCGGCCTTCGAATGGGCTGAATAGCCACCGGCCAGGCCGGTCCGCTTTCGCGACCATCGTTCACCACACTCTAAGGCGCGCATTGTTATTGGTGCGCATGCGCCTATTTTAGGCATGACCGATGTTCGGCGGCTGAAAGACGAGAGATGGACGACAAGGAAAAGAAGCCCGGCAATCCGTGGACCAAGAGCCTGCTGATCTGGGTCGGCATCATTTTCGCGCTGGTTCTGTTCGCCCAGATCATCGGTGGCGGACCGCGCGGCACCGCCGGTCAGCCGATGGCGTATTCCGAATTCGTCAAACAGGTCGATGACGGCAATGTTCGCTCAGCGACCATGGCGACCGGGACGACCGGCAATTCGGCGATTACCGGCAAGCTTGCCGGCGGCGAGGATTTCCGCACCGTTGCGCCAGTTGGATCGACCATTGCCGACAAGATGATCCAGAAGGGGGTATCGGTTCAAGTCAAGGCCGAGGAAACCAGCAGCATCTGGGTCTACATGCTGTACAATTCCCTGCCCTTACTGCTGATCTTCGGCGTCGGCTTTTTCATCATCCGACAGATGCAGAAGAACGCCGGGTCCGGCGCGATGGGCTTTGGCAAGAGCCGCGCCCGGATGCTGACCGAGAAGCAGGGCCGTGTGACCTTCGCCGACGTCGCCGGCATCGACGAAGCACGCGAAGAGTTGCAGGAAATCGTCGAATATCTGAAGGACCCCGGCCGTTTTGCCCGGCTTGGCGGCAAGATCCCCAAGGGCGCACTGCTGGTCGGCTCGCCGGGCACCGGCAAGACCCTGCTCGCCCGCGCTATCGCCGGTGAAGCCGGCGTTCCGTTCTTCACCATTTCGGGTTCGGACTTTGTCGAGATGTTCGTCGGCGTCGGCGCCAGCCGCGTCCGCGACATGTTCGATCAGGCCAAGAAGTCGGCGCCGTGCATCGTGTTCATCGACGAGATCGACGCCGTCGGCCGCCATCGCGGCGCCGGGCTCGGCAACGGCAATGACGAGCGCGAACAGACCCTCAACCAGCTGTTGGTCGAGATGGACGGGTTCGAGGCCAACGAAGGCATCATCATCATCGCCGCGACCAACCGGCCCGACGTGCTCGACCCGGCGCTGCTGCGCCCCGGCCGCTTCGATCGCCAGGTCGTGGTGCCGCGCCCCGACATCGATGGCCGCGAGCAGATCCTCGGCGTGCACATGAAGAAGGTGCCGCTGGCGCCCGACGTCGATCCGCGGGTGATCGCACGCGGTACCCCGGGCTTCTCCGGCGCCGACCTGGCCAACCTCGTCAACGAGGCCGCGCTGCTCGCTGCCCGGCGCGGCAAGCGCCTGGTCGCGATGAAGGAGTTCGAGGAAGCCAAGGACAAGGTCATGATGGGCACCGAGCGCCGCTCGATGGTCATGACCGAGGACGAAAAGCGGATGACCGCTTATCACGAGGCGGGCCACGCGATCGTTGCGCTGCACGAGCCGGCGTCGGATCCGATCCACAAGGCGACGATCATCCCGCGCGGCCGCGCACTCGGCATGGTCATGCGCCTGCCGGAACGCGACAGTTACAGCTACCACCGCGACAAAATGTACGCGAACCTCGCCGTCTCGATGGGCGGCCGCGTCGCCGAGGAAGTCATCTTCGGCTACGACAAGGTATCGTCGGGCGCCTCGTCCGACATCAGCTACGCGACCGGCCTCGCCCGCGACATGGTCACCCGCTGGGGCATGTCCGACCTGCTCGGCCCGCTGCAATATGCCGACGCCGACGAAGAAGTGTTCCTCGGCTACTCGGTCAATCGCCAGCGCAACATGTCGAACGAAACGGCGCAGGCGATCGACAAGGAAATCCGCCGCATCGTCGAGGAGGGCTACGAGCGCGCCAAGCATTTGCTCGAAAAGCATCGCGACCAGCTCGAAATACTGGCCAAGGGCCTGCTGGAATATGAGACGCTGTCGGGCGACGAGATCAAAGCGGTGCTCGACGGCGGCACGATCGACCGCGGCGGCGTCAGCGGCCCGGCGATCCCGGCCGCGGGTTCTTCGATCCCGAAGGCCAAGCGGCCCAAGGGTGGCGCGATCGGCGGTCCGGCGCAGGCCGGGGTTTAGTTCACCGGCGGTTCAAGCGTGAACGCGCTCTGCGGCCTCCCCACGGAGTGACTGTCTTTATGCGAAACGCTTTGCTTTTGGTCCTCGCCCTCACCGTTGCCGCGCCGGCGATTGCCGCCCCGCCCGGCTCGGCCCAGAATTTCCTCGATCGCGCCCACCGCTTGAAAGCGAAGGGGCCGTTCGCCTTCTTCGACAGCGATTATGGCCGCTTGAAAGCTGAGGCGACCGCGGTTGGCAAGGCGATCGGCGACGACCGCATCGCCGCGCAGCGTGCCGGCAAGCCGATCCTCTATTGCTCGCCCAACGCGCGGGCGCAGCTCGGCAGCTTCGAATTCATTGATGGGCTCGACGCGATTCCGCCGGCGGAACGCGCGCACATGACGCTTAAGGACGGCATGATCCGCGTCCTCCAGCAGAAATATCCCTGCCGCCGTTAGCGGCGGCGCCAGGTGCTTGCCGCGAGCCGCCCGACTAGCGGTGAGAGGCCGCGGTGGCTTGAGACGTGATAGATCGACTGCCCGTCGAGTTCCTTGATCAGCCGCCGGTGCGCTTCGCCCAGCGCATGATAGGGCAGTCCCGGCAGCAGGTGATGAAGCGCGTGATAGCGCAAGCCGACCGGCGCCCACAGCGCCGGCAGCGTCGCCGGCGGCGGGATGTTGACGCTGTCGAGGAACTGCGCGGTGACGCTCATCGGCTCGCCGTCATTCTCCCACAAATGCGCGACCAAGGTGCGGACCTGGTTGAGGAACATCACACCCGCGGCGACACCGAGAAAGATCAGGAAATCGCGCAGCGGCACGACGCCCGTTGCGACCACGACAATCAAGGCGAGCGCCCAGGCGCTGCACGCCGCTTCCTGCCACGCCCAGTCGCGCGCGAATTGGCCTTCGGGCGCGGGACGGACGAACCTGGGGTTGATCTGTAGCCCGGAGAATTTCCCGACCACCGCCGCCCGCAGCCGCTTCGACAGCAGCGACAGCGGTGCCAGAATGCCAAAGCGGATCAGCATCCCGACCGGGGCCAGCGCGGCGACCACCAGGAACACCGGCAGCGTCCACGGGCGCATCAGCGCCAGCGGCAGATATTCGGGATCGTCGGCGGTGCCATAATAGGTCTTGGCGTGGTGCTGGTTGTGGACGCCTTCGTACATGAAGCTCGGCACCAGCAGCGGTAGGCCCACGAGCAAATTCCAGACGAAGCGGAACCCCGTCACCGCGCCCTTCTTGATATGCGTCAGCTCGTGGATGAACGATCCCGCCCGATACAATGCCAGCACGGCGATCAAACCGGTCGCCGGCGCCACCGGCCAGCTCAACGCCATAGTCGCGAACAGCGCGGCATAACCGACCAACGCCGACCCCAGCATGTCCGCCCAATAGATGGTGTCCCGGGGCGCATTCAGATCGCGCGTCAGGTTCGCCGCGGCCTTGAGCATGGTCGCGTCGTCTTTCGCATGCGCGGCCACGCGCTGCGGCGTGGCAGCGTCGGTCGCGTTGCGCGTCAAGATCGCGGTATCGGTCATGGAGCTTTGCTGAGACATCCTGTTGCCACCAGATAATGGCCTGATCGTGGCGTTTGTAGGGTTCACTGGCGCTGAACGCGGCGAGACGCTAGCCAGCACCGATGAGCTCCGCACCCGTCACCATCCGCCCGGTCCAAACCAAGGCCGACAAAAAGGCCTTCGTCGACTTCGCCTGGACCGCCTACAAGGACGACCCCGCCTGGGTCCCCCCGCTCAAGGATGAAGTCCATGGCCTGATTACGCCGGGCAAGAACCCGTGGTTCGCCCATGCCCGCGCCGTATTGTGGCTGGCGGAACGCGGCGGCCAGGTGGTCGGGCGGATCAGCGCCCAAATTGACGACCTGGTCCAGGAGCATATGGGCCAGGGCACCGGCCAGTGGGGCTTCTTCGACGCGCTCGACGGCGAGGCCGCGACTGCCCTGCTCGCGACCGCCGAGGATTGGCTCCGCGGGCAAAAGATGACCCGCGCGCTCGGCCCGATCAGCCTGTCAATCTGGGATGAGCCGGGGCTCGAAATAGAAGGCTTCGACGAGCCGCCGACGGCTATGATGGGCCATCACCGCCCCGCCTATCAGGCCTGGATCGAGGCCGCCGGCCACGCCAAGGCCAAGGACCTGCTGACCTACGAGCTCGACATCACCCGTTGGGAAGATCCCAAGATCGACCGCCTGATCGCCATGGGCGAACGCAATTCCCACATCCGCATCCGCATGGTCGACAAGTCCAAATTCAACGATGAGGCGCGGCTGATCCTCAACCTGTTGAACGACGCCTGGTCGGCCAATTGGGGCTACGTGCCCCTGACCGAGGCCGAAATCGCTTATGCCGGCAAGAAACTGAAGCCGATCATCTTCAACGAACTGGTGCGCATCGCCGAGGTCGACGGCGAGCCGGTCGCGTTCATGCTCACCATCCCCGACATCAACGAGCTGATCGCGGACCTCAATGGCGAGCTGTTCCCGTTTAACTTCATCAAATTGCTGTGGCGCCTGCGCAAGCCGCGCACGCGGCGCCTGCGGGTGCCGCTGATGGGCGTCGCCAGGAAGCTCCACCACACCCGCCTGGCGAGCCAACTCGCCTTCATGATGATCGAATATACCCGCCGCGACGCGACCACTAAGTTCGGCGCGACCCACGGCGAATTCGGCTGGATCCTGGAGGACAATAAGGGGATGCTGTCGATCGCCCAGCTGCCCGGCGCCCACGTCAATCACCGCTACCGGATCTACGAAAAGGCTTTGTAGTTCCCCGGCGCGGGCCGAGGAACTTGAGCCACTGCCCTACCGCTCCATACGATAGAGCAGGTTCAGCGACACCGCGGTTTCCAGCTGACCCGGGGCGACGATCCCGCCGTCGCGCTCGGGCGCGGGCGGTGGGGGTGGCGGCGGCGCCGGTGGCAGGCTGTTGATCCGGCTGCCGGTAATCACGACTTCGGTGCCACGATAGGAGACGCCCTCTTCGACCGACAGCAGCCGCACCGACGTATAGCCGTTGTTGCGGGCATATTCGGTCGCTTCCGCCTGGCCCCGCGCCATCGCCCGAACCCGGGCCTCGCGGCGCAGCGGCGCCGGGTCCGAGATCGCGAAATTGGGGCCATAGACGGTGTCTGCGCCGCCCGTCGTCAACGCGTCGAGCAACGACGTCAGCTTGTCGATGTTGCGGGTTTTGATCAGCACCGAATTGCTCGCGATATAGCCGATCAGGACCTGCCGGCCCTGCCCGTTCGGCGGGTTGTCCCAGCGGTAATCGGGCTGCAGCTGGATGCCCTGCGTCTGGATATCGCGTTCGCGGATGCCGGCGGCGCGGATCGTCGCCAGCAGCTTTTCCGTCTTCACCTTGCTCAGTGCGGCGGCCGCGGTCGCCGTCGCCGCCTTGGCCTGGGTGCCGACCGTCAGGCTGGCCTCGTCGGGCGGTGTCCGCAGCGATTCGGCAATGTTGACCCGCACCAGCGGTGTGCTCGCCATTTCCGCGATGCTGGCGGTCGATGCCTGTTGCGCGAACGCCGCCGCCGGATGAATCAGCGCCGCCGACAACGCAATCGCCGCGCCTAGCGGCCGAACAGTGTTACGCATCACAATCTCCTCCTCAAAAAGCCGGGTCACGGAAACCGCGCTCCATCCTGAGACGCGGCCGCGCCGGAAATCCTTTGAGCAGGTCGCAAATATATCTGCAAAGCCGCGATCGGCCCGCGCGCAGTCCTGACGCCGGCTCAGCCCCTCAGGCGAGCGTTACGCCAGGCAAGCGGATGATGAGCGCGGTCAGCGCGAAGCTGATGAACGCGATCGCCCAGGGGCTGGCGGCAAGCCTATTCAACCGCTGCCACGGGGATATCCTCGCCACCGACGGTGATCCCTGATCCCGCTTGGGGTTCGCTGCGCCCGGAACAAGCATCACGCGAACACGCTCTGGGTAAAGAGCATCTGATAGCCCGTCATCAGCGTCGCGAAGGTCAGCAGGGTAGTCATCGCCATCACGCCCAAGATCTTGGCGGGCACCGCCTGCCCTTCCGCGCGCGATGCGGTTGCGGGTTTGACCCGGAATTGTGACATCTTCGTATTTTCCCTTTTCGAGCGGCTCACCTGTGGCGGCTCTTGTCCGATTTATTCATAAAGCGTGCCAATGGCGGAAAACCGCCATCGCGTCGTCAAGCGGCGTCGCAAACAGGTGGGGATCGCGCCAAGGTTAGGCAAGATGTCCCAACCGGCGAATGTCCGCGTCCCACCCCAACCGGCAGCGATCGACCCATTGCGGACCTTCTTCGAACGGGCCATGCGCGCTCGACGTTTCAACGACCAAAAAGGGTGAACGCAATGAGCTTTGGTATCTGGGAAGCGTCTGTCCCGCTGTTCGTAAATTCGCTTACGGACATGCGCGACTGGCTGGGCAAGGCGGCGGACGAGAAGAGCGAAGCGGCACTGTTGGAGGCGCGGCTTGCGCCCGACATGCGGCCCTTGCCGGCGCAATACCAAATGGCGTCGGACTCGGCGAAGAATGCGCTGGCCCGGCTCACCGGCACCGAAGCCCCGTCCATGCCCGATACCGAAGCGAGCTTCACCGAGCTTCGCGACCGGTGCGATCGAACGATCGCCTATCTCCAAAGCTTCGACCCAGGCTCTTTGGCTGGCAACGATGACCGCGAAGTCGTGCTCAAATTCCCCAATGGCACGGGCTACCGCTTCCATGGCGCGCAGTATCTCACCAGCTTTGCGCTCCCCAATTTCTTCTTTCACGTCACCACGGCGTACGCGATCCTCCGCAACGCGGGTGTCGCTTTGGGCAAGCCCGACTTCCTCCAGCACCTCGGCCCCCCAAACGTCACCGCCTGATCGCTGGGAGGCGCTTCAATCGGATCACGACCATTTTGCATGACGGCCATCCGCTAGATACAATCGGCGAGGAGCAGCTCGTTGAGGTCGTCAGCCTGGTCGCGTCATTTCCTTAGAGCGAACGGCTCAGTTCCATCGTTGAGATGCGGAGGGACATATGGCGATTAGCAATATCGAAAGCCTGAAACAGCACCTCCAAACTGCGATCGAGCTCGAGCATTCGACTCTGCCGCCGTACCTTTGCGCGCTTTACTCGCTGAAGGAGGGCAGCAACGCGGAGGCTCGCGCGGTCCTTGAAAGCGTCGTTCTCGAGGAAATGCTTCATCTCGCGCTCGCGGCGAACGTCCTCAATGCGATTGGCGGCACGCCGGTGCTCGATTCGCCGCGGCTCATGCCCGGCCACCCGACGACCCTTCCGCACAGCGACGGCAGCATCATTCTCTCGCTGCGGCCGTTCTCCAAGGAGGCGGTGGAGGGTTTCATGGCCGTCGAGCGGCCGGCTCCGACGGACGCTGTTTCCGAGGACGAGAATTACGCGACGATCGGCCAATTCTATCGCGCAATCGAGGAAGCGCTGGTGCGCCTCAGCGCCGAGCTCGGCGAAGCGTCATTATTCAGCGGTAACCCCGCGCGACAGGTGACCGATGCACTCTATTATGGCGGCGGCGGCCGCATCATCGCGGTCGGCGATCTCGATTCCGCGCGTAAGGCGCTCGGCGAAATCGTTACCCAAGGCGAAGGCATGGACCATCAGTCCATTCTCGACGGCGACAAGGACATGTTCCACCCGGAACGAGACGAAATCGCGCATTATTTCCGATTTGAGCAGCTCTTGCTGGGGCGGGCGTTCCGGCGTGGGGACACGCCGTTTTCCGGGCCCACCGGTGCAGCGGTCAGAGTCGACTGGAGCGCAGTCTATCCGATGCCGGTCAACCCCAAGAGCGCAGAGTATCCGCCGGGAACCAGGGCGCGGGATGCGATAGACGGGTTCAACAGCGCCTACTGCACCCTGCTGCAGCTGCTCGAGCGGACGTTCAACGGCGTGCCGATGTTGCTCAGATGTGCAACGGGTGCGATGTACGGGATTAAGGGGTGGATGATCGACCTCATGGCCTTGGAGTTTGATGGGCCGGTCCAGCCTGGGCCGAGCTTCGAATGGGTGCCGCCCGAGGATCGCGTGTTCCCCGGTACTCAGATCTGGGTGCTGCCCCGCGGACCTTATGTCGCGACCGGCGAAATCGATGTATTCGATGCCGAAGAAGAGCTGCGCAAACATGGCGGCGTCAGCGTGCTGTGCCGATGCGGCGGGTCACGGACGAAACCCTTCTGCGATGGGACGCATGCGCGGATCGGCTTCGAGGGCAAGGAAAGCGCCGATCACGGGCTCATCGCGGACCGGCGCAAAGCCTATCCGACGCCAGACGGCGCAATCGTCTACGACGATCGGACCCGCTGCGCACATTATGGCCAGTGCACGAGCCGCTGTCCCAAGGCCTTTGGCGTGAGCGATGACAATTTCGTCGACCCGATGGCGGCATCGACGGCGGAACTGCAGAGCGTCGTGTCGGGATGCCCGTCAGGAGCGTTGACCTTTGCGCCCGCGGGCAGCGATATTCCGGTGGAAGAGCATCAGGAGCCCTCGATCCACCCGATCGTGGACGGTCCGTACCGGGTCCGTGGCGGAATCGAGGTGTTCGGGGCCGACGGGAAGCCCTACGAGGCCCGCGAACGGCAAACGTTGTGCCGTTGCGGTCAATCGCGCAACAAGCCCTTCTGCGACGGCTCGCATTGGTATGCGGGGTTCCGCGATCCGGCTCCGCCCGAACTGGTCGATGTCGAGCCCTATCCCTGGACCGATCCACACGCTGCTGAACTCGGGCGGGAACGCTATGCCCGCGAACAGGCGGCGAAAAAGGCGGCGGGCGACCAGGGGCAATCGGATCCGCTCGTTCAGACTTAGGCGGATTTCCGCGGCCGTCCGTAACGGATCCCGCGCCCCATCGCCCTTAGCGTAGCTCGACCCACGTCGGCGCATGGTCCGACGCTTTCTCTTCCCCCCGCGCCCATTTGTCGACGCCCGCGCCTTGCAGACGGTCGGCCGCCTCGGGCGAGCACAGCAGATGGTCGATGCGAAAACCGGCATCGCGCTGCCAGCAGCCGGCGGTATAGTCCCAAAAGGTGTAGAGCTTGTCCTGCCTCGGGTGGAACATGCGCAGCGCATCGGTCCAGCCCTGGTTGAGGATGCGCCGCCACGCCTGGCGGGTCTCGGGCTGGAGCAAGGCATCGCCCGCTGTCGCCTTGGCCGAGAAGACGTCGCGGTCCTCCGGGACCACGTTCCAGTCGCCGGCCAGCACCACCGCGCGCTCGGTCGCCTGTAATCCGGCGGCATGGGCAGCGAGCCGTTCCATCCATTTTAGCTTATAATCGAACTTGTCAGTGCCGACCGGATTGCCGTTGGGAAGGTAGAGCGAGGCGACGATCAGGCCGTCAACTTGGGCCTCGATGTAGCGGCTGTGGCTGTCGTCGGGGTCGTCGGGCAGACCGACGCGGCGCAGTCCGGGCGTTACGCCCTTGGCCAGGATCGCGACGCCGTTGAAGCCTTTCTGGCCGTGCCACACGGCGCCGTAGCCGGCCGCCTCGACGTCGGCGATCGGCAGCGCGTCGTCGGCGCATTTCAGTTCCTGGAGGCAGGCGACATCGGGCTGTTCGCGCGCGAGCCATTCGAGCAGGCGCGGCAGGCGCGCGCGGATGCCGTTGACGTTGAAGGTGGCGAGTTTCATTCGGGCAGCCCTAGCCGCTCGAAGTTAGACCGAGAAGCTCGATCCGCAGCCGCAGCCCGACTGGGCGTTGGGGTTGGTCACGCGAAACGCGGAACCGCCGAGATCCTCGACGAAATCAACCGCCGAGCCCTTGACCAGTTCGAGGCTGACCGGGTCAACGACCAGCTTGACGCCGTCGGTCTCGGTGACCGCATCGTCGTCAGCGAGCGCATCGGCTAGTTCGAAGGTGTAGGTGAAGCCGGCGCAACCGCCGCCGTCGACCGCGAGGCGGAGGATGGCAGGCTTGGACTGGCGGTCGGCGATCCACGCGACGCGCTTGGCGGCATTTTCGGTCAGGCTGATTTGGCGGTCGCTCACAGGAACGAGATAGGGAGCGCCCAGCGGGCGGACAAGCTTAGCGGCCGCCGGTGGGGCCGCCGATCGCCAGCGATTCCATCGGCGCGGCGTTGGCGCGCTTCTGCATGGCGAGGACGTAATCGGTCGATTTCATGAACGGAATCGGATTCACCGGGCGGCCGTCGATCCGCACTTCATAGTGTAGATGGTTGCCAGTCGAGCGGCCAGTCGAACCCATGCGGCCGATCTGCTGGCCGCGGGTGACATGTTGTCCCGCGCTGACGAGGATCGCCGACATATGGCCGTAGCGGGTGGTGATGCCGCGGCCATGGTCGAGCTCGACGAGATTGCCATAGCCGCCATTATTCCAGCCGGCGCGGAGCACGGTGCCGTCGGCGGTGGCATAGATGGCGGTGCCATAGGCGCCCGAAAGATCGATCCCCGGGTGCATCGCGGCGCCAGCGTGGAACGGGTCGGCGCGATAGCCGAAGCCGCTGCTGAACGCGGCGGCGGCCTGGACCGGCTTGTCCGACGGAACCGCGATCACACCGTCCTGCAGCTGGTCGAGTTTCTTCCAGCTCTTGAACAGCGCCTTAAAGGTCGGGTTGCCGGCGCTTTCGAACGGCCCGCCAACGCCGTCTGCGCCGACGCGAGCCGGGTTGATGCCGAGCTTTTTCAGTTGGGCAGCGGTGACCTGATAGCGGGCGTCAAGCGCCTGCGCGACCAGGGCGGCTTGCTGGAGTTGTTGCTGCTCGACCCGGGCAAGCGGGCCATCCGGTGCGACCTGACCGCTCGCGGCGGCCTGCGCGATCAGCTTCGGGTCGACATTCTGGCCGCTCAGCAGGCCCTCGATGATCGCCTGGCGCTGCTCGATCTGGCGGGCGCGGGCTTCGGTCGCCGCGCTAAGGCCACCGGTGACCTGCGGGCGGGAGACGAGCCGCGCGGTGGCAAAGCTCGACCAGCCGACAAGGGCCATCAGGATCAGGAAGAAAACGGCTTGGACGGGGGCGGAAATGCGGAAGCGGCGGAGCTTGGAACCATCGTGCACAAACAGTTCGCGGTCGCGGAACAAGGCGCTCGTCGCTGCCAAAACTTGCGTCATCCGATCCCCGCTCCAAACCTCGGGCGTCGCGCACAAATAGTGCGCCGCCCTGAATTCCCAGCCAAATCTGGAGCTCCCCAGCCCCGTGAGCCAACCCGCGAATTGCCCGCCGCGAGATGACGAGGACTGGACTGGCCCCGAATGGTTAATGATTTCAACCTTCCGTTCCCCCTACCGGGACGAGTTGCGAGGTAACTGCGGTGAAGCGTTCGATTCACGTCCGGAACGCTTTCTCAGCGAGCAAAATCAAGCGATTGTGCGGTGCAGCAGGCGAATCTTTCGCGCCGCCTTGCCGCCGCCATAATGCGGCTTAGAAGCGGCGGCGGGCCACGCCGTCCCAACGCGGCGCGAGCTCTCTGTGAGGAGAGTGATTTTTGGTTGACCGTCCTGCCGCGCTACCGGCGCGCCCGCATTTTTCTTCCGGCCCCTGCGCCAAGCCCCCGGGATGGAACGCCTCGCTGCTCCGTGCCGACGCACTCGGCCGTTCGCATCGCGCGGCTTTGGGTAAAGCGAGATTGCAAGAAGCGATCGAGCGCACTCATGTGCTCCTCGGTCTCCCCGCGGACTACCGGCTAGGGATCGTCCCCGCGTCCGACACCGGGGCGATGGAGCTGGCGATCTGGTCCCTGCTCGGGGCGCGACCAGTAACGATGCTAGCGTGGGAGAGTTTTGGCACCGGCTGGGTCACCGATGTCGCCAAGCAGCTCAATCTCGACGCCGAAATCCGCACCGCCGATTATGGCGAGATTTGCGAACTCGAGGGGATCGATCCGGAGCGCGATGTCGTGTTCACTTGGAACGGCACGACCAGCGGCGTTCGCGTCCCCAACGCCGAGTGGCTCCCCGCCGACCGCGTCGGCCTTGCGATTTGCGATGCGACCTCGGCCGCCTTCGCGCAGGACATCGATTGGCCCAAAATCGATGTCGGCACCTTCAGCTGGCAGAAGGCGCTCGGCGGCGAGGCCGCGCACGGGATGCTGGTACTCAGCCCACGCGCCGTCGAACGGCTCGAAAGCGAGCCCGCGCCGCGCCCGCTGCCCAAGATCTTCCGCCTGACCAAAAGCGGCAAGCTGATCGACGGCATCTTCAAGGGCGAGACGATCAACACGCCCTCGATGCTTTGCGTCGAGGATTGGCTGTTCGCGCTCGACTGGGCGGAGCGGATCGGGGGCCTGAAGGCGCTGATTGCGCGCGCCGACGCCAATGCGGCGGCGCTGGACCACTGGGTGCGGTCCGCGGACTGGATCGAGCATTTGGCGGCCGACCCGGCAATCCGATCAAACACCTCGGTCTGCCTGCAATTCACCGATCGCTCGGACGCCGAGACCAACACGGCGCGGCAGAAGGCGGTCGCCAAACTGCTCGATACCGAAGGCGCCGCCTACGACATCGGTGCCTACCGCGATGCACCGCCGGGCCTGCGCGTCTGGTGCGGGGCGACGGTCGACACCGCCGATATCGAAGGACTCGGGCCGTGGCTCGACTGGGCCTGGGAGCAGAGCAAGTGACTGAGCAAGTACGCGTCCTGATTGCCGACAAAATGGATCCGCGGGCCGCCGCGATTTTCCGCGAGCGGAGCATCGGCATCGACGAGAAACCGGGCCTGTCGCCCGATGAGCTGGCGGCAATCATCGGCGACTATGATGGCGTTGCCGTTCGCAGCTCGACCAAGATCAACGCGACTGCAATGGACGCGGCCCTGCCCCGGCTGAAGGTCATCGGCCGGGCCGGGATTGGCGTGGACACGATCGACGTCCTCGCCGCCTCAGCCCGCGGCATCGTTGTCATGAACACGCCGTTCGGCAATTCGATCACCACCGCCGAGCATGCCATCGCGATGCTGTTCGCGCTCGCCCGCGAAATCCCCGCGGCCGACCAGTCGACCCAGTCGGGCAAGTGGGAGAAGAATCGCTTCATGGGCGTCGAGCTCGCCGGCAAGACGCTCGGTCTGATCGGCTGCGGCAATATCGGCTCGATCGTCGCCGACCGCGCCCACGGCCTCAAGATGAAGGTCGTCGCCTACGACCCGTTCCTCTCCCCCGACCGCGCCGTCGAACTCGGCGTCGACAAAGTCGAGCTCGACGAACTGCTCGGCCGGGCCGACTTCATCACCCTCCACACACCCCTGACCGATCAGACCCGCAGCATCCTCAGCCGCGAGGCGCTAGCCAAGACGAAGCCCGGCGTCAGGATCGTCAATTGCGCGCGCGGCGGGCTGATCGACGAGGCCGCGCTCAAGGATGCGCTCGACCGCGGTCACGTCGCCGGCGCCGCGCTCGACGTGTTCTCGGAGGAGCCGGCCAAGGCCAATCCTTTGTTCGGAACGCGCGGCCTGATCTGCACACCGCACCTCGGCGCGTCGACCAATGAAGCGCAGGTCAACGTCGCGATCCAGATCGCCGAGCAGATGAGCGATTTCCTGTTGCTCGGCGGGATCACCAATGCGGTCAACGTACCGTCGCTGTCGGCTGAGGAGGCGCCGCGCCTGAAGCCCTATATGGGACTGGCGGAAAAGCTTGGCCGGCTGGTCGGGCAGATCGCCGGGACCGAAATTCGCTCGATCGACGTCGAGGTCGAGGGCGCGGCGGCCGAGCTCAATATCAAGCCGATCACCGGCGCCGTGCTCGCCGGGCTGATGGGCACCTGGTCCGACACCGTGAACATGGTCAACGCGCCCTATCTGGCGAAGGAACGCGGGATCGCCGTGCGCGAAATCCGCAACGAGGGCGAAGGCGATTATCATACCTTGGTCGCGGTGACCGTCGGCACCGGCCAAGGCGCGAAACGCGTCGAGGGCACGCTATTCGGCAATCGTGCCCCGCGGCTGGTCAATATCTTCGGCGTGGCCGTCGAGGCCGAGTTGACCGGCCAGATGATCTACATCGTCAACACCGACGCACCCGGCTTCATCGGGGCGCTCGGGACCAAGCTGGGCGAGAACAAAATCAACATCGCCACCTTCAACCTCGGTCGCCACGCGGCCGGCGGTGAAGCGGTCGCGCTGGTCGCGGTCGACGACCCGATTACGGCAGACGTCGCCAAGCAGCTGCACGATCTACCGGGCGTGCTGCAGGTCGTGCCGCTGAGTTTCTAGTTTGGATTTAGTCCTTGCGCCCGGCGCGCATTTCTTCGGTGCGGGCGGCGCGTTCGGCCATTCGGGTCCACGCATCTTCGGCGCGGAGGCAGCGATCGCGAACATTGTCGAGCGTCGCTGAATCGGCATCGGCCTTCGCCTGGGCGGCGCGGTCGAGATAGAATTGAAGTTGGGTGGTAATCGGCATGAATGGGTCCGCCGGACGCAACCGTGCGCCCGGCGGCCTTTCGTGGGGATGCTAGCCTTCGACCGCTTGCAGATTGACCGCCTTGGTCTTGCCGCGCTGGTCCTCTTCGAGGTCGTAGCTCACGCGCTGGTTCTGCTGCAGCGTACGCATGCCGGCACGTTCCACCGCGGTGATGTGAACGAATGCGTCATTGCCACCCTCGTCCGGGCTGATGAAGCCGTAGCCTTTGGAATCGTTGAAAAATTTGACTGTGCCGAGAGCCATTGCTCAGTCCTTCCTTATGGTGGCGGCCCGCCAATCGGCCCGCCGGCGCTAGGAGAGGCGAAGGAGAGGAAAGAGGAGCCGCAAAGAGCCCTGAAGTCCGTCCGTTTGCGACTAGTAGCGACTCTTCCCATAGTCCGGATGGCGCGGCAATGTAAGTATGGCCGATCTGGACGCACCGCCGTCCGGCCCCTAGGAGCGCGCGGGCTTCCAACCATAAGGAATTTTCGTGGGCAACGTCACGGTCATCGGCGCGCAATGGGGTGACGAAGGCAAAGGCAAGATCGTCGACTGGCTGGCAAGCCGGGCGGACATGGTCGTGCGCTTCCAGGGCGGCCACAATGCCGGCCACACGTTGGTCGTCGGCGAGCAGGTCTACAAGCTCTCACTGCTGCCCTCGGGGATCGTGCGCGGTACGCCATCGGTGATCGGCAATGGCGTGGTGCTCGACCCGTGGGCGCTCAAGGCCGAGGTCGAGAAAATCGCCGCGCAGGGGATCGCGGTCACGCCCGAGATCCTGATGATCGCCGAAACCTGCCCGCTGATCCTGCCGATCCACCGCGACCTCGATGCGTTGCGCGAGGACGCCTCGGGCGCAGGCAAGATCGGCACCACCCGCCGCGGCATCGGCCCGGCCTATGAGGACAAGGTCGGCCGCCGCGCGATCCGCGTGTGCGACCTTGCCAGGCTCGACGATCTCGGGCCGCTGCTCGATCGCCTGTGCGCGCACCACGATGCGCTGCGCGCCGGCTTCAACGAACCGCCGGTTGATCGCGACCGGCTGCTCAAGGACCTCAGCGAAATCGCCGGTTTCGTGCTGTCCTTTGCGCGTCCGGTATGGCGCGATCTCGATGCGGCGCTGCAGCTTGGCCGGCGGATCCTGTTCGAAGGCGCGCAGGGCGTGCTGCTCGACGTCGATCACGGCACCTACCCGTTCGTCACGTCATCCAACACCGTCGCCGGGACCACCGGGTCGGGCAGCGGGATCGGGCCCTCGGCGGCGGGCTTCGTGCTCGGCATCGTCAAGGCCTACACGACCCGGGTTGGCTCAGGACCGTTCCCGACCGAGCAGGACAATGAGGTTGGCCAAAGGCTCGGCGAACGCGGCCATGAATTCGGCACGGTCACCGGGCGGCAGCGCCGCTGCGGCTGGTTCGACGCGGTGCTGGTGCGCCAGGCCGCGGCGGTCAGCGGGATCACCGGCGTCGCTTTGACCAAACTCGACGTGCTCGATGGCTTCGAAACCGTCAAAATCTGCACCGGCTATTCGATTGGCGGCGAGAAGTTCGAATATCTGCCGCCGCACGCCGCCGACCAGATGCGGGTCGAGCCGATCTACGAGGAGATCGAGGGCTGGCCGGGCTCGACGCGCGGCGCCCGCAGCTGGGCCGATCTGCCGGCGCGGGCGATCAAATATGTCCGCCGGATCGAGGAGCTGATCCGCTGCCCCGTGGCCCTGGTCTCGACCAGCCCCGAGCGCGACGACACGATCCTCGTGCGGGACCCGTTCGCTGGCTAGACGGTCGCGATGTCGGGGGCGTCCTCGGCCTTCATCCCGATGACGTTGTAGCCGGCGTCGACATGGTGGATCTCGCCGGTAACACCGCTGGATAAGTCGGACAGCAAATACAGCCCGGCCCCGCCGACATCCTCGATCGTCACGTTGCGACGCAGTGGCGCGTTATATTCGTTCCACTTCATGATGTAGCGGAAGTCGCCAATGCCGCTCGCCGCCAGCGTCTTGATCGGTCCGGCGGAAATGCCGTTGACGCGGATGCCTTCCGGCCCGAGGTCGGCAGCCAGATACTTGACCGACGCCTCGAGCCCGGCCTTGGCGACGCCCATCACATTGTAATGCGGGATCACCTTCTCGGCGCCGTAATAGGTCAGTGTGAGTAGCGATCCGCCCGGGCTCATCAGGGCCCGCGCGCGCTGGGCGACGGCGATGAAGCTGAACACCGAAATGTTCATCGTCATCAGGAAATTGTCCATAGTCGTGTCGACGAACTTCCCGCGCAGCTCATTCTTGTCGGAAAAGCCGATCGCGTGGACAACGAAGTCGATCGAGTCCCACCGCTCCTTCAGCGAATCGAAGGTCCGATCGAGTGCCTTCATGTCCGACACGTCGCAATCGACGAGGAGGTCGGAGCCCAGTTCCGCCGCCAGCGGCCGGACACGCTTTTCCAGCGCCTCGCCCTGGTAGGAGAAAGAGAGCTCGGCGCCCTGTGCGGCGACCGCGCGCGCGATGCCCCACGCCAGCGAACGATCATTGGCGAGCCCCATGATCAACCCGCGCTTGCCCTGCATCAATCCGGTCAAAGTTGCGGTCCCCCTGTTTCCACTACGACTTCGACATCCTCCCCGGGTTGAGGCTCCTCGACTTCGAGCTGATCGGTGTACGGCCCGGAATAGACTTCGCCCTTTAGCGCGATGGCGCCGGATTCGGCCAGTGCCGCGTTGAGTTCGGCCCCGGTGACCACGCCGAGACCGACGACAAAAAAGAAAATCAGCGAGATCATCACCCCGGCGAGGCTACCGTATGTCAGGCTGTAGCCACCGAGCAGACCGAGCACGCTGGGAAGGATTTCGACCGTCGCCAGCCACCAGACGGTGATCAACAGGGCGCCGGGCCACTTGCGGCAGGTCCGCTTGCGATAGCGCGCCGGAGTCAGCGCGAAGAACAACGCGTAAAAGGTCACAAACAGGGTTGCCGCCGGCACCAGCCGGTAAAGACGCAAAGTCGTACCCAGCCCTTCCGCGAGCGGAAACCACTCGACCAGCGCGTGGTGGAGCGTGCTCAGCGCCACGCTGGCGGCGAAGGCGATCATCAACAACATGACCGCGCCGAGGATCAGGAGGATGGACCCCAGTCGATATTCCCAGAACGGCGAGCAAAATTTGACGCCGTAGGCGCGCCGCAAAATGTCGCGGATCGTCTCGACGAAGCTGGCCGCGGTCCACAAACCGACGATCGCGCCGAGCCACAGCAGGGGGCCAGTCCGCGCGGTCAGGACCTCGTTGATCGGCTCACGCAAGGTCTTGGCGACGTCCGGCGGCAGGCGACGCAGCACGTTGGCCACCGTCAGCATCGCATCCTGGCTCTGGCCGAGCAAATGCGCGACCGCCGCAGCGACAATGAAAAACGGAAACAGCGCGACGATCGCCAGATAAGCGAGGTTGCCGGCGTGGATGAACCCATCGTTATAGACGCCGACAACGACCCGCTTGGTCACTTCCCAGGCCGTGACTCGCGGCTTGAGCTTTTGTTCGACCTCGCTGCCGAACGCGGCCCGCATGCTGGCGAGGCGCTTGCGCCTGGCTTCGGGGGATTGGGGGGAATTCTCTCTCATTCGGTGACGGCGCTAAACACCCAGCGATGCGCGGGGGTTGCCGCCGCCATCCCACTTCTCGGCGAACTGCTGCAATTGTTCGTCATTCGCGGGGACGTCGATCTCGACCGCGACCAGCTGGTCGCCGCGCTTGCCGTCCTTGGCGGCGAAGCCGCGATCCTTGAGCCGCAGGACCTTGCCCGACGTCGTGCCCTTGGGAATGGTCAGCATGACCGGCCCCTCGGGGGTCGGCACTTTCACCTTCGCCCCGAGCACCGCTTCGGTAAGCGTGATCGGGAGCGTCAGCCGGATATCATTCCCGTCGCGCATGAAGAATTTGTGCGATGCAATTTCGATGGTGACGATGGCGTCGCCGCGGCCGGCGGGCCCGTCCTCACCCTTGCCGGTCAGCCGAATCTTGCCGCCGTCGTCCAGCCCTTTGGGGAGCTTCACATCGATCGTCTTGCCGTCGGCCAGCGCAATCCGCTGCGGCTTGAGCGCAACCGCGTCAATAAACGGCACCTTCAGCCGGTAAGCGACGTCAGCGCCCTTCTGGGGTTTCACACGCTGGCGAAAACCGCCGAAACCGCCACCGGCTCGTCCCCGATTGGCGCCGCCGAACAGACCCTCGAACAGGTCGCTGAGATCGGCGGTATCGCCGCCGAAGTTGAAATTCTCGAACCCCGGTCCGCCCGCACCTGGCTGCGGTCCGCCGGCGCCGCCCGCATAGCCGCCGTAGCCCGACCCGAACGACATCTTGGGATTGCCGTCCTCGTCGATTTCGCCACGATCATATTTAGCGCGCTTCTCCTTGTCCGACAGCAAATCATAGGCGTGTGTGATCTCCCCGAACCGTTTGGCGGCGTCGGGCTTGTCCTTGTTGCGATCGGGATGGAGCTGCTTGGCGAGGCTCCGATACGCCTTTTTGATCTCGTCGGCGCTCGCGCCGCGTTGCACGCCGAGGCGTTGGTAGAGATCGAGTGCCATAGCGCTCCCATGCCGTAACCGTTTCGCGCTGACCAGATGGGTTGCCGTTTGCGCGAGGCCAAGCCTAGAGCGCGGGCAGCATGACCGACCCGTTCCAACTATTCCATAATTGGTTCGCCGAAGCGCAGGCGGGGGAGGCCAATGAGCCTGAAGCCATGGCCGTGGCGACCACCGGAGCCGATGGGCAACCGTCGGTACGGATGGTTTTGCTGAAAGCGCACGGACCGGACGGCTTCGTCTTCTACACCCATGAGCAAAGCGCCAAGGGCGCGGACCTCGCCGAGAATCCGCGAGCCGCCTTGCTGTTTCACTGGAAATCGCTTCGCCGCCAAATTCGCGTCGAAGGGGCAGTCCAGCGGACCTCGGCGGCCGAAGCCGACGCCTATTTCGCGAGCCGGAGCCGCGATTCCCAGCTTGGCGCCTGGGCTTCGGACCAGTCGCGCCCGCTCGACAACCGCGCGACCTTCGAACAGCGCTTCGACGAGGCCAAGCGCCGGTTCGCAGGACAGGACGTGCCGCGCCCGGCGAGCTGGGGCGGCTATCGGGTCGTACCCGACCGGATCGAGTTCTGGACCGACCGACCGCACCGGCTGCACGAACGGCGACTGTTCACGCGGGGCGGTGGCGGCTGGAGCGAAGGGCTGCTTTACCCGTGACCACGGCCGAAATCGCCGCCGAGCGGTCGAAGCATTCGACCCGCGCCGCCTTCGCCAGCGTGACCCTGGCAAGTGTGTTGCTGTGCGCGAAGGCCTGGGCAGCTTACGCGACCGATTCGACGGCAATGCTGGGCTCGCTCGCGGATACAGCGCTCGACGTCATCGCCAGCATCACCACCCTAGTCGGCGTGCGCATTGCCGCCGCGCCGGCTGACCACGACCACCGCTTCGGTCACGGCAAGGCGGAAGCGCTGGTCGCGCTCGCCCAGGTTGCGCTGATCTCCGTGTCGGCGATCGGCATCGGCTGGCGGGCGATCGACCGGCTGATCCATGGCGCGGAGACCGCCGCGCTTGAGCTCGGGGTCGGCGTGTCGGTATTTGCGATCGCCGCGACCTTCGCATTGCTGTGGTACCAGCGCCTGGTGATCGCCCGCACCGGATCGGTCGCGATCAAGACCGACAATGTCCACTACAAGTCGGACCTGTTCTTGAACGGGTCGGTGATCGTCGCCTTGGTCCTTGACCAGAAGTTCCACGTCCACGGCGCAGACGCCGTGTTCGGGATCGGCATTGCGCTGTGGCTGGTGTGGGGCGCTTACCGAGCGTCGAACGAGGCGATCCACCAGTTGATGGACCGCGAGTGGCCGGAAGCGGACCGGCAGGAATTTCTCGACGCCGCCGCGCAATATGAGGAGTTGCGCGGGCTGCATGATTTGCGCACCCGCACCAGCGGCAACGTCCGGTTCGTACAATTCCACGTCTGGGTGCCGGCCGGTTGGACAGTGCAGGAAGCGCATGACCGGCTCGACACCGTCGAGGAAGCGTTGCAAGCGCGCTTCCCCGGCACCGAAATCCTGATCCATGTCGACCCCGAAGGGCAGACCGACCGGGAGACCTTGCTCTCGTCGGAGCTAACGGAGAGCGCGAAATGAACAGCCTTCCTTTCTTCCAGGTCGATGCGTTCGCCGACAGACCGCTGACCGGCAATCCGGCCGCGGTGATGCCGCTCGACCGCTGGCTAGACGACGCGCTGATGCAGGCGATCGCGGCCGAGAATAATCTCAGCGAGACCGCCTTCACGGTGCCGAGCGAGAAAGACAGCGTCGATTTCGATTTGCGCTGGTTCACGCCGACCAGTGAGGTCGACATGTGCGGCCATGCGACACTTGCCGCGGGCCATGTGCTGATCCACTCGGAGCCGGTGCGGTTCGCGGCGCGGTGCGGGATCCTGACGGTCAAGCGGCACGGCGAACGGCTCGAACTGGAGATGGCGGCCGCCAAGCTCACCGAAGTCCAGGAGCCGAATTTGTACGCGGCGCTGGGGCTGCCTGAGGCGCCGGCGTGGCTGGCCGATGGCTATAATGACGCGGCGATCATCGAACTGGCCGACGAAGCTGCGGTGCGCGCCGTGCAACCTGACTTCAAGGCGCTTGGCAAGATCCATCGAATGCCGGTGGTGACGGCGCGGGGCACGACCCACGACGTGGTGAGCCGCGTATTTGTGCCATATCTCGGGATCGACGAGGACCCGGTCACCGGCTCGGCCCACGCGGCGCTCGCGCCTTATTGGGCGCCGCGCCTCGGCCGGAATGAGTTCACAGCGCTTCAGGCGAGCGCGCGGACCGGGGTGCTGCATTGCCGGCTGGATGGCGACCGTGTGGTGCTCGGCGGCCAGTGTTTCACGGTGATCGCCGGGCAATTCCAGCTGTGAGACTCGCCGCGGCGGCGCTGGCGCTTCTCGCGTCGCCGACCATCGCCAGCCCGAAATCCGACCGTGCGGCGATTCTGGGCACTGTTGTGCGCATGGAAGCGGCGTGGAACCGCGGCGATTTTCGCGGCTACATGGCCGGCTTCCAGAATCCGGACGTGGTGTTCGTGTCGGGCGGCAAATATCAGGACGGGTGGCAGGGCACGCTCGACCATTATGTCCGCGATTATGGCGGCTCGGCCGAGCGGCGCGGCCAGTTGCACTTCTACAAGATGAAGGTCGATTTGCTCGCCCCCGACGCGGCGATGCTAATCGGTCAGTATCGCCTGGTGCGCGGCCAACAGGTGACGGAAGGCGTTAATACGCGGCTGTTCCGCAAGGTCCGCGGCCGCTGGCTGATCAGCGTGAACCACGTCTCGGCTTACGACGTGCCGGCTCCGACCGCGCCAGAAGCGCGCTAAGATCGGCCTTCCAAAATTTCGCCCAGGTATGGGTGCCGTGGCCGTGGGTGTCGGCGCTCTCAGGGATCAGGCGGAAGCGCGCGGTCGGCATCCGCTTCAGCGCCTGTGCCGGGAACGGCAAATTGCGCGGATTGATGAAATCGTCGGCGGAATTCACCCACGTCAGCGGCGCTTTGATCTTCTCAAGATCCGGCCACGGATTGTAGGTCCGCGAAGAGTCGAGCTGGTAGATCAAATCGTTGGCATCGAGGTCGAGCATGGCAGTGCGGACGCGCTCCTCGGCAAACACGCTCGCCGAGGAATTGGTCGGGTATGCGGTTTGATAGTTGAGGGGCGCGGAACCCGCGACGAACAATAGCGACTGCGCCGTACGCAATCCGTCGATCGGCTGCGTCCGGTAGTTTCCGGCTTTCCACGCCGGGTCCGCCTCGATCCCGTTGATCGCCAGTTGCCGCCACATGCGGTTGAGGCCGGCGATCTCGATCGGCTCGCAGGCCATCGGCATCAGCGCGCTGGCGAAGTTCGGCCAAGTCTCGCCCCACATGAAGGCGTGCATGCAGCCCATCGACGTGCCGAAGACGAGCCGCAGGTGCGTCACGCCAAGCGCCTCGGTCAGCACCCGATGCTGCGCTTCGACCATGTCGTCATAATCGTATTTGGGGAAATTCATTTTGAACCCGTCGGACGGCTTCGACGATTTCCCGTGCCCGATATTGTCAGGGAGAATGATCCAGTAGCGGCGGATGTCGAGCGGCTGACCGGGGCCATAAAGTTCATCGGCGAACTGCGGGCGGAGGAACTGCTTGCCCGACCCGCCGGTGCCGTGAAGGACCATCACCGCATTGTCGATCGCGCCAACCGCATTGCGATGCGGCGTGCCCAGCGTCGTGTAGTGAATGTGCAGTTCGGGCAGGGATTCGCCTGAGCGAAAGCGGAAGTCCTTGAGCACCACGTCACCCTCGCGGGTCGGCCACACCTTGGTCGAGGCGGGCGCGGGAGCACCCCAGCCCGATGGCGTTGCGGCAGGTGCCTGAGCGACCAACGCGGCGAGGAACAAGAGCATCATCGGTCACCTTTGAGAATTTTGTCTTCCAGCGCATCGAGCAGCGGGAGTTGGCTTGGGAGCATCATCGCGCGGGCTTCGACGAGCGTCATCCACCGCGCCTCGACCACCTCGGGAAAGCTCTGGCGGCGGCCGCTGCGGGGCGGCCATTCGACTTCGAACAGGTTTGAATTGAGGGTCGAACAATCGAAATCGCCCTCGGCAGCGAAAGCCTCGACCCACTTGCCGCCGGCCTGCCGAACCCGCGCTAGGGGGAATGGCGTCATGGTCAGCCGCATCCCGGTTTCTTCCGCGAACTCGCGCAGCGCCGCGTCGGCAGGCGCCTCGCCCGTCTCGACCCCGCCCTTTGGGATCATCCAAGCGCCGACATCGCGGTTGATCCAATAGGGGCCGCCAGGGCGGATCAGCAGCACTTCGGTCACGCCGTCACGGTCGCGAAACAAAAGGACGCCGGCGCTATGCGGCGACGGCATTCATCGCGCCCTGCTCCGCCACCGTCTCGGCGATCCACCCGCCCCCGAGCAAGCGAGTGCCGTCATAGACCACTGCCGACTGGCCGGGCGCGACGCCATATTCCGCGCTATCGAAGCGGATCCATTCATCCTCGATCCGCGCCGGAACCGGCGGAGCGAGCGAGCGCACTTTGACGCTGACGTCGCGCTGTTCCTCGCCGATCCAGTTCCACTGCTCAATCCGCATCGCCTCGACCGCCAGCGCGCGCCGAGGTCCGACCACCAGCTGCCGCGTCTCAGGCTCGATCCGGACGACGTACAGGGGCTCGCTGTGGCCGCCGAGATCGATCCCACGGCGCTGGCCGACGGTGAAATGGACGACGCCGCGGTGCTGGCCGAGGACTGCGCCGCCGAGATCGACGATGTCGCCCGGCGCTTCGGTCTCCGGCCGCATGCGCTTGACCAATCCGGCGTAATCCCCGTCCGGAACGAAACAGATATCCTGGCTGTCGGGCTTGGCCGCGACTTCGAGCGCAAGGTCCGCGGCGATCGTACGGACGTCGTGCTTAGGCAGGTCGCCAAGCGGGAACCGCAAGAAATCGAGTTGCTCACCCGTCGTGCCGTAAAGGAAGTAGCTCTGGTCGCGGCGCGGGTCGGCACCCTTGTGCAGCTCGGCCCGGCCGTCGCGGACAACGCGGCGGACATAATGGCCGGTGGCGAGGCAATCCGCGCCCAACTCGCGGGCAAAGGCGATGAGGTCGGTGAACTTCACCCCCTGATTGCACAGCGAGCACGGAACCGGCGTGCGCCCCTTGGCATATTCGTCGACGAACTTGTCGATCACGCCGGTGCGGAAGCGGCTTTCATAGTCGAGCACGTAATGGGCGATGCCGAGCCGGTCGGCGACCTGCTTGGCATCGTAGATATCCTGGCCCGCGCAGCACGATCCAGAGCGCCGCACCGCCTCGCCATGGTCGTAGAGCTGGAGGGTCACGCCGATCACTTCGGCGCCGGTCTTCGCGGCGAGCGCGGCTGTGACCGAGCTGTCGACGCCGCCGGACATGGCGACGACGATCCGGGCCTGGCTCGGTGGCCGGTCAAGGTCAAAGCTGACGGACATCGGGCGGGTCTTTACTCGAATTTCACTCCTGCCCGCTAGACCAAGACCTGAGTTAGTTCTCGGGGGGATGATTTTGGCGCGTCACGAGCCGGATTTTCGAGCGTCTTCGGGTGGGCCGTTGAGCCTTGATGACCTGCTGGCGCTGCTCGGCGATGCCAGGGTCGATTCGGGTCGCGATCGCCAGGAGGCGATCGCTTGTTATCTCTCGGCCAGCGAGGGGTGGAGCGAAGCGGTTCAGCGCCTTGGCGGCGCCTTCGCCGCGGGGACGAAGGTTAAGGGAAAGTAAGACCGACTGAGGATGGAATTAACCAGCCCGTTTCAGAATTATTTCAACGAAGCGCGCTTAAAACGAACACATCGACAATGATTAAGCAGGTTTGACAGAATGCTTGAGAATCAGAAGATCCGTCCGGCCCAGGTCATTGGCCCGCTCGGCGAGCCGTTGACGCTCGACAGCCTGCCGCCTGCGCACACGACTCGCTGGGTCGTGCGCCGCAAGGCCGAGGTCGTCGCCGCCGTTGCCGGTGGGCTTCTGACCGTCGATGAAGCGTGCCAGCGCTACACGCTCAGTCTCGAAGAGTTCACCAGCTGGCAGCGCGCGGTCGATCGCAGCGGCATGCCGGGCCTGCGGGTGACGCGGATCAAGCAGTATCGCGACCAGTACGAGCGCCAGCAGCGCTACTGAGTTCCAGACGTTTCGGGCGCGTATTTGCCGAGCGTTACCGCGCCTCGCACAACCCGAATTAACCAAATTACTGGACAGCTCCTGCCGAATCCGGAACAAGAATCGCGCATCGCGCGTCTTGATGCCGGAACGGTCGCCGCGTGCCGCTGGCGGCCTGCGAAAAACAGGAGGGAATGCTCATGGGATTCATTATCTGGCTGATCGTCGGCGGTATCGTCGGCTGGCTCGCAAGCATCATTATGCGCACGGACGGACAGCAGGGAATCATTCTCAACGTTGTCGTCGGTATTGTTGGCGCGGTGATTGCCGGCCTCGTGCTCGGCAAAGGCAACATCAACGGTGGTTTGACCATCGAGACGTTCCTGTGGTCGCTGCTCGGTGCCGTAATCCTGCTCGCGGTCGTCAACCTCATTCGCCGGGGAAGCGTTCGCTAGCTCGACGAATCAATCGTAACCAGAAGGCCGCCGGGAGCAGTCCCGAGCGGCCTTCTTTTTGACTCCATTACTGAAGCTCGAACACCATCCCCAGCGTGACCTGGAGTTTTTGCTCGCCGGCATCGATCTTGCTGTCAGCGGCCCGCGCCTGCGCGGCCATGACATAGGGCATCGGCGGCGGCGGCGAGTAACCGCCTCCGCTCTCACTGACCGAAACCACCCGTGCGACGCGCATGCCTAGAGCGCGCGCGTAGAGCTCGGCGCGGGCGCGGCCGATCGCAACCGCATTGGCACGGGCCTCGTCGAGCGCAGCTTCGGGCTTGTCGATGGTCAAATTGGGTCCGTTGATCTGGTTCGCGCCTTCGCGCACCAGCGCGTCGATGATCTTCCCAGTCGCGCCGATATCGCGAAAGCGGACGCTGAGCTGATTGGTGGCGGTATAACCGGTTAGCTGCGGCGGCTGATTCTCTACGTAGCGATACTCCGGATTGAGGCTGAGATTGCTCGTCTGAATGTCGCGATCGGCAATGCCGGTCGCCTTGAGCGCGGAACGCACCCGCGCCATTCGGCTCGCCGCGTCCTGGATCGCCCCGCTGGCGGTCGGTGAGCGGGTCACGACCCCGGTGGAAATGATCGCCACATCGGGGACGCGCGTGGATTCACCGGTGACACTGAGGTCGAGCCGGGTTCCGGTGACTGTCTGATTGATTGCCGGCGCCTGCTGCGCAACCGCGGCGGCGGGCACCAAAGCGGCGTCAAGGAACAGCGCCGCGAGCCATGCTTGTTTCATTATGTTCGTCCTGCTTCCGGTCATGCGGCCACGCTCGCCCAGCGGCCATGGCTCAAACATGAACACGCCCGCGCTCGGGCTAATAGCGGCGGCGGGCGAACACCAAGCGATAGATGAGCAGGATGATGAACGCGCCGATGACCGCACCGATGAAGCCGGCCCGCTCGTTCGGCCCATAAAAGTGAAGCATGCGGCCGAGCCAGGTGCCAAGAAATGCACCGGCGATGCCGAGCAGGATGGTGATGATGCACCCGCCGGGGTCGCGGCCCGGCATCAGCAACTTCGCCAGAGCGCCAGCCAGAAGCCCGAGGATTATCGTAACCAGCCAACTGCTGCTGTCGCCAAACATTCCGCGTCCCTTTCGATCAATCCGCCCACTGCGTTCGTGGGCGGCAATGCGTCAATGCGCGCTCGCGGTGCAAGTGCCGCCGTTGGTCGAAAAACGCTGGTATTTACGGCCCCGAACACGCGTCTGTTGCGGAAGGTGACTTATTAGCTTAATACAGCTGCCATAGTGGGACTTTGGCAGATTCGCGAGACTGAGCAGGGAATGATGAACCGGGAAACCTCTTTCCACACCTCCGACACGTTGGTGGTAGTCGACCGCTCGCGCCAGCGGCGCTGGTTGATCATCGGCGCCGTGCTGATTGCCGTCATTATCGCCGTCACGATGTTCGTGATGCTGCGGGGCGGATCCGACAAAGCCGCCCAGACGGCCGGCGCGGGCCAGGTCCCGACCGTGACTGTCGTCGTTCCCGGCCGCAGCCAAATCGCGCGCACGATCAGCGCCAGCGGGCCGCTCGCCGCCAAGCGCGACCAACCAGTCGGCATTGCTGGCCAGGGCGGTCGCGTCGTGCGCGTGCTGGTGGATGCGGGCGCATGGGTACGCGCCGGGCAGACGCTGGCGGTCGTTGACCGGTCGGTTCAGGCGCAGCAGGCCGCGCAGCTGGCGGCCCAGGTCGTGGCCGCGAAAGCCGATGCCGCCCTCGCCCAATCCAATTACGAACGGGCCATTTCGCTTCAGGGGCGCGGCTTCGTGTCGAAGGCCGAAATCGATTCGAAGAAAGCGACCCGCGACGCCGCCTTCGCCCAAGTCAAGGTAGCGCAGGCGCAGCTCGCCGCGCAGCGCGCGCAGATTGGACAGCTCAACGTCATCGCTCCGGCGTCCGGCCTGATCCTCGCCCGCAGTGTCGAGGTCGGCCAAATTGTCAGTCCGGCGTCCCCAGCATTGTTCCGCCTGGCCGAAGGCGGTCAGTTGGAAATGCGCGCGCAACTGTCGCAGCAAGATCTCGCCTTGATTCATACCGGGATGATCGCGAGCGTGACTCCGGTCGGTGCAGCCCGCAGCTTCCAGGGACCGGTCTGGCAGGTTGCTCCCTCGATCGACCCGCAATCGCGTCTTGGCGATGTGCGAATCGCATTGTCCTACGACCCCGCGATCAAGCCCGGCGGTTTCGCCGAGGCGCGGATCGTCGCGGGCGAGACCACCGCACCCTTGCTGCCGCAAAGCGCGGTGCTGAGCGATGACAAGGGCAATTACGTCTACGTCATAAATGCGAAGAACGAAGTCGAGCGGCGCGACATCAAGATCGGAACCGTCGACGATAATGGCGTGACGATTGCCGAGGGATTGTCGGGCAACGAAGCGGTGGTCCTATCGGCCGGTCCATTCCTCAACCCCGGCCAGAAAGTGAACCCCAAGCGCCAAGCGGCGCGCTGACGCGCTAGAAGAGCAAACTGATGAATTTCCGGAACATCTCATCCTGGTGCATCCGCAATCCGGTTGGCCCGATCGTGCTGTTCGTCGGCCTGATGCTGGCCGGGCTGATCTCGTTCGCGCGAATGCAGGTGAACAATGCGCCGGACATCGACTTCCCGGCCGCGATCGTTTCGGTTTCTCAGCCCGGCGCCGCGCCCAACGAACTCGAAACCCAGGTCACTCAGCGAGTCGAATCGGCGGTGCGCGGCATCACCGGTGTCGAGGAGATCAGCAGCACCATCAGCGAAGGCAACAGCACGACCTTCGTGCAGTTCCAGCTCGGCACGCCAACCGACCGCGCGGTCAACGACGTTCGCAACGCCATTTCGCAGATTCGCGGCAACCTTCCGGAAGGCATTCTGGAGCCCCAGGTCACCCGCGTCGACGCCGAGGACGAGCCGTTTACCTATGTCGGCGCCCAGACCACCGACATGACGCTGGAGCAGCTCAGCTGGTACATCGACAATAACGTTGCCAAGCGCCTGTTGGGTGAGGAAGGCATCGCCGCCGTCAGCCGGCTCGGCGGCGTCAGTCGCGTCATCCGCGTCATCCTCGATCCCGCAGCGCTCCAGGCCCAGGGCATTACCGCCGCCCAGGTCAACGCGCAGCTGCGCCAAAGCAATATGAACGGCGCGGGTGGGCGCGCAGAGATCGCCGGGTCGGAGCAATCGGTTCGCGTGCTCGGCAATGCGCAGGATGCATACGCGCTGTCCCAGATCCAGATCGCCTTGCCCGGCGGCCGCATGGTGCGGCTGGCCGACCTCGGCCAGGTCCAGGACAGCAATTCGGAACAGCGCTCGATCGCCAAGATGAACGGCCGCCAGGTCGTTACCTTCTATGTGCAGCGCGCGAAGGGCTCGTCCGAAGTGACCGCCTATGACAACGCCTGGAAGGAATTGAAGGGGCTCGAGAAGGAAAATCCGCGGGTCCACTTCTCCGAGGTGTTCAACACGGTCGACTACACCAAGTCGCAGTACCGCTCGGCAATGGAAGGCCTGGTCGAGGGGGCGATCCTTGCGGTCCTCGTCGTGCTGCTGTTCCTGCGCGACATCCGCGCGACGCTGATTTCCGCGGTCTCCATTCCGCTGTCGGCCATCCCCGCCTTCTGGTTCATGAGCATGCTCGGCATTACCATGAACTTCATGTCGACCATGGCCATGGGGTTGGTCGCGGGCGTGCTGGTCGATGACGCAATTGTCGAGATTGAAAATATCGTGCGGCACATGCGCATGGGCAAGTCGGCCTATCAGGCCTCACTCGATGCGGCCGACGAGATCGGTCTCGCCGTGCTGGCGACGACCATGGCGATTGTCGCGGTGTTCTTCCCGGTCGCCCTGATGCCGGGCATCGCCGGCCAGTATTTCAAGGCGTTCGGCTTCACCGTGGTCGTGTCGGTGCTCATGAGCCTGTTCGTCGCGCGCATGATCACACCGCTAATCGCGGCCTATTTCCTCCGTTCGCACGGCGCCCAGCCGCACGCGAACTGGAAGTGGATGGATTTCTACCTCAAGGTGCTTACCTGGAGCCTCGACACGACCAAGGCGCACGCCCGGCGCGCCAAGATCGTGCGCATTCCGATCACTCTACCTTATTACGCGATACCGTTGGCGATCGCCGGCGGTCTTGCCGTCTTGAATGGGGCGATGGCGATCATGAAGGCGACGACGGACGCGCCACCCAACTACGCGTTGATCGTCATCGGGGGCATCTTCACGTTCATTTTGCTTGGCATCGTTCTCATGGGACTGACGATTCTCGTCGGACTACTGGTCGGCGCCATCGTTGGTTTCGATCACAACCGCTTCGCCGCGTGGAGCCGATCATGCGTCAAGATCGCCTGGGCCAGCATGTTCGATCATCGCATGGCGATGGTCGGTGCGGGCATCGTGACGCTGCTGCTCAGCGTCGTGATGTTTGCCACCCTGCCGCAGTCCTTCTTTCCGCCCGAGAATTCGGACTACTCGCGGGTCAACATCACACTGCCTCCGGGAAGCACGCTCAAACAGACCGAGGCTGTTACGGATCGAGTCGCGGCGATCGTGTCCAAGAATCCCACCGTCGAGCGCGTGTTCGAGCGCGTCAACGTCGCCACCGGCCGCGTCAATGTCGTCCTCAAGAAGGACCGCGACATGACCAGCACCGAGTTCGAACGCAGCATGTCGCCGACGCTCGCCGCGTTCCCCGATGCCCGGGTCAGCTTCATGAGCCAAAACGGCGGCGGACCGGATAGCGACCAGCGCGACATTATGCTCTATCTCGGCGGCGACGATCCGGTCGAGCTAACCGCGGTCGCCAATCGCATCGCCAAGGAAATGGAGACGGTGCCCGGACTGCGCGCGCCGCGCGTCGGGAGCCAGCTGGCGCAGCCGGAAATCACCATCAAACCGCACTTCGACCTCGCCGCCGACCTCGGCGTTACGACCGCGGCGCTGAGCCAGACGATCCGCATCGCGACGCTGGGTGATATCGAACAGAACAGCGCGAAATTCTCATTGTCGGACCGGCAGGTGCCGATTCAGGTGTCGCTGTCGGAGAATGCCCGCCGCGATATCCAGACGCTCGAGAACCTTCCCGTGCCAACCTCGAATGGCGGTTCGGTGCCGTTGAAGTCGGTCGCGGACATTGGCTTTGGCTCGGGCCCGACCACGATCCAGCGTTCCAACCAGCTGCGCCGGCTGGCCGTCGGCGCCGACCTCGCGCCCGGCGTGGTCGAGGGCGACGTTTGGGCCAAAGTGAAGGCCCTGCCGAGCTACAAGAACCTACCGCAAGGGGTTCAGCAGATGAACCTCGGCAACCAGAAGTGGCAGTCCGAATTGCTGTTCAACTTCGCCGTGGCGCTGATTGCCGGCGTGCTGCTGGTGTTCGCGGTGCTAGTGCTCCTCTACCGCCGCTTCCTCGCCCCGTTCGTCAACATGGGGTCGCTACTGCTGGCCCCGCTCGGTGCGGCCATCGCCCTGCACATCGCCGGACAACCGATCTCGCTGTTCGTCCTGATCGGCATTTTGATGCTGTTCGGAATCGTCGCCAAAAACTCGATCCTGCTGGTCGATTTCGCGGTCGAGATGATGAACCACGGGATGCCCAAGAACCAGGCGATCTGGGAAGCCGGCCACAAACGCGCCCAGCCGATCGTCATGACCACCGTGGCAATGGTCGCGGGCATGCTGCCGACTGCGATCTCCATCAGCGGCGACAACAGCTGGCGCGCGCCGATGGGCATCACCGTGATCGGCGGCCTGATCTTCTCGACCTTACTGACGCTGGTGCTGGTGCCGTCCTATTTCTCGATCGCCATCTCGATCGAAAGCCGGATCGGCAAGCTGTTCCACCGGTTCGTCGGCCAGGAAGCGCATCGCGAAACGCAGGCCGTTCCGGCGGAGTGAACCGCGCCCGGTGAACCTCTCGCCCGGCTCGGCTATTGAGCAGTCATGAGCCGTAGATCGAACGGAGCGTTGGCGCGCTTTAACCCCGCCCAGCCCGGGGCCGCCGGGATGAAAGCGGCAGCGACCGGGCTGCTGGTGGTGATGGCCGGCGTGTTCGTCGCCGCGCGCATACTCCAACCGCAATATCCGTGGCTGGCTTACGTCAAGGCCTTCGCCGAAGCGGCGATGGTCGGCGGCCTCGCCGACTGGTTCGCGGTAACCGCTTTGTTTCGCCACCCGCTCGGGCTGCCGATCCCGCACACCGCGATCATTCCGCGCAACAAGGATCGAATCGGCGAAGCGCTAGCCAACTTCCTCAAGGAGAATTTCCTGATTCCGTCGGTGGTCGCACGGCGGATGCGCAACATCGACGTGGCTGGCGCGACCGGGCGCTTCCTCCAAACCCCGGCCGGCGAAGGCACGCGGATCCGCGCCGGCGCCTCGCGCCTGATCGCCGACATATTCGAGGGCCTCGACGACGAGCGGCTCGGTGGGCTCGTCAAGGGCGCGATTTCAACCCGGCTGCGCAAGGCGGAGGTCTCGCCGCTCCTCGGCCATGCGCTCGCCTCGGCGATCAACGAGGATCGCCACGTGCCGATGCTCGAGGCGACGATCCGCTGGACCGCCCGCACACTCGACGCCAACGAGGGCCTGATCCGCGACATCGTCCAGAAAAAAGCCAATTGGGCGCTCAAGCTGGCCGGTCTCGATACCCGGCTTGCCGACGCAATCATCAACGGCCTGCGCAAGTTGACCGTCGAGATGTCGACCGATCCCGCGCACCCGGTTCGACAGAAGATCGAGGAAGCGCTGGTGCAACTGGCCAACGACCTCCAGGCGCGGCCCGAAACCCGCGAGCGGGTCGAGGCGATCAAGGAGCAATTGCTCGACAACCAGTCGGTCAGTCTGTGGCTCGACACTTTGTGGCAAAAGGGCCGCGAGGCGGTGATCCGCGCGGCCCGGAATCCGGACGCGGTGCTGGCCGGCAAGCTCGGCGAAGTCCTCAAGTCGATGGGATCGACGCTCGAAAAAGACCCGCGCATCCACGTCGCGATCAACCGCCTCGCCCGCCGCGCCGCGGTCGGCATGTCGGCGAGTTACGGCAGCTCGATCGTCAAGCTGGTGTCGGAGACGGTCCGCGGGTGGGACGCGCGCACGGTCACCGGCCGGCTCGAAGCCGCGGTCGGCCGCGACCTCCAGTATATCCGGATCAACGGCACCCTCGTCGGCGGCCTGGTCGGGCTGATCCTCCACGCACTGGATACGCTGTGAGCGACCCACGCCTCGACCAGCTTGCGGACTCGGCCCGCAACCGCGGGCTCAAGCTGGTGCGATCGCGGGTGCGAAAGCCGGGCAAGGCGGGGTTCGGCGCGGTTGGCCTGACCGACCAAAGCGGCAAGGCCGTGTTCGGCATGGATGCAAATGGCCCGACGGCGAAGCCGGACGAGGTTGAGGATTACCTCCGCAATTTCGGCGCGAAGGATTGGGGGGCGTCGCTCGACGTTGCGGCGCTGCCGCGCAAGCGGAAACCAGACAAGGTTGAGAAGGCGCGGACGATCGCGGCGAACGATCGCGAACCCGCGCCAAAGCCCAAACTCGTCCCCAAGCCCGCGCCGCCGGCCAAACCCAAGCCTGAACCCAAGCCCCTGGTCCGTGCCGCCAGGCCCGGCGACGCTCCGGCTCTCACCGAATTGGTCAAATCACTCGGCCACGAGATCGACGAAAAAACCGTCCGCAAGAACATCGCCCAGCTCGCCAAGGCGGGCGAAGCGCCGCTGGTCGCGACATTGGACAAAGCGGTGATCGGCCTGTGCGGCATCCATCGCATGGTCACGATCCACCGGCCGGCCCCGGTCGGGCGCATCACGGTCCTGGTGGTTGCGGAGACTGCGCAAGACAAAGGCATCGGTCGAATGCTGGTCGAAGAGGCGGAGCGGCTGCTCAAGAAGGCCGGCTGCCAGATTGTCGAAGTGACCAGCAACGACCGCCTCGCCGCCGCGCATGCCTTCTACCGGCACATGGGCTACGAACGGACCAGCATTCGCTTCATGAAAAAGCTTTAGCCGGCGCTGCGGCGTTCGATTGTCGCACCGACGGCGGAAAGTTTTTCCTCGAGCCGCTCATACCCACGATCCAGGTGATAGACGCGCAGCACTTCGGTTTCACCTTCCGCCGCGAGTCCGGCGAGTACCAAACTCATCGAGGCGCGGAGGTCGGTCGCCATCACGCTGGCGCCGGTCAGCTTGCGCGGCCCATGCACGATCGCCGAGCGGCCGTGGACCTCGATGTCGGCCCCCATCCGGCGAAGTTCGGGAACGTGCATGTAGCGGTTCTCGAAGATGGTCTCCTCGAGGAAGCTTTGGCCGTCGGCGACGCACAGCATGGCCATCAACTGGGCCTGCATGTCGGTCGCAAAGCCGGGAAAGGGTGCCGTCGACACGGCTACCGGCCGGAGCGGCTGATGCGCGCTGACCTTCATGCCCCGGTCAGTAAACTCGATCGCCAGCCCCGCCTGGGCCAGGACATTGGTCGTCGCGAGCATTTCGTCGGCCCGGACGCCAATCAGGTGCAGCGAGCCTCCCGTGATGCCTGCCGCACACGCGTAGCTTCCCGCTTCGATGCGGTCGGGCATGACCTCATATTCGCAACCGCGCAGACCCTCGACGCCCTCGATGATGAGGTGACCGCTGCCAATCCCCTCGATCCTGGCGCCCATCGCCACCAGGAGATTGCACAGGTCGACAATTTCGGGCTCGCGCGCAGCGTTGAACAGCTGCGTCTTTCCGGTCGCGAGCACCGCCGCCATCACCGCATTCTCGGTCGCGCCAACCGATACCACTGGAAAGCTAAAATCGCCGCCGGTCAGCCGGCCCCTGGGCGCGACCGCCTTCACATAGCCGGCGGCGAGCTCGATCTCTGCGCCCATGGCTTCGAGCGCCTTCAGGTGAAGGTCGATCGGTCGATCGCCGATCGCGCAACCACCGGGCAGCGACACGGTGGATTCCCCCATCCGCGCCAGCATCGGGCCGAGCACCAGGATCGACGCGCGCATTTTCCGGACCATGTCGTACGGCGCGACGGTCGATACGATGTCGTCAGCCTGGAGCGTCATGCGCCGACCGACTTCGCCCTTCTTGACGCCCGCGACCGACGTTGAGACCCCGAGGACATTTAGCAAATGACCAAAGGTGTCGACGTCGGCGAGCCGCGGCAGGTTGGTCAGCGTCAGCTTCTCTTCGGTGAGCAGCGCGCAGGGAAGCAGCGTCAGCGCGGCATTCTTCGCGCCGCTGATCGGAATTTCGCCGTTGAGGCGCTGGCCGCCCTTGATCCAGATGCTATCCACCGCCGCGCTTTAACGCGTGATGGCAGCGTGACAAGCAGCGCTTAGGTCAGGCCTTCTCGAGCGTGCACTGCAGCGGATGCTGGTTCTCGCGAGCGAAGTCGATCACCTGGGTGACCTTGGTCTCGGCTACTTCGTAGGTGAATACGCCACACACGGCGACGCCCTTTTGATGGACCTGGAGCATCACCCGAGTCGCGTCTTCGATCCCCATGGCGAAGAATTGCTGGAGGACGAGCACAACGAACTCCATCGGCGTGTAATCGTCGTTGAGCATCAGCACTTTGTAATTGGACGGTTTCTTGGTCTTCGGCCGGGTACGTGTCGCAACGCCGGTCTCGATCTCGTCGAGGCCGTCGCCGTCTTCAGGGTCGTTCGCCATAGTCATCGGGCTTATGCTCATGTTGCTATAAAATATGGCAAGCCGGAAAAGTGCCGCAAGGCAAGTTTGGCCCGAGCCGAATAAAAAAAGGGCGGCCGCCCCTCAGTGAGGAACGGCCGCCAAGTCGCTGCCTAGACTAAGGAGGGGAGAGGGTCAGGCAACGAGGGTGTTGAAGCGCTCGGCATTGGCCGTGGCGCGATTCGAAAGCGGCTGGAACGCCTCACCGGCGAGCTTCACCATGGTTTCGGTCAGCTTCGAGCTCTCGGCGACCAGACGGTCGAACGAAGCGCGGGCGAAGTCGCCCTGAAGCTGGAGATATTCGGTCGGGCTCTTGGCCTCGGCGAGCGAGCGGATCGCGTCCGCGGCCTGCTCGAAGCTGTCGCGCTGCTTGGCAACCACGTCCTGGCCGATCGAACGGACGCCTTCGCTGGCGACGCGGCCGGCTTCAACCACCGCCTCGACATTGGCGCGAGCGAGATCGGCGAGCTCTTCGGCGACCTTCTGGCCCTTCTTGGCGAGGTCCTGGCCACGATCGCCGGCACCGGCGAAGATCGACTGGAACGGCGCGAACGCAGGAACGGCGTCAAAGCCCTTGAAGAAAGTGTTGTTGGTCATGGTTTTGGTCCTTTGCTTGGCCACCCGGACAGTTTTGCGGGCGGAATTGGTTGCCTTGCGGCGAGAAATCTTGGCGCGGCGGGTCGCGGCCTTGGGGGCAGCAACAGCCACGCGCTTGGCACGGCGGGCGGTCGCAACGCGGGCGCGCTTGACCGTCTTGGCGGTGTCCGTGGCGATCGTCGCCGCAGTCTCGGCCACAGCTTCCACGGCCTTGGCCGGAGCCTCGGCGGCGGCCTGCGCCTCAATTTTGGTTTCGTCTGCCATTTGAAAACTTCCTCTGAATATGTTGCAGTGCACAATATACATTGCGCCGCACCATTTCAAGGGCATTTTTGTGCAGTGCGTCATTCCGCCGCTTGACGGCCACCGCTCACCCGAAGCAAAGACGGACATGGACCCCGCATCCGACCAATCGTCCCGCCGCCGCCGCGGCTTGCTGATCGTCCTCTCTTCGCCATCGGGCGCCGGCAAAACCACGATTTCGCGGATGCTGCTCGAGGCGGACAATCAGATCACCATGTCGGTGTCGGCGACCACCCGGCCGCAGCGGCCGGGAGAGGTCAATGACCGGGACTATCATTTCATCGATGACGCCGAATTCGAGCGGTGGATTCAAACCGACCAATTCGCGGAATGGGCCTATGTGTTCGACCATCGCTATGGCAGCCCCAAGGAGCCCATCAAGGAAGCGCTGAAGGATGGCCGCGACATCCTGTTCGACATCGACTGGCAGGGGACGCAGCAGCTGCGCGGCGCGTTCGGGACCGACCTGGTTCGCATCTTCGTCCTGCCGCCATCAATGCAGGAATTGGAACGACGCCTCCGCGCGCGGGGCACGGATTCTGAGGACGTGATCGAAAGCCGGATGCGCCGTGCCGCGAGCGAGATCGGACATTGGGGCGAATATGACTACGTCCTGATCAACGAGGACATGGACCATTGCTTGGCGGAAGTGCGGGCGATTATCGATGCGGAACGGTTGCGCCGGGACCGCCGGCCGTATTTGTTCGACTTTGTCCGCCGACTGGTCGAACGACCAAATTACTGATCGAGCAATTCCAGGAAGCGCCCGCCGGCGAAGAAATCGCGGCGCCGCGTCTCCAGCGCCAGTTCGGCGTCCGCGTCCGATCCCCATTGTTCGAGCTGCCAGCGATCGTCGACGCTGACCGCCTCCCACGCCGCCTCCGGAGCAATCGCTTTCTCAAGCAAAGCCAGCGCGGCGAGCAGTGAGCCGCCGACCGTCACCAGCGGTGACAGGCCGGCAAGGCGGAAGGCATCGAGCGCCATCACCTCATGCGCCAACCGTTCGATGGTCGCGTCCGGCTGCGGAATATGCATCAGGCCCGATGTCGTCGAGAAATCAACGTCGAACCGTCGCCGCCCCCAGGCCAGTAGCGGGTCCCAACTCTCCGTCTGACGGTCGACCAGTTGCGGCGGCCATTCCGACCGGTAGCAAGCGAGATCGGCCTCGGCATAGCGGGCGAGCCCGCCGGCAAACTCCGCTTTGTCGCGGGTGATGTGATCGACCGCCGCATTGGCGAGACCAGTCAGCGGCATGGCGCGGGGATCGATTTCATCCGCGCGCCACTCCTCGGCAATCGCGTCGGCGAGCGGCCGGGACGGAACGACCAGCGGCGCGCGCGCCGGCGTCCGGACCGGCCTGCCATCGAGCGAGACGCCCCACCCGCCTTCGTCCTCCCGGACCTCCACATCCTTCCAGAAGCGCTTCACTGGCCGGGGTCTTGCCGGTCCTGCTGGTCCCAGCCTTTCTTGAGTAGCCGCGGGGCGAACACCGCGTCGATCGCACCCAGGATCGCGATGATCGCCCCCAGCCGCGGCCAGCCGCCGGGCCGGATGAGATCGGAAAATGCGATCGCCATGCCGAGGAAAAAGATCGCCAGCCCGCCCAGCCGAACGGCGGAATAGGAGAAGTAGCGGCGGCGCCAGCGATCCTCGTCAGCCATTGTCAGTCTCGCCGACCAACTCGCCGATGGCCTCGATGATGTCCTGCCGCCCCGCCGCGCGCTGACCCTCGACAGTCGCGGCCAGATCCTGCGGCTGCTTGTGCTGGTTGAACTTGCGGGTTCCGCGGAATGCGTCGGGGGTCACGGCAAAGCCGACGATCGCCCGGGTCATCGCCTCGAACTTACCCTCGCCCATTTTGGCCCGGGTCCACGGAAGTGCGCGTGAGTACCGCGTTTCCATTGCGTCGCTGAGCCGGTCGAGCAACTCGACCAGCTCGTCGGACGACAATTGCCGCGCCGGCCCCTCGATCTCGGCAGCTTCGTAATGCCACGTCGGCACCTGGTTCTCGGACACGTACCAATTGGCGCTTTGATACGCATCACGGCCGGCCACGCTGATCAGCACGCGCCCGTCCGCGACCTGATCGGCGATGCGGTTGCGTTTGGACACGTGAAACCAAATGCAGCCGTCGGTCACGAGCACCGGCACGTGCGCGACGAACAACCCCGCCTTTGACGACGTGAACACGTGCGCGAAGGCGCGCTTGGCGACAAAATCCAGGATCTCGCCCCCGTCGTCCCAGGCGAAGACGTGGTTCGGGTGCATCAGCGCTTGCCGCGGGGCTTGGGCGCAGAGCCGCGCGAGCGGCGCTCGCCCTTGCGCTCGCGCCGCCGGGTCTTAGCCGCGGCCGCGACGCGGCGTTGTTTGACCTCGGCCGACAGCGCCGGATTCTGATCGAGCGGCAAGGAATCCCCCGCCATCGGGTTGAACCCGAGCATCGCCAAGCTTTCCGAGAAATGCGTCGGCAGTTCAACGCTCACGTCGATCGAGCCGCCGCCTGGCGCCTCGATCTTCAGCCGCCGCGCATGCAGGTGCATCTTGCGGCTGATCCCGCCGGTCAGGAACGCCTCGACGCCGCCATATTTCGCATCGCCGACGATCGGGAAACCGATCGCCGCCAAATGTGCGCGCAGCTGGTGGGTGCGCCCGGTCAGCGGCTGCAGTTCGAGCCAGGCGGCGCGATTGCCGGCGCGGTCGATCATCCGCCAGCGCGTCTTCGCTGGCTGGCCGTGTTCGTGGTCAACCTGCATCTTTTCGCCGCCCGAGCCGGGCTGCTTGGCGAGCGGGGCATCGATCAGACCGCCCTCGCCCGGCGGGACACCAACGACCAGCGCCCAATAGACCTTGCGCGCGGTGCGGCCGGCAAAGGCCTTGGAGAAATGCCCGGCCGAGCGAGCGGTCTTCGCGACGAGCAGCGCGCCGGACGTGTCCTTGTCGAGCCGGTGCACGAGCTTGGGCCGGTCACCATCGTCGGAAAGACCGTCGAGCAAGCGGTCGAGATGTTTCGTAGTTTTGGTCCCACCCTGCGTCGCCAGTCCCGGCGGCTTGTTGAGGACGAAGGCGTGCGGGTCGTCGAAGATCACCATCTCGCGGACGAACTCGATTTCCTCCTCGGTCAGCGAATTTCGCCGCGGCTGCGCTCGCACCAGCCGCTGCGGCCCGTCGACCGAGGCCGGCATGCTGATCAGTTGGTCGGCTTCGATCCGGTCGCCGGGAATCGCCTTCTTGCCGTCGACCCGCAACTGGCCAGTCCGCGCCCAGCGCGAGACGATGTTGAAACTGACGTCGGGCATGTGCCGCTTGAACCAGCGATCGAGCCGGATGCCATCGTCATCCTCGCTGACGGTGAAGGTGCGGGTTTCGGTCATCGCAGCGCGATTAGCGAATGCTAGGCCTCGCGTCCCGCCCAAAACTCGAACGCCTGCCGTTGGAGCTTGCGGATCAGCTTGGCCGCCTTGGGGCCTTCCCACTGGCCGATGAAGCCGTGCTTCTTCGTCCCGCCGACCCACCAGCCCTGGCCGGGCAGACCGTCGGACTGCCGTACCACCAGCACCGCAAGCTCGGGTTCGCCGCGCTCCTCGGCTTCATGGTCGACATAAGACAGGACCTTGCACAGGGCGCGCATCTTTGGACGGGAGAAATGGTGACCGAGCAGTTCCAGTACTTCGCGGTAGGCGATAGGCTCACCCGCCCGCGCCGACGCCACCAAGATCGCGCGAACTTCCCGCGGATCCGCCAGCAATCCCGCTTCGCTCATTGCACCTGCGGCTGCAGTGCGACCGGGGTTAGCTCGAACACGTCAAGCTTGGACGTGCTCTGAGGCCAGGGGATGACCAGCCGCCATTTGAACGGGCCGATGCGGTCGAGCACGCCGGCCATATCGCGCCCGGGGTTGTCGCCGTAGGCCAAGGGTTGCTGCTCGTCGCCAAGCGCCAGGCTGCCGAGGAAGATCAGCCGCCGCGAATCGTCGTCTTCCCACAACCGGCCGGCCGGGCGCTGGCTGCCGGTCTGTTTGACGATCGTCAGCAGGTCGCCCTCGACTTCGACATAGCAGAAGAAGGGTTTGAAGCTCTCGTACGCTTTGCTCTTCGCGCTCGCCTTGCCGAGCTTGATCAGCCGGCAATAATAGCTGCCCGGGGTCGGCGCGGGCCGCGCGAGACCGGAGCGAGGGCGAAGCAGCACGCCCTCCTTGCGAATCTCATCGGCAAACCCTTTGCGGGCATCGGCGAGCGCTTCCTGCCAGGCGAGTCCGAGGCGCGCGATGCGATCCTCGTCGGCATCGGTCGCGACTTGCTTCCAGGCGAAGGACTTAAGCGGCGGTGCGGCCATGGCGGGTGTCGTGACCGTGGGCGGAAACTTCGTCTTGGGCACGCACCCCGCCGCAACGACGGCGAACGCCATCGTTCCAGCAGTGCGCGCGAAAAGGCGACCGAATCGAACCATTGCCCCCAAGCTTTTCAAGAACCGCCGCAAGAGTGGCAGCGACCCATGACAGATTCAACTAAGGCCGCATTCAACATGAGCTTTCACTGAACGCTGACCGCCGCTAGGCGCGCGCAAGATGAACGCGCCGAACCGTTCCCCTCAGGTCCAGCCCGGCACGGACGAGCGTCATCCGCGCGTCGGCTTTGCCCTGGGCCTCGCCGCTTACGCTTTATGGGGCATTCTCCCGCTCTATTTTAAGGCGCTCAGCGGTGTGGCAGCGGTCGATATCGTTGCACACCGGGTGCTGTGGTCGTTGCCGTTTCTCGCGATCCTAATCACCATCGCCCGCGGCTGGCCGAGCGTTCGTGCCGTCGTCGGACAGCCGCGGACGCTCGGCGTGCTCACGCTGACGGCGCTGCTGATCGGTGGGAATTGGCTGCTCTACGTCTACGCCGTCACCAGCGGCCACATCCTCGCGGCGAGCTTCGGCTATTACCTCAACCCGCTCGCCAACATCCTGCTCGGCCGCTTCGTCCTGAAAGAGCATTTGGGCCGTTTGCAATGGGCCGCGGTCGCAATTGCCGCCGCCGGCATTTCGGTGCTGGCCGCCGGTGCCCTCGGCCAATTGTGGATCAGCCTTACCCTGTGCGCGAGCTTTGCGCTTTACGGGCTGCTGCGAAAGGTCGTCAGCGCGGACGCGGTGACCGGCCTCGGCGTCGAGACCGCCTTGCTGTTCCCGCTCGCGATCGTCTGGCTCGGTTGGCGTCTGGCCAGTGGCGCGCAGGTTTTCGGCCCGACCCAGCTGGACCACGGCCTACTGCTCGTCGCCGGCATCGTCTCGACCACGCCGCTGCTGTTGTTTACCGCCGCCGCCCGGCGACTGCCATATTCGACGCTCGGCATGCTGCAATTCCTCGCCCCAACCTTGCAGTTCCTGATCGCCGTCCTGCTCTACGGCGAACCGTTCACGCGCTCCCACGCCATCGCCTTCGTCGCGATCTGGACCGCGCTTGCGCTTTACGTTGTCGCTTTGCTGCGTGCGCCGAGCCTGCCGCAGCCTCCAGAATGATGTTAGGAGTCAGACTATGTTCAATCTTGCTTCGCTGATCATCGGCATCGTCGCGCTGCTCCTCGCGATCATCGCGTTCATTCCCTTGCTCGGCTGGGCCAATTGGTTCATCATTCCGCTGGCGATCATCGGCGCGGTGGTGGGGATGATTTCGCGCAGCACCGGCGGCCGCAACCTCAATCTGTTCGTGATCCTCGTCGGCATCGTCCGGCTGATGCTCGGCGGCGGCATCCTGTGAGCCGGGACCCACGCATCGATGCGTATATCGCCAAGGCCGCGCCGTTCGCGAAGCCGATTCTCGAGAAGGTGCGCGAGCGGGTGCATGGCGCGCTTCCCCAAGCCGAGGAAACGCTCAAGTGGAGCATGCCGGCCTACACGCAAAGCGGCAAAATCGTCCTAATCACCGCGGCATTCAAAGCGCATATGGCGCTCAACTTCTGGCGCGGCCAGGAGCTTCGGGGCGATTCGGCCAACGCCGATGCAATGGGTCAGTTCGGCAAGATCCGCTCGCTCGACGACCTGCCGCCAGACGCCGAGTTGGACGCGCTGATCCACGAGGCGGCGGCGCTGGCCCAAACAGCGACGGCGCCGCGCAAGGCCAAGCATGAACCCAAGCCCCCACCCGCAATGCATCCCGAGTTCGCGGCCGCGCTCGCCGAGGCGCCAGCGGCCAAGGCGACGCTCGACGGCTTTTCACCGTCGGCCCAGCGCGACTATCTCGAATGGGTCGGCGAAGCGAAGCAGGAAACCACCCGGGAAAAGCGAATCGCCGACGCCGTACGATGGCTATCCGAAGGAAAGAAGCGTCACTGGAAATACGAAAATTGCTGAGCGCTAGCGCGACATTCTGAGCGCGGGCCCAAAGCGGGTCTGCGCTTCGCCTTCGATCACAAACCCGCACCGTTGGTAAAAGCCAAGCGCCGCACCATTGGCAACGACCATGAGTGCGAGGCCGCGGCGGCGGGCCTCATGGGTCGCCGCTTCGACAAGCATCGCGCCGATTCCCTGTTTCCACAGCTTGGGTTCCACGAATAGGCCATCGAGTTCGATATGTGCGGCCTCGGGTACGACCGCGGCAAAGCCAGCAATGCCGCCATCGAACTCGGCGACCAACACCTGCCGCAGCTCGATCTGCTCGATCGGAAGGTGAATGGCATCAGGATGCGCTACGAGATGTGGGCGATCCGCCGGATTCGCGAGCGATGCCCGCCACTGCAGCGCTTCGAGCGCATCGCGTTCGTCCGGGCTAGCCAGCCTGATGTGCACGCGCTCAGCGCGCTTTGACATAGCTGCCTGGAGCGTCCTCGACCGCCTTGAGCTTACCTTTGCCCGGAACGCGCGCGCCCTTTGCGGCAACCGTTTCGGGATCCTGCTGCTTTAGCCATTCGAGCCAGTCGGGCCACCACGAGCCCTTGTGCTCGGTCGCCTTTGCGATGAACGTTTCGAGCGTCGCGCCGGGCTTTTCGTTGACCCAATATTGGTATTTCTGCGCGGCTGGCGGATTGACCACGCCGGCAATGTGCCCGGACCCGGCGAGCACGAACCGCTTGGGTCCGGCGAAATGGTCCATGATCTTCCACACGCTCTGCGGCGGCGCGATGTGGTCTTCGCGCCCGGCCTGGATGTAAGCGGGAGTCTTGACCGCACCGATATCGACCGGGGTTCCAGCGACTGAAATCCCACCTTTCTCGGCCAGCTTGTTCCCCTTGTAGAGCGTGTCGAGATAATCGTGGTGCCAGCCCGCCGGCAGGTTGGTCGTGTCCGAATTCCAGTGGAGCAGGTCGAACGGTGGCGGCTCCTCGCCGAGCAGATAATTGCTGACCACATAGCTCCAGACGAGGTCGCGGCCGCGCAACAGGTTGAAGGTGGCGGCCATGTAGCGGCCGTCGAGATAGCCCTTCTCGGCGGTCAGTTGCTGGAGCAGCCCCATGGTCTCGTCACCAAGAAATAGCTTGAGGTCGCCGGCCTCGCTGAAATCGACCTGAGCGGTGAAAAAGGTCGCCGACTTGACCTTATCCGCCTGCTTCTTCGCATCGAGGTAGGCGAGCGTCGCGGCCAGCGTCGTCCCGGCGACGCAATAGCCGATCGCGTGGACGCTCTCGACGCCGAGCACATCGCGGATGGTGTCGATCGCGTCAATCTGGCCCTTGAGCACATAATCGTCGAGCCGGGCATCGGCGATGCTTTCGTCGGCCGACTTCCAGCTGACCATGAACAACGAAATGCCCTGGTCGACACACCATTTGACGAAACTTTTTTCCGGGCTGAGGTCGAGAATGTAGAAGCGATTGATCCACGGCGGGAAAATCACCACCGGAGTCTTGAGCACCTGATCGGTCGTCGGGGTGTACTGAATCAGCTGGTACAGCGGGGTCTCGTGAATGACCTTGCCGGGGGTCGTCGCCAAGTTCTTGCCGACCTCGAACGCGCCCGCCTTGCTCTGCGTCATCTGCCCCGACGCGATGTCCTTGAGCATGTTGGCGAGGCCCTTGAGCAAATTCTCGCCGCGCGTGTCCAGCGTCCGCTTGAGCACCTGCGGATTGGTCAGCGCGAAGTTGGACGGGCTCATCGCATCGACGAAGCTGCGCGTGGCGAAGCGCAGCTTATGCCGCGTTGCCTCGTCGATACCGTCGAGGTCATCGACCGTGCCGAGCAATTGGTCGGACACCCGCAAATAGGTCTGGCGGATGGTGTCGAAGATCGGGTTGTCGCGCCATTCCGCGGCGGCGAAGCGGCGGTCCTTGCGCTCCTTTTCGTCGGCCGTGGGCGCCGCGGTCACCCCGCCGAGCATTTTGCCCCAGGTTTCGAGCCCCTTGGCCCAGGCTTGTGCCCCGGCACTCATCAGCGCCATCGGATCAGCCGGCGCAGCCTGCTCGCCGAACCCGAACGCCGGTATCGATCCGAGCGACTGGAAATTGGGCATTGGTTGATCGTTTTTCAGGCCCTCGGCCCAGAACTCCATTAGCATTTGCTGCGCCCGGCCCATCACCAGCGTCCAATGTTGCCAGTCCTCCAGCGTCGGGATTGCGCTCGTGCTGTTCGTTTCGTCGGCCATTGCGCTAATGTAGGCCTCATGTCCGTGTCGCCGCAAATTCCGTCAGCGCTGGAGTTGCTCGATTATTTCGGAATCGCCGTGTTCGCGGTTTCGGGCGCACTGCTCGCGGCCGAAAAGAAGCAGACCCTGGTCACCTTCATCTTTTTCGCGGTGGTCACCGGCGTCGGCGGCGGAACCTTGCGCGACCTCTTGATCGGGGCGCCCGTGTTCTGGATCCACACCAATGCGACCCTCCTCATCTGCATCGGCGCGGCACTGCTCGTCTGGCTGACCAGCGGGCGCCGGTTCGCTGGCCAGGCCCTGTTGTGGTTCGACGCGGCCGGCCTCGCCGCTTACGCGACCTACGGCGCCGCCAAGGCGCTGACATTTGGCGTGGCGCCGGTTCCGGCCTTCGCCATGGGCGTGATGACCGCCTGCCTCGGCGGCATCATCCGCGACGTACTCGCCGGAGAACCATCGATCCTGATGCGCCCCGAACTGTACGTCACCGCTGCGGCCCTTGCGGCAGGGCTGTACGTAGGCCTCAGCATCGCTGGCGCGTCGGCGCTGCTTGCGGCCCCTGCAGCCATCGTTGCGGGGTTCGGCCTGCGCGGTGCGGCAATCGCTCGCGGCTGGTCACTGCCCGCCTACAAGGATTAGGCTCTACGGGATGCGCGCACTGACTGCCTTGATGCTCCTGACGTTCAGCGGTTGCCTGGCGATCCACGCGACACGGGCGGAGGCGGGCACCCAGGCTGGCGTGGCGTTCGACCGGAATGGAGAAATCGCGAGCTATGCCGACGGCCTCGCCGATCGGCAGTCAGGCCGCCAGCTGACCGCGGACGACCCCGTGCGGGTTGCTTCCGTCAGCAAATTGGTCGTCGCCATCAGCGTTCTGAAGCTGGTCGAGCAAAGCCGGCTCGATCTCGACCGCGACGTTTCGCGCTATCTCGGTTGGACGCTGCGGAATCCGGCGTTTCCCGGCCGTCCAATTACGCTTCGAATGCTGCTGTCGCACACGGCCTCGATACGCGAGCACGACGATGATTATGTGATCCCCCTTGGCGGCTCGCTCAAGGAGGTCATGGCGGATCGGAAGAACTGGGATCAGCAGCACGGCCCTGGCGACAATTACTTCAGCTATGCGAATCTCAACTTTCCTATCGTCGGTTCGATTATCGAGCGCGTCACGCACGAGCGGTTCGATCGATGGATGCGGCGCCGGGTGCTGGCGCCCATGACGCTCGACGCCTGCTATAACTGGGCGACCTGCAGCGATGCTGGGATTGCCCGCGCGGTCGAGCTCGATTCGCCCGACGGCAAGACGCTGAAGGACGATCTTCACGGGCAGCGCCCGGCCTGTCCGGTGGCGACGAAGGACGACGGAACGTGCGACCTCAATCGCTGGAAGCCGGGTGAAAATGGCGCGTTGTTCTCGCCGCAGGGTGGGCTTCGAATCTCGGTTCGAGGCCTCGCGCGCATCGGCCGTATGCTGTTGAACCGCGGTACGCTCGACGGAGTGCGCATCCTCTCGGCCCGGTCGGTCGACATGATCGTGACCCCGATCTGGCGGTACGACGGCAAGAATGGCGCCCGTGACGGCGAAAGCACCACCATTTGCGCCTACGGGCTTTCCAGCCAGACTATTCCCAATCACCGACCGAGCTGTCCCGACGACCCCGGGACGAATGGTGCGACGTTGGTTGGCCATGCCGGCGACGCTTACGGCCTCCGTTCCGGGCTTTGGATCGACCGCTCCCGAGGCCTCGGCATCGCGTATTTCGTAACTGCAGTGCCCGAGGACCCGCCCGAGGCCAGCGCATTCGCCCCGGCGGAGACCGCCGCCTTCCAGCGAACGTACGCGCTCTTGCCGCACTGAAGCCACGCCGTCATTGAGCGGCGGATGGACGACGACTTCTACCGCATCCGCCGGCTTCCGCCCTACGTCTTCGCCGAAGTGAACGCGATGAAGGCCGCGGCGCGCGCGCGTGGCGAGGATGTGATCGACCTCGGCATGGGTAATCCCGACGGTGCGCCGCCCAAGCATGTGATCGACAAACTCGCCGAGGTTGCGGCCAAGTCGACCGCGCACCGCTACTCGGCAAGCCGCGGCATCCCGGGCCTGAGAAAGGCGCAGGCGGCTTATTACCAGCGCCGCTTCAACGTCACCCTCGATCCGGACAAGGAAGTGATCGTCTGCCTCGGCTCGAAGGAAGGCCTCGCCAACCTCGCCCAGGCGATCACCGCGCCCGGCGACGTCGTGCTCGCGCCCAACCCGTCCTACCCGATCCACAGCTTCGGCTTCATCATCGCCGGCGCCTCGGTCCGCTCGATCCCCGCGGCGCCGGGTGACGAATTCTTCGAGCGCCTGCGCAACGCGATGCGCTTCACCGTGCCGCGGCCCAAGGTGCTGGTGATCGGCTATCCATCCAACCCTACGGCCTATGTCGCCGACCTCGCTTTTTACGAGCGGCTGGTTGCCTTCGCCCGCGAGAATGACCTCATCGTCATTTCCGACCTCGCATATGCCGAAATCTATTTCGGCGACGTCCCCACTCCCTCGATCCTTCAGGTCGAGGGCGCGAAGGAGGTCGCGGTCGAGTTCACCTCGCTGTCCAAGACCTACTCGATGGCCGGCTGGCGGATCGGCTTTGCGGTCGGCAATGCTCGGCTGATCGAGGCGCTCGGACGCGTGAAATCCTACCTCGATTATGGCGCGTTCACGCCGATCCAGGCCGCCGCCTGCGCCGCGCTCAACGGGCCGCAGGACATCGTCGAGGCGAACCGCACCCTCTACCGCAAGCGCCGCGACGTGCTGGTCGAAAGCTTTGGCCGCGCCGGCTGGACCATCCCGCCGCCGGCCGCATCGATGTTCGCCTGGGCGCCGATCCCGGAGCGTTTCCATAATTTGGGCTCAATGGAATTCTCGAAGAAGCTCCTGACAGAAGCGCATGTCGCGGTCGCGCCGGGCGTCGGGTTTGGCGAGCAAGGCGAGGGTTTCGTGCGCATCGCGTTGGTCGAAAATGAGCAGCGCCTGCGTCAGGCCGCCCGCGGCGTGAAGAAGATGCTGAGCGAGCGCTAGGAACCAATCGTCCCGCCGCTCGGTTGCTTGGATATGGCGACACAGGCTGAAACAAATTTGGCGGACCGAGCGGCTGCGCGCGGCATTCGTGTTGCCGGTCTCGCGATCATCGCTTTGGGCGTTGGCGCTGCGCTGACGCCGGCCGGCAAAGCCCTCTCCGCCGACGTCATCGGGGCGCTGTTGATCGCCGCCGGACTGATCGAAACCATCGCTGGCTCGCTGCGCCGAGACGTGCGCTCCTACGCCATGGCCGCCGGCGGCGTCACTGCCTTTGCCGGACTGCTGTTCATCCTCAGCCCCGAAACAAATTTCATTCCGACCGTCACGCCAATCATTGCCTGGCTCCTGATCCGCAGCCTGATACTCGTTTATGCGGCGACCCACGTCCGCGGCTCGGTGCGGATGTGGATGGCGTTTTCGGGCGGGATGGACTTCGTGCTTGCGGCGCTGCTCATTGCCGGCCTGTCGATTACCTCGATCGTGGTCAGTGTGTTCGGCCCGACCCCGCAATTGATTGCCAGCTTCGCGTGGATCCTGGCTGCGAGCTTCGTCGTCAACGGACTGCTGCTGCTCGAAGTCGCAAGTTGCGAGCGCGCTAACCAGCCCCAACGCTAACATCCGCTGGAATTATCGGTCGCGGTTGATGCATAGCGTCGCGCATGTTCGAAAGCGTCCCCGGCTTCTCCGTCAACACCGTCGCCGAGACGGTACGTCTGGCGCTGGCGCCGGTGTTCCTGCTCAGCGGCATCGGCGCCTTCCTCAACGTGCTGGCAAATCGGCTATCACGGATCGTCGACCGATCGCGCGAGATCGAGCCGCAACTGCTCGCCAGCCGCGGCCGCGAGCACGATCGGTGGATCGCGGATCTCAAGACCGTCGATCGGCGGATGGCGCTGATCAATTGGGCGACCGGCTTGTCGGTGACCTCGGCGGTGCTGACCTGTCTGGTCGTCGTGCTGCTGTTCGCCGCCAACCTCAGCCGCACCCATCTCGGCTCGGAGATTGCCGGACTGTTCATCGCGTCGATGCTGGCGATCGGTATCGGGTTTGCCGTGTTCCTGATCGAAACCACCGTCGCCGCGCGCGCGGTGCGGGTCCGCACCGACTTGCTTCAGCATCGGGTGGACGAGGACGGCTAGCGACCGTATCGGCGGGCCGATGCCTGTAACGACAATTGCCATGCTCACCGCGGGTGGCCTTGCACCGTGCCTCTCGTCGGCTGTCGGCGGCCTGATCGAGCGCTACAGCGAAGTCGCGCCGGACGTGCAAATCATCGCCTATCGCAATGGCTACGCCGGGCTGCTCAAGGGCGACTCCGTTGAGGTTACACCCGAGCTGCGCGCGGTCGCCCATCGCCTCCACACGTTCGGCGGTACGCCGATCGGCAATAGCCGGGTCAAGCTGACCAACATCAGCGACTGCGTAAAGCGAAGCCTCGTCCAACCTGGGCAAGATCCCCTGCACGTGGCGGCAGAACAACTGACCCGTGACGGAGTCGACGTCCTGCACACGATCGGCGGTGACGATACCAACGGAACCGCTGCCGACCTCGCGACGTATCTGCGCGGCAACGGCTACGAGCTGACAGTGGTCGGCCTGCCCAAGACGATCGACAACGACATCGTGCCGATCAAGCAGTCGCTCGGCGCGTGGACCGCCGCCGAACAGGGTGCCCTCTTCGCCCGCAACATCATTGCCGAGCACTCGTCGAACCCACGGATGCTCATCGTCCACGAGGTGATGGGCCGCCATTGCGGGTGGCTTACCGCGGCGACCGCGCTCGCCCACCACCAATGGGTCCGCGAGGCGCCGTTCGCCGAATGGCTCGACAACAGCGCCGCTAGCTGGGACGTCCACGCCGTGTTTGTGCCCGAGCGGCCGTTCGACATCGCCGAGGAGGCCAAACGGCTTCGGGCGATCATGGCCGAGCAGGATTGCGTCAACTTGTTCATATCTGAGGGCGCCGGCATCAGCGAGATTGTCGCGGCGATGGAGGTTGCGGGCGAGGCCGTGCCGCGCGACCCGTTCGGCCACGTCCAGCTCGACAAGGTCAATCCCGGCCAATGGTTCGCCAAGCAATTCGCCGCCGCGCTCGGTGCCGACAAGGTGCTGGTCCAGAAGAGCGGCTATTTCGCGCGCTCAGCCGCCGCGAACGCCGCCGACCTCGCATTGATCCGGCAATGCTCGAACTTGGCGGTGGACGCGGCGTTGCGCGGTGAATCCGGGGTGGTCGGCCAGGACGAGGAACGGGGCGATGAGTTGCGTGTGATCGAGTTCGAGCGGATCGCCGGCGGGAAGACGTTCGACGTGTCGGTGCCGTGGTTCACCGATCTGCTGCGCGACCTCGGCCAGGCCTGAAGGCCCGGATGGCCGCCGCGTTCACCGTCGACCGATCGATCACCGGCCAGCCGTGGCGCTGGCGGCGCGAAGCTGAGCCCGGGCTCGAAATGGACGCACTGGTCGACGAATTGCTGCTCGCGCGCGGGGTCGCGCGCGAAGATCTGGCCCACCACCGCGAACCGAAAATCCGCGACTTCCTGCCTGACCCGTCCGTCTTTCAGGACATGGACAAGGGCGCCAACCGCCTCGCCGATGCGGTACAGAGCGGCGAGACGATCGCGATTTTCGGCGATTACGACGTCGACGGCGCGACCAGCGCAGCCTTGCTCGTCCTCCTGCTCCGCCGGCTGGGCGCCGACCCGATGGTCTACATCCCCGACCGGCTGATGGAGGGGTACGGACCGTCGGGGGCAGCCCTGGTCGAACTGAAGAACCGCGGTGCGACGCTGGCAATCACCGTCGACTGCGGCGCCCAGGCATTCGAGGCGCTCGACGAGGCCAAAGCCGCCGGGCTCGACGTCATCGTCGTCGACCACCATCAATGCGCCAGCCTCCTCCCGAACGCCTATGCGATGATCAACCCGAACCGCCTCGACGAGAGCGCGGCCGGCTCGGCGCACGGGCATCTCGCGGCGGTCGGCGTGGCATTCGTGCTCGGTGTGGCGTTGCTCCGCGAGCTTCGCAGTCGCGGGGCATTCGAAACGTCCGCCGAGCCGAAAATCCTCGACCTTCTCGACATCGTCGCGCTCGGCACCGTCGCCGACGTCGCGCGGCTAAAAGGCCTCAACCGCGCGTTCGTTACCCAGGGCCTCAAGGTCATGGCGGCGCGCGAAAATATCGGCCTGGTCGCACTGGCCGAAGCGGCGCGGCTGGTGAAACCGCCGTCGAGCCGCGATCTTGGTTTTGCGCTCGGCCCGCGCATCAACGCCGGCGGGCGCATCGGCAAATCCGATCTCGGCGTCCGCCTGCTCACTTCAACCGATCCGGAGGAAGCGCGCGGCATCGCTGGCGAGCTCGACCGGCTCAACGAGGACCGCCGGGCGATCGAAATGCTGGTGACCGACCAGGCCACGCTGCAAGCCTCGCGCCTCGACGGGCATTCGGTCCTGACGGTGATGAGCCCGGGCTGGCACCAAGGCGTGATCGGGATCGTCGCCGGCCGACTCAAGGAACGTTTCGGCCGCCCGGCGATCGTCATCGCCGAATGCGAGGACGGCACCGGCAAGGGTTCGGGACGGTCGATCTCGGGCGTCGACCTCGGCGCCGCGGTGCTCGCAGCCAAGGACAGCGGGTTGCTGATCGCTGGCGGCGGACATGCAATGGCGGCAGGCCTGACACTGCCGCCGGGCGGGCTCGGGGCGTTCCAGGCGTTCATCAACCAGCGCCTCGCCGCCGACGTCGAGAAATCCCGCGGTGATCGCGCGTTGCTGCTCGACGCCTTGCTGGCACCCGGCGGGGTCGCCGCGTCCCTGTGCGATGCGCTCGACGCAGCCGGTCCCTATGGCGCGGGCTGGCCGCAGCCGCGGGTCGCCGCCGGGCCGGCGCGATTGATCAAGACCGGTATCGTCGGCGATGGCCACGTCCGCGGCATCGCCTGCGGCGACGATGGCAAGAGCTTCAAATGGATCGCTTTCCGCAGCGCGACGACGCCGCTGGGCCAGGCGTTGCTCGAATCGTCCGCCGACGCGCGCTGGTGGCTGGCCGGGACGATCAAGCGCGACGAGTGGAATGGCGGCAATGCCGCCGAGATGCACCTCGAAGACGCGGCACTCGCTTGACCCTTTGGGGCCGCTCGCCTAACCGGCGAGCCGCCTCTCGCAGGCCCCATCGTCTAGCGGTCTAGGACGTCGCCCTTTCACGGCGAAAACACGGGTTCGAGTCCCGTTGGGGTCACCACATTCGCAACCAAGCGATTGCGATACTGGCAACCAGCGCGATCATGCTCGCACCAAGGGCGAGCGCGGCCGAATAACCTCGCGAGCGCGCATAGGCCAAAGTGAGGCCGAGCTTCACTGCCATATTGACCAGCGTCGTCCCGGCCAGCGCCAGCGCGGCGAGCGACGCGCTGATTGCTTTGGGATCGAGTCCGCCCAGAGTAATGATCGCGGTGTCGACGTCGGTCGAGCCGACGATCAACAACAGTCCCGCCAGCCCCTGTTCGCCGAACCGGCCCGCCGCCCACCGCGCGGCGACTGCCGCGATCGCGACAAAGGCCAGGAAACCCAGCGCCGGAACGATCGCGATCGGATTGCCCGGCGGCGTCGGGGCGGCGCATTTCGGTGCCTTGCGATAAAGCCACCAACCGGCCGCAGCGCTGACCAAGAACGCTGGCGCGACCAGGAGAGCAAACGGAACGAGAGCTCGCGTCGCAAGCAAACCCACAAGCAGGGTCACGCGCAGGTACATCACTGAGGTAGCGAGCGCGATCCCGGCCGGTTCGGCCCCACCGCGCTGATCGCTGCCGAGCCTCTGGGCGAGCGATTGGGTGACCGCGGTCGAGCTGTAGGCGCCGCCGATCAGCGCGGTGGCAATGGTCCCGTTGCGCTCGCCGAAGATGCGGTTGGCGACGTACCCCAGGAACGAGAAACCCGTGACCAGCACCACCACCAGCCACAGTTTCTGCGGGTTCCACGCGCCGAGCGGCCCGTAATGGCCGTTGGGCAGGAACGGCAGGATCGCCCCGGCAATCACCGCATAGCGCGCCAGCGCTTTGACATCCTCGGACTCGAGCCGGTCGACGAAGCCGTGCAGCTCGTTGCGCAAAGCGAGCAGCGCAACCGCGATGGCGGCGCAGGCAATCGCCAGTCCCGGGCTCCCGCTGCCGGCGAGAAACCCAATCGCGATCGTCACCAGGGCCGCAACTGCACTGGTCGAATCGCGGTGCGCCTTGAGCACGGGCGCGTAGGCGATGACCATCAGCGCCACCGCTCCGGTCGCCAATGCGCCCGCGACGATCGGCTGGCCCAGCGCGCCAAGCAGACCAGCGATGCCGCCGCCGAGCCCCAGCATCGAGAAGGTCCGGACACCGGCGACGCGGCTGCCGGGCTTCTGCTCCTTAAGCTTCCACCCGCGCTCAATCCCGATCAGCAGCCCGCATGCGAGGGCGGTCGCGATCGATAGCGCCTGCCAATACCAGACGGCGTTCAATGCGCCCGTCCAGGACTAGATCGACAGGCCGGGATCGCCCTCAAGGACGTGTTGCGCGAGTTGCGGGCGCTCGCCTGGCTGCCACAGCTTCGCCGTATGCGCGATGCGGTAACGAAGCGGGCCGCCATCGGGCGACTCGCTGCGCGTGACCGGCCGCGGAATGCAAACGAACTCCGTTCGCATTTCGTCACCCGTGATCCGAACCGTCGCATAACCATGCCCGCCAATATCCACGAACTTCAGGTGCGGTGCCACATCCGGGTTGGACAGCGCCAGCGCCTTCGTCCGATTGAAGCTCTTGGCATATTCGAAGCAGGACCGGACGCCATGCCGAAGCATCATGTTGTAGGTCGACTCCGGCCTCGCCGCGCCCGGCTTGTCGGCCAGAGATAGAAACCGAAACTTGTCGTCTTTCTTGATCACATATTCGTTCGCCTCGCCTCCGCCGACGCTCGACATGGAGCCGCCGGTGAAGCTCAGGCCGATGGGCTCAAACTTGCCGGGCGGCAATTGCGCGGCCGCATAACCGGCCCAGAAGCTGTGAAGATCGCCCGAAACGATGGCGAAACCCGTGATCTTTGCGTCACGAACCAGGTCGTAAATCTCGCTGCGTTCGACCCAGGCGCTGCCGAAGTCCCCGCCCTGTACGTTGGCGAACCGGCCCGCTGGCCATTTCTGCTTCGTCAACCCGGGCGGAAAGTTCTCCGGATCGGCGCGCTGCTCGAGGGTGCATTGCGAACTGGCCCAGATTTTCCAGGTCGCCCCCGAGCTACGTAAGCGATCCTTGAACCAAGCTTTCTGTTTCCCTCCGAGGATGGTTTGCGGCGGCTTGTCCTTGTTCGGATTGCCGACCCTCGCGCCGTTGAATTCCAGCTCAGCCGGCGGATTGCCGCCGTTGAACGCGCGACCGCCGTCCAAAACCTGGAGCAAGTCGTCCGGGAACATCCCGAAATCCGCCCAGTCGGCAAGCTTGTCTGTCGCCGACTCTTCAAATGGATTCGGTCCACGATAGCTGCGCTCATCGGTGAGCAGGAGGTCGAGGTGTCGGCCGTAGCGGAGTGCCCGGTAAATGATCAGGCTGTTGATCGCGGCGATATTGTTCGGCTCGAGGCCCAGACCGTCGTCGCCGAACTTCTCGATTTTGACGTTCTTCACTGGAACCATGCCGAACTGCTCGAGCGATCCGCTCGGCGCAGAGACCCGCGCTGGAATATTCTCGAACCAAACCTGGTTGGCGGCGACTTTGATTGTCTGCCCGGGCTGCTCGAACTTCGGATTTTTCAGGATGCTCTGCCATCCTTGCCACGAGAATTCGTGATTGTCCCAGATGCACACGAACGGCCAGCGGGCCCGCGCGTCCTGCAGGTCGGGATCGGCGAGATAGCCTCTCCAGACTGCTCGATATCCTTCGACAGTCGTCGGGATGTGGAAAATGGATACCTTCAGCGCGTCCGGAATCCGCGCAACCTCGTAGAGTTTCCGGTCGAAGCGGGGCTTCCCTTCATCCGGATACTGCACCACTTCGTAGATGAAATCGCCAAGGTGCAGGACGAAATCGAGCTGGTCCCCAGGCCGCGCCCGCTCATCTTCGAAGATCATACGCCGATAACCGTTGAGCTTGCTTTCGTTGACGTCCTGGCAGCTGACGAACGCGAAGTTGACGGGCCGCGGATCGTTCGGTTCGGGCGCGGTGATGGTGCGGCCGACGCGACTGCCGTTCCCATCGGCATCGGTGAAGCGGTACCAATAGACGTGGGCGGGCTTGAGGCGACCGACGAGCACGCGCGTCGTCCAGCCCGAAGCGGCTGAGACCGGCGCCGGCGCCTTGGCAACGACGCGGCGGAAGGCTTCGTCTTCGGCAACCTCGACTGTCAGCATATGACGGTCGCCGCTGTCGAACGGTCGCCGGGTCCACACGATCACGCTGTTCGGGTCGGGATCGCCAGAGGCAACTCCCTCGGGATAGAAATGACGAGCCTCGCGCCAGTTGGTGGCTGACGCCTGGGCCCTCCCGCTCCACGCAAGCGATGCGCCCATCGCCGCCGCCAGTTGAACGAATTCGCGGCGGCTGAGCGTCATCCCTTATCCCCTGCGCAATCTCTCCGCGTGCCAGCGCAAATGCTCGGCCATGAACGTAGAGATGAAATAATAACTGTGATCGTACCCCGCTTGCCGGCGCAGCGTCAGCGCGATCCCGGCATCGGCGCATGCTCGTTCGAGCAGTTCCGGCCGCAACTCGTTTTCGATGAACGGGTCTGCCGTTCCGACGTCGACCAGCAATTCTTCGACGGACGCACCGTCCTCGATCAGTGCGACCGCGTCATGCTTGCGCCACGCCGCGCGATCGTCGCCGAGATAGTTGGTCAGCGCTTTCTGCCCCCACGGCACCTGCCCAGGCGCGACGATCGGCGCGAAAGCCGAGACGCTGCGGAACCGCCCCGGATGGCTGAGCGCAACGGTCAGCGCGCCATGGCCGCCCATCGAATGGCCGGTGATCGCCTGTCGGCTCATGTCGACCGGATATTCGGCGGCGATGAGTTCCGGCAACTCATCGGTGACGTAGGGCCACATGCGGTAATGTTTCGACCACGGCTCCTGCGTCGCCTCGACGTAGAAACCCGCGCCCTTACCGAAATCCCATTCCTCGGCATCGGGCACATCCTCGCCGCGCGGGCTGGTGTCGGGCGCGACGAAGATCAGTCCGAGTTCGGCGCAGGCGGCGCGATACTCGCCCTTCTCGGTAACGTTGGCGTGGGTGCAGGTCAGGCCCGACAGATACCAGATCACTGGCAGTTTGGCCCCAGCCGCGGCTTGCGGCGGCAGGAAGATAGAAAAGGTCATGTCGGTCGAAGTCGCCGACGAGGCGTGGCGAACGACCAGCTGCCGCCCGCCGTGCGATTTGACCTCGGAGACAAGGTCCATCGTCACTCGACCGGATAGCGATACAAAGCGCAGAGCTTGTTGCCGTCCGGGTCGCGCAAATACGCGAGATAGAGCGGGCCGAACGTCCCTTGGCGAATGCCGGGCGGATCCTCAACCGACGTCCCGCCAGACGACACGCCCGCGGCATGCCACGCGTCGACCTGCTCGGGACTGTCGATGGACAGCCCGATGGTCGCGCCATTGGCATGTGTCGCCGCCTCGCCGTTGAGCGGTGGTCGGACCATCAGCAACGCGCCTTTGTAGGCGTAATTGACGCCTTTCTCGTCGCGCCGCCCGGGCTTGGCCCCGATCGCTCCGAACACGGCGTCGTAGAAGGTCTGCGAGCGCTCGACGTCGTTGGATCCGACCATTACGTGGCTGAACATTCCGCTTCCTCCGATGACTAGATTTCGACCGCGATCGTAGCGGTCTGCGGATTGCCCGTGTTGGGCATATCCTTCGGGTCCATCAGCAGCATTTTGACTTCGCCCTTACGTGCGCATGGGCGATGCTCCATTCCCCGTGGGACGACAATCAATTCGCCGGGACCGAGCGTCACCGTCCGGTCGCGAAGCTCCATCTCGAGCTCGCCGTCGAGGATCAGGAACAGCTCGTCGGTGTCGTCGTGCTGGTGCCAGACGAATTCGCCTTCGACCTTCACCAAGCGCACTTCATTGTCGTTGTATCGCGCCACGATCCGCGGCGCCCAGGTGTCGTTGAAGCTGGCGAACTTGTCGGCGATGTTGACCTTGTCGGCCATCAATAGACCACCACGGCGCGAATACTCTCGCCGGCGTGCATCAGGTCGAAACCCTTGTTGATCTCGTCGAGGGTCAGGACATGGGTGATCATCGGGTCGATCTCGATCTTGCCGTCCATGTACCAGTCGACGATCTTGGGCACGTCGGTCCGGCCCTTGGCACCGCCAAACGCCGTGCCGCGCCAGTTGCGCCCCGTCACAAGCTGGAACGGCCGGGTGGAAATTTCCTTGCCGGCCTCGGCGACGCCGATGATGATGCTGGTGCCCCAGCCGCGATGGCAGCATTCGAGCGCCGTACGCATCACCTCGGTATTACCGGTTGCGTCAAAACTGTAGTCGGCGCCGCCGTCGGTGATCGCGACGATCTCCGCGATCACCTGCGCACGGTCCTTGCCCCGCCCGTCGACGAAATCGGTCATGCCGAACTTCTTGCCCCATTCCTCGCGCGCCGGATTGATGTCGACGCCGACAATCCTGTTCGCGCCGACCAGCTTGGCGCCCTGGATAACGTTGAGGCCGATCCCGCCGAGCCCGAATACAACGACGTTGGCGCCGGGCTCGACCTTGGCCGTGTTGACTACGGCGCCGACGCCGGTGGTGACGCCGCAGCCGATGTAGCAACTGGTCTTGAACGGCGCGTCTTCGCGGATCTTGGCGACAGCGATTTCCGGCAGCACGGTGAAGTTCGAGAAGGTCGAGCAGCCCATATAGTGAAAGATGGTCTCGCCCTTGTAGCTGAAGCGGCTGGTGCCGTCGGGCATCACGCCCTTGCCCTGGGTTGCGCGGATCTTGGTGCAGAGGTTGGTCTTGCCGCTGAGGCACGACTTACATTCGCGGCATTCGGGCGTGTAGAGCGGGATCACGTGGTCGCCCGGCTTGACGCTGGTCACCCCCGGCCCGACCTCGCGCACGATCCCCGCGCCTTCATGGCCGAGAATCGACGGGAACAACCCTTCGCTGTCGAGCCCGTCGAGCGTGTAGGCGTCGGTGTGGCAAATGCCAGTGGCCATGATTTCGACCAGCACCTCGCCCTGCTTGGGGCCTTCAAGATCGAGTTCGACGATTTCGAGCGGCTGCTTGGCGGCAAAGGCGACGGCGGCACGGGTCTTCATGTTGGCTTCTCCGGGTGTGCGGGCCGCTTAGCCCAACAGGAAGCGGCGAATCCACCCACCGACGCGGGCATTGTCGTTGGGTGCGTCGAGCGAGGCGATCGCGGCGTCGGGATCGGGCACGATGTCGTAGCGCTTCTCGATCAGCGCCCGGGCGAATCCGGGCGAAAATTCGGGATGGAACTGGAACGAGATCGCCGGGCGATCGGTCCACGCCAGACTCGCGTAAGGCGTGAAATCCGACGCCGCGACCACGTCCGTATTCGGCGGTTGAACAACCACCTGATCCTGATGCGACACGGGGACGGCGACTTCGACGACCGGGTCCGCCCAAGGCTCGCCGCGCAAGATTGAATAGCGATGCAGTCCGGCGCCCCAGCCCTTGTTCGACTTCTCGACGCGGCCACCGAGCGCCTCGGCCATCACCTGGTGACCGAAGCAGACCCCGACCATCTTGCTGTCCTTGGCAGCGCGGATGAAGTCCATCAGCGGCGCAATCCACGGATAATCGTCATAGACACCCGCCGGCGAGCCGGTGATCAGGACGGCGTCGTGTGCGTTCGGGTCGGGCAGTTGGCCGGCCTGGACATCGAATGTCTCGATCTTGAAGCCATCGCCGAGCAGCGCGGCGAACATCGCCGGATAGCTGCCAAAGCGGTCGGCGAGGTCGCCAGGGGGGTGGCCCGTCTCAAGGATCGCAAGCTTCACGGCGCGCGCCTTGCCACCTCATTTCGGTTCCGCCAATGGCAAAGCGAAAGGGGAGCGCCGTGGCAGCGAACGACTGGCTTGAGGGCCGCCATGCCTTGATCACCGGCGGCGGCACCGGAATCGGCGCCGCGGCGGCGACCCATCTCCATGCCGCCGGGGCGAAAATTACGGTGACCGGGCGCCGGCTGGAACCGATTGAAAAGATCGCGGCGATCGTCAACGGCACCGCCGTCCAGTGCGACGTCACTGATGCCGGCCAAATCGCCCATGCCTTCGACGAGGCTCGTGCCGCCAACGGTCCGATCGAACTGCTGATCGTCAATGCGGGGATCGCCGAGAGCGCGCCGTTCCACAAAATGACCCGCGAGGGCTGGGACCGTATCATCGGCACCAATCTCACCGCCGCGTTCGAATGCACCCGCGCGGCGATCGGCGACCTGCTCAAGAGCGACAACGGCCGGCTGGTATTCGTCGCTTCGGTCGCGAGCCTGCGCGGGGTTCCTTATGCGGCGCACTATGCCGCCTCGAAGCACGGCCTGCTCGGCCTGTCGCGCTCCCTGGCCGCCGAATATGCCAAGACCAACCTCACCGTGAATGCCGTCTGCCCGGGCTATGTCGACACGCCGATGACCGACCAGTCGATCGCCCGCGTGTCGGAAATCACCGGGCGCAGCACGAACGATTCGCGCTCAGCGATCACCAACATGAATGCGAGCGGCCGGCTGGTCGATCCGGACGGCATCGCGACCATGATCCTGACCCTGTGCCTGCCGCAGAGCCGCGACATCAGCGGCGCGGCCATCACCATCGACGGAGCGACCAGCGCGTGAGCCTCGACCCCGAAACCCTCGAGCCGACCCACTTCCTGTGGACCTTTGCCGACGGCGTCGCGACAGTGACCCTCAACCGGCCCGAGCGCAAGAACCCGCTGACCTTCGACAGCTATGCCGAGCTGCGCGACACCTTCCACGAGCTCGCCCACACGCCCGAGGTCAAGGTCGTGGTCATCACCGGGGCCGGCGGCAATTTCTGCTCGGGTGGCGATGTCCATGAGATCATCGGCCCGCTGACCACGATGGACGAACAAGGCCTGTTCGATTTCACCAGCATGACCGGCAATCTGGTCCGCGCTATGCGCAATTGCCCGCAGCCGGTGATCGCCGCGGTCGAGGGTGTGTGCGCCGGGGCCGGGGCGATCCTGGCGATGGCCAGCGACCTGCGGCTTGCTTCGCCGGGCGCCAAAACCGCCTTCCTGTTCACCCGCGTCGGCCTCAGCGGCGCCGACATGGGGGCGTGCGCGATCCTGCCGCGGATTATCGGCCACGGCCGCGCGGCGGAGCTTTTATTCACCGGTCGTTCGATGAGCGCCGACGAGGGGTTCGCCTGGGGGTTCTGGAACCGCCTGACCGCCGACCCATTGGCCGACGCCATGGCCATCGCGAGCGATCTCGCCAGCGGCCCAACGCTCGCCCACACCGTGACCAAGCATCAGCTCGAGGCCGAGTGGAACGTGTCGATCGAAACCGCGCTCGACATGGAGGCTGAGGCCCAGGCCAGGCTCATGCAGACCAACGACTTCAAGCGCGCCTACCAGGCGTTTTCGGCCAAGCATCAACCGGTGTTCCGCGGTGACTGACCTCGCCTGGCCCTTCTTCGAAGAGCGCCACCGCGAGCTAGCGAAGGATCTTGAGGCCTGGTGCGAGGCGACGATCCACGACGCCGAGCCATCGGATGTCGACTATGCTTGCCGAGCGACAGTCGCCGAATTAGGCAAAGCCGGATTCCTGAAGCTGTGCGTCGGCGAGGGAGATACCCGACCCGACGTCCGCAGCCTCGCCCTCTGCCGCGAGACCTTCGCCCGCTATCATGGCCTGGTCGATTTCGCCTTCGCCATGCAGGGGTTGGGCTCCGGTGCGATTTCGCTGTTCGGCACAGTCGAGCAGAAGCGCCAATGGTTGCCGAAGGTCGCGGCCGGCGAAGGCATCGCAGCCTTCGCCATGACCGAACCGGCCAGCGGCTCTAACGCCGCGAACATGTCGACCTCGGCCATGCGCGACGGCAACGAGTGGGTCATCGTCGGCGAAAAGACGCTGATCTCCAACGGCGGCATCGCCGATTTTTACGTGACCTTTGCCCGCACCGGCGAGGGCGAAGGCGCGCGCGGCCTGTCGGCCTTCATCGTTCCGGCGGACGTGGTCACGGTCGCCGAGCGCATCCAGACGATCGCGCCGCACCCGCTCGCGCGCCTGATCTACGACAATGTCCGCATCCCCGCCGACGCGATCATCGGCGAACCCGGCGAGGGCTTTCGCATCGGCATGGAAACGCTGAACCTGTTCCGCGTGACGGTTGGCGCCGCCGCGCTGGGCTTCGCCCGCCGCGCGCTCGATGAAGCGCTCAGCTTTGCCACCGGCAGGCGCCTCGGGTCGGGCACGCTTTCCGACAATGCGGTAACTCAGGCCAAGCTCGCCGACATGGCGCTGGCGGTCGATGCGTCGGCACTGTTGATCTATCGCGCCGCCTGGCAGCAGGATGTTGGCGGGACCGACAACCGCCGCGCCGCGGCCATGGCCAAGCTTCACGCGACTGAAAGCGCGCAAGCCGTGATCGACGCGGCGGTGCAGATGCACGGCGGCGCCGGCGTGACCAAAGGCGTCAAGGTCGAGGAACTGTACCGCGACATCCGCGCGCTCCGCATTTACGAAGGCGCGAGCGAGGTGCAGCGTCAGATCATCGCCCGCGACCTGTTGAAGGAGTTTGGCCGATGAAGCCGCTGTGCCCCGAAGGCTGGCCGCGCCCCAAAGGCTATGCCAACGCCATGGCCGCGCGCGGCCGGATGGTATTCACCGCCGGGGTGGTCGGCTGGAACGCAGAAGAGAAATTCGTCGAGACGAGTCTCGCCGGGCAGTTCGCGCAAACGCTCAGGAACATCCTCGCGATTCTCGCCTGTGACGGCGCGGGCCCGCCCAATATCGCCCGGCTGACCTGCTACGTCACCTCAATCGAGGAGTATCGCGCGAGCCTCAAGGACATCGGCGAAAGCTGGAAAGAGATCGTCGGACGGCATTATCCGGCGATGACGCTGGTCGAGGTGGTGCGGCTGGTTGAGCCCGAGGCCAAGGTCGAAATCGAGGCGACCGCCGTCGTTCCCGAATGAGCTACGACTCGTTTGTCCGCGACCGTTTGCCGCCGCCGGAACTCCTTCCGGAGTTTCGCTTCGACCTGCCCGAACTGCAATATCCCGAGCGGCTAAACGCGGCGGCGGAGTTGCTCAAGGGCGGTGCGCCCGACGCGCTGGCGATCGTCAACGACCATGGCCACTGGACCTACACCGAGCTGGATAGCTTCTCCGGCCGGATCGCGCGGCTGCTCGTCGACGCACATGGCCTGATCCCCGGCAATCGGGTGCTGCTGCGCGGACCCAATGGCTACACGATCTTCGCGGCGTGGCTCGGGGTGCTCAAGGCCGGCGGCGTGGTGGTCGCGACCATGCCTTTGCTGCGGCCGGGCGAAATCGCGACCGTGATCGAGCGCGCGCAAATCAGCCACGCGATCGTCGACAGCCGCTTCATCGGCGATTTTCGTCAAGCGGTCGAACATACGCATTCGATCAAGCACATCATCAAATATGACGGCGACTATGGGCACGGTGAGCTCGAAACGCGCACCGCAGCCCTCGACCCGCTGCCGCCCGCCGACACCGGCCGCGACGACCCAGCGCTGATCGCCTTCACCAGCGGCACGACCGGCGTGCCCAAGGGCTGTGTCCAGTTCCACCGGGACATCCTGGCCCCATGCGACAGTTTCGCCAGGCACGTCATCGGCCCCAGGCCCGGCGACATCTTTCTGACCAGCGCGCCCATGGCTTTCACCTTCGGGCTCGGCATTACGCCGATGTTCCCGATGCGCTTCGGCGCGGCCGCGACGTCGATCGAACAAGCGGCGCCGCCTGTCCTGCTCGACGCGATTCTGAAACATGGCGTGACCCACCTCGGCACGGCACCGACCGCCTACAAAGCGATGCTGTCGCAACCCGGGCTCGATGACGCTCTCAAGACCCTGCGTTATTGCATCTCCGCCGGCGAGCATTTGCCGGAGGCGACCTGGCGCGCGTGGCACGAGCGCACAGGCATCGCGATCACCGACGGCATCGGCTCAACCGAGATGATGCACATTTTCGTTTCCGCCGCCGGCGACGACGTCCGCCCCGGTTCCACCGGCAAGGCGGTCCCCGGTTACACGGCGACTTTGCTCGACGCCGACGGCAAGGAAATCGCCGAGGGTGTCGGGCGCCTGGCGATCAAGGGTCCGACCGGCTGCCGCTATCTCGATGACCCGCGCCAGCGCGACTATGTCGTCAACGGCTGGAACGTCACCGGCGACACCTACCGCCGCGATGCCGAAGGCTATTTCTGGTACCTCGCGCGGAGCGACGACATGATCGTCAGCTCGGGCTACAACATCGGCGCGCCGGAAGTGGAGAATGCGTTGCTGGCGCACCCCACGGTCGCCGAATGCGCGGTGGTTGGCGTGCCCTGCGCCGAACGCGGGCAGAAGGTGAAGGCGTTCGTTGTGTTGGCCGATTTCGCGGAGCCCAGCGATGAACTTGTCGAGAAGCTCCAGGCCTTCATCAAGGAGCAGATCGCCCCCTACAAATATCCGCGCGAAATCGAATTTATGCAGGCGTTACCCAAAACCGCGACGGGCAAGCTCAGGCGGAGCGAGTTGCGAGGCCGTACCCCTGCCTAGGCAGGGGTCCAGTCCGGCGAAGCCGTCGAAACGCTACTCGTGTCTGGGCTCCTGCCTCCGCAGGAGCACTAGCTACTCAAACTCCACAATCACCTGATCGACCGCGAGGCTGTCGCCGGCCTTGGCCGGGGTCGCCTTGACCGTCGCCGAGCGGCCGGCGCGGAGGATGTTCTCCATTTTCATCGCTTCCATCACCGCCACCGGCTGGCCGGCTTCAACCTTGTCGCCAACCTTGATGTCGAGCCGCGTCAGCAGGCCCGGCATCGGCGCCAGCAGCAGTCGCGACAGGTCGGGCGGGACCTTCGCGATCATGTGCTTCGACAGCGCGGCGACGTGCGGCAGCAGCACCTGCACCCGGTGCGTGGCCCCGTGGGTCTGCAGCTCCCAATCGCGCCCGGCGCGCCGGACCTGGACGATGCGGTGGCGGCCGTCGACCGTGACGCGCAGCAGCCGCTGCCCCGGGATCCACCGCCCGATGATGTCGATCGGTCCCTGCCCGTCGACCACCGCCAGTGTGCCGCCGGTATACGGCTTGATCCGCACGACGTGCTGCCCGCCGCCGATCTTCACCACGCGCTCGCACGCATGGTGCGGTTGCGCGCCCAATTGGTCGCTGATCTCTGCCGCGCGTTCGTCGGTGATCGCCGCGACCATCCCCGCGATCACCGCGAGGTCGGCGATCAATTGCGCGTCGGCGGGCGCGCCGTCGAAGCCGTCGGGATACTCCTCGGCAATGAAGCCGGTGGTAATGTTACCGCTGCGGAAGCGCAGGTGCTGCATCAATGCCGAGAGGAAATCGACATTGTCGCTAATTCCGTCGATCACGAACTGGTCAAGCGCGCCGATTTGCGCGTCGATTGCCGCCTCGCGGGTTGGCGCCCAGGTGACCAGTTTGGCGATCATCGGGTCGTAAAACATGCTGACCTCGCCGCCGTCGGCGACACCATCGTCGACCCTCACCACAATCTCGTCATTCCCGCGCACGCGGGAACCCAATTTTTCTTGCCTGACTGGGTCCCCGCTTTCGCGGGGATGACGAGTTGGCGGGCAATAACGCACCAACCGCCCCGTGCTCGGCAAAAACCCGCGGTACGGGTCTTCGGCATAAACCCGCGTCTCCACCGCCCAGCCGTCGAGCCTCACCTCATCCTGCGTGAACGCCAGTTTCTCCCCCGCCGCGACGCGGATCATCTGTTCAACTAGGTCGAGCCCGGTAATCTCCTCGGTCACCGGATGCTCGACCTGCAGCCGGGTGTTCATTTCGAGGAAGTAGAAGCTCTTGCCGCTGGGATCGGCGCCGTTGACGATCAGCTCGACCGTGCCCGCCGAATAATAACCGACCGCCTTGGCCAGCGCGACCGCCTGCTCGCCCATCGCGCGGCGCATGTCGGGCGTGACGAACGGCGACGGCGCCTCCTCGACCACCTTCTGGTTGCGGCGCTGGATCGAGCATTCGCGCTCGTTGAGATAGAGGACATTGCCGTGCTGGTCGCCGAGCAGCTGAATCTCGATGTGGCGCGGGTCCTCGATGAACTTCTCGATGAACACGCGATCGTCGCCGAAGCTGTTCAAGCCCTCGCGCTTGGTCGCCTCGAACCCCTCGCGCACGTCCTTTTCCGACCAGGCCAGGCGCATGCCCTTGCCGCCGCCACCAGCCGAGGCCTTCATCATCACCGGATAGCCGATATCATGCGCGATCTTCACCGCGTCGGCGGTGGTCGCGATATCGCCGAGAAAACCGGGGACGACGTTGACCCCCGCCTTCTGCGCCAGCTTCTTCGACTCGATCTTGTCGCCCATCGCCGCGATCGCCTTGGGCGGCGGGCCGATGAACACGATTCCCGCCTTGGCCAGCGCCTTGGCGAAGCTCTCGCGCTCCGACAGGAAGCCGTAGCCCGGATGCACCGCCTCGGCGCCGGTCGCCTTGCACGCGTCAATGATCAGCTCGGCCTTGAGATAGGATTCGGACGCGGGCGGCGGCCCGAGGCGGACGGCTTCGTCGGCCACCTTCACGTGCGGCGCGCGGGCGTCGGCGTCGGAATAAACCGCGACGGTCTTGATCCCCATGCGCCGCGCGGTGCGGATCACCCGGCACGCAATTTCGCCCCGGTTGGCGATCAGGATTTTTTTGAACAACTAACGCCCCCGCTTCCGGAAGATCAGCCAATAGCCGAACGCATACACCACCACCCCGATGCTAATGATAGTCCATCCGACGACCTGCTTCTGATCAATGCACGAACCTTGGTGTGTTCCGGTGATTACGTCTTCAGCGCAATCTCCCATCATCGCAAAGCCCAACGCGAAGAACACGACTACGGGCCAAAGGATCGTCCAAACCCGCGCCGCTAGCCGGTCCCAGTGAATCACTCCGCCGCCTCGTCAAGGGGCGGGCGGTTGTGGCCGAGCAGGCGCAGCACTTCGTCGGCGGCATCCGCCAAATTGGTGCCGGGGCCGAAGATCGCCTGCACGCCCGCGGCGCGAAGCGCGGCATAATCCTGCGGCGGGATGACCCCGCCCGCGACGACCTTGATGTCGGCGCGGCCCATGTCCTTCAGCGCCTCGATCATTTCCGGGATGAGCGTGCGGTGGCCCGCGGCGAGCGAGCTGGCGCCGACCACGTCGACGTTATGCTTGATCGCCATTTGCGCGGTCTCGCGCGGCGTCTGAAACAACGGCCCGGGGATCACCTCGAAACCCAAGTCGGTAAAGGCCGAGGAGACGAGATTGGCGCCGCGGTCGTGACCATCCTGGCCCATCTTGGCGACCATGATCCGCGGTCGCCGGCCAAGCCGCTGGGCGACCAGTTCGGTTGCCTGCTCGGCGGCCTTCCAGCGCCCGTCGCGCCGGGCCTTGCCGTATATCCCGCGCACCGGCTCGGGCACCGTGCCGTAGCGCCCAAACGCGCGTTCGAGCGCGTCCGAAATCTCGCCCAGCGTGCAGCGTTCCCGCGCCGCATCGACCGAGAGCGCGAGCAGGTTCGCATCGCCCCGAGCACCCGCCTCCAGCGCATCCAGCGCCGCGCGCGCTTTGGCCTCATCCCGCCCAGCGCGCATCTTCTCGATCCGCGCGATCTGCCCGGCTCGGACCTTGGCATTGTCGACCTCGAGGAAGTCGTGCTCTTCCTCCTCCGCCAGGCGGTAGCGGTTGACCCCGACGATCACCGTTTCGCCGGTGTCGACCTTGGCCGCGCGCGCCGCCGCGGCTTCCTCGATGCGGTGCTTGGGCAGGCCTTCGGCGACCGCCTTGGTCATCCCACCATGTTCTTCGACTTCCTGAATCAGCGCCTGCGCTTTTTCCTCAAGCTCGCGGGTCAACGCCTCGACATACCAGCTGCCGCCCAGCGGATCGGCGACCGCCGTCACCCCGCTTTCTTCCGCAAGAATCAGCTGCGTGTTGCGGGCGATCCGCGCCGAGAAATCGGTCGGCAGCGCGATCGCCTCGTCGAAGCTGTTCGTGTGCAGCGACTGGGTCCCGCCGAGCACCGCGGCCAGCGCCTCGATCGTGGTGCGGACAATGTTGTTGTACGGGTCCTGCTCGGTCAGGCTGACGCCCGACGTCTGGCAGTGCGTCCGCAGCAGTTTCGACTTTTCGTTGTTGGCTCCGAGCCCGGTCATGATCCGCGCCCACAACGTGCGCGCCGCGCGCAGCTTCGCGACCTCCATGAACAGGTTCATGCCGACGCCCCAGAAGAAGCTCAGGCGCGGGGCAAACGCGTCGATATCGAGCCCGCTCTTCTGCGCCGCGCGGACATATTCCATGCCGTCGGCGAGCGTGTAGGCGAGCTCCTGCACCGCCGTCGCCCCGGCCTCGTGCATGTGATAGCCCGAGATCGAGATCGAGTTGAACTTGGGCATTTCGGCCGCGCAATAAGCGATGGTATCGCTGACGATTCGCATCGAGGGTTCGGGCGGGTAGATGTAGGTGTTGCGGACCGCGAACTCTTTCAGAATGTCGTTCTGGATGGTGCCGGTGAGCGCGGCGCGTGGCACGCCCTGCTCCTCGCCCGCGACGATGAAGAAGGCCATGACCGGCAGCACCGCGCCGTTCATGGTCATGCTGACCGACATCTCTCCCAAGGGGATGCCGTCGAACAGCAATTTCATGTCCTCGACGCTGTCGATCGCCACGCCCGCCATGCCGACATCGCCGGCGACCCGCGGATTGTCGCTGTCGTAACCGCGGTGGGTGGCGAGATCGAAGGCGACGCTGAGGCCCTTTTGCCCGGCCGCAAGGTTGCGGCGGTAGAAAGCGTTGGAGTCTTCGGCGGTCGAGAAACCGGCGTACTGGCGGATGGTCCACGGCCGCCCGGCATACATCGTCGCATAGGGCCCGCGGGTGTAGGGCGGTAGGCCGGGGTAGCCGCTGTCGATGCCGTCGTCGGATCCGTAGACCGTCTCGAGGCGAATGCCTTCGACCGTCTCACGCGACAGGTCGCGGCCCTTCGACTCCTTGTCGGCCAGCGCCTTCCAGTCAGATTTCGACGGCTTGTCGGTCATCGCGACGGTCTTTAGCTGTCAACGCTGCGGAGTTTCCATAATTTCCGTGAGCACCCCGCCCATGTCCTTGGGGTGGACGAAGAAGACGAGTGTCCCATGGGCGCCGATGCGCGGTTCGCCCAGCACCCGCGCGCCCTTGGCCTCGAACGCGGCCTTGGCGGCGTGGATCTCGGGCACCTCGAAGCAGACGTGGTGCTGTCCGCCGAGCGGGTTCTTCTCGAGGAACTTCACGATGGGAGAGTCGGGGCCGAGCGGCTCGATCAGCTCGATCTGGCTGTTCGGCGTGTCGACAAAGCACACGCGGACGCCCTGCGCCGGCAGGTCGAACGGCGCGCCATGCGGCTCCGCGCCGAACACCGTGCGGTACATCGCGAGGCTCCGCTCGATCGACGGGGTTGCCACGCCGACATGGTTGAGGCGGCCGAGTTTCATGGGCTTTCTCCGTCATTCCCGCGAAAGCGGGAATCCCGCTAATCTTCGGAAACCTAAGAAAGGAAGCGGGACCCCGGATCAAGTCCGGGGTGACGGCTAGTATTCGACCCTCACTTCGCTCGTCACCGAATTGGCGATGAAGCAGGCCTCGTGCGCCTTGTGGTGGAGATCGGCGATCGCCGCCGCGTCGGGCTGCGAGTCGCCGCTCCAGACGATGTGCGGGTGGAGGATCACCCGGGTGATCGCGATCCGACCTTCGGCGTTCTTCTCCATCACCCCTTCGGCGCGGTCATCGTAGCTGTCGACGACGAACCCGGCGCGGCGCGCGAAATCGAGCACGAACAGCATATGGCAGCTCGACAGCGAGGCGATGAACGCCTCCTCCGGATCGACTCCCGCCGGGTCCGACCAGGGCGCCGGCACGACATGCGGGCTGGCGGACGCCGGGACCACCGCGCCGCCGTCGAACGCCCATTCGTGCGCGCGGCTGTACTGCCCCTTGGCGAAGCCCTCATCGCTGTCCTTCGAGCGCCAGCGGACGGTGGCGGTGTAGGTGCTCATGGCTGGTTTGAACGAGTCACTCCGTTGCTATCGACACTGTATGTAGCAGCGAGCGGGTCATCGGCGCATGGGTTCAGCACTCTCCAGGTTTCGTCCGACCGCTTTTCCATTCCGAGAACGTCGCTTCCGCAATGCGTCGAACGATAGTTTTGAATAAAGAGAAACAGGAAAAAACCTGTGACCGCCAACAGGACGAGTGGGAAGCCCCAAGTGCGAAACTTGTCCCTCATAGCGGTATATTGTCGTGCTTCTTCCACGGATTCTCGAGCTGCTTGTTGCGCAGTTTGCGTAACCCCATCGCCACCCGCCGCCGGGTCGAATGGGGCATGATCACCTCGTCGATGAAGCCCTTGCTCGCCGCCACGAACGGGTTGGCGAAGCGCTCTTCATATTCGCGGGTGCGCTCGGCGATCTCTTCGGGAGTCTTGCCGCGGAAGATGATCTCGACCGCGCCTTTCGCCCCCATCACCGCGATCTCGGCGGTCGGCCAGGCGTAGTTCAAATCGCCGCGCAGATGCTTGGACGCCATGACGTCGTAGGCTCCGCCATAAGCCTTGCGCGTGATCACCGTGATCTTGGGCACCGTCGCCTCGGCATAAGCGAACAGCAATTTCGCGCCGTGCTTGATGATCCCATGATGCTCCTGGCCGACGCCGGGGAGGAAGCCGGGGACGTCGACGAAGGTCAGGATTGGGATCTCGAATGCGTCGCAGAAGCGCACGAACCGCGCGCCCTTCTTGGCGCTGTTGATGTCGAGGACGCCGGCGAGCACCGTCGGCTGGTTGGCGACGACCCCGATCGTGCGCCCCTCGATCCGGCAGAAGCCGACGATGATGTTCGCGGCATGGGCCGGCATCAGTTCGAAAAAATCGCCCTCATCGGCGACCTTCCGGATCAGCTCGTGCATGTCGTAGGGCGTCGCGGCCGATGGCGGGACGAGCGTATCGAGGCTGTCCTCGATCCGGTCGAACGGGTCCGCGCTCGGCCGCTGGGGCAGATCCTGGCGGTTCGACAGCGGCAGGAAATCGAAGAATTCGCGGGTCGCGAGTAAGGCGTCGATGTCATTTTCGAACGCCACGTCGGCGACCCCCGACTTGGTCGTATGCGTGACCGCGCCGCCCAGCTCCTCTTGCGTCACCACCTCGTTGGTGACGGTCTTCACCACCTCGGGCCCGGTGACGAACATGTACGAGCTGTCCTTCACCATGAAGATGAAGTCGGTCATCGCCGGCGAATAGACCGCGCCGCCGGCGCACGGGCCCATGATCAGGCTGATCTGCGGGATGACGCCCGAGGCGAGCACGTTGCGCTGGAACACTTCGGCATAACCGCCGAGGCTGGCGACACCCTCCTGGATGCGCGCGCCGCCGCTGTCGTTAAGGCCGATGACCGGTGCTCCGACCTTCATCGCCATGTCCATGATCTTGCAGATCTTCTGCGCGTGGCGCTCGCTCAAGCTGCCGCCAAACACGGTGAAATCCTGCGCGAAAACATAGACCAGCCGGCCGTTGATCGTACCCGATCCGGTGACCACGCCGTCGCCCGGAATCTTCTGTTCGGCCATGCCGAAGTCGATCGCATTATGCTCGACGAACATGTCATATTCTTCGAAGCTGCCGGGATCGAGCAGGACCGAAACGCGCTCGCGGGCGGTCAGCCGGCCCTTGGCGTGCTGGGCCGCGATACGCTTCTCGCCGCCGCCCTGGCGCGCGGCCTCGCGCCGCTTCTCCAGTTCTTCGATCGTGGTTGCCATTTGGCGGATCGTCCCCATCTAGGTCACGGATCCTGTCCTTCCACGAGCGGCCCAACCGGTCAATCGGGCGAGCTGTCGAATGTTGCAGTGCAGCATCGATGAATTCGGGTTAACTTTTTGTAGCACTGCGGAACCGAAATCCCGGGCGGCCCGTTCTTCCTACGGGTCACACATGCCACGGAGGTTTAACGCAAAATGCTGACGCGCGTCGGGGTGCCAGTCGAATCTGAAGCCGAGCCGTCGGCGATGGATCCGCAGCCCACAAATCTGATCTGCTTTTCGCACTTGCGGTGGAACTTCGTGTTTCAGCGGCCGCAGCATTTGATGAGCCGCTTTGCCCGCGACATGCACGTGATTTACTGGGAAGAGCCGGTCGATATCGCCCCCGGCGAGACCGCCTACCTAATGGTTCGCGAGGCGGACGATGCGCGCGGCGTGATTGTCGTCGTCCCGCATTTGCCCCAGGGCATGCCCGAGGACGCGCGCGAGGCTGCCTTGAGCCGCTTGCTCGACGCCCATGTCGCGGCGCTGCGCGGGTCACTGATCACCTGGTATTACACGCCGATGATGCTGCCTTTTTCACGGCATCTCGACGCCGACGTCACCGTGTTCGACGCGATGGACGAACTGTCGAAGTTCCGCTTCGCCCCGGTCAAGCTGCTCGAGCTCGAGCAGGAGCTGATCGACAAGGCCGACCTCGTGTTCACTGGCGGGACCAGCTTGTACGAGGCCAAAAAGCACCGCCACCCCGATGTTCATTGCTTCCCGTCGTCGGTCGATCGCGCGCATTTCGCCAAGGCCCGCTCGACGCTGTTCGACCCGGCCGATCAGGATGATCTGCCGCGTCCGCGGCTCGGCTTTTACGGCGTGATCGACGAGCGCTTCGATACCGAACTGCTCGACCAGGTCGCGGCGATGCGCCCCAATTGGTCGTTCGTGATGGTCGGTCCGGTGGTCAAGATCTCCGAGGACGACCTGCCCAAGCGGCCGAACATCCATTACCTCGGCGGCAAGACCTATGCCGAACTACCGGCCTATCTGTCGGGCTGGGACGTCGCCCTGATGCCCTTCGCGATGAACGAGTCGACCGAGTTCATCTCGCCGACCAAGACCCCGGAATATCTCGCCGGCGGCAAGCCGGTAGTGTCGACTCCGGTCAAGGACGTCGTGCGCCATTACGGACATCTCGAAGGCGTGAACATCGCCGCGACCGCGGACGAGTTTGTTGCCGCCTGCGATGAAGCGCTCGAACTGACCCGCAATCCCGAAGGCGGCTGGCTCGCCGAAGCCGATCTGATGTTGTCGGCGACCAGTTGGGACACGACTCAGGCGCGGATGGCGGGGCTCATCGCCGAGCGCCTCGGGGTTCGCGGCGGAACGCAATCCGCGCTGCTCGTGGCCGCGGAATGACCGCCCAGCCAGACGCCCGGAAGCGCTACGATTATCTGATCGTCGGGGCCGGCTTTGCCGGCTCGATCCTGGCCGAGCGGCTGGCCAGCCAGCACGGGGCCAGCGTGCTGCTGATCGATCGCCGACCGCACATCGGCGGCAACGCTTACGACGAGAAGAACGAAGACGGGATTCTCTACCACAAATACGGCCCGCATATTTTCCACACGAATAGCGACGCGGTGGTCGACTATCTGTCGCAATTCACCGAGTGGCGCCCGTACGAGCACCGCGTCCTCGCCGAGGCGCGCGGCCAGCTGGTGCCGATTCCGATCAACCGCACGACGCTCAACCTGCTGTTCGACGCCGGACTTGAGACCGACGACGATGCGGCGGCGTTCCTCGCCGCGCGTGCCGAGCCGGTCGCGGACATCCGGACGTCGGAAGATGTCGTGATCAATGGGATCGGGCGCGAACTCTACGAGCTGTTCTTCCGCGGCTACACGCGCAAGCAATGGGATCTCGATCCGAGCGAGCTCGACAAGCAGGTCACGTCGCGCATCCCGACCCGGACCAACACCGACGATCGCTATTTCACCGACAGCTTCCAGGCGATGCCGCGCGACGGCTACACGGCGATGTTCAAGCGGATGCTCGCCAACCCGCTGATCGAGATCCGTACCGGCGTCGATTTTCGCGATGTCCGCGACGAGGTCGATGCCGGGCACATCATCTACACCGGGCCGATCGACGAATATTTCGATTTTCGCTTTGGCAAGTTAGCCTACCGCAGCCTGAAATTCGATCATCAGACGCTCGAGCAGGAGCAGTTTCAGTCGGTCGGGACGGTCAATTTCCCGTCGCCCGAAGTGCCCTACACGCGGATCAGTGAGTATAAGCATCTGACCGGCCAGCAGGCGCCGTGGACGACCATCACCTATGAATATCCGTCGGCCGAGGGCGATCCTTACTATCCGATCCCGCGGCCCGAGAACCAGGAGCTGTTCAAGCGCTACGAAGCGCTCGCCGACGCGACCGAAGGCGTGACGTTCGTCGGCCGGCTGGCGACCTATCGCTATTACAATATGGACCAAATCGTCGGTCAGGCGCTGGCGATGTTCCGCCGGATGGACGAAAAGCGGGAACCGGCGGAGGCGGCTGCCGTTGCCGTGGCGTGAGCCCTAATGAAGCAGCGGCAACCGGGCCCGGTCTCGCGCAGGGCACCTATCTCAATCCAGTCCTCGACGCGGATTTTCCCGACCCTGCGGTAATTCTCGCGCCCGACGGTTTTTACTACGCCTATGCGACGCAGACTCAGCGCGACGGCGAATGGATCAATATCCAGGTCGCGCGCTCGGCCGACCTTGTCCACTGGCAGCTCCTCGGCGATGCGATGCCGCAAAAGCCGGACTGGGCGCGCGAGACGCAGGACCTGTGGGCGCCGTTCGTGGTGCAGGACGGCGACCGCTACCTGATGTATTATTCGGCGACGCACGACGCCTGCCACGATCCGGAGCGCGGGCATTGCCTGGCGGTCGCGACCGCGGCATCGCCGGCCGGCCCGTTCGTCGACATGGGCGTGCCGCTGCTGCTCGGCGTCGGGTTCGAATTTATCGACCCGATGGTGTTCATCGACCCCGCGAGCGGCCAATGGCTGCTCTATTGGGGCTCCGGATTCCACCCGATCCGGGTGCAGGAGCTGGGCGAGGACCGCATGTCATTTGCCCCGGGCAGCGAAGCGACCAACCTCATCTGGCCCAACCCCGTCGAAGGCGCGTTCCCGCGGCTGGTCGAGGCGGCCTGGGTAATCCGCCACGACGATTTCTATTATCTGTTTTACTCGGGCGATAATTGCTGCGGCCCCGACGCGGAATATGGTGTGATGGTTGCGCGCTCACCCTCACCCACCGGGCCATTCGAATCCCTGGAAGAAGCGCGGGGGGTGCCGCACAGCCTGATGCTGTTCAAAAGCGAGCGCTGGCTCGCGCCGGGCCACAATTCGATCGTCATCGATACGGCCGGCGACACGTGGATCGTCTATCACGCGATCGACGTGAACCGTCCGCGGCAACGTCAGGAAGACGAAATCAACAGCCGCCGGATCATGCTGATCGACAAGGTTCAGTGGCGCGACGACTGGCCGTTCGTCGGCACGCCGTCAGACGAGCCGCAGCCCGCGCCGGTGGTCTGACCGTTCGGGTGCCATGAGCGCGCGCTGCCGCTGCAACTCTTCGTATAACGGTTCGAACACATGGCGCGCGCCATCCGCGGTGATCGTTGAAAAGAGCCCCGTGTCCGCGTGGCGGGAATTATCCCAGCCGGGATAGGCGGTGATCGGGTAGAGGCAGACTCCCTCGACACGTGTTCCCTGCCTCAGCGCTTCGCGCACCTCGTCGCAAATGTAATGCAGCCATGCCGGACGCCCTGATCCCTCGGCGCCGGTCTCGGCAATGAAGATCGGCTTGTCGTAGCGGGCGGCGAATTCGACCAGCATTTCGGATAGCGGGCGATATTCGTGATGGCCCATGGGGATGGTCGGGCCTTGGTAATACCATTGGTTGTGCGGATAGAAATTGAGCCCGATGACATCGGCCAGCGAGGGGTCACCGCCGAGCTCGGGCTCGGCCAGTCCGAGGATCCAGTCGTAGGCCTCGTACATCCCCTGCAGGTTCTGCTCGGCCGCGCGCACCGTTCGGCGGCGGCGATCGTGCGGCGCGATGTTGATCAGCGGCTCCGCCCAGACGATCGTCGTTTCCGGCCGCTCCTGCTTGATCGCGCGCGCCGCGCTGACCCCGGTCTTGACCAGCTGGCGCTTAAACCAGCCGGCCTCGTCCGGTCCGACCGGCGGGAAATATCCCTCGTCCACCGCCCACGAGTGGAAGTTGATTTCATTGAGCGGGCAGACCAGCGGCGGCCGTTCGGTGACCGACCGGTGCACATCCAGCGCTGCCAACGCAAATTCGGTAAAGCGTTCGGGAAAGTCTTCCCCGGCCTGGTTCACATGGTCGGGCGAGCCATAATGAAACAGGTCCCAGATGACCTGGATGCCGGTCTCCTCGGCGGCTTCGAGCGCCGGGAGCCAGCTCGACCAGTCGTATTTGCGCGGCACCTTTTCGATCAGGTGCCAGCGCAGTCCGTCGCGGAGCGTACGAAAGCCGAGTTCGCGGCACTGGCGATAATCGCCGAGCACATGCTTGTCGTGCCCGGTCGCCCGGATGAGGTCGAGCCGCACCCCATCCTGCCGTCGATGCGACGAGCATTCGAAGCCAGCCTGGAAGAAGCTGGCGAAAGATGAGCCAAATTGTTCAGTCATGCGGCCCACCAATGCGCGAGAATGAAATTAGTACCAAACCGGCCGCACAAACGGCACGGCTGGTCCGGCGCCCGATCGCTAGGCCGTGTTGGTCTTCGTCCCGGCATGACGTTCGAGCTCATCACCGATCAGGCGGGCGACATGCAGCACGTTGGTCGATCCCGCCGTTCCGAACGGGATTCCGGCCATCAGCACGACCTTATCGCCGCCGCTCGCGAGCTGGTGGCGCAGGACCATGCGTTTGCCCTTCTCGACCATCTCCTCGAAGCTCGCCACGTCGCGCGTGTGGACCGCGTGGGTGCCCCACAGCAGGCCGAGCCGGCGGGCGGTGATCATCGACGCGCTCATCGCCAGCAGTGGTACAGCGGGCCGTTCGCGGGCGATCCGCCGCGCGGTCGAACCCGATGCGGTGTAGCACACCATCGCGGTTGCCGAGACCGTGCTCGCAATCTGCCGCGCCGATCCCGCCAGCGCGTCTGCCGTCGTCGGCTCGAGCTTAGTCTGGGTGAAGTGGATCCGCGCCGGATAGGTCGGATCGCGCTCGACGCTCTGGGCGATGCGGTCCATCATCTGCACCGCCTCGACCGGATATTGCCCGGCGGCGCTTTCAGCCGAGAGCATCACCGCATCGGCGCCGTCATAGATCGCTGTCGCGACGTCACTAACTTCCGCGCGAGTCGGGGTCGGCGAGGTGATCATCGATTCGAGCATTTGCGTCGCCACCACCACCGGCTTGCCGTACTGGCGGGCGCAGGCGACGATCGCGTTCTGCAGCGGCGGGACCGCTTCGGGCGGCAGTTCGACGCCAAGATCGCCGCGCGCGACCATTACCGCGTCAGCGAGCGCAACGATGTCGGTCAGACGGTCGATCGCGGCCGGTTTTTCGATTTTCGCCAGCAGCGCGGCGCGCTCGCCAATTAGCGACCGTGCCTCGGCGACGTCCTCGGGCCGCTGGACGAAAGACAGCGCGATCCAGTCGGCCTTCTGCTCGAGCGCGAATTGCAGGTCCGACCGATCCTTGTCGGTCAGCGCGGGGATCGGCACCAAAATGTCGGGGACATTGACGCCCTTGTTGTCAGACACCCGCCCGCCGACCTTCACTTCGGCGGTGATGCGATCGTCGGCCGCCTCGATCACCGCTAGCCGGACCTTGCCGTCGTCGATCAGAATGTTGGTCCCGCGCTGCACGGCTTCGAACAGTTCCGGGTGGGGCAGCTCGACCCGATTCGCATCCCCCGGGGCCGGATCGCGGTCGAACACGAACTTCTTGCCCTTGACCAGGATCGCTTCGCCGCCGGTGAAATGGCCGACCCGCAGCTTCGGCCCCTGGAGATCGAACAGGATCGTCGATGGCCGGTGGAATTCCTTTTCCAGCGCGCGGATGTGACTGACCAGCTTGGCCTTTTGGCTCTGGTCGCCGTGGCTCATGTTGATCCGGAACGCATCGGCCCCGGCGATCAGCAGCTTGCGAATGGTCTTCGCATCGCTCGATGCGGGGCCGAGGGTGGCAAGGATCTTCACCTTGCGCGAACGGGGAGCGAGAGTTTCGGTCGAGCTGAGCGCCATCGGCGTTCGCATAGCCGCTCACGCCGTCACTTCAACTACGATCGTGCTTCACTCAGCCGGCTAGGCCCCGTTCCTTGATGTAATCATTGTCGAACAATGCGCGGTCGGCCGCCGCGGGAATCAGCTTGTGCCGCGCGTCGAGCCACTTCTGGAGATTGGCGCCATAGGCCTTGGCGACCCGCTGCGGCGTGTAGGAATTGATCTTCCCCCAATGCTGGGTGAACGCGATGCCGGCCGCTTCGACCCGGTCCGGCGCGGCCGCGAAAAACGCGCGTGAGGTCGTGCTGTCGACGCCGTCGATGCTGATCATCATGCCCATCGGAAATCGATTGAAGGCGAGCAAAGCCGGGCTCTTGCGAACGTATCGGCAACCCAACACCAGCGGCACCGGCCCAATGTCCTTATAGAGCTGGATCAGCGTCTCGATCGTTTTCCGGGCGTCGGGCAAAGCGACAGCAATGCTGCCGCTCGCGACATGGAGCAGGGGCGGCTTGTAACCGTAAATCATCCCCGGCGTTCCGGTCTTGGGCGTGGTGTCGAACAATTGCTTCGCGGCGAGCTTGGAGAAGGGCGGAATGACGCCTTTGAAGGCATCAAGGATCACGCCGAGGGTCGACAGCGCGTCGAATCCGGGCCCGATCGACTTGGGCGGGCTGATCAGGTCGTAGTTCGGCTGAAAGTTGCCCGGATCGTCCCTGCGATAATTGACCATGATCAGCACGTCGTCGCTCGACGGATTGATCACGGCCTGAAAGAAATACGGCTTGTCGCCGTTGAACGGCTCCACCGAAAAATCGAGCCCACCAATCGCCTTCCACAAATCCTCGGTCAGCTTCACCTGCGTCGGACGGGTCTCGAGCAGGTAACGCGGCGCGGTTTCGAGCACGACCGCGCTGACCACGCCGAAACTGCCGAACGACACCACCACGGCGTTGAACAGATCGTCATCGTCGCGCATGAGCTTGGCGCCGAGGCTATCGACCCACGCCTTGGCCATCACCGGCCGGCTTTTGCGCTCGATCCAATAATGTTTGTCGGCCGTCGTAATCAGGTGGAGCGCGACGATGTGATCGTGCAGCGCGCCGAACTCGAGCGCCGAGCCGTGGGTGCCGCACTGGGTCGCGCCGACGATGGTCTGGCCGTTAGCTGCGCCTGAGGTGAACAGGGCGCGCTTCTGGGCGTCGGTTTCGAGCGCCTTGTTCACATCGGCGACGGTGTTGCCGCATTGGAACAGATACAGACCCGACTTCTGGCCGGCGGTCCCGGGATAGGCCGGATCGACGTCCGTCGCCTTGACCTTGAGCCGGCCGCGCAGGCGGTTGGTGTTGAACGTCCAGCCGCTGGTCGTCGGCGCCTTAGACAGCGACCAGCTCGAGCCGATCGCCCGCACCTTCAGGCCCTGTTGCTTGGCATCGCCGATCAGTTTCTGGAACTGGGCGGTGGTTTCCTTCAAATCCGCGACCGTCAGCCCGGCCGTCTGCTGTGGCATGAAAATGTCCCACTCACCGTCGATCACCTGGTGGTAGGTTTCGTGGAAATTCTTCCACAGCTTCTTGGGATTGAAGCTCGGCTGGGGCGCGGCCATCAATCGCCCCCGCCGCCCATCGGCGGCTCGCTGGCATTGGCGCAGCTATATTCGATCGTCGCCGGTGCGATCATGCCGAGGGTGATCCAGCTGACGAACCCCTGGGCGAAGTTGCGCTTCACCAGCACGCGGGCGAGTTGCTCGCCATTCGCGCACCGCGCGGCCGATATAAACCCGGGTTGCTGAACCTTTCCGCCGGCGTAGGATTTGGCTTCGATCGTCTGCGGTGTCCCCGCCAGGCTCGGCTGCGGCGGCTGGACGAGATATTGCATGCAGCCGCTGGTGGTCGCCGCCATCGCAAGTGCCGCGATCGCTCGCTTGAGCATCGCTCCTCCTTCCGATTCGGCGCGGCGAAAGTAACATGTCCGGCGGCGGAAGTCGCTTGAGCGCCCGAACGCGCTCCCCTAGAGGCGCATCTCACACATCGAAATTGGAGTGATTGAAACATGGCGGAAGGCACCGTCGCGGCCGATCAGCTGCGGCTTTTCATCGAGCGGGTCGAACGCCTGGAGGAAGAGAAGAAGGGCATCGCGGACGATATTCGCGACGTCTATGCCGAGGCCAAGGCCAACGGCTATGACGCGAAAATCATGCGTATGATCGTGCGCCTGCGGAAAATGGAAACGCACACCCGGCAGGAACAGGACGCGATCCTCGAAACCTATCGCCAGGCGCTGGGCCTCGCGTAAGGAACGACCATGGCCGGCCATTCCAAATATAAGAACATCATGTACCGCAAGGGCGCCCAGGATAAGAAGCGCTCGACGATGTTTTCCAAGCTCGCCCGCGAAATCACCGTCGCGGCCAAGATGGGCCTGCCCGATCCGGACATGAACGCGCGGCTGCGCTCGGCGATTCTCGCCGCCAAGGCGCAGTCGATGCCCAAGGACAATATCCAGCGGTCGATCGACAAGGCCTCGTCCAACGACACCGAGAATTACGAAGAAATCCGCTACGAGGGCTTCGGCCCGGCCGGGGTCGCGCTGATCGTCGAAGCGCTGACCGACAACCGCAACCGCACCGCGACCAACGTCCGCACGATCTTTTCCAAGAACGGCGGCAATCTCGGCGCCGGCGGCAGCGTCAGCCATGGCTTCGAACGGCTCGGGCTAATCGAATATCCGGCGAGCGCAGGCGATGCCGACAAGGTCTTCGAAGCAGCGATCGAGGGCGGCGCCGAGGATGTCGAATCGGACGAAGGCGGTCACCGCATCTGGACCAGCATCGAATCCCTGCACGAAGTGGCCAGGGCGCTTGAACCGCTGATCGGCGAGGCCGAAGGCGCGAAGCTGGCATGGCGCCCGTCGACCGAAGTCGAAGTCCGTGGCGACGACGCATCCAACTTAATGAAACTCATCGACGCGCTCGAAGACGATGACGACATCCAGACCGTGTGGGGCAATTACGACGTCCCGGACGAGGAACTGGAGCGGCTCGCCTGAAGCTGCTCGGCCTTGACCCCGGCCTCGGTACCACCGGCTGGGGGTTAATCGAGAGCGAAGGCAATCGCCTCCGTCATATCGCCAACGGCCAGATCAAGACCGACCCCCTGACCCCGCTGCCGCAGCGCCTGGCGCGGCTCGCCGATCAGCTCGAAGCGCTATTCGCGGAGCATCACCCGGACGCCGCCGCGGTCGAGGAGGTGTTCATCAACAAGAACCCGCAATCGACCCTCAAGCTCGGCCAGGCGCGCGGAGTCGCGCTGATGTGCGCCGCGCGGGCCGGGTTGGCGGTCGGCGAATATGCGCCGGCGCTGGTCAAGAAGGCGGTGGTCGGCACCGGCGGCGCCGACAAGGTACAAATCCACGCGATGATCGCGCGGCTGCTCCCCGGCGCGAAAATCGCCGGCCCCGACGCCGCCGATGCGCTGGCGGTGGCAATCACCCACGCGCATCACTTGGCGACAGCGCGGCGAATCGCCTAAGCCAACTCGCAATGATCGCGCGCCTTTCTGGAACCCTCGCCGAACTGACTGCCGATGGCGCGGTGATCGATGTCGGGGGAGTCGGCTATCAATTGCTCGCCAGCACCCGCACCCTAGACGCGCTCGGTCCGATCGGCGGCGAGGTGAAAGTCCTGACCGAACTCCAGGTGCGCGAGGACGCCTGGACCCTGTTCGGCTTCGGCTCACCAGTCGAGCGCGATAGCTTCCGCGCGTTGACCAGCGTCCAGGGCGTCGGCGGCAAGGTCGCGCTGGCGATCCTTTCCGCGCTCTCGCCTGACGAACTCGCGCGCGCCGTTGCCCAGGACGACAAAGCGATGATCGGCCGCGCCAATGGCGTCGGGCCCAAGCTCGCCGCGCGCATCGCCAACGAGCTGCAAGGCAAGCTCGGGGTCGCGGCGCTCGGCCAATCGCTCTCGCCGCGCGCCGGCGCCGCCGCCGATGCGCTCTCCGCCCTCGCCAATCTCGGTTTCAAACCGACCGAGGCCAGCGCCGCGGTCAATGCGGCGCAAGACGATCTCGGCCCCGACGCCGACCTCGATGCATTGGTCCGCCTCGCTCTAAGAAAGGCGGCGAAGTGACCACGCGCATAGCAACCTGCCGTTGCGGGCAGCTTCAGGCGAGCACCTCCGGCGAGCCCGTCCGCCTCTCGGTCTGTCACTGCCTCAATTGCAAGAAGCGCTCGGGCAGCGCGTTCGCGGTGCAGGCGCGCTGGCCGGCGGAACAGGTACAGATCGAGGGTTCGTCGAAAACTTTCGTCATCGTCGCTGACAGCGGCAACAACTGCACTTTCCATTTCTGTCCCGAGTGCGGGTCGGACGTCTATTATGTGATCAACGGCAAATTTGAGGGCCTGGTCGCGATCCCGCTCGGCGCGTTCGACGATCCGTTCTTCGGCAGCCCGGAATATTCAGTGTGGGAGCAGCGCAAGCACCCTTGGCTCGAAATCGTCGGCGACGAGATTGAGCATTTCGACTAACCGCCCCACGCGTCCTTGTAGACGCGTAGGAAATTGCCCCCCATCAGCTTCTCCAGCCGCGCCTGGCTCCAGCCGCGTTTGGCGAGGTCGCCGGCGAAACGTTCGTAGCGGTCGACGCTGTTGTAATCCTCGAGAAAGGGATAGACGCCGATCGCCTCGCCCGGCGCGGCGATACCTGCCTTGATCCGCCGCGCCTGATCCTCGTCCATCTTCTTCTTCGATTCGGCATCGAAATGGGTCGGCAAGACACCATTGTCGGTGCCGATCCCGACATGATCCTCGCCGGCGACGTTGGCGATATGCTCGACGTGCGCGATCAGGTCCGCGCCCTTGGGGTGGCTGTCGAGCGTCAGGAACGGCATGAAATAAACGCCGACGACCCCGCCCTTGTCGGCCACCGCCTTGATCGTCTCGTCCCGGGTGTTGCGCGGGTGATCGGTCAGCGCCCGCGCCCCGGTGTGGCTAATCACCAGGGGCCGCTTGGCGAAGGCAGCCGCCTCGGCCATTGTCCGCGCTCCGCCGTGGCTGAGATCGAGCAGCAGCTTTTCCTTTTCGATCCGCTCGATCGTTGCTTTGCCGAGCTTGGTCAGCCCGCCGTCGCGCGGCTCCAGTGAGCCATCGCCCGCGAGGTTGCCGTTGTTGTAGGTCAGCTGGACGGTCATCACCCCGTCCTTCCTGAGCTGCGCCAGCCGATCGAGGTCGGGGCTGACCATCGACGAATCCTGCGTTCCCCATAGCCAGCCGAACTTCTTCTCGCGCTTGGCCTTCAGAATGTCCGCTGCGGTCCGCACCAGAATCAGCCGATCCGGGTTGGCGTTGAGGATGTTCTGCTTGGCCGCAATGTCCTTTTGATAGTCGCCCCATGGATCGGTGACGTTACCAACCGGGAAGACCGTGTCGCGCAGCATGGTCACGCCGGTCGCGACCATTTCCGCCCAGGCGCGGTCGCCGAGCCGCAATTGCTCCTCGGGTGAATAAGGGTCGCCGACTCCGCCGAGCGCGTCGATGACGACTGCCGGGCGGTACCAGCTGGGCGCCGCGTTCGCCTTGCGCGCCGGCGCCGGTCCCGCGGCCAGCATTGCGGCCGTCACGGCCATCATCGTCCGCCGATCAACGTTCATGGCGCTCCCCCTCGCTAACGCCCTTGTCGTTGGGCCATGCATCTGCGAATCAATCGGGGATGGCAACCGACCCGGCCCGCATCACGACGCCCGAGCGCACCGCTGAAGACGCCGACCTCGCGCTGCGCCCGAAGACCCTCGACGAATTCATCGGCCAGCAGGCGGCGCGCGAGAACCTGCGGGTGTTCGTCCAGGCGGCGAAAAGCCGGGGCGAGCCGCTCGACCATGTCCTGCTTCACGGTCCGCCCGGCCTCGGCAAGACCACTTTGGCCGGCATCCTGGCGCGCGAAATGGGCGTCGGTTTCCGCGCCACCTCGGGCCCGGTGATCGCCAAGTCGGGCGACCTCGCCGCGTTGCTCACCAATCTCGAGGACGGCGACGTGCTGTTCATCGACGAGATTCACCGCCTCAATCCCGCAGTCGAGGAAGTGCTCTACCCGGCAATGGAGGACCGCGCACTCGATCTGATGATTGGCGAGGGGCCGTCGGCGCGTTCCGTGCGGATCGACCTGCCGCGCTTCACTTTGGTCGGCGCGACCACCCGCCAGGGATTGCTGACGACCCCGCTGCGCGACCGTTTCGGCATTCCCGTCCGGCTGAATTTCTACACGGTCGAGGAACTCGAGCAGGTGGTTCGCCGCGCCGCACGGCTGCTTGGAGTCGAACTCACTGACGACGGTAGCCGTGAAATCGCCCGCCGCTCGCGCGGGACTCCGCGCATCGCCGGACGTTTACTTCGGCGCGTTCGCGACTTTGCCCATGCCGCGGGCTCCGACACGATCGACGCCGCGGTCGCCGACCGGGCGTTGTCGCGGCTGGAGATCGACGCACTCGGCCTCGACGCAATGGATCGCCGCTATCTGACCATGATCGCCGATCTGTACGGCGGCGGACCGGTGGGCGTCGAAACGCTCGCCGCGGGCTTGAGCGAACCGCGCGATACGATCGAAGACGTGATCGAGCCCTTCCTCATCCAGCTTGGGCTGATCGCCCGCACCGCGCGCGGCCGCTGCCTCAACGGCCGCGGCTACGCCCACCTCGGCCTGCCCCAGCCGCAAGGCAGCCAGGCCGGACTATTCGACCCAGGAGCCGCCGCCAAATGATGACCTTGTTGCTCGCGGCCGCGTTGGCCCAGGCCGCTCCTACTGCACCCGACTACACAAAGGACTCGACGTGGCTGTGTCTGCCCGGCCGCGTCGACACTTGCTCGACGCCGCTGGCGACGACCGCACTCAATCCCAACGGCTACGGCTCGAACCGACCGAGCAGCGTCGCCAAGGATCCGCCGATCGACTGCTTCTACGTCTATCCGACGGTCTCGCGCGATCAGGGGCTCAACAGCGACCTCGTGCCGTCCGAGGAGAAGCTCGCCGCCGAAAGCCAGTTCGCGCGTTTCGCCTCGGTGTGCCGGACGTTCGTGCCTCTGTACCGCCAGATGACCGTGTCGGCGGTCGTCGCCTTCACCACCGGTGTCGATATCCGCCCGGCGTCGATCCTCGCTTATGGCGATGTCGTCGCCGCGTGGAAGAATTACCTCGCTACCCGCAACAACGGCCGCCCGTTCGTGCTGATCGGCCACAGCCAGGGCAGCCTGATGCTGCAGTTGCTGATCGCCAATGTCATCGAGAAAGACCCGGCGGTGGCCGCGCGGATGAAGCTCGCGATCATTCCCGGCTTCGACGTGATCGTGCCCCAGGGCAAATTAGTCGGCGGCACCTTCAAAAAGACGCCGCTCTGCAGCCGCGCTGGCCAGACCGGCTGCGTGATCGCCTGGACCAGCTTCCGCGAGAAAAACGTTCCCCCGGTCGGAGCGATGTTCGGCATTTCCGACCAGCCGGGCATGACCGTCGGTTGCGTCAATCCGGCCCGCCCCGGCGCGACCGACTGGGTCCCGCTCGACAGCTATTGGTACGCGCGTTCGAGCTACCAGGTGCCCGGCGGACCAATCGAGTGGTCGAGCGAGGGTCCGCCGCCGACGCCTTATTTGCACGCGACCGACCTCGTCTCGGCCAAGTGCATCAACGATGGCCAGCGCGGCTTTCTGTGGATCCGTACCGACGCCGATCCAAAGGACAAGCGCACCGACCGCATCGGCGGCGAAGTCGCGGTGATGGGCATGTTCCTCCCCGGCTGGGGCATGCACCTCGCCGATGTCCCGGAGGCGCAGGGCGACCTGGTCCGCCAGGTTGGAGACCTGAAGCCCTAGGGCTCGATCCAGAACAGCTCCTCGACGCTCATCCCAAGCGCTTTGGCGAGTTTGATCGCCAAAGTTGCGGACGGCGTGAACACGCGGTTCTCGACGGTGTTGATTGTCTTTCGGCTGACGCCGACGCGCGCAGCGAGCTCGGCTTGGGTCCAGCCTTTGTGGTCGCGCGCCTCGCGTAGCCGGTTCATCAGGGCCTCAGCCAATGCGGTGGGCTCTCCGCTCCCGCATGGCGAAACTGATCAGGGCAGCGCCGACGCCGAGCGTGACGATGATGTGAAGACCTTCGTTGAGCGTCAGCGGATCAAAGATCGATTCGATATAGACCGCCAGCGCGGTGACGATCGTTACCCAAAAGCCCAGCGCTTGCGATGCGAGCCGATTGAGCCGCGAGGTTTCGTCGTTGAGCAGGTCTCGGACATTCCGGCCCCTGAACAGGAATCCACCTGTCGCAAGCAGCATCATGATAAGAAAGACGAGAATGATCCAAGCGCCCATTCGCGCATGGGAATCTCGGGTCGCAGGCGAGCTGGCGAAGTATGCGCTCTGTCCGGCGAAGAACACGATCGCCAGCACGAAAAAAATTTGCGAGCGCTTGCGGCCCATGCGCTCGGCCTCCTCTACGTCGTGGACGTCATGCATCGAACCAATCCCCTATGATGTAACTTATGGGTTACATGTAACCTTGGCGTTACACGGGAGTCAAGCGGGCTTTGCGGCACGAGTCCGCGACCGCTACAGCGACGGCGATGGCGGATCTCGACACACCCTATCGCGGCGGCTTTGTCGGCGCCGAGCATCACTTCGCGCTGACCGTCTATTTCGAGGACACCGACACCGCCGGCGTCGTCTATTATGCCAATTATCTGAAGTTCATGGAGCGGGCGCGGTCGGATATGCTGCGCGCGGTCGGCGTAGATCAGGCCGACGTCCACCATTCCGGCGATGGCGCTTATTATGTCGCCGAGTGCAGCATCCGCTATCGCAAGCCCGCCCGGCTCGGCGACGACCTTCTCGTCCTGAGCTCGGTCGAGCTGGTCCGCGCCGCTTCGGTCGAGATTCAGCAACGAGTCATCCGCAATGGCGAAGTACTGACCGACGCGCGGGTGACGGCGGCCTTTCTCGACGCCAATGGCCGGCCGCAACGCCAGCCCAAGGAATGGGTCGAACGCTTCAGGAGCATTACGAAAACCGCATGATCGCCCGTTCCGCGTCTTTAGTCTCAGTCGCACTCGCCCTGTTCGCCGCCCCCGCCGCGGCGCAGCAGGCGGCGGCCGTGATCGCCATCCCGCCGCTGACCACCCCCGACGAAAAGGCGACCGGCGCCGGCAGCCCGGCCGCGGTCGCCTGGCAGGCGTCGCAGTTGATTGCCTCCGATCTCCGCACAACCGCCGAGCTGGTCCCGGTCGGCCCCGACCAGAAGGATTATTATTCCTATCCCGAAGTCACCGCGCCGACCTTCTCGCGGTGGCGGGCCAAGGGCGCGAAGTTCGTCCTCACCGGATTCGTCCGCTCGCGCCCGGACGGGCGGCTGACCGTCGGCTGTTACGTTTATGACACCCTCAAAGGCACCGAGCTTGGCCGCACCGGCTTCGTCGTCGCCCCCGAGGACTGGCGCCGCGCGGCGCACAAATGTTCGGGCATCGCCTACACCGCGGCGACCGGCGCGCCCGGCATCTTCGACACCCGCATCGCTTATGTCGCGGAGAGCGGCCCGCCCAGCGCCCGGGTCAAGCGCATCGCGATCATGGACGGCGACGGCAACAACCAGAGCTTCGTCACCGCCGGCGACACCATCGTCCTGACCCCGCGCCTGTCGCCCAAGGCGGAGAATCTCGCGTTCGTCAGCTACGTCGACGGTCAGGCGAACGTGCGCATCGTCAATCTGACGTCGAACGAGCAGCGCCCACTGGTCGCCGGCAGCGGCGGCATGAGCTTCGCCCCGCGCTTTGCGCCGGACGGGAGGCGGATCGTCTTTTCGATGCAGGCCGGGGCCAACACCGACATCTATGTCGCGGATTCCAGCGGCGGCCCGGCCCAGCGCCTGACCGCGGCGCCGGGCATCGACACCGATCCGAGCTTCTCGCCCGACGGCAGTCGGATCGCGTTCGAAAGCGACCGTTCGGGCAATCAGCAAATCTACACCATGGCGGCGGACGGCACGCAGCAGCGACGAATCAGCTTCGGCGGCGGCTGGTACGCCGCGCCGGTATGGAGCCCGGACGGCGAATGGATCGCGTTTGCGCGCCGAATCCCGGGCGCGGGATCGCGCATTGGGGTGATGAAACCCGACGGCAGCGGCGAAAAACTCCTGACCGACGACGCGCTCGACGAAGGCCCGAGCTGGGCGGCGAGCGGCCACGAGCTGATTTTCCAGCGCGCCGGACCCGATGGCCGCCCGGCGCTCTACCGGGTGACGCTGGCCGGCGGCGACGCGCGCAAGGTCGTCACCCCGCAGGACGCGTCCGACCCCGACTGGTCGGGAGTGGTCGACTGATGCGCCGCGCTTTGTTCCTGTTCGCGCTCGTAAGCAGCGCCGCCTCGGCGCAATTCCCGGGCCTGTCGCGACGGCCGTCGGTCCCGCCGCCGCCAGTACCTTTATTGATGGGCATCGATGGCCTGCGCGCGGAATTCGTCGCCCAATCGGGCAGCGACAAAGTCTTTTTCGGCGGTGACAGCGCGGTCCTGACCGCGCCGGCCCGGGCCACCCTCGCCGCCCAGGCGCAGTGGTTGCGGCGCCACCCCGAAATCATCGTGCGGATCGAAGGCCATGCCGACGCCAGCGACACGCGCGACCACGCGCTGGCGGTCGCTGCGCGCCGCGCCGAGGAAGTTCGCGATTATCTGGTCTTGCTGGGCGTCCCCGCCGCCCAGCTGTCGACCGTCAGCTGGGGCAAGGAACGCATCGCCGTGATAGGCGCGTCGCAGGACGCGCTGGCGCTCAATCGGCGCGCGGTGACGGTGTTGGTGAGATAGTTCCCCGGCGAAGGCCAGGGTCCAGTCCAGGAAAAGAAAGTCTGGGCTCCCGCGCTTGCAGGAGAACAGTCAACAAGAATTACGCCGCGCGGCGGTGATCGCTGGTCATCGCCAGCCAGCCGCGCGCCTGGCGCTGGGCTTCGGCGATTTCCCGCGCGGTCATTTCGAGCGAGATTTCAGCGCGGCATTCCTGGCCGCGGGTGCAACCCGACAGGGCCGCTAGATTGAACCATTTGTGGGCTTCGATCAGATCCACCGGCGCGCCGCCGCGGCCGGTCGAATAGGTAATCCCGAGCTCGAACAACGCATCGACGTCGCCGGCTTCGGCATCGGCCAGGCGGCTCCTGATCAGGAATTCCGCGCCCTTCTGACTAATCGCTCCCATTGGTGTTCCCCTCATCCTGTTGAGGGCAATTCAACAGCCGCGAGCAAACAAATGGTTAACGCGGTTCAACCATATTCAGAAATGCCTCCATTTCAGAGGGGAATATTGTCGATCAGCCGGGTCGTTCCGATCACCGCCGCGGCGATCAACCGCGTCTCTCCCCGCGGAATATCGACCGGCTCCAGCGTTCGGGCATCGACCAGGACGAAATAGTCGACCCGCGAGAATCGTGCGTTCCGGAGCATGTTCACCGCTTGATCGATCGCGGCTCCTACTCCGACCCCCCGCCGAATCGCGTCGCGCGCGACTTCGAGCGCCGCGGGAAGGGTGGCGGCCCGGGTTCGCTCGTCCGCCGAGAGGCGGGCGTTGCGCGAAGATAGCGCCAACCCGTCGGCGTCGCGCATCGTCGGTACGCCGACAATCTCGATCCCCATCGCAAGATCGGCGACCATGCGGCGGATCACCGCCAGCTGCTGAAAGTCCTTCTCCCCGAACAGCGCGACATCGGGCCGTACCGCGAGCAACAGCCGCGCGACCACGGTCGCAACACCGTCGAAATGTCCAGGACGCGCCTCGCCTTCCCACCGCTCCGACACGCCCGAAACGCGAACTACGGTCGCAAAGCCCATCGGGTAAATGGCGTCGACCGACGGCATCCACAGCAAGTCGCACCCCGCGCCCGCCAGTTTTAGCGCGTCGTCGGCCTCGGTCCGCGGGTAGCGCGCGAGATCGTCCGGGTCGTTGAACTGCGTCGGATTGACGAAAATCGTCGCGACAACGGCGTCCGCGCGCCGCTTGGCTTCCTCAACCAAAGCGAGGTGTCCGGCGTGGAGCGCCCCCATCGTCGGCACCAGTGCAATCGTACCTCTCTGGCGCAATTCCGCGAGGCTTCGCGTCAATTCTTCACTGTCACGAACGGTTTGCACGGGAGTCGCGCCTCGGATAATCTCGCCTGGGGCGGCGTTTCGATGCCGCAGGGGAAAAGATCAAGCATGACGCAGCCGCATTTCATCGTCTTTGCCAACGAAAAAGGCGGCACCGGCAAGTCGACGACCGCGGTCCATACCGCGATCGCGCTCGCCGCGTCGGGCCACCGCGTCGGTGCGCTCGATCTCGACGGGCGCCAGCGGACGATGACCCGCTATCTCGAAAATCGCGATGCCACCATGCGCCGGCTCGACAAGCAGCTGCCTTATGCTGCCTATGAAGTGCTCGTGGATCACAACGAGGCTGGCTTCGCCGCCGCCTGCGAGCGTCTCGCGCAAAATGCCGACGTCATCGTCATCGATACGCCCGGCCGCGACGACGAGGTCGCGCGGCTCGCGATCCTTGCCGCCGACACACTCGTGACACCGATGAACGACAGCTTCGTCGACCTTGACCTGATCGGCCAGGTTCACCCCGAGAATTACAAGGTGACCAAGCCGAGCTTCTACGCCGAGCTGGTGTGGAACAGCCGCACCGCGCGGGCCAAACAGACCGGCAAGAGCGTCGACTGGGTGGTGCTCAGGAACCGCCTCCAGCACATCGAATCGCACAACCTCCGCCGCGTCGGCGCAGCGCTTGACGAACTCGCCCGGCGGGTCGGCTTCCGCGTCATCCCCGGCCTCGGCGAACGGGTGATCTACCGCGAATTGTTCCCCAAGGGCCTGACCCTGCTCGACCTGCAGCAGCTGGGCGAAGTCGGCATCGCCCACGTCACCGCCCGCCAGGAATTGCGTGAGATGATCGGCGGGCTCGGGATTCCCGACGTCGAGGACCGGCAGGCGGCTTAGCCTCCCCCCAATTTCGCGATTGAACTATCCCGCCATTTGGTGTGTTCGCTCATCGCCATGGCCCACACCTTCAACCCAACCATTCTCCGCGAATATGACATCCGCGGCATCGTCGGCGACACGCTCAACGAAGCCGACGCTTATGCGCTCGGCCGGACCTTTGGCGCCAAGGCCCATGGCGAGGGCGCCCGGACTATTGCCGTCGGCCGCGACGGGCGGACCCATTCGGGCCTGCTCGAAGCCGAGCTGATCCGCGGCCTCACGGAAAGCGGGCTGAACGTCGTCCAGATCGGCATGGGCCCTTCCCCCATGCTCTATTTCGCGACCCATTATCTCGACGTCGATGGCGGCATCCAGGTCACCGGCAGCCATAACCCGGCCGACTACAACGGCTTCAAAATGCTGCTCAAGGGCCGCTCGGTATTCGGCGCGGAGATCCAGGAGATCGGCCAGCGCGCCGCCTCGGGCCACTGGCACGAGGGCGCGGGGTCGGTCGAGGAGGTCGACATCCGCGAGGCGTACGTCGACCGCTTGCTCCAGGATCATTCGGCAACGCCGTGTCGCGTCGGCTGGGACGCCGGCAACGGTGCCGCCGGGCCGACCCTCGACATGCTGGTCGAACGGCTGCCCGGCCACCACCACGTGATTTTCAGCCAGGTCGACGGCACCTTTCCCAACCACCACCCCGATCCGACGGTCGAAGCCAACCTCGCCGACCTCAAGGCGCTGGTCGAGCGCGAGCAACTCGATTTCGGGATCGCCTTCGACGGCGACGGCGACCGCATCGGCGCGGTCGACGGTCTGGGTCGAGTGATCTGGGGCGACCAGTTGCTCGCCATCCTTGCCGGCCCGGTGCTCGCGGCAGAACCCGGCGCGACGATCATCGCCGACGTCAAGGCGAGCCAGATCCTGTTCGATCGCATCGCCGAGCTTGGCGGCCAGCCGTTGATGTGGAAGACGGGCCACAGCCTGATCAAGTCGAAGATGAAGGAGACCGGGGCGCCGCTGGCGGGCGAGATGAGCGGCCACATCTTTTTCAAGCACCGCTGGTACGGCTTCGACGACGCGCTCTACGCCGCGGTGCGCCTGATCGAGGCGGTCGGTGCGAGCCGCCAGAGCCTGACCGAAATCATGGACGCGATGCCCAAGAGCGTCGCCACGCCCGAACTGCGCTTCCCGGTCGACGAGCCGCGCAAGTTCGCGATCATCGATGAGGTCCGCGACCGCCTGACCGCTGACGGTGCCAAGGTCGACTCGACCGATGGCGTTCGCGTCAGCACCGCCGACGGCTGGTGGCTGCTGCGCGCCTCGAACACGCAGGACGTCCTGGTCGCCCGTGCCGAAGCGAAGGACCAGGCCGGGATCGAGCGCCTGGTCGCGCAGATCGACAACCAGCTGACGAAGTCACGGGTGTCGCGCGAACGTGCGCCTCATTGATGCCATCGGCACTGGACTAGTCCCCCCGCACCCCACATCCTTCCCCGCTCTGCAATCGGGGGGTTCCCAATGAGACTCGCCTATCTACTTGCCGCTTGCGCGGCGTTTATCGCGGTTCCGAGCGCCCAGGCCGTCCCTGCCGACTCGCCGGCCACGGCAGTGGGGCACGATACCGAATGTCTGTTGCTGTTCCTGGTCGCGGCCGGCGACGCCAAGGAGCCGAAGGTCCAACAGGCGGCGATTGCCGGGTCGTGGTATTTCCTCGGCAAGGTGGACGGGCGCGCGCCCGGCCTCGATATTGTCAGCGCCTTGCGCAGCAAGGAGACCGAATTGCGGGGCAATCCTCGCGCCGGGCAAATCGGCACTGCCTGCGATGCCGAGCTGGCGAGACGAGGCGCGGACCTGCTGGACATCGGCAAGCGGGTGGATAACCAGCCGTCAGCATCTTCGTCTTCATAGCCACCAAGTTCAGCGCGCGGCGGTGACGAAACCCGACAGATCCGGTATGACCAGCGGTATGGAAGTGCGGACCATCGACTCCGCCGACGGCGAGATCGGCGTACCGACCGAACGGCTGTGCCGGGTAATGGAACTCGCCATCGCCAACAAACCGCTCGAAGAGACCCTGAGCGAACTGATCCGGATCGTCGAAACCACCTCGCGCACCGGCGTGCTCGGCTCGATCCTGCTGCTTGACGGCCGCCACCTTCGCCACGGCGCGGCGCCGAGCCTCCCCAAGGATTATAGCGAAGCGATTGACGGCGCCGAGATCGGCCCGATCGCGGGATCGTGCGGCACCGCGGCGTTTCGCGGCCGGCCGGTGTTCGTGTCGGACATCGCGACCGATCCCTTGTGGGCGGAATTCAAGACGGTCGCGCTACCCCACGGCCTCAGGGCGTGCTGGTCGACGCCGATCATCACCGGCGGCTCAAAGGTGCTGGGGACGTTTGCGATGTACCATCGCGAACCGCGGGAAGCGACCGTGCGCGACCTCGTGCTGGTCGATCTCGTCACCCACACGGCTGCCCTGGTCATTGACCGCAAGCAGGCCCAGGAAGCCCTCGCCCGCGCGGCCTAATCATCCTCGTCCTCGTAGCCCACGAGGTTCAGTTCGCACGCTTTGATCTGGTGGGTCATGCACCAATGCTTGAGCGCTTCCTCGCGCCCGTGCGTGATCCACACCTCGCTCGGCTCGAGCTCGCGGATGGTCGTGGTCAGCTCGTCCCAATCGGCGTGGTCGGAGATGATCAGCGGCAACTCGACATTGCGTTGCCGGGCGCGCTGGCGGATGCGCATCCAGCCCGAGGCCATCGCCGTCACCGGGTCGGGCAGGCGCCGCGACCAGCGGTCGTTGAGCGCGGACGGCGGGGCAATCACAATTCTGCCCTTGAGCTCGTCCTTCGCCACCCCCGTGGCCGGGCGCAGGTCGCCGAGCGCCACTCCCAATTCCTCGTAAAGCAGACACAGCCGCTCAACTGCCCCGTGATAGTAGATCGGCTCGTGATGGCCGCGTTCGCGCAATTCGGTGATGATCCGTTGCGCCTTGCCCAGCGCATAGGCGCCAACCAGCACGCAGCGATCCGGGTCCGCATGCAGCCGGTGGAGCAGGCGGTCGATCTCGCTCCCCGTGTCGGGATGGCGGAACACCGGCAGGCCGAACGTCGCCTCGGTGATGAAGATATCGCACGGCACCGGCGCGAACGGCGCGCACGTCGGGTCGGGTCGGCGCTTGTAATCGCCCGACACCACTACGCGCTCACCCTTATGCTCCATCACGATCTGCGCCGACCCGAGCACATGCCCGGCGGGCACAAACCGCACATCGACGTCGCCGACGCGGACGGTCTCATCATACGCGATCGGCTGGCCCGACTGCGGGCCGTAGCGCGTCGCCATAATCGCCAGCGTCTCCGCCGTTGCGAGGACCGCATGGTGACCGCCGCGCGCATGGTCGGCGTGACCGTGGGTCACCCACGCCCGCGCCTTGGGCTGCGATGGGTCGATCCACGCGTCGGCGGGCCGCACGTAGATCCCTTCGGGGTGGGATTCGATCCAGGAACCTAGCCGCGCCATCACGCACTATATAAGCAGCCGGACGGAGAGTGCGCATGGACGAATCATTGCTGGCTACCGTGGAACTCCTCGGCCCAGTCATCTTGTTGATCGTGCTGATTTGGCTGGTGATGGGTGGCCGCGCGGGGATCACAGCCGCTGACGACTGATTCGCTCCCGCCGGTCGTCGCCGACTGGTTTATATCCAAAGGCTGGGCGCCGCGCCGCCACCAGCTCGACATGCTCGCCCGCGCGCGGGCCGGGCGCAGCGCGCTGCTGGTCGCGGCGACCGGCGCCGGCAAGACGCTTGCCGGCTTTCTCCCGTCAATCTGCGAATTGGCCGAAAACCCGAGCGAGGGTCTGCACACGCTCTATGTCTCACCGCTGAAGGCGCTTGCGGTCGACGTCCAGCGCAACCTGATCGGCCCGGTCGAGGAGATGGGGCTGCCGATCCGGGTCGAGACGCGTACCGGCGACACCCCGTCGGACCGCAAGGCGCGGCAGCGGGTCAAGCCGCCGCACATTTTGCTGACCACGCCGGAATCGCTGAACTTGCTCCTGAGCTACCCCGACGCCGCTCTGATGTTCGAGAATCTGCGGACGATCGTCGTCGACGAGCTCCACGGCTTCGCCAAGGAAAAGCGCGGCGACCTCCTCTCGCTGTCGATGTCGCGGCTGCAATCGTTGGCGCCGGGACTGCGCCGGGTCGGGCTGTCGGCGACGATCAGCGATCCCGACGCCTATCGATCGTGGCTTGCGCCCGACGCCGACATGGACCTGGTCGACCTGGTCATCGGCGATCCCGGCGCCGAGCCCGATCTCTCGATCCTGATCCCCGAGAATCGGATCCCGTGGGGCGGCCATTCGGGCTATCACGCGATCCCCGACGTGATGCGGCTGATCGAACAGCACAAGACGACTTTGGTCTTCAGCAACACCCGCGGCCTCGCCGAACTGATCTTCCAGAAATTGTGGGACGAAAACGAGCACGCCCTGCCGATCGGCATCCACCACGGCAGCCTGTCGGTCGAAGCGCGGCGCAAGGTCGAGGCGGCAATGGCCGCTGGCAAGCTCCGCGGGCTGGTCGCGACCGCCAGCCTCGATCTCGGCATCGACTGGGGCGACGTCGACCTCGTCATCCAGATGGGCGCGCCCAAGGGCTCGTCGCGGCTGCTGCAGCGGATCGGCCGCGCCAACCACCGCCTCGACGAGCCATCGAAGGGCATCATCGTCCCAGGCAACCGCTTCGAATATCTCGAGGCTCGGGCCGCGCTCGACGCGGTCGATGACGGCGAGCTCGACCCCGAAGTCTTCCGCCCCGGCGCGCTCGACGTGCTCGCCCAGCACATTTTGGCGATGGCGGTCTCGGCGCCATTCCAGCAGGATGAATTGCTGGCCGAAGTTCAATCCGCCGCACCCTACGCTGGCCTCAAGGCCGAGACTTTTGCGGAAATCCTCAATTTCATCGCCACCGGCGGCTATGCGCTCAAGGCCTACGACCGCTTCCGCCGGCTCGTGCCCGAGCCCGGCGGCGTGTGGCGCATCGCCACGCCAGCGGTCGCCCAGCAGCATCGCCTCAATGCCGGGGTGATCGTCGAGCAGCCCTTGCTTACCGTCCGCTTCAAGAACGGCCGCCGCCTCGGCACGATCGAAGAAGGCTTTGCCTCGACCCTCGCCCCGGGCGACCATTTCTTCTTCGCCGGGCTCAGCCTCGAGGTCGAGCAATTGAAGGACACCGACGTCATCGTCCACGCGTCGTCCAAGCGGGCGCGGGTCGTTACCTACGGCGGGCAGCGCATGTCGATGTCGACCCACCTCGCCAACCGCGTCCGTGCCATGCTCGCCGACCGCAACGACTGGTCGCGCTTCCCCGATGACGTCCGCGAATGGCTCGAAGTCCAGTCCGAACGCTCGGTTCTGCCCGAACCGCACCAATTGCTGATCGAGACCTTTCCGCATGAGGGCGCGCATTACATGGTCGCCTACAGCTTCGAAGGGTGGAACGCGCATCAGTCGCTCGGCATGCTGCTGACCAAACGGATGGAGAAAACCGGCCTCAAACCGCTCGGTTTCGTCGCCAATGATTACGGCCTCGCCTGCTACGGGCTTGAACCGATCGCCGACCCCAAGGCCCTGTTCTCCGCCGACATCCTTGAGCAGGAATTCACCGACTGGGTCGAAAGCTCCTATTTGCTCAAGACCGCCTTCCGCGAGGTCGCGGTGATCGGCGGGCTGGTCGAGCGCCAGCATCCCGGCCGCAGGAAGACCGGGCGCCAGGTCAGCTTCTCGACCGACCTGATTTACGATGTGCTGCGCCGCTACGAACCCGAGCATCTGCTGCTCCGCGCAGCGTGGGACGATGCGCGGCGGCGGATGACCGAACTCGGCCGCCTGGTCCGCCTGGTCGACCGCGCGTCAGCCACCATGCTCCACATCGAGGTCGATCGGATCACTCCGATGGCCGTGCCGTTCATGGTCATCGTCGGCCGCGAATCGCTCCCGCCCGGCGCCGAAGCGGACGAGACGTTGCTGACCCAGGCCGAAGCGCTCGCACAAGAGGCCATGACCCTTTAGATTAAGGCCATGCGTGCCGCGTTGCTCTTACCGCTCATCCTGTCCGGTTGCACCGTCGCCCGCACTGCCGTCGACATCGTCAAAATCCCGGTCGACGTGGTCTCCACCGGAGTCGACGCCGCGACCACCAGCCAGTCCGAGGCCGATGAGAAGCGCGGGCGCGAGCTGCGCAAGGCGGAAGAAGAGCGCGGCCGTCTTGCGCGCGAGATGCTCGAACGCTGCCAGAAGGGCCGCCAGCTTCCGACGGACGTTTGCCAGCCGGTCCAGCCGCGCTAACAGCGCGATGTGCGCTATTTTCTCGACACCGAGTTCAACGGCTGGGGCGGCGCCTTGCTGTCGCTGGCGCTGGTTCCGGACGACGGCGAGGAACTGTACCTGACGCTCGACTGGGATGGGGCGCTTGAACCGTGGGTCGAGCGCCATGTCGTCCCCTATCTCGACAGCGTACCGGTTAGCTTCGTGTCGCCGCGCATGAGCCGCGCTGACGCCGCGCGGACCATCGCCCATTATTTCGCCGGCGACTCCGCCCCGCTGATCATTGCCGACTGGCCCGAGGACATTGCCCAGTTCAACATGCTGTTGCTGACCGGGCCGGGCATGATGGTCGAAGTCCCGCCGCTGACCTTCCAGTTCGTCGCGCTCAGCGGCTTCAGCACCGCGGCCAACAGCAAGGTCCCGCACAACGCCCTCCACGATGCGCGCGCGCTAAGAGATCACATGTTGACGCTGGAGCCCTGACGACCGATTGGTCAGCCATGGTTCCCTTTTCGTTCGCAGGTGAAACGTTCATCGCATCGGCCGATGGCGCATTGTTCTGGCCGTCGCAGAACGCGCTGCTCGTCGCCGATCTGCATCTCGAGAAAGCCAGCTGGTTCGCGCGGCTAGGGCAATTCCTCCCGCCCTACGATTCGCACGCGACGCTGATCGCTTTGGCCGATGAGGTTGAGCGCACCGCCGCGGCGCGCCTCTATTGCCTCGGCGACAGCTTCCACGACGCTCTAGGCTGCGACCGGCTCCCGGCCAGCGCCCGGGCCCTCCTGACCGACCTCACTAGCCGCCTCGACTGGACGTGGATCGTCGGCAACCACGATCCCGGCTTCGCCGACCATTGCGGCGGCAAGCTCGCCGACGAGGTCGAAGTCGGCGGGATCATCCTTCGGCACGAGGCCCAGCGCGACGAGCCGCGGCCCGAGATGTCGGGCCATTTCCATCCCAAACTCAGGATCAGCCTCAGCGGCCGCCGCGTCTCGCGGCGCTGCTTCGTCGCCACGCCGACCAAGCTGATTCTGCCCGCGTTCGGCGCGCTCACCGGCGGCCTCGACGCCCACCATCCGGAAATCATGAAATCGGTCGGCAACGACGCTACGGCGCTCGTACCGGTCTCCGACCGCCTGCTGCGCTTCCCCCTCGCTGCCTAGTCGGCCGCCGTTACCTCGATCGCCATCGCGCCGGTCGGTGACAGCAACAGCCGGGCGACCGCCGGGCGGCGCTTGCCGAAGGTCGCGGCCTGGAGCTCGTTGCGCGCCGCGTGGCGGTCGAACTTGAAGCCGCGTTGCTCGGCTGCCTGGCTCAGCCGGTTGAGGTGTTCGTCCAAATTGGCCAGCCCGTCTTCGGGGTCGAACCGCATGGTTTCTTCAAGGTCGTCCATGGCCGCCTTCATTGTCGGCTCAACGACAAAGAACAAGCGCCGATTGCGCGAGTCCACGGCTGTTCCTACACGCGAGGCCATGAAGACAGCCCTCCTGCTCGCGGTTACACTTGCCGCCATGGCCGCTCCCGCCCCGGCTCAGCCGATCGATCCCAAGGTCCAGGCACGGATCGACCGCATCCTCAAGGCGACCCCATTGATCGATGGCCACAACGACATCGCCGAGCAACTCGCCGAAAATTACAAGCGCAACATCGCTGGACTCGCCAGCGACACCGACCAGCGCCAGCCCAACCCGCTGATGACCGACATGGCCCGGCTCCACCGGGGCCGCGTCGGCGGCCAATTCTGGTCGGTCTACATCGATGGCACGATCACCGGCGACGCCGCGATCCGCGAGACCATCGAGCAGATCGATATCGTCCGCCGGATGATCGACGCCTACCCGAACGATCTCGAGCTTGCGCGGACCGCGGACGACGTCGTGCGCATCCACAAAGCGGGCAAAGTCGCGTCGATGATGGGCGTCGAGGGCGGGCGGCAGATCGGCGGGTCGCTCGCCGCGCTGCGCCAATTTTACAACCTCGGTGCGCGCTACATTACGCTGACCCACAACCAGACCACCGAATGGGCCGACAGCGCGACCGACGATCCCAAATATGACGGCCTCAGCCCGTTCGGCGTGACCGTCGTCCACGAAATGAACCGGATCGGCATGCTGGTCGATCTCAGCCACGTCGCGCCGGCGACGATGAAGGATGCGATCGCCGCGAGCCGGGCGCCGGTGATCTTCTCCCACTCGTCGGCGCGCGGCCTCGTCGATCATCCACGCAACGTCCCCGACGACGTGCTTCAGTTGCTCCCGGCCAACGGCGGCGTGGTGATGGTCAATTTCGTGCCGGACTTCATTTCAAAGGACGTGTGGATCTGGAATGCCGAGCGCGGCGCCGAAGAAGCGCGGCAGAAATCCTTTCACCGCAACAGCAAGGCCGAGGTCGCGGCGGGGCTGAAGGCATGGGACGCGGCGCACCCACGGCCGCCGGTCACGGTGGCGACGGTCGCCGACAATATCGAACATGTCGCCAAGGTCGCCGGCTACGATCATGTCGGGATCGGCGGCGATCTCGACGGCATTCCCTACACACCCGAGGGCCTGACCGGGGTCCAGGATTATCCCAATCTGTTCGCGGAGCTGATTCGCCGGGGCTGGAGCGATCAGAACCTTGCCAAGCTGGCGGGCGGGAATGTGCTCCGCGTACTCCGTCAGGCGGAAGCCGTCGCTGCCTCGATGAAAAACGAACCGGCCGCGCTGTCGCCGGTCGACGAGGCCCCTGCCGGATGAGCGAGCCGCCGCTTCGCGCCGCGATCATTCCTGTCACGCCGCTGCAGCAGAATTGCAGCCTGATCTGGTGCACCGAGACGATGCTCGGCGCGTTCGTCGACCCGGGCGGCGACCTGCCCAAGCTCCGGGCAGCGGCAAGCCAGGCCGGCGTGACCATCGAGAAGATCCTCCTGACCCACGGCCATATCGACCATTGCGGGTCGGCCGGGATTTTCGCCGAGGAGCTCGGGGTCGAGATCGAAGGCCCGCACGAAGAGGACATCTTCTGGATCGCCCGGCTGCAAGAAGACGGCCAGCGCTACGGCGTCGACGGCCGGCCGTTCACGCCGGCCCGCTGGCTCCACGACGGCAACCAGGTCACGGTCGGCAAGCTGACCCTCGATGTCCGCCATTGTCCCGGCCACACGCCCGGCCATGTCGTCTTCCACCACCCGCAATCGCGCTTCGCAATCGTCGGCGACGTGCTGTTCCAGGGATCGGTCGGGCGTTGGGATTTTCCGATGGGCAACCAGCAGCAATTGATCGCCTCAATCACCCAGAAGCTATGGCCGATGGGCGATGACACCGCCTTCGTCCCCGGCCACGGGCCGATGTCGACCTTCGGCCACGAGCGGAAAACCAATCCCTATGTGAGCGACGCCGCGCTCGCCGCCTGACTTGCAACAGCGCTTGGTTTCGCTATAGGGGCGGCGGTTCGCGACGATCCGGCTGCCGCCGCGGGGTTACCCCGTTGAGTTAGGCGCAAGATCGTCGCCATTTTTATTGATATTAAAGGTGCCGCATGGCTGTCCCTAAAAGAAAAACCTCGCCCTCGAAGCGGAACATGCGTCGCAGCCACCACGCGCTGTCGCCGGTCCAGTTCCAGGAATGCCCGAATTGTGGCGAGCTCAAGCTTCCGCACAACATGTGTCAGGCGTGCGGCCATTATAACGGCCGCGAAATCATCTCGCCCGAGGGCTAAATAGAGAAGGCCTCGTCATGACTGGGGGCCCACGAATCGCAATCGACGCAATGGGCGGCGACAGCGGCCCAGCGGCCATGATCGCCGGCGCCGCGCGCGCCGCCAGGCTCGATCCGGCGCTGGTGTTCACCGTCTACGGCGACGAGAAACTGGTCGCGGCCGAACTCGACCGCCACGGCGGCCTGCGCGCGTCGGTGACCGTCATCCATTCGCCCGAAGCGATCGAAGCGACCGAAAAACCGAGCCAGGCGATCCGCCGCGCCCGCACCACCTCGATGGGCATGGCGATCAATGCGGTGAAGGAAGCCGATGCCGATGCCGCGCTCTCGGCCGGCAACACCGGCGCGATGATGGCGATGTCCAAGCTTGCGTTGCGCACCATGCCGGGGATCGACCGTCCGGCCCTCGCCGCTCTGCTGCCGACACTGGGCGAGACCGACGTGGTCATGCTCGACCTCGGCGCCAACACCGAGTGTGACGCCCAGAACCTGGTGCAGTTCGCGGTTATGGGCGCGGCTTATGCCCGGACCGTGCTCGGCATCGCCAAACCCCGTGTGAAACTGCTCAACATCGGGACCGAGGAATTGAAGGGCACCGACGAGCTTAAGGAAGCCGCCGCACTGCTGCGCGAGGCCGATTACCTCCCGTTCAAGTTCGACGGCTTTACCGAGGGCGATCAATTGTCGCGCGGCGCCGTCGACGTCGTCGTCACCGACGGCTTCTCCGGCAACATCGCGCTCAAGACCGCCGAGGGCACTGCGCGCTTCGTTACCGACCTCCTCCGCCGCGCGTTCAAGAGCTCGCTGCGGTCGAAGGCCGGGTTCGCGCTGTCCAAGCCGGCGCTCAACCTGCTCAAGGTCCACCTCGATCCCAACAATCACAATGGCGCCGTCTTCCTTGGCCTCAACGGCCTGGTCGTGAAAAGCCATGGCAGCGCCACGCCCAAGGGCGTCGCCAACGCCATCGCGGTCGCCGCGACGATGGTCCGCAACGACATCACCCGGAAGATCGGCGAGGATCTCGACAATTTCCGCGCCCACGCCTTCGCCGCCCATGAGGCCGCGCAATGAGCGTCCATTCGGTCGTCCTCGGCGTCGGTTCAGCGCTGCCGCAGCGCCGGGTGAGCAATGACGAACTGGCGCAGACCGTCGACACCACCGATGCGTGGATCGTCGAACGTACCGGCATCCGCAGCCGCTATCTCGCCGGCGACGGCGAGACTACCGCGAGCCTCGCCACCGATGCCGCGCGCAAAGCGCTCGACCATGCCGGCGTCGCGGCCACCGACATCGACCTGATCGTCCTCGCCACTGCAACTCCCGACCAGACGTTCCCGTCGTCGGCGACCAAGGTCCAGGCGGAGCTCGGCATCGACGATTGCATCGCCTTTGACGTCCACGCCGTGTGCACCGGCTTCCTTTATGCTTTGTCGGTGGCCGACTCGATGCTCCGTTCGGGCGGCGCGAAAAAGGCGCTGGTGATCGGCGCCGAGACCTTCAGCCGGATTCTCGACTGGGACGATCGCGGCACCTGCGTCCTGTTCGGCGACGGCGCCGGCGCGCTCGTCCTGTCCGCCGAGGAAACCGATGGCGGCATCCTCGCGACTCGGCTCCACGCCGACGGCCGCCACAATGATTTGCTGTTCGTCGATGGCGGCCCCTCGACTACCGGCACCGTCGGCAAGCTGCGGATGAAGGGCCGCGAGGTGTTTCGCCACGCGGTGGTGAATCTGGCCGCGGTGCTCAACGAAGTGCTGACAGCGGCGAACTTGACCGCCGCCGATGTCGACTGGGTCGTGCCGCACCAGGCCAACGCCCGAATCCTCGACGCGACCGCGCGCAAGCTCGGCCTGCCGCCGGAGAAAGTTGTGGTCACCGTCGACGAACATGCCAACACCTCGGCGGCGTCGGTTCCGCTGGCCTTCGACACCGCGGTCAAGGACGGCCGAATCAAGCGCGGCGATATTGTCGTGCTGGAAGCGATGGGTGGTGGCTTTACATGGGGCGCGGCAGCGCTCAGGTATTGAAAAACATCGGCAATCCGTGAAAATGTCGAATTGCCGACAGGGTGGCTTTCCGTTACGTAAGTGTAATCGAACGGCGGGGGGAGCCGTCACAGACTGGAGACGAATATGGCGGATCTCGGGATCGCGCGGCTCAACAATGAAGCTGGGGCCAACGGCACGCTGACGCGCGCGGACCTGTCCGACGTCGTCCACCGCAAGCTTGGCCTGTCGCGCGCCGAATCGGCCAATCTCGTCGAACGCGTGCTCCATCATATGTGCCACGCGCTGTCCAAGGGCACCAACGTCAAGGTCTCGGGCTTCGGCACCTTTATCCTCCGCGACAAGGGCCAGCGGGTCGGCCGCAACCCCAAGACCGGGGTCGAAGTGCCGATCGCGCCGCGCCGGGTGATGACCTTCCGCGCCAGCCAGATCATGCGCGACCGGATCGCGAAGGGTTGAACTTGGCGACCGCCGGACAGAAAGAGCCCGGCGCGCTCAAAACGATCGGCGAACTGTCCGAGGAGCTCGGCGTCGCCCAGCACATCCTGCGCTATTGGGAGACCAAATTCCCGCAACTGCGGCCGATGCAACGCGCCGGCAACCGCCGCTATTACCGCCCGGCCGATGTCGACCTCGCCCACCGCATCCATCGCCTGCTGAGCGAAGAAGGCTACACCGTCCGCGGCGTCCAGAAACTGCTGCGCGACAAGGGGGCGGAGGCGGGCCCGGCGGCGCCAGCGGCTGCATACGAACCCGCACCTGCGTCACCGATCGAGCAGGAAGCCGCCACCGGCGTTGACGTCTTCCGCCTGATCGAACTCCGCAACCGCCTGGCCTCCGCGCTCGACAGCTAAGCCCCCTCTCCGGGGGCCTAGAACATTCGAGTCAGTCGGCTGCGGAACTGGGTGGTCAGGGCAATCAACAGCAGCAAGAGTACGCCGACGATTGACGTCGGTGTGCCCATTGATCCGTAAAGAATGATATCCCAGAGTCCGATGAGCAAGCCCGCGACAAAGACCGACCAACTGGCAAACCGGGCATACTTATAGCCAGTCGCAAATAGATATGTCGCGACAAGCGGGGCGCCCCAGAGCAAAACGTGAGCCGCCCGCCGCACTGACGGAAAGTCGATATGGAAAGTCTTTGGTTGTCTCCCTTCGATCCCAATAGCGATTGAGTAGCCGCGACTGAGGTAGGCCCAGTCGCTAACGGCAATCAAAGCGATCAGTAGGGCGAAAAATCCCGCAATGACGACCATCAGTCGATCGCCCTTCATCATCACACCCTCAACGCCGCCGCCATCTCGGCCTCGCGCTTCAGGTTGCGGGCGAGTTGGCTCATGCCGTTGAGATACTGTGGCGGGATGTGGATGTCGCGGTAATCGAGTTGCGCGGCGGCGCGCAGCGTCCACATCGGATCGACCAGATGCGGTCGCGCGAGCGCGACCAGATCGGCGCGGCCGGCGGCGAGGATCGAATTGGCGTGGTCGGGCTCGTAGATATTGCCGACCGCCATCGTCGCCAGCCGCCCCTCGTTGCGGATGCGGTCGCTGAACGGCGTCTGGAACATACGGCCATAAACCGGTTGTTGCTCAGCCCAGGTCTGGCCGGCGGACACGTCGATCAAATCCGCGCCTTCGCGCGCGAAGGCCTCGCCGATTTCCACCGCCTCGTCCGGCGTGACGCCGTCCTCACCGGCCCAGTCGGTTGCCGAAATCCGCACCGACATCGGACGGTCGGACGGCCAGGCCGCGCGCATCGCGGCGAACACTTCGAGCGGGTAGCGCAGGCGGTTTTCGAGAGAGCCTCCGTACTCGTCGGTGCGGCGGTTCTGCAGCGGGGTGATGAAGCTCGACAGCAGATAGCCGTGCGCCGCGTGCAGCTCGACCATGTCGAAGCCGCAGTCGAACGCCATGCGCGTCGCGGTCACGAACTGGTCGCGGACCGCGTCCATGTCGGCGCGGGTCATCGCCCGCGGCACCTGGTTGACCGGCGACCAGCGCAGGTCGGACGCCGACATCACCGGCCAATTGCCGTCGTCGAGCGGAAGGTCGTTCCCCTCCCACCCCAATTTGGTCGAGCCCTTGGCGCCCGAATGGCCGAGCTGGAGGCACAGCTTCGCCTTCGAATTGGCATGGACGAAATCGACGATCCGCTTCCACGCCGCGACTTGCTCGTCGTTCCATAGACCCGTGCAGCCAGGCGAAATCCGACCCTCGGGCGAAACGCAGGTCATCTCCGTAAACACCAGCCCCGCACCGCCCAAGGCGCGCTCGCCGAGATGGACAAAATGGAAGTCGTTCGGCACGCCGTCGACCGCCGAATACATCGCCATCGGCGACACGGTGATGCGGTTTTCGACCGTCATCTCGCGCAGCTTCAACGGCGCGAACATCGGCGGCGCGGTCTTGTTCGAGCGGCCGTCGGTCGCGCGTTTCCAGAACCAGCGCTCGACCCCTTCGAGCCAATCGCGGTCGCGCAGGCGGAGGTTTTCGTGACTGATGCGCTGGCTCCGGGTGAGCAGCGAATACGCGAATTGCAGCGGCTCGAAATGAAGATAGCGCTCGAGCGTCTCGAACCATTCGGTCGAATTGCGCGCGCTGTTCTGGAGCTTGAGCACCTCGAGGTTCCGCTCCGCGACATATTCGTCCATCGCCGCTTCGAGGCTGAGGCCGTCGCGGTTCAAGACCTCCGCCAGCTTGATCGAATCTTCGAGTGCGAGCTTGGTCCCCGACCCGATCGAAAAATGCGCGGTGTGCGCCGCGTCGCCGAGCAGGATCACGTTGCCGGTCGACCAGCGCTCGCATTTGACCCGGGGGAAATTGAGCCAGGCGGCCGAGCCGCGCAGATGCGCCGCGTTCGATTGCAGCGCGTGCCCGTCGAGATATTTGGCGAAGAGCTGCTCGCACTTGGCGATGCTTTCCTCTTGGCTCATCGTATCGAAGCCGATCGCCCGCCACACTTCCTCCGAACATTCGACAATGAAGGTCGAAAAGTCGGGCGCGAAGCGATAGGCGTGGGCCCAGATCCAGCCGTGCTCGGTCTCTTCAAAGGCGAAGGTGAAGGCCTCAAACGCCTTGTTGATGCCGAGCCAGATGAACTTGTTCTTGCGCACGTCAACATCGACCCCGAATGCTTCCGGTGTCGCGTCGCGAAAGCGCGAATTGGCGCCGTCCGAGGCAATCACCAGATCGTAATTACGCCACTTCGGGTCGGCGGGATCGCATTCGGCGTTGAAGCTCAGCACCACACCGAGCTCGCGGGCGCGGTCCTGGAGGATTTCAAGCATCCGCCTGCGGCCGATGCCGATGAAGCCGTGCCCGCCCGAGGTAATCGTCTCACCTCGAATGTGGACGTCGATGTCGTCCCAATGGGCGAACTCGCCCGCAATGATCGCGGCGGATTTGGGGTCGTTGGCCTGCAAATTCTCGACCGTCTGGTCGGAGAACACCACGCCCCAGCCGAACGTCACGCCCGGCGCGTTGCGCTCGAATACCTCGATCTCGTGCACCGGATCGCGCAGCTTCATCGAGATCGCGAAATAGAGCCCCGCCGGCCCGCCGCCGATGCACGCGGTCCTCACGCGAAAGCCCTCGAAAGTTTGCTAAGTTGGCTGCTCAACGCGCGCGCGCGAGTCCCTCCCTCTGTGCCCCGCATCATGCGCCCGCACGAATTTCGGCCATTCCGTCCCATGCGCCCTGCATGCCACAGCCGCGCGCGAATAGGACAGCAGAATATCGGGACCACCCGGCGGCGACATTGCCGCGATGTAATCGATGTTTCATCTGGCGGTCGCTTGGCCGGCGGTAAGTTGCCGCCGACGTGCTTCAGAACGCCCGGACAGACGCATTCTCTTATGAGCGACCGGATTTGGCGGCCGGTTTGCGAGTCGCTTTGTTCTCGGGAAATTACAATTACACCCGCGACGGGGCGAACAAGGCCCTCAACCGGCTGGTCGGGCATTTGCTCGATCACGGCGCCGACGTCCGGGTCTATTCGCCGACCGGCCGGCGACTGGCGTTCGAGCCCACCGGCGAGCTGGTCTCGGTCCCGTCGATCCCGATCCCGGGTCGGGCCGAGTTCCGCATCGCGCTCGGGCTGCCCCGGAAAATCGCCGACGATGTCCGCAATTTTGCGCCCAATGTGTTTCACGTTTCGGCGCCCGACTGGCTCGGCACGGGCGCCCAGCGCCTCGCCCGCGACCTGGGCGTGCCGATTGTCGCGAGCATGCACACGCGGTTCGAAACCTATCTCGATTTCTATGGCCTGCGCCGGCTGCGCCAGTGGGCCGTGAATCGGCAGCGCGACTTCTATTGCGCGAGCGATCGCGTGCTCGTCCCCAATGGCGCGAGCAAGAGGGACCTGCGCGCGATGGGCGTGCCGGCCAAGCGCATCGGGATCTGGAGCCGCGGCGTCGAACACGCGCTGTTCAACCCGGCGCGGCGCGACCCGGCCTGGCGGCAAAGTATCGGTTATGCGAACGACGACATCGTCCTGCTCTTCTTCGGCCGCATCGTCCGCGAGAAGGGCACGACCTGTTTCGCCGAGACCGTGCGCGAACTCCGCCGGCGCGGACTTGAGGTTAGGCCCCTGATCGTCGGCAATGGCCCAGCGCGCGTCGAGCTGGAAGCGAGCATTGGCGACGCCGTGTTCCTGGGGCATCTGGACGGCGAAGAGTTGGGCCGCGCGATCGCCAGCGCCGACATCCTGCTCAACCCCAGCCTGACCGAAGCCTTCGGCAATGTGAATTTGGAAGCGATGGCGGCCGGCGTCTGCGTCGTCAGCGCCAACGTCGGCAGCGCCTCGGCGATCATCAGCAACGGCCAGGACGGCTATCTGATCGGGTCCGATCCCAATGCCTTCGCCGACGCGATCCAGAAGCTGGCGGCCGACTCAGTCACCCGCAGGCGGATCGGCCGCAACGCCACCGCCACGGCGCAAAGCTATCAGTGGAGCGAAGTGCTCGACGACGTCGTGCGGACGTATCGCGATTTAGTGGCGCGGTGACGAACTGGCTGCGGCTGAATCGACGTTGCGAATAAAGGCATCAACGAGTGTGTTGAACGCCTCCGGTCGCTCGATATTACCGAGGTGCCCGGCACCCTCGATCGGCGCGTAGCTCGCGCCTGGAATGAGCTGCACCAATTCGTGCGACAGGGTTGGCGGGGTCACTTTGTCTTCGGTTCCGCAGATGACCAGGGTCGGCACGCGGATCGCCGCGGTGCGCTCGCGCTGGTCGGCGAGCCAGACGGCCTCGGCGCCAATCCGGTAGGCGGCGGGGTCGATCTTCGCCATCGTCTCGACGACCTCGCTCCGGACTGCGGGATCGGCCGGTTGCGCGAGCAACACGTCGACCCGCGCCTCGGCCATCGCGCGGAGGTCAGCGCTCGCCGCGAAGGAACGGTCAGTGATCGCCTGGCCGTCAGGATGCGTCGCGAAACTGTCGGCGAGAATCAGCGAGGCGCAGTGATTGGGGACGGCGTGACAGAGTGCGACGGCGACCACGCCACCGAGTGAAAGGCCGCAGACGTGCGCGCGTTCGACGTTGAGCTCATGCATCGCCGAGTGGATCGCTTCGGCATAATCGTCGCGCGTCGTGCCCTCGGGCGCCGGATCGCTGTCACCATAGCCCGGATAATCGAAGGCGATCGTGCGCCGCCCGGTTCCGAAATGCGCCAGCTGCGGCCGCCACACGCTCTTGTCCGAGCCGACGCCGTGCAGGAAGACGATCGGTGTCGCATCGCCGCCGCCGGCTTCGCCAAAGCCGATCTTTATTCCCAGGTTAGTTGGCACCCGCCCCATGTCTGCATCTTGGCAGCGGTGCGCCTCGCACGCTAGCGTCGCCGCATGACACGGATGACGGTCAATGGTGAAGCGGTGCATTACCGGCTCGATCCCGAGACGCCCTTCCTGTGGGCGCTGCGCGACGCGTCCAACCTGACTGGGACCAAATACGGCTGCGACAGCCGCGATTGCGGGGCGTGCACGGTGATCGTCGACGGCCGCGCAGCGCTGAGCTGCGCGGTCGCGATTCGCGACCTCGAAGGCGCGACGATCACGACCATCGAAGGACTGTCGGCCGACCGCTCGCACCCGGTCCAGCAAGCGTGGCTGGCCGAGCAAGTGACGATGTGCGGCTATTGCGAACCCGGGTTCATCATGGCGATTGCCGCCCTGCTCGAGGCCAATCCGGCGCCCAGCGCCGAGGCGATCGCCGCTTTGCCCAATCTCTGTCGCTGCGGCGCGTACCCCCGGATTCGCGCGGCGATCGCGCGCGCCGCGGCGGCCCGGAAACCTGTACCGCAGCCGAAACAGTCATTCAGCGGCACTTCATCTGGCGAGGCGCAAAAACCGACGTAACGTTGTAACCTCATCTGGGGACATCCCATGCGTAAAGTCCTTGCTCTCCTCTTTCTTGCCGGCGTCGCGACTCCGGCCCTCGCCGCCGCCGATCCCGGCGACCGCCACGGCAGATCGCATTTCGACCAACAGTCCACGTCCGACAACCACGACAATCGCTCGGACAGCGGCAATCGCCAGCATGGCGATCGCGGCAACCGCGGCGGCGGCAACGACGCGCAGCCGCAACAGGATCATCCGCGCGCGGTGATGCATGTCACGCCGACTGGCGGCGGCGGTGGGAACAACGATCATGGGCCGCCGGCAACCCAGATCGAGACCAATAACGGTGGCAACGATGCCGGGGAACACCGTCACTCCAACGGCGTGCGCAGCCGCATCAGCAGCGGCGACGAGTCGCGGACGATGCAGCCGACCAGCGACGGCTCCGATACGGTGCGCAACTGGCACGGCCCGAAGATCGTCGAGGCGCCGAGCGCCACGACCGAGGATCGCTCAGCCCGGACCTTGCGCGAGCAACACCGGTCGGTGCCCGGCGTGTTCCGCAACCGCGTGCCGATCGTCAGCAACACGCCCCGCGAAGGCACCCAGCCGCCGCTCCGGGCGGTCGGCCGCTCACGCGACGGCGATCACCATTGGGACACCCGCTGGCGCAGCGATCACCGCTACGATTGGCAGGATTGGCGGCGCCACCACCGGTCGCACTTCCACCTCGGCCTCTATTTCGATCCGTTCGGCTGGAACTATCAGCCGTGGCAGATCGGCTGGCGGCTGTGGCCCAGCTATTACAGCAGCCGCTACTGGATCAACGATCCCTACGACTATCGCCTGCCCTACGCGCCGCCGGGGTACCGTTGGATCCGCTATTATGACGATGCGATCCTGGTCGACACCTTCACCGGCGAAGCGGTCGACGTGATCCACAACTTCTTCTGGTAGACGGGCCCCACCCGTTGGTCGAAGGGGCGTTGCGGCATTGCCGCGGCGCCCCTTCTGCGTTAGCGACCTAATACACCTATATTTTGCTCGAACGGGGTTTCCGATGACTGTTGTTCCTCGCCTGATTATGTCCGCGTCCATGATCGCCCTCGCCGCCCCCGCCGGCGCCCAGGCGCCGGCAGCCGCGCCTACTGCCGGCCAGGCGCAGCAGAGCGCGCACGACCGACTGTTTCAGCTGTTCACCGACAGCGATGAGGCCAACCTCAAGCGCAATCCGCTGAACGCCTTATTCCGCGGCGACCAGCGTTACGCCGACCGCCTCGGCGACAACATCACCGACGCTTATTACGCCGGCGAGCGTGCCGCCGCAGAGCACGACCTCGCGGCGCTCCACGCGATTCCGCGCGACCAGCTCAACCAGACCGACCAGCTCGCGTACGACACGTTCGAATTCACGACCAAGGACACGCTGCGCGGGCTCCAGCCCGACCTGCTCGCGTTAACCGCGGTGCGGCCGATCAACCACTTCTTCGGCATTCACACTTTCTATCCAACCTTCGCCAGCGGCAAGGGCGCGGCACCGTTCAAGACGCTCGCCGACTATGAAAACAACCTCAAGCGCCACAAGGATTTCGTGACCTTCATCGACCGCGCGATCGGCCGCTTCAAGGAAGGCGAAAAGTCGGGCGTAGTCGATACCAAGCTGACCGTCCGCAACATGATCGAGCAGCTCGACACGCAGTTGAAGCAGGCGCCCGAGGACTCGCCCTATTTTGGGCCGGTCAAGGACTTCCCGGCGGGGATCAGCGACGCCGACAAGGCGCGGCTGACGACCGAATATCGCGCCGCGATCACCAGCGAAATCTATTCCGCGCTGACCCGCCTGCGCGACTTCTTCCAGACCGAATATCTCGCCCGGGCGCGCGAGGGAGTCGGCCTGAAATACATGCCCGGCGGCGACAAGCTTTACGCTTACCTCGTCCAGTCGACGACGACGACCGACATGACGCCAGAGCAGATCCACCAACTCGGCCTGAGCGAAGTCGCGCGGATCACGCGGGAGTTCGACAAGGTCCGCCGCGAGGTCGCGTTCAAGGGCACGCTGCCGCAATTCTTCGATTACATGCGAACCAGCCCCAAGTTTCAGCCGAAGAGTCGCGACCAGCTGACGCAGGATTTCTACGGCCTGCAGAAGAAGGTCGAGGCCCAGGTCCCGAAATATTTCTCGCTGGTTCCCAAGACCCCGTTACGGATCGAGCCTTATCCCGAATTCCGCGAGAAGTTTGAGGCCGGCGGCAGTTACGAGCCGGGCACGCCCGACGGCTCCCGCCCCGGCACCTTCTTCTTCAACGCTTATGACCTGCCGTCGCGCAGCACGTGGGAAGAGACGACCCTGTTCCTCCATGAGGGTGAGCCCGGGCACCACTTCCAGATCAGCATTGCCCAGGAGAATGCCGCGCTGCCGTCGTTCATGCGCTTCGGCGGGAACACGGCCTACGCGGAAGGCTGGGCGCTCTATGCCGAGACGCTCGGCTACGACATGGGCTTCTACCAGGACCCCAATGCGCGGTTTGGGACGCTCAACGACGAGATGCTGCGCGCGATGCGGTTGGTCGTCGACACCGGGATCCACGCCAAGGGTTGGACCCGCGACCAGTCGATTGCCTACATGCTGTCGCACTCGGGCATGGGCAAGACGGACGCGACCGCCGAGGTCGAGCGCTACATCGCGATTCCCAGCCAGGCGACCGCGTACAAGATCGGCGCGCTCAAGATTCAGCAGCTGCGCAAGCGCGCGCAGGACCAGCTCGGGCCGAAGTTCGATATCCGCGAATTCCACGCCCAGGTGCTCGATTCGGGGGCGCTGCCGCTGACTATCCTAGAACAAAAGATCGATCGCTGGATCGCGGCCAAGAAAGCGAGCTGAATTTATTCGGCTTTAACGATCCCCGTTGTTTGCTAACTTGGGCGCGCCGAGTTGCAGGGGTTGGGGGTCACATGTCAGATTCAGTATTCGTGCGTATCGAACGGATCGTTCGGACTAGCGCCGACCGCGCGCTCGAGATGGCCGAAAGGGCCAGCGGCATCGTGCTGGTGCGCGAAGCCGCGCGCGAGCTCGAACAGGCCGAGCAGCGCCTCCGCGCCGATCGCCAGACTGCCGACCGCAAGGGTGAGCGCGCGGGCCAGGCGCAGAAGGATATCCGCGCCAAGCTCGCCGAACTCACCGACCACGCCCGCTATGCGCTCGGCAAAGGCCGCGAGGATCTCGCCCGCGCGGCGGTCGCTCGCCAGGTCGAACTCGAGAAGGAGACCGGCGATTGGGAAACCATCGCCGCCGAAGCCAAGATCGAAGCGAAATGCATCGACGACGCGCTTGCCCAAGTGACTGCGCGGCGCAAGCAGATCCAGAGCGAGGTGGCTGCGCTCGAACGCGAACAGGCGGCGTCAGCGCCGGCGCGCGGCGGCAAGGAAGGCGTCCAGTCGCGCGTCGCCGCGGCGATGGATAAGGCCGACCGCATTTTCGAGCGCGCGATGGCCGAGCGCAGCCCGGTCGCCGAGCCGGCCGAAGCTGCGCGCGCGATGGCCGACATCGCGGCGATGAAGCGCGACGACGCGATCGAGGAAAAGCTCGCCGCGCTCAAAGCCAGCGCGGAAGCGAAGCCGAAGCCACGCAAGCGGGCGTAGCGGCTCATGCCCGCGATGGGTTGAAGGCGGACGCTTGATCCAGCCTCGAATCACCAGCCATGCGTCCAGCTCATCGAGCCGCCGCTTGACGCATCCGTTCTCTTTTATCCGATATTCGTAGGTTCCGAGATTGTCGGCCAGCTCGCGGTGCACAACGCTTCGAAACGCTTCGACTTGATGCCGCCAATGCGCGGTTTCGACAAGCTGCTCCGCACCAAGTGCAATCAACACGCCGATGACGATAATCCCGACTTCACCGACGAACTCGCGCCAGCCGTGCAGCGGCTTAGGTAAATGAAAATGCATGAAAATTGCCCCCCGGACCAAGCTACGTTGGTTCACGTGGAATAGCCAATGTCCGCAACGGCTCGAAAACATTGGCGGCGTTAACGTGACGCAGAGGTCGTTGCCCTAGGCACCGGCGTCAGGAGATTTATCCCATGAAATTTGTTTCGCTCAAGTCGCGCGGCGGCGATTATCTGGTGATTGCGCAAAACGTCGCCTGGCTGCGCGCCCATGAGGACAACCAGACCAAGGTCGGGATCATCGGCAGCGACGCGATCCTGGTTGCCGGCACGATCGAGGAAACCGCCGCCGCAATCCTCGCGGGTTAAAAGCGGCGACCTCGCTTCACGGTTTTTCAACTCTCCTTCGATTATTCGACGTCCGCCGAAGTCAGGAGTTGAGTAAGATGAACCGGGGCGCGCGCATTTTCATGTACTTCTCGTTCGCGTTTATCGATTTCGCGTTCTTCAAGGGTGTCGGAATACATGCGCTGGGCGTGGTGTTTCTCATCCTTGGCATTTACCAGCTGGCCGCCAAGCCCAAGTTCAATTGAGCGCCGAGTTTAACGCTGGCCCAGCGCCTCGGCGATCAGTTTGCGGCTGTTGGCGATGCCGTAGAGGGCGATGAAGCTGCCCATGCGCGGGCCTTGCGAGGAACCGAGCAGGGTTTCGTAGAGCGCCTGGAACCAACCGCGCAGGCTTTCGAACGGGTGGCGCTTGCCGACTTCGAACACTTGCGTCTGGATGTCCTCGGCGGTCGCGTCGTCGGGCAGTTTGGCCAGTTCGTCATCAAGGTCGCGGAGCGCCGCTGCTTCCATTTCATTCGGCGCGCGCCTCTTCAAATCTGCGCTCGCAAAATCACGCGCGTAGTTGACCGCGAGGCCGATCAACTGGTCGAGCTCGGGATCGCCGTCCGGTGACGTGCCCGGCGCATAGCGCTGGACGAACTTCCACGCGGTCGCCTTGTCGGCGACCCCTGGCAGGCTGACGAGATTGAGCAGCAGGCCGTAGGTCAGCGGCAGCGTCTCCGCCGGGACCTTGCCGTTGTGGATATGGTGGACCGGATTGCCGAGCTGCTGTTCGATCGGCTGGGCGGCGTAATTGCCGCGGAACTGCCAATATTCGTCGACCGCTCGCGGGATCACGCCGAGGTGCAGGCTCTTGGCGCGTTTGGGCTCGCGGTAGATGTAGAACGCGAGACTCTCCTCGCTGCCGTAGCGCAGCCATTCCTCAAGGCTCAGGCCATTGCCCTTCGACTTGGAGATTTTCTCGCCCTTTTCGTCGAGGAACATCTCGTAATTGAAGCCCTCGGGCGGGCGGCCGCCGAGGATGCGGGCGATCTTGGCCGACTGGGTGACGCTGTCGATTAAATCCTTGCCCGACATTTCATAATCGACCCCGAGCGCGACCCAGCGCGCCGCCCAGTCGACCTTCCACTGCAGCTTGCCGAGGCCGCCGAACGCCGATTGGCGGATGCGTGTGCCGTCTTCGTCGTCGAAGGCGATCAGGCCGGCCTGCGCGTCGACCACTTCGACCGGCACCTGGAGTACGCGCCCACTGGTTGGCGAGATCGGCAGCAGCGGCGAATAGGTCTTGCGCCGGTCCTCGCCGAGCGTCGGGAGCATCACCCCGAGGATAGCGTCCCACCCGTGCAGGACCTTGCGGATGACCTCGTCGAACGCGCCACCCAAGTAGCGGTCGGTCGCGGAGACGAATTCATAGTCGAACCCGAAGCGGTCGAGGAAATGGCGGAGCATCGCGTTGTTGTGAGCGGCGAAGCTCTCGTGGGTGCCGAACGGGTCGGGGATCTTGGTCAGCGGCCGGCCGAGATTCTCGGCGAGCATCGTCTGGTCGGGAACATTCTCGGGGACCTTGCGGAGGCCATCCATGTCGTCGCTGAAGGCGATCAACCGCGTCGGCCCGCCCGTGAGTTCCTCATAGGCATGGCGGACAAAGGTCGTGCGCAGCACTTCGTTGAAGGTGCCGATATGCGGCAGGCCCGACGGCCCGTAGCCGGTCTCGAAGATCATCGGCGCGGCGTCGGGCTTGCCGTCGGGCCAGCGCTTCAACAGCTTGCGCGCCTCCTCATAGGGCCAGGCCTTGGACTGCATCGCGGCAGAACGAATGTCGTCAGCGCCCAAATCCGTTGCTCTTCTGTTCTCGTCAGGCCAAGGTCGCGGGGATGGCCGCTCCTTTGCCGCTTCCCGCGCTCCACGCAACCCATGCCGGGATTTGGCTGGCGACCAGCGACGGTGAGGTGCGCGAAGCGAGCCGCGGCGAAGCGATCGCGCGGGCCGCGGAGACGCCGCACATCATCCTCAATGCGCCGTTGGTCGGGCAGCGGCTCGGCTATCCCGATTTGTCCGGGCTCGATTTGCTCGAATTGTTCGCGTTCATCCACCCGGCGCGGTTCGCGGTGCCGACCGTGGCAGGGCTCAGCCGGACGCTCGGACTCGATCCGCCGGAAGGCGAAGCGGATGCGGCGGCGGCACTCAAGCGCATCGCCGGGCGTTTGCTGGCAACGCTGGCCGATTCAAACTGGGCCGAGCGCGAAGGGGCGTGGACCTCGAACGCGACGCTGCACCGGCTCGGCTGGGGCTGGGCCCCGCTGATCGGCGCGCGGCTCGAACGGCCGGAGCGCGGCGAACGCATGTTGTTCGCGCGCTTGAAATCCTGGGAGGAAGCCGGCGAGCGCCCGCCACCGCGCCCGGTCTCGATCGATCCGGCCGACGCCAGCGCCAAGCTCGACCGGCTGACCGGCAAGATTGAACCTCGCGAGGGGCAGCGGGCGATGGCGGAAGCGGTAACGTCGGTGTTTGCCCCCAAGCGGGCCAAGGATTCGCCCAACATGCTGCTGGCCGAGGCCGGGACCGGAATCGGCAAGACCCTCGCCTACCTCGCTCCCGCCGCTTTGTGGGCCGAAGCGTCGGCCGGCACGGTGTGGGTCTCGACCTTCACCAAGGCGTTGCAGCGCCAGCTCGACGGTGAAGGCCCGAAGCTGTTCGCCGATCCCGAGGAGCGCAAGCGCAAGATCGTCATTCGCAAGGGCCGCGAGAATTATCTGTGCCTGCTCAACCTCGAAGACGCGCTGCAGGGGGCCTTCGCCGGGCGCGCCGCAATCCTCGCCCAGCTGGTCGGGCGCTGGGCGGCCTACACTAGGGATGGCGACATGGTCGGCGGCGATTTGCCGGGCTGGCTGCCGAGCCTGTTCCGCCGCGCCGGGGCCGCCGCGCTGACCGATCGGCGCGGCGAATGCGTATATGCCGGCTGCCCGCATTACCGGCGCTGCTTCATCGAGCGCGCCGAACGCGCCAGCCGCGAAGCCGACATCGTCATCGCCAACCATGCCCTGGTCATGGTCAATGCCGCCCGCGCCCGCGAGGACGCGCCCGGGCGGATCCTGTTCGACGAAGGCCATCATCTGTTCGACGCCGCCGATTCGACCTTCGCGGTCGCGTTCGGCGGGCAGGAAGCGATCGAAATGCGGCGCTGGATCGTCGGCCCCGAAGGCCGTTCGCGCGGGCGGCGGCGCGGGCTCGCGGCGCGGCTGATGGATGTTGCGTCTTATGACGAGGAAGGCGCGCGGGCGCTCGATGCGGCGATCGAGGCGGCGCGGCTGCTGCCGTCCGACGGCTGGCTCCAGCGGCTGGTCGAAGGCTCGCCGTTCGGCCCGGTCGAGGCATTGCTCAGCGAAGTGCGCGGCATGGTCTACGCCCGGGCCAAGGCGCAGGAAGCGGGTTACGGGCTCGAGACCGAACTGGCCGAACCCGACGGTGCATTGGTATCGCAAGCTGCTGCGTCGATGGCCACGCTCGAAGCGCTGCAGAAACCGCTCGCCGCGCTCGGCCGGCGCCTGGAAGCGGTGCTGGAGGATGCGCCAGACTGGCTCGACAGCTCGGCCCGCGCGCGGGTCGACGGCGCGATCCGCGGCCTCACATGGCGGCGCGAGACGCTCGCCGCGTGGATCGCGCTGCTGGCGCGGATCGGCGGCGAAGCGGACCCGCAGTTTGTCGATTGGCTGGCGGTCGAGCGGGTCGACGGGCGCGAATATGATGTCGCGATCCACCGCCGCTGGCTCGACCCGACCCGGCCGCTTGCGGCGACCGTGCTCGCGCCGGCCGACGGCGTGCTGGTCACGTCGGCGACCCTGCGCGGCGGCGAAGACTGGCCGGCGGCCGATGCGCGCACCGGCGCGGCGCATTTGCCGCTCGCGGCCCAGCATTTCGAGGCCGACAGCCCGTTCGATTACGCCGGCTGCTCGGAAGTCCTGATCGTCACCGATATCGGCCGCAACGACGTCGCCTCGCTGGCCGGGGCGTATGGCCGACTGATCGAGGCGGCGCAGGGCGGCACGCTTGGCCTGTTCACCGCAGTCCAGCGGTTGAAGGCGGTGCATGCGCGGATCGCCGACCGGCTCGCCCGGGCCGGCCTGCCGCTGCTCGCCCAGCACGTCGACCCGATCGACGCTGGCACGCTCGTGGACATTTTCCGCGACGACCCACGCGCGTCTTTGCTCGGCACCGACGCGCTGCGCGATGGGGTCGATGTGCCCGGCGAATCGCTGCGCCTGGTAGTAATGGAACGCGTGCCGTGGCCGCGCCCGACCGTGCTCCACGCGGCGCGGCGCATGGCCGGTGGCGGCAGTAAATATGACGACCGCGTGGTCCGCGCCCGGCTCGCCCAGGCGTTCGGCCGGCTGATCCGCCGCCAGGGCGATTGCGGGCTGTTCGTGATCCTCTCGTCGGCGATGCCGTCGCGGTTGCTGGCGGCCTTCCCGCCGGGCGTCCCGATCCGCCGCGTGCCGCTCGACGTCGCCATCGCGCGGGTCGCGGAGCGGCTGGCGGTGGCGCGTGTTGACCAGCCGATAGTCACGGGAGTCGACGCATGAAGCGACTGCTGGTGCTGCGCCATGCGAAGGCGGAGGACGATTCGGCCAGCGGCAAGGACTTCGATCGCCCGTTAACCAGGTGCGGCTGGGACGACGCGGCCGACGTCGGCCGCGCGATGCGTGAACGCGGGCTTCATCCCGACGCGATCATCGCCAGCCCGGCGAAGCGCGTGGTCGAAACACTGGACGCGCTCGCCGAAGGCTTCGGGCCACTCGACCCGGATTACGATCGGCGCATCTACAACGCGTCAGCCGCGACGCTGCTCGACGTGGTGCGAGAGACGCATGACGACGCACAGACGCTACTCCTCGTTGGCCACAATCCCGGACTGCATTTGCTGGTGCTCGACCTGACAGACGGCGATGGCGGCGGGCTGCGCAATCGGATCGGGAGTTCGTTCCCGACGGCAACACTGGCGGCGGTGGAACTCGCGATATCAAGCTGGACCGAAACTAGCGACACAGGCGGCGAACTGGCCGACCTCATCATTCGCTGACTAATGCATGTACAGGATCGGCTCGGCCGCCTCGTACCGGCGCTGCTCGGGAAAGGGTGCGCTGCGACTGTCGACGTCGATCGTCTGGCGCCGGATCTTGCCCGGGTCCGCTGACGCCTTGAGCCAGGCCGGAAGCCCTCGGCCGTTCGGGTTGCCGGTCTTGATGAAGTTCGCGAAATAGGCGCTCATCGTTGCCGACACCTTCCGGTCGTCGGCGGTCCACACGTACAGCGGATTGGTGTCGAGGTTGCCCAGCGCATATTCGATCTCGGCACTGTGCACCGCGCCCCATTGCATCGGCTTGTCCGGTGGGTCAGTGACGAAGCGCGGGCGGACGCGGGTGAAGTAGTAATAATAGGTCGGGACGCCCCGCCGGCGCTGCAGGTCGAACCATTTCCACGTCGGGAGGCCGAGGGAATCGTCGCTGGCTAACGCGGTCGCGGCGGGCAGCACATCGGCATCGGTCCGCGCCGGATAGAGCGCGAACAGCGCATCCGCTTTGTCGCCGAGCACGCGCGTCAGGCCCGCGCGATAATTGGCGGCGGTCGGCTCGCCGTCGCCGAAGACGGCGGATCCCGGCGACTCCTGCGAGTTCGAGCCGACCAGCAGCGGCACCTTCGCAGCCTTGCCGCTGCCGAACGTCACCGCCGGTGGTTCGGTCAGGAAATAACCGTCGATGATCGGATCGGTCGGGGCGTCCCCGGCAGCACCCTGCGCGGCCAGCAGCTTGTCGGCGGGCAAGGCGCGCAGCGCGGCCAGCGTCGGCGCGCCGATAGCACAGGCAAAGGCCGCGCCTTTGGTTTCGGCGTCAGCCCGCGCTGCCGGTGTCCACTTCTGCATCAGCGCGCCACTCTCGCCGATCGCCCCGGCAATGTCGCCGCGCGACAACGGCGAGGCCATCAGCGCATTGACCGACATCGATCCGGCCGACTCCCCGCCGATTGTGATGTGGTTCGGATCGCCGCCGAACGCCGCCGCGTTGCGCCTGACCCAGGCCAGCGCCGCCACCTGGTCGAGCAGGCCGTAGTTGCCCGACGCATGATGCGGCGAGCTCGCGGTCAGTTCGGGATGGGTGAGGAAGCCGAACACGCCGAGCCGGTAGTTCACCGTGACGACCACGATGCCGCGTCGGGCCAGCGCCGCGCCATCGTAGCGCTTCTCCGAACTGTCGCCGGCCATGAACCCGCCGCCATAGATGTACAGCAGCACCGGCAGTTTGCCGCGCCGCGAGCCGTCGAGCTTCGCCGGCGTCCACACGTTCAGATAAAGGCAGTCCTCGCTCGGCGCGGGAGAGCGGAACATCATGTCGGAGTAGAGCGGCTGCTGCATACAGCGCGGCGCGAAGTTCGTCGCCGGGCGAACGCCCGACCACGGCGCGACCGCTTGCGGCTCGCGCCAGCGCAGGCCGGCGACCGGCGGCGCCGCAAACGGAATGCCGCGGAAGATGCGAAGGGGCGAGGCGCCGGTTTCGGCAATGCCCTGCAGCTGGCCACTCTCGACCGTGACCACCGGATCGTTGGCATTGAGTGGTGTTGGTGATGCGCCGCGTTGCTGCGCGATCCACGCAACCACATCGCGCATAGTCGCGACCCAATAGGTTTGGCGGTTGGCGGCCAGCCATTGGACCAACCGGCGATGGTCGTCCGCGGTCACTGAAAGGTGATCGCCGCCAACCCCGTGGAACACGTAGACTGCCAGCCCACCACTTTGCGCCGCTTTTTGCGCAAATTCGAACATCTGGGTGGCCGCGGTGGGACTGGTGAATCCGCGCCCCGGCAGCTGCATCAGGTCAAAGCTGGCCGGGTCGCGTTGCAACTCGGCGTCGGATTCATCGGCGCTGCGCGAATAGGTCACGAGTTTCGACTGGCGCAGCGGCTCGAGATAATCTTTGCCACCGGCGAGGGTCTGGCCGCAGGGCACGGCGAAGCCATGATCCTGCCGCCCGTCGAGCGCGGTCAGCAGAACATTTTGCTGCGCGACTTCCTGCAACACCGACTCGGGCGTGTGATGCTCCAGCTGCTGGCGCGGCGGCATGTCAAAGGTGCCGGCCAGGCACGGATGATTGAGCGTGTGATTGGCCAGTTCATGGCCGGACGCGGCCACCGCTTTCCACCGCGCGACATCGGCCTGGTGGACGTTGCTGAGGAAAAACGTGCCCTTTAATCCGGCGGCATCGAGTGCGGGAACGGCATGGTCGAGTTGCGACGTCGCCGCGTCGTCGTAAGTCAGGACGATCGCTGCCCGGGCGCCGTTCGGCCAGGCGATGGCGTGCCCCGCGGTCGCCTGGACGATCAGGGCTGCCATTGCGAGGTGCCACCGCATCCGGCCAGCCTATGGGCAGCCCGCGGCCAGCGCAATGCGCTCGCAACCAAGATCGCAAACCCGCAACACCCGGACGCAATTTCACGTCCGCGTAACAATCCGCGCTTGACAAAGTGAACGTTCACATTGCAGCATCGGCGCGGGGGAAAGCATCCGCCAGAAGATGCGTCCGCTAAACTGGGGAGAGTGGCGGCATGTCCGATTCGCGCACGAAATTTATGGTCCGCTGGCTCGTCGGCGGATCGACGATCGCTTTATGTGCAGGTGCCGCGCAGGCGCAGACCGCGCCGCCCGCCGACCAGACCCAGCAAACCGAAGAGCAGCGGCCAGCGACGGCCAACGCCTTGCCCACCGACACGCCCGGCAGCGACATCGTCATCACCGGCATCCGCGCCTCGCTGCGCCAGTCGATGGACATCAAGAAGAATGCCCAGGGCGTCGTCGACGCCATCTCGGCCGAGGAAATGGGCAAGTTCCCCGACACCAACCTCGCCGAGTCGCTGCAGCGCATCACCGGCGTGTCGATCGACCGGTCGAACGGCGAAGGCTCGTTTGTCACGGTGCGCGGCTTCGGCCCCGAATATAACCTTGTGCTGCTCAACGGGCGCGAAATGCCGACGTCATCGCTCAGCGGTGGCGGCGGCGAGGCGCCCAATTCGCGCGCCTTCGACTTCGCCAATTTGACGTCGGAAGGGATTGCGGCGGTCGAGGTTTACAAGTCGGGCCGGGTGTCGCTGGCGACTGGCGGCATCGGGTCGACGATCAACATTCTGACGCCGCGGCCACTCGACCGGCCTGGCATGCGCGCGACCCTGTCTGCCAAGGGCGTGCTCGACACGTCAATGAACGGCAAGAACAAGATTACCCCGGAAATCTCGGGCATCTTCAGCGACACGTTCGCCGATAATCGCGTCGGCATCCTGGTGACGGGATCGTATCAGCGTCGCAAGTCCAGCACCAATCAGGCCAATGTGGGTTGGCGCGACGGCTATCTCGGTTCCGAGAACAATTGGGGTTCGCTGCCGAACAATGCCCAGCAGGTAAATCGGCCCGGACCGGACGACGTCTATCAGGTCCAGCAGAACGCGTCCTATGACCTCAACGACATCGATCGCCGGCGCATCAATGGCCAGGCGGTTTTGCAATTCCGGCCGATGGATAATCTGACCGGCACGATCGACTACACTTACTCGCAAAACAAGGTTGAAACCCGCAACAGCAACGTCGGCGTGTGGTTCAACTTCGGCGACGTTTCCAGCGAATGGACCGATGGTCCAGTCGCCGGACCGATCCTCTATTCGGAAAATTTCGCGCCACCCGATCCGGGCTGCGTTGCGCCATCCAATACCTGCAACATCGGCAAGGATTTGTCTTACAGCGGGTCGCTGACGGCCAACAAAACCATCAACAAGTCGCTCGGCGGCAACCTCGCGTGGGATCCGTTCCATCAGCTTCACCTGCAGCTCGACGCGCACCATTCCACCGCGGAATCGAAACCGACCAACAAGTTCGGATCGAACATGTCGGTCGGCAATGCGGTGTTCGGCATCGTCAACCAGAACATCAATTACGAGAACGATCTGCCGATCATCAACATCACCATGGCGCCGGGGGTCGACGAACTCGATCCGGCCAATATCACGCCGACCGGAAACGCGTTCCGCACCGCTTATTTCAAGGACCGCATCGACCAGGGCCAGCTCAAGGGCAATTGGGACTTTGACAGCTCGTTCCTCGACAGCATCGACTTCGGCGTGTCCTACGTCGACAACAAAATCCGCTCGGCGTTCGGCGTTTTGCAGAATGACACGTGGGGCGGCGCCGGGCCGGCAACCGACATCCCCGATGATATCTTCACGCTCGAGACCTTACCGGACAAATTTCCCGGCATCTCCGGGCACAATGACCCGGCCATGATTCAATCGTTCTACACGTTCGATTTCGAACGCATGGTCGACCTGATTAATGGGCTGTACGGCACCTGTACCAATCCGCTTACGGGGGATCCGACAGGGAACGGCTGCTTGGCAAAGTTTTCCACCGATCGCCGGATCAAAGAAAAAACCCTGGCGCCTTACCTGCAGGCGAATATGGTATTTGATCTGTTCCAGCGCCCGTCCCACCTTCGCGCCGGCCTTCGTTACGAGCGAACAAAAGTTGATTCCGCAGCGCTGGTTCCGGTTCCGATCGGCACGCAGTGGGTTGCCGCCAACGAATTTAATCTGATTCCTGGCCCGGACAGCACCTTCACGAAGCTCAAGGGCAAATACCACGAATGGTTGCCGGCGATCGATTTCGACGTGGAGCCGATCCACAACGTCAAGCTGCGCGCGTCCTACAGTCACACCATCACGCGCGCCGACTACCAGAGCATGCAAGGCGGCCTCACGCTTGCCAATCTCTTCCGTGTCGGCGGCGGCGACGGCAACCAGGGCAACCCGAATCTGCTGCCATTCAAGTCGAAGAACATCGATCTGTCGGCCGAATGGTATTACGGCAAAGAGAGCTATGTGTCGGTCGGCTACTTCCACAAGGATGTGTCGAACTACATCTCCAACACGATCGTCGATCAGACGGCATTCGACCTGCACACGCCAGTTGGCGGCCCACGTTACAATGCCGCGATTGCCGCAGGGAATACAACTCCGGAGGATATCCGGGATTATATCGCGGCCAATTATCCAGGCACGGTGGTGATCACGCCGAGTGGACAGCTCCTGATCCAGAGCTTGCCGGAAGATCCGCTGCTAAATTTCAAGGTCGTTACGCCGACCAACTCGGACCAGAAGGCGAAGATCAGCGGCTGGGAGTTCAACGTCCAGCACAGCTTCTGGAACACCGGCTTCGGCGCGATCCTCAACTATACGATCGTCAACGGCAGCGCGAAATTCGACAACGCCTTGCCCCACACCGCGTTTCAGTTCGCATTGGAGGGCCTGAGCGACAGTGCCAACGCCGTTTTGTTCTACGACAAGCACGGCATCCAGGCTCGCCTCGCCTACAACTGGCGCGACAAGTTCCTCGCCTCAAGCGGGGGCGGGCACAACCCGAGCTACGTCGAGGCCTATGGCCAGCTTGACGGCAGCGCGAGCTACGAATTCCGCAAGGGCTACACCGTGTTCGTTGAGGGCATCAACCTCACCGGGTCGAGCCGGCGCGGGCATACCCGCCACGTCAACAACGTGACCTTCGTGTCACCCGGCTACGCGCGATACATGGCCGGCGTGCGCGTGAGCTTCTGATAAGGCCAGGGTTGATTCCCCACTCTCCGATGCCAGAGTGCCCCAACCCCTTAGGCGGCACTCTGGCAAACGGAGAGAATGAAGGCCCAGCAATGTTCGAGTGTTCGCAACCATGGCGATAGAGCGCGTCGTTATTGTCGGCGGCGGGACCGCCGGTTGGCTCGCCGCGTGCCTGCTTGCGGCCAGGGTTCCCAAGGTTACCGCCGCGCCGCTGTCGATCACGCTGATCGAAGCCCCGGACATCCCGACCATCGGCGTCGGCGAAGGCACCTGGCCGACGATGCGCGCGACGCTGTCTGCGATCGGCCTCGACGAGGAAGAATTCCTCACCGCCTGCGATGGCGCGTTCAAGCAGGGCTCGCGCTTCGACCGCTGGGCGACCGGCGGGGATGACGATTCCTATTATCACCCGTTCACGCCGCCGCTCGACGGCGCCCCGGTCGATCTGGTCGGTGCCTGGCAGGCCCTGGCGCCGGGCACGCCGTTTGCCTCCGCGGTCAGTCCGCAACCGGCGATTTGCGCGGCTCAGCTGGCGCCGCGACAGCGGTCGATGGCGCCGTACAGCGGCGCGCTCAATTATGCCTATCATCTCGACGCCGCGAAGCTCGCGGCGCGGCTCGCGCGCCACGCGGCCGACGTACTCGGCGTCCTGCATCTGAAAGACACGGTGATCGCGGTCGACAGCGACGCCAACGGCGATATCGCTGCGGTGCGCACGCGCAGCGGTGAGCGGGTCGAAGGCGATCTGTTCATCGACTGCTCGGGCCATGCCGCGCTGCTGATCGGCGGCCATTATGGCGTCGAATGGATCGACCGCAGCGCGATCCTTGCCAATGATCGCGCACTCGCCGTCCAGGTGCCGGTGGCGGAAGGCTCGCCAATTCAGTCACAAACCATCGGCACGGCGCACGAAGCCGGGTGGATCTGGGACATCGGCCTGCCGACCCGCCGCGGCATCGGCTGCGTCTATGCCTCGCGCTTCCTCGCAGACGACCAGGCCGAGGCGATCCTGCGCGACTATATCGCGCGCGCGCTGCCCGACGCGCCGGTCGCCAGCCTGACCCCGCGGCGGCTCAGTTTTCCGACCGGTCACCGAGCCGAATTCTGGCGCGGAAATTGCCTCGCCATCGGGCTCAGCGCCGGGTTCATCGAGCCGCTCGAAGCCTCGGCGATCGTGATGATCGAATTGTCGCTGGGTGCGCTGATCGACAATTTCCCGGCGAGCCGCGCGGCGATGGATGGGCACGCCGCGCGCTTCAATGACCTGTTCCGGACACGCTGGGACCGGGTCGTCGAATTCCTCAAGCTTCACTATCTGCTGAGCCGGCGCGACGAGCCCTATTGGCGGGCCCAGCGCGATCCGGCGACGGTGCCGGCGCGGCTCGCCGAGCTGGTCGAGCTGTGGCGCGACCAGCCGCCGTCGCGGTACGACCTGCCGCTGGCCGACGAAGTCTTCCCTGCCGCGAGTTACCAATATGTCTGGTACGGCATGGGCGGCGCCGTGCCGCCGCATCTACCGCCGCCGGCACCGGCGATGCTCGCGCAATTCGAGCAGGTCCGCCAGCGCACGCGCAGCCTGGCGTCGGTCCTGCCGAGCAATCGCGCGTTGCTCGGGCCGCAGGTTGCGGCGGGCGCGCGTGAGAAGGTCGCCCAGCCATGACCCGGCACGCGGTGCTCGACAGCAAGGACCATCGCGAACTGCGGATCCGCGCCGGCGCGTCGGCGGAGCTTGGTGACGCGGTCATGGCCTGCCTGACCGTCCCGAGCGAATTCCGCCGGGTGCAGAATGAATTCCCGATCCTGTTCCGGCGCGACCTCGACAGCGGCCGCTTCTCGGCGCTGGTGCTGTTCGGCTTCGAGAATGGCGAGAATCTGTTCCTCGAAGATGGCCGCTGGGATGCACGCTACCGCCCGCTGGCGCTGGCGATCGCGCCGTTCCTGGTTGGCAAACCCGCCGACGGCGAAGGTCCGGCACAGGTTCACATTGACCTCGGCCACCCGCGCATTGCCGCGGATGGCGAGGAAGGCGTGCGCCCGTTCGACGACCACGGTCAGCCGACGCCCTACCTCGAGGCGGTGATCGCCGGTCTCGACGAACTCGACCAGGGTTACCGCGCCAGCGGCGACTTTTACGCGGCGCTCGAGCGCTATGAATTGCTCGAACCATTCTCGCTCGATATCGAGCTGCGCGACGGCTCGAACCACCGGCTGGTCGGCTATCATCTAATCGACGAAGACAAGCTCGCGGCGCTCGAACCCGGCGCGTTGGCCGAATTACATGCGGCCGCTGATTTGCTGCCGATCTTCATGGCGCTGGCCTCGGTTTCCAACCTGTCGGCGCTGATCGCGCGCAAGAATCGCAGGCTCGGCGATGGCTGATGCAGCGCCCGCACCCCGCACCGCGCTGCGACCCGTGGCCGAGGAACCGATCGCCGCGGGCGATCTCGACGCCCGGCTCCGCAACGCGCGGACGCCGTTCGTGGTGCGCGGGCTGGTGGCCGACTGGCCGCTGGTCAAAGCCGGACTGGACGGCGGTGCGGCGGCACGCGCTTATTTGCTCGCCCATCGCCGCGACCGCGCGTTCACCGTCAACATCGGCGAGCCCGGCGGAGGCGAGCGGCTGTTCTACGACGACGCGATGGCGATGAACTTCCGCACCGGCCGCGGCGACCTAGCGGAAATCTTCGCCGGCATCGACGCCAATGAAGGGCGCCGCGACGCGCCCGCCATCTATCTCTCGTCGATCGACGTGCAGGATTATTTCGACGGGCTGCACGAGGCCAACCATGTCGACCTCGGCACCCGCGAACCGATCGAAAGCATCTGGATCGGCACCCCGACGCGGATCGCGGCGCACAACGATTTTCCCCACAATCTCGCCTGCTGCGCGGTCGGCCGGCGGCGCTTTACGCTCTTTCCTCCTGACCAGTTCGCCAACCTCTATGTCGGCCCGCTCGACCACACGCCGGCGGGACGGCCGGTCAGCATGGTCGATCTTAAGCAGCCCGACTTCGACCAATATCCGCGATTCCGTGAAGCGCTGGCGAGCGCCGAGGTCGCGGAGCTCGAGCCCGGCGATGCGATCTTCATTCCGTCGATGTGGTGGCACCATGTCGAAGCGCTCGAGCCGTTCAACGTGCTGGTGAATTACTGGTGGCGCGACACGCCGCGTTACCTCGGCCAGCCGCAGGATGCGCTCCACCACGCCTTGCTCGCGATCCGCGATCTGCCTGGCGAAGAAAAGGAATTGTGGCGCCAGATGTTCGATTTCTACGTGTTCGGCGACGCCGCGGCAGCGGCGGCCCATCTCGCCGAAGGATCGCGCGGGATCCTCGACCCGCTCGACGCAGAAAGCGCCGGACGCGTTCGCGCCAATCTGCTGCGGAGCCTGTCGCGATGAGCGGCTGGCCCTGCCGCAAAATCGTCATCGCCGGCGGCGGCACCGCGGGCTGGATGACGGCCGCGGCGATCGCCCGGACGCTGGGCCCGGCGGTCGAGCTGACGCTGATTGAATCCGAACTGATTGGCACCATAGGCGTCGGCGAGAGCACCATCCCGCCGCTGGTCACTTACAATCGCCTGCTCGGAATCAACGAGGCCGACTTCATGCGCGCCACCCAGGCGACGTTCAAGCTCGGCATCGGGTTCGAGAATTGGAAGGCGGTCGGCCACCGCTATTTCCACAGCTTCGGCGTGACCGGCACCGACCATTGGAGCGCGGGCTTCCAGCATTTCTGGCTCAACGGGCTGGAGCGCGGCCACGACGAATCCTACGACGATTATTGCCTCGAACTGTCGGCGGCCTACGCCGGTAAATTCGCGCATCTCCCCGAAGACAGGATGAACTACGCCTACCAGCTCGACTCGTCGTTGTACGCGAAGTTCCTGCGCGCCATGGCCGAGGGCGACGGCACGGCCCGGGTCGAAGGCAAGATCGCCGATGTCGAACTCGACGAAACCAGCGGCGCGGTTGCGGCACTGGTGCTCGAATCCGGCCAGCGCATCGAGGGCGATTTGTTCGTCGACTGCACCGGCTTTCGCGCGCTGCTGATCGATGGCGCGCTCCAGTCGGGCTTCGAAGACTGGACGCACTGGCTGCCCAACGACAGCGCGATCGCGATCCAGACCCGCTCAGTCCGCCCGCCAGCGCCCTACACGCTGGCGATGGCCCACGATTCCGGCTGGCAATGGCGCATTCCCCTGCAGCATCGCACCGGCAACGGCATCGTCTTTTCCAGCCGCCACCTCGACAAGGACGCAGCGCTCGAGCGGCTGCTCGGCAACATCGAGGGCGACACGCTGACCGAGCCCAATGTGCTGCGCTTCAAGGCCGGGGTGCGGCACCGGCAATGGGTCAAGAATTGCGTCGCGGTGGGGCTGTCGAGCGGCTTCATGGAGCCGCTCGAATCGACCAGCATCCATTTGATTCAGCGGGCCGTGCTGCGTCTCATCCGGATGCTCCCGCTCAACCATGTCAGCGAGCGCGACATCTCCGAATTCAACGATCAGATGGTCACCGATTATTTGCAGATCCGCGACTTCCTGATCCTCCACTATAAAGCGACCGATCGCCGAGACAGCGACTTCTGGCGGTACTGCGCCGATATGGCGGTGCCCGACAGCCTGACCCACAAGATCGAGCTGTTCCGCGAGACCGGCCGGGTGTTCCGCCGCAACGAGGAATTGTTCGCCGAGAACAGCTGGGTCCAGGTGATGATGGGCCAGGGCATCATGCCCCGATCCTATCACCCGATCGCAACCAAACTGAGCGACGCGGAGATGACCAAGTTCCTTTCGACCATCCGCGACAACGTCGCGCAGACGGTCGCCGGACTGCCCGACCATGAGGCCTACGTGGCCCGCTATTGTGGCGCGGTCAGCGCCAACGCGGCCTAGGCCCGAGGCTGGCGCCATTGCCCCCGGACAACCCGCCTCCCGGTGCGCCAAGCGGACGTCGCCGTCAGGCGGTGACGATCAAGCATGTCGCCGCCGACGCCGGCGTGTCGCTGCAGACCGTCAGCCGGGTGATCAACAACGACCCCAAGGTCAGCCCGCAGATGAAGGCCCGGGTCGAGGCGTCGATCGAGACCCTCGGCTATGTCCCGTCGATCGCCGCGCAGCGGATGAGCGGGTCGCGGTCGTACATCATCCTCGCGCTCAACGACCGCGATCGCACCATCGCCGACTGGATGGAGCGCCAGGGCGTCGACTGGGTGGATCAGATGCTGCTCGGCGGAATGCTGAAATGCGCCGAGCTCGGCTACCGGATGATGATCGAGCTGGTCGACACCCACAACGATCACGTCCAGCGCGAGCTGCGCGCGACCATCGCCGCGTTGCAGCCCGACGGCGTGATCCTGACCCCGCCGCACTCCGACAACACGCTGATCACGACATTTCTGGCCGATCACCGCATCCCGTTCGCGCGGATCGGTTCGATTGCGCCCGGTCCCGGCATCCGCTTGACCATGGACGACGAACGCGCGGCGCGGATCGCGACCGAGCATCTGGTCGGCCTCGGCCACAAGCGGATCGGGTTCATCAGCGGCTCGGACGAATATTCGCTCAGCCAATGGCGCGTCGATGGCTGGCGCACGGCGATGGCGGCCGCGGGCCTGGACACCGACGGCCTCCTCGCCAAGGGCGATTTCACCTTCGCCTCGGGTGAGGTGGCCGCGCGGCATTTGCTTGGGCTGGCCGAGCCGCCGACGGCAATCGTCGCCAGCAGCGACAAGATGACCCTCGCGACGCTCGAGGTGGCGCGCGATCTCGGCCTCAGCGTACCCGGCGATTTGTCGTTGATCAGCTTCGACGACACGCCGATCGCCCGCTTTGCAGTGCCGCCGCTGACGTCGGTCGACCAGCCGATTGCAGCAACTGCGTCGCGCGCCGTCGAACTGATCATCGCGGCCCAGCGCGGTCAGCCGCTCCCGGACGAGCCGGTGATCGTCCCTGCCACACTGATCGAACGACAGTCGACCGCGATCGCCCATGCCCGCTGAGGCGATCCAAGCCGACCGGCAGTCGCCGCGCTTTCTATGGCTTTACGCGCTTGCCTGGGCCGGAGGCGCGATTGGCTATGTTCCGTTCCTGACCATCCTGCTGCCGCTCCGCATCACCGCAGTCACCGGCACCGATAATATTCGCTGGCTCGCCTTGATCACTTTCTCCGGCGCCATCGCCGCCAGCGTCGGCAACATTCTGTTCGGCTGGCTGAGCGACCGCAGCGGCAGCCGCCGCGGCTGGATTGCCTCGGGCCTGGCGCTCAACGTCGGACTGCTGCTGGCGATGACGTTGGTCGTCGCGCCGCTCGCGCTGCTCGGCCTGATCCTGCTGTGGCAGCTCGCGCTCAACATGATGCTCGGTCCGCTGTCCGCCTGGGCCGGCGACTGCGTCCCGCGCGTGCAAATGGGGCTGCTCGGCGGCCTGCTCGCCTTTGCCCCGGCGATGGGCGCGCTGGCCGGGGTGCTCATCACCGTGCCGAACTTCGCCGGCCCGAGCGCGCGGGTGGTGCTGGTCGCCGCACTGATCGTCGTTTGCGTTGCGCCAGTGTTGCTGTTCGGCCGGCCGCTGAGCGTGCCGGTGGCGGACGATCCGAAAACGCCGATCCAGGTCCGGCGTCCGTTCATCGCGATGTGGCTGGCGCGCCTGCTCGTGCAAATCGCCGAGGCCGCGCTGTTCGCTTATCTGCTGATCTATTTCCGATCGGTCCAGCCGGACATCGGCGAGGATTTCATTGCCCGCCTGTTCTGCGTCGTGCTGGTCGCCGCCGTGCCGATCGCACTCGTCGTCGGGCGCTGGGCCGACCGGACTCAGCGGCCGTTCTTTCCGCTGGCGATCGCGGCGACGTTCGCAGGCAGCGGGCTGGTCGTGCTGGCGCTATCGCGAAGCGTCGACTGGGCGATCCCCGGCTACATGTTGTTCGGCCTGGCGACGACCGTCTTTCTCTCGCTGCACAGTGGCCAGACGCTGCGCGTGTTGCCCCGTGCAAAGCATCGCGGGCGCGATCTCGGCGTGTTCAATCTGACCAACACCGTGCCGTCACTGATCATGCCCTGGCTGACGCTCGCGCTGGTCCCCAGCTTCGGCTTCGCCGGCCTGTTCGTGCTGCTCGCTCTGTTGGCCTTTACCTCCGCAGCCATCCTCTCCGCGCTCCCGCGCACTTAGCAAGCTAGGGTTTGATATGTCCGTAGCATCCAGGTTCCTGCTCCTCGGCCTTTCAGCGTCTCTACTCACGGCTTCGCAAGCTGCCACGCCCCGCCCGGCGGGGCGCGCGGTCGATGCCGACGCCGCGCGGGTGCGCGCGATCGTCGCCGGCATGACGCTTGAACAGAAGATCGGGCAGATGACCCAGGCCGACATCCGCTCGGTCACGCCCGACGAGGTGCACAAATATTACATTGGCTCGGTGCTCAACGGCGGCGGCGCATGGCCGGCGATGAATATGCATTCGAGCGTTGGCGACTGGGTCAAACTGTCGGACGAATTCTACCGCGCGTCGATGACCACCGACATGACGGTCAAGGTCCCCATCATCTGGGGCATCGACGCGGTTCACGGCAATAATAATATCTACGGCGCGACGCTCTTCCCGCACAATATCGGGCTTGGCGCGGCGCACGATCCGGCACTGATGACGCGCATTGGCCAGGCCACCGCCCAACAGGTTCGCGCGACTGGCATCACCTGGACCTTCGCGCCGACCCTGGCCGTGGTTCAGAACCCGCGCTGGGGCAGAACCTACGAGAGCTACAGCTCCGATCCGGCGCTGGTCCGCACCTATGCCGGGGCGATGGTGCGCGGGTTGCAAGGCCGGCTGGGCAGTCCAACCTCGGTGCTGGCGACCGCCAAGCACTGGCTCGGCGACGGCGGCACATTCCATGGGGTCGACCAGGGCGAAACTCGAACGACCGAAGCAAACCTGCTCAGCACCCACGCCGCGGGTTATTATGGCGCGATCGGCGCCGACGTGCAGACCGTGATGGTCAGTTACTCGAGCTTCACCGACACCGCGTCGGGCCATCAATGGGGCAAGATGCACGGCAACGCCCATCTGGTCGACGGCGTGTTGCGCAAGCGGCTCGGCTTCAAGGGCCTGGTCGTCAGCGACTGGAACGGCATCGAGCAGGTCCCCGGCTGCACCAAGTGGAGCTGCCCGCAGGCGATCAACGCCGGGATCGATTTGATCATGGTCCCAGAAGACTGGAAGAAGTTCATTCCCGCGACCATCGACGACGTGCGCGCCGGCCGCATTCCGATGAACCGGATCGACGACGCTGTCGCGCGGATCATCCGGGTCAAGCTCAAGTCTGGGCTGTTCAATGGCTCACCCGCGACCAGCGCGAAGCCGAATGCGGCAACGCTCCATTCTCCCGAGATTCGCCAGCTCGCGCGCGAGGCGGTGCGCAAGTCGCTGGTGCTGCTGAAGAACGATGGCGGAGTCCTGCCGCTGCGCAATCGCGGCAAGGTCCTGCTCGTCGGCAAGGGCGCGGACAGCGTCCCGATGCAGTCCGGCGGCTGGTCGTTGACCTGGCAGGGCACCGACACGAGCAATGCCGATTACCCCTATGCCACCACGCTCCTCGCCGCGATGCGCCAGAAGCTTGGCGCGAACCGCGTCGATTACAGCGCCGACGGCACCGGCGTGGATGTGCGCCGCTATTCGGCCGTGATCATGGTCGCCGCCGAAAACCCCTATGCCGAAATGCACGGCGACATCATCTTCCCGGCGCCGATCCGGCACACGACCCGCTTCCCCCAGGATCTACAGGCGCTCGAGCGCGTCAGCGGCAAGGGCGTGCCGGTAGTGTCCGTGCTGTTTTCGGGGCGCCCGCTGGCGGTCAACGATCTGATCAATCGTTCCGACGCGTTCGTCGCCGCCTGGCTGCCGGGCACCGAAGGGCTCGGCATCGCCGATCTGCTGGTCGCCGGCCCCAATGGCCGCCGCGCCTACGACTTCACCGGCCGGCTTTCGTTCGATTGGCCCGCTGGCGATTGCCTGCCGACCACAGGCGGCAACCAGTTCGCGCGCGGCTACGGTTTGTCGCTGGCCCAAGTGCGGAAAGTGGGGCGCCTGCCCGAGCGCGCGCCGGTCGCGACCTGCCCGCCGGAGAGCCGGTAAACCAGGGCGGAGAATGGCGGAGACGGAGGGATTCGAACCCTCGGTAGGAGTAATCCCCCTACGGCGGTTTAGCAAACCGCTGGTTTCAGCCACTCACCCACGTCTCCGGAAGCGGCGC